>Ga0210377_10001835_pt1 | contig 18994 bp, 11 predicted proteins | sample PLM4_65_b1redo_FD_155480 | JGI IMG/M metagenome (GOLD analysis project Ga0210377, IMG submission 155480) | Groundwater sediment microbial communities from an aquifer in East River, Colorado, USA - PLM4_65_b1 redo | ecosystem: Environmental > Terrestrial > Soil > Riparian zone | place: USA: East...
TGGCGGTATCTCTGGATCGGTCTTGCGCTGACGGCGATCGGGATCGTCGGCAAGGTGCTTGCCGGCTACGCGGCACTGCGCAAAGGTCTGCGCAGGACCGTGATCGGCGTGGGGATGATTCCGCGCGGCGAGGTGGGACTCATCTTCGCGCAGATCGGCTTGACGACGAAGCTCCTGAATGCGGGCCTGTACAGTGCGGTCGCGCTGATGGTGATGATCACGACGCTCGTGACGCCACCGGTGCTTCGCGTGCTGCTCGCTCGCGGCGAGAAAAGCGAAGAGCTCGGCGGCGTGTCAGAGCTGCTGATGAACGGGCCGTACGACGACGAGCGGCGTGAGAAGCCGCCGTAGCCGAGGAGCGCCGGCCGGAGGCCGGCGCTCCTCGGGTTTCTACTGCGGCGTCACCCCCACGCGCCGCTTCACGTTCTGGAACTCGGGATCGTCCACCGTGCCGCTGACGCGCCCCATGCTGTTCAGGCGGTTCGTGATGTCGTTGATCCGATCCTGCGTTCCCGGATGATCCGAAAAGAACCGAGCCACGGCATTCGGACGCGTGCTCTCCAGCGCGACGAGTCGCTGGAACATGTCCAGCATCCCGTGCGGGTCGTAGCCTGCACGGGCCATGAGGTCGAGGCCCATGTCGTCGGCCTCCTTCTCGTCGGCGCGGCTGAAGCGGGCAATCACGCCGCCGGCGATGATCTGTGCGGCAATCTGTTGCAGCGCCCCCGGATTCTGTCCCAGGAGAATGCTGCCGATGACGCTGATCTCCTGCGCCTGCTGCATCTGTTTGATCGCGTGCCGCGCGACGATGTGACTGGTCTCGTGCGCCATGACCGCGGCCAGTTCGTTGGCCTTCTGCGTCGCGCCGATCAGTCCGGTGGTGACGTAAACATGTCCGCCAGGGATCGCGAACGCGTTGACCGAGGGGTCATCCACGATATGGAACTCGAACGGCCGGTTTGCCAGCGGTGTCGCGCGATGAATGCGCTCGCCCATTTCGCGCACGTACGCCAGCGACTGGGGGTCGTTGACGAAGCGCATCTGCTGCGCCACCTGCGCGGCGATCTGCTGCCCGAGCTGCCACTCTTCATCGAGTGAAATCCCGCCGCCCAGGCCGCCGCTCGACGCGCATCCCACGGCTAGAGCAACGACAAGAAGAATCGAGAGTCTCTGAGAACGAAGCATCGAAACCTCCGAGACGGCGGCTTGTGCAATGAAAGGACCAGCACCTTTGCGCTAAACTTCGCACTCCATGCAAGAGATCCTTCAGGGTAGTCTCCGGTCCTTCCCGGCCGGCGAGTTGTTGTCGCTCCTCGGCGGCCATCGTCACAGCGGCACGCTCGAGCTCACGTCGGGTGACAGGCACAGCCGTGTCATTCTCGAAAAGGGGCGCGTCATCTGGGCGGTTCCGGCGGATCCGACGAGGACGATCGCGTCCACGCTGTCGGCACACGGTCTCCTTTCGAAGGAGCAGCTCGACGGCCTGGCGGGAAAGAAGGCGTCCGAGGCGCTCGCGTCGAAGCTCATCAAGGAAGAGCAGATCCGTTTCTTCGTCTCGGAAACGGTGCTCGATCTCTTCACCTGGCAGGACGGGCAGTTCACGTTTGCCGAAGACAACGCGCTGCCCGAGGGCGCCGTTGCCGTGGCGCTCGAAACCGCGCCGCTGATTCAGGAAGGTCCGAAGCGCGCGGAAGAAGTGCTGAAGATCCTGCGGCTGTATCCGGACGACAGCGTCACGTTCCGCGTGATCGAGGAAGTGGCGCAGCAGGGGAAGATCAGCCTCACCGCGGATGAGTTCAAGATCCTGTTCCGCATCGGCAGCGGCCGCGTGCTGAAGCAACTGGTGCAGGATCTCGGCAAGCTGCCGGTCGAGCTCTACGCGATTCTCCACAACCTGGAGAAGAACGGATTGATCGCGAAGGGTGCGGCGCAAGCGCGGCGCACGCCTACGGCGTCCGGCACGCCGGCACCACCTCCTCCTCCTCCTCCTCGACCGCCGCCGCCGGCGCAGGCAACTCCACCTCCGCCGCCGAAAGCTGCGCCGGAGCCCGCGCGCCCGGCGCCGCCACCGCCAGCCCAGGCGACGATCGTCACGCCGCGCGAGCCGATGGCCGCGCCTCCCACTCCTTCACAGGAAAAACCGAAGACGACCCTCGGTCGCAAGATCCCGATCGGCTCGCTGACGACCGACGGCGGCGCAAACGTCTATCCGCTGATGGACGACGAGAGCACGATCGGTCGCGATGCCTCGAGCAAGATTGCCATCGCCGACGGCAGCATCTCGTCTTCGCATGCGAAGATCACGCGGACGGCGGAAGGTTTCTTCGTCGAGGACATGGGAAGCCGCAATGGGACCTTCGTGAACAGCGAGAAGATCACGCAGAAGACGAAGCTGTCGGACAATGATCTCATCCGGCTCGGCAAGGTGATTCTGACGTTCAACATCGCACGGGAAGCGCCTGAATCGAACGCCACGCAGTTCGAGATGCCGAGACCTTAGCAGGAGGTCGCGGGTCGCAATCCCGATTGTTGGTTGTGCGGCGGTCGGTACGTCTGTATTCTGCCGGCCAACGTAGAGCCAATAACGGAACCTGTTCCCATGTACGATCTCATCATCGTCGGCTCCGGCCCTGCCGGACTGGCAGCCGCCTCGCACGCGCTGACGAACGGCATCAACTACATTCTTCTCGAGAGGACCGATCACCTTTCGGACACTATCTATTGTTATCAGGCTCGGAAGTACGTGATGGCCGAGCCGATGATGATTCCCGGCCGCGGCGATCTTCCGTTCAAAGCCGGCTCGCGCGAACAGATCCTCGACGGCTGGCAGAAGCACTGCGAGGAACGGAAGCTCAACGTCGCCTACGGCGCCGAGGTGAAGAAGCTCGAGAAGACGGGCGATCAGTTCGTGCTGACGACCACCGCCGGAACGAAGTACGAAGGCAAGAAAGTCATGCTGGCGATGGGCACGCAGGGCAATCCGCGCAAGCTCGGAGTGCCGGGCGAGGACATGCCGCACGTCCTCTATCGCCTCGTCGATCCGGCGGAGCACAAGGATGAGGATGCGCTCGTCGTCGGCGCGGGCGACTCGGCGCTGGAGATCGCGATCGCTCTGTCGGAAGAGAACCGGGTCGGCCTCGTCGTCCGCGGTGGCGAGATCACGCGCGCGAACGAGGCGCTGACGAAGGAAGTCCTTCAGCGCCAGCAGCGCGGGCAGATGACGGTCTACTTCAACGCGAGCGTGAAGCAGGTCTATGAAGGCTATGCGGACCTGACTGTGCGCGGCGAAGTGACGCGCGTTCCGGCGCAGTGGATCTTCCTCAAGCTCGGCGCCGATCCTCCGCGCAAGTTCTTCGACTCGTGCGGCATCAAGTTCAGCGGTGAAGGGAAGGACGCGCGTCCGAACCTCAGCCCGGTATACGAGACGAGCGTTCCCGGCCTGTTCCTCATCGGCGCGGCCGCGGGCAGCGACCTCATCAAGCTGGGGATGAACCAGGGATGGGAAGTCATCGAACACCTGATGGGCCGCGAAGTCGAGCCGGCTGACGAAGCGGTCCTCAAGGAGCGGCTCCCGTTCTGGGAAGGGACCGTCCGCGAGCGCATCGCCACGATCCGCAAGCGCGTGCCGCTGCTCGCGGCGGCGAACGAAATGCAGCTCCGCGAGACGTTCCTCGCCACTCGCGTTCGCGAGTACCGCGACGGCGAGATCATCATCCGCCAGAACGACTACACCAACGACTTCCTCATCATCGCCACGGGACGCGTCGAGTTGTGGCGCCGTCCGGAGCAGTCGGCGCAGGAAGTGAAGATCGCCGAGCTCACCGCCGGCAACTTCTTCGGCGAGATGAGTCTCATCTCCGGCCGCCGGCGCACGGCGACGGCGAAGGCGGTCGGCCCCACGCGCCTCATCGAGATTCCGCGCAAGGCCGTACTGAAGATGCTCGGCAACGCGCCGCGCGCACGGGCCCTGGTCGATCAGGCATTCATGCTCCGCGCGTTCCGCGGGTATCTGTTCCCGCAGATTCCCGAGGCGCAGCTCGGGGAGCTGATCGACAAGGCGAGCGTCGAGCCTTACGCGAAGGATGCCGTGGTCTGGAAGGAAGGCGATCCTGCCGACGCCTTTTTCCTCATCCGCAACGGCATGGTGAAGATCTCCAAGAAGTCGGGCGACAAGGAAGTGGTGCTGTCTTACCTCGTCTCCGGCAACTTCTTCGGCGAGTCGGCGCTCTTTTCCGACGCGGCGCGCACCGCCGCCGTGACGACGATCTTCCCGTCTGATCTGATCCGCCTTTCGAAGAAAGACTTCGACAACTTCCTGCTCGCGCATCCGGAGCTTCGAAGCGCGCCGCTGAAAAAACTCGAAGAGCGCCGCATCGCCGGCCTCATCGCCGAAGCGACGCCCGGATCGGGCAGGGTGCTCGGCGATCTGATTCGCGAGGAAGTGGTCATGGGAACGCAGACGCTTCTCATCGACGAGCATCGCTGCATCCGCTGCGGCAACTGCATCGCCGGCTGCGAAGGCGTCCACGCGGACGGCCAGGCGCGCCTGTCGCTCACAGGAATCAAGTTCTACAACCTGCTCGCGCCGAACTCGTGCTGGCAGTGCGAGAACCCGCTCTGCATGCTGGACTGCCCGCCGGACGCGCTGACCCGCGATCCGCGCGGCGAGGTCTACATCCGCAGCAACTGCATCGGCTGCGGCAACTGCGAGCGGAACTGCCCGTACGGCAACATCTTCATGGTTCACAGGGAGCCGAAGAAGACGCTCTTCTCATGGGTGGCGTCGATCCTGGGCAAACAAGATCACAGCGAGGGACCCGAGCAGACGCTTGCCGTGAAGTGCGATCTCTGTCGCGAGATCACCGGCGGACCTGCGTGCGTGCGCAGTTGTCCGACCGGAGCGGCGATCCGTCTGACGCCCGAAGAATATCGATCCACACTCGAAGAGATCGTGATTACGAGAGGGGAGAGGTGAACGGATCGTAGATCGCAAGTCGTAGATCGCAGGTGGCGCTCGGCCTCATCTGCTGCGATCCACGATCAACGATCTACGATCTGACAAGAGGCATGCCGGTCGCACATTCAGGAATCGTCTGGCGGCGCATCTTCGTCGTCCTGCTCATTGCAGTGTCGGCGTCGTACTTCTGGTACATCCGCAACGAGTTCCCCCACGGCGGTTCGCGATGGGGACTGATCTATGGGATCGCCGGTTTCGCGATCATCCTGCTGCTGGCGTTCTTCGGGATCCGGAAGCGCGCGTATCGCTCGACCTTCGGCACGCTCGAGCAGTGGCTCCAGTCGCACATCTACCTCGGCATCCTCGTGCTGATCATCCTCTTCTTCCACACGGGCGGCCGCTTCAACGACAAGATCGCCGTGACGACGTTCATCCTCGTCGCGATCGTCGTGATGAGCGGGGTCCTCGGCGCCATCCTCTATGTGACAGTGCCGCGGCTGCTGACCGAAGTGGAGAGCAACCTCACGGTGGAGGAGCTCTCGGAGCAGTTGAACCAGCTCGCGAAATCGATGGCGCGCCTCGCGTCGGGACGGTCGACCGCGTTTCAGCGCATCTACAACGAGCTGATGAGAGAATCCAGGCCGGGCTGGCTGGCCGGATGGCGGCTGCTGCTCTCGCGCATGCGCAGGAAGGGGGATCAAGGCCCCGGCGCATGGGCCAACATGCTGTCGCTCGTCCCGAAGGAAGAGCAGGAGGAGCTGCGGCAGATGCTGGTGGTGGCGCGCCAGCGTCGCGAGTTCCTCCTTCGACTGATCTATCAGCAGCGATATAAGAACGTGCTCGAGGCCTGGCTGTACGTGCACGTTCCGTTTACGATCGCGCTGCTCGTTCTGGCAGTCGTCCACGTCGCCGCGGTTTTCTACTACGGGAGGATCCGCTTCTAATGCCGTTCGTCATCCAACGCGTTGCCGGCCGCGGACTCGCGCTCACGCAGGTCATGCGAACGTCGCTGCGGATCGGCCGCGGGACGAATGCCGAGGTGCGCTCCGAGAATCCGGCGGTCGCGCTCGAGCATGCGGTGATCGAAGGGCTCGACGACAGCTACACGGTCGTGGACAAGGGCAGCATCACCGGCACGTACGTCAACGGAAAGCCGGTCGAGAGCGCGGCGCTGAAGAAGGGTGATGTCATCGAGATCGGCGACTTGCGCCTGGAGGTGCAGCTCAACGATCCGGGCAAACCGCTGTTCCTCAGAGTCGGTGAGACGCGTGCCGCGGCGGCCGCCGGTCCCGCCGAAGACGAAGAGGACATCGAGGCACGAAAGCGCGTGAAAGCCGGCGGAGGCGCGGTTCTCAAGGCGCCGAAGATCGACTTTGTCGGCGCGTACCGGCTGCGCCGGCCGTATCTGACGAAGCTGACGCTGATCGCCGCTCTCCTCATCGTCGCGCTGGCGTTGATCGGCGAGGTGATTCAGCCGGGGAAGCAGAGCGCGTTCATGCCGGGCGGCGTGTCGTCCGCTCACAGCCGTGCTCGCGATGCGAACGGCAATTCGATCGCGAACGATTGCCGCGCCTGTCACGACCCGTGGCGCGGCGTCACCGACGGCCGCTGCACCGCCTGTCACGGGCCGAAGGCGCATTCGGAGCGCCAGACGAACGCGCCGGGCTGCATGGACTGCCATCCCGAGCATCGCGCCAATCCGAAGCTCGCCGCGGCGATTGCCGCTTCGCAATGTGCGACGTGCCACGGCAATCTGCGCGCACATATCAAGGGGTCGCAGCCGCCGTCGATCGCGGAAAAGGTCTCGTCGTTCGCCGGCGATCATCCCGAGTTCGACGTCCGCGCCGATCCCGACACGCTGCGCCTCAATCACAAGCTGCATCTGCGCCCGCAGGGCGTTCCGAACGCGTCAGGCGTGAAGGAAGTGCTCACCTGCGCCTCGTGCCACAAGCTCGTCGCGACGCGAGAAGGGAAGTACGACCCGGCCCCGATCAAGTTCGAGCAGCACTGCCAGCGCTGCCATCGCCTGACGTTCGATCCGCGATTCCCGGACACCGAAGTACCGCACGGCGGCGATCCGGGGCTGACTTACGGATTCATCATCACGACGTACGCGGGCAGCCGCGACATCATCGGGAAATCTCCGGAAGAGATCCGGCGCATCATCACCGGCAAGTCACAGGTAACGCCGGACGCCAGCGCGCTCCTGAACGCGTCGCAGGTGATCAAGGTGAAGTGCAGCCTCTGTCACGAAGTCCGGCGCGATGAAGCGCAGCAGCGTTTCGTTGCAACGGTGCCGGTGATCCCCACACAGTGGCTCATTCGCGCGGACTTCACGCACACGCAACACCGCCAGATCGATTGCGAGAAGTGCCACGAGGGCGTTCGCAACAGCTCGAGCACCAGCGACGTCCTGATGCCGAAGAAGAAAGACTGCGTGGAGTGCCACGGTCCGCAGAACATCCGCGTCGCACTCGCCGGTACCACGGTTTCGAGTGGCTGCACAAGTTGCCACCGCGAGTATCATGTGCGAACCAAGAACGTTCCGGGGAAGCTGCCACTGCAAGCTCGCACCGGCGGTGGCGTATTGCAATCGAACATCGGAGGCGGTGCAGGAATGCTGGGAACCATTCTGCTCTGGGCCATCGTGATGTTGATGGTGGTCGTGCTCGTGCCGCTGGGCATCGCTTTCTATCAGCGGCTCCGGGCGACCGATGCGGATCGGGCCAGCGCGAAGGCGCCGCAAAAGGCACGTCCCGCGGCACCGAAGGTTCCTCCCATCGCACTGTCAGCGGTTCCGCCTGCCGGTGGCGCACCGCGCCCGCCTGCTGCTCCGAAAGCTCCTGCGCCTCCGAAGCCCAAAGCACCCGCGGCACCCGCAGCACCCGCAGCGCCCGCAGCACCGGCCGCACCGCCTCCGCGTCCGGCCGAGGCGACGCAGATGATTGACATGGCCAAGCCCGCGGAGCCGGCAGCCGGCGGCACCGAGATGATGCAGTGGTACGGCATGCTCGTGTGCACCGCCGGCCCGATCGAAGGCCAGCGCTTCATCGTCGAAGACGAAGGTTTCTACATCGGCCGCGATCCCTCCCTCTCCAAGGTCGTCATCAACGACACGCGAATCTCCAAGCGACACGTCCGAATCGTTCCGCGAAACGGAAAGGTATTCGCCATCGATCAGAACTCGACCAACGGAACGTTCCTCGGCAAGCCGGGGGGACAACGCATCACCGAAGTGCAGCTCAAGCGAGGCGATTCGCTCGTCCTCGCCGACAACGCCGCCACATTCCTGTATCAGATCTGAGGTGAAGATGATGCGCAGAGCTCTGACGGCCATCGCGCTGTTCGCCGCGTCGACCGCTTCGGCGCAATTCGCTGTGGATGCCTTTCCGCCCAAGGAGCCGGCCGGCTGTTCGCTGCCTCTGCCCGCTCCCGAGACGTGCAGCGACGGCAGCATCGGCGATCAGCCCAACGATGTCATCTTCACGGCACTCAGCAAGGCCGAGATCACTGCGATCGTGAATGCCGCGGCGGCAGCGCTCAATGTCGACACTGCAACCATCGGCGTCGTCGACCGCACCGGCCGCCCGCTGGCGGTGTTCCGCCAGCCGAACGCCAATCCACTCAACGATGACAACGCGCTCGGTGTCGCCCGCACCACGGCGTTCTTCAGCAACAGTCAGGCGCCGCTCTCGTCGCGGACCGTTCGCTTCATCAGTCAGGTGCACTTCCCGCCGGGCGTCGTCAACGCCGGCGTCGGGGCGCTCTACGGAATCGAGCAGTCGAATCGCGGTTGCGATCTGAACATCGACTGGAATCCCGGCCAGTGCGTGGTCCGCGCGCGGTCGATCAACAATTTCGACAAGCCGTGCAATTCGACGGATTCATCCGGATGCGGCGCCGGTCTCGTTACGGGAAAGGTCCAGCCGGGCGATGCTCCATATCCGCAGGATCCGTTCAACCGTCCCGTCGAGGCGGGCGGCATTCCGCTGTATCGCGTGGTGCCGCCGGGCGACGCGAAGATCAATGAAGGCATCGCATCGAATGGACGGCTCCTCGGTGCGATCGGCGTGTACGGCATCGCCGGCGATTCGCAGCTCAACGAATTCGCGGCGGTGACCGGCGCGTTCGGCGCGCTGAATGCCGGCGTGGCCGCGATCATCCCGCTCCCGTCGTATCCGCTGCCTGAACCGCAGAACGTCCTCATCGAAGGCATCCGCCTGCCGTTCATCGGTCCGGATCAGAAGCTGAAGTTCAACTCCAACGGTTTGCCGATCGGACTGCAGCAGTTGCCGAACACCTCGCCCGGCACGAATGCCGGCGCATTCACGTTCGGTCCGAACGACGGCGGCTGTCCGCCGAATGGATATCTTGCCGGACCTTACGCCGGGCAGTTACTCACGAAAGAGGAGGTCGACGCGATCGTGCAGCGCTCGATCTCGATCGCGAAGAAGACGCGCGCCGCGGTCCGTCTGCCGCCCGGCAGCTACGCGCGCATGATCATCACGGTTGCCGACGTCGACGGATCGATCCTCGCGCACTACCGGATGAAGGACGCGCTTTTCGACGCGGTCGATGTCGTGCCCTCGAAAGCGCGCAACGTCGTCTATTTCAACAGCGACGACCCGAACGCGAAGAACGATCTCCCCGGCATTCCGGCCGGTCTGTGGATCACCGGTCGCACAATCGGTTGGGGTGGACAGCCGTTCTATCCGCCGGGCATCGATTCGGATGTGTTCGAGGTGCGCCAGGGGCCGTGGTACGACCTTTATCTGAAGAACGTCGCGAATCCATGTTCGCAGGGATCGCAGGCGCCGAATCCGAATCAGAACGGCGTCACGTTCTTCGGCGGCTCCACGCCGCTGGTGAAGAACGGGAAGCTGGTGGGCGGTCTTGGCGTCAGCGGCGACGGCATCGAGCAGGACGACTACGTGGCTTTCATCGGCGCCGGCGATCTGCTGCCGCCGTTCGACAAGTGGTCCGATCGGGCGAAGATCGACGGCGTCCGGTTACCGACCTTCAAGTGGCCGCGTAACCCTCAGGGAGTCACGGAGTGCGGAGGTAAGCCGTGTTCGTAGTCCGTTTGAGACGACATCTGCGATTTGCGATTCTGTGTGGCCCCGCACTGCTTCGCAGCATCCTGCTCGCAGTGATCTGCGTTCTCTTCACCACCATCGCCTCCGCGCAGCAGCTCACGATCAACAACGATCGTCCGATCGAAGTGAATGCGATTCCGTTCACGCTGGCCGGTACCGCTGCACCGGGCAGCGAAGTGGTCGTCTCGATCGAAGGCCTGCCCGACATGCGCACGACGACGGACGTCACGGGCCACTGGGCGATCTCCGCGATCACCGTTCCGCTGAAGACCGGCAGCTACACGGTGGCCGTTCGTTCCGGCGGCGGGACGGCGACACAACTGCTGCGCATCCAGTTGCCGGTCGCCTCGAATCTGCAGCGGCAGTCGTTCCTCGAGCAGGAGCAGCCGGTGTATCCGAGCGTGGTCACGCAGCTGGCCGGGCCCGACACGTGGCAGGAGATGACGGATCGCTGGCGCATCGCGCCGCCACCGTACGAGCTCGATGAGAAACCGCGCGCGAAGAAGATCGGCAAAGGCGGCATCACGCTCGATCCGTACAACCAGAACCAGCTCAAAGGCGACTATCCGATCGGCAAGAGCCAGGACAAGTTCTTCGTCTTCACCGGCGTGTGGGACACGCTCGCGGAATCGCGCACGGTGCCCACGCCTTCGGGATTCAGCGGTAACAAGCCGACCAACTACCGGTTCTTCGGCAAGAACAATCAGAACCTCTTCAACCAGAACCTCGCGCTGTCGTTCGAGCTCTTCCAGGGTGATACCGCGTTCCGTCCGCCGACACAGCGATTGAAGCTGACGGTGATCGGGAACCTGAATTACGTGCAGCTCAACGAGATCGGCGTCCTGAAGCCGGACGTGCGCCGCGGTACGACGCGCGCGGACGGTCAGGGCGCGCTTCAGGAGCTCTTCTACGAGCGCAAGCTCGCGGATGTCTCACCGAATTTCGACTTCGTGTCGGTGCGCGTCGGGTCGCAGCCGTTCAACAGCGACTTCCGCGGCTTCATCTTCAGCGACACGAACCTCGGTGCGCGCGTGTTCGGCAACTTCGGTTCGAACCGCTATCAGTACAACGTCGCCGCGTTCGATCGCCTGGAGAAGGACACGAACTCCGGCCTCAACATCTGGCACGAGTTCCGTGACCAGCAGGTCGGCATCGCGAACATCTTCCTGCAGGACTTCATCCGCAAGGGATACACGCAGGAGTTCAGCGTCCACTACGTCCGCGACGAGGCGACGTTCAAATACGATCGCAACGGCATCCTCGTGCGGCCCGCGCCGGTGGGCGTGTTCACTCCTCACGAGATCAAGGCGGTCTACGTCGGAGAGGCTGGTCTCGGTCACTTCGGCCGCCTGAACGTCGATCACGCGCTCTACTACGTCTTCGGCACCGATTCACTCAATCCGATCGCCGGCCCCGATCCGCGCCTTCGCCAGGACGACGAGGTGAAGATCGGAGCCGGACTCGCGGCCGTCGAGTTCTCGTACGACAAAGACTGGTGGCGTCCTCGCTTCGCACTGTTCTACGCCACGGGCGACAAGAATCCGCGCGACCGGACCGCTCGCGGCTTCGACTCGATCTTCGATTCGACCGCGTTCGCCGGCGGCGGCTTCTCCTTCTTCAATCGCCTCGGCATCCGCCTGGCTGGAACGGGCGTCGCGCTCGTGGAACGCGGGAGCCTGTACACTTCGCTGCGCAGCAGCAAGGACGAGGGGCAGCCGAACTACGTCAATCCTGGACTGCAACTGGCCAGTCTCGGTATGGACATCGACGTGACGCCCCGCCTGAAAACGATTCTGACTGCGAACTACATCCGGCTCGATGCCACGCAGCCGGTCGAAGAGCTCTTGTTCCAGGGCGGGATCCGGAAAGAGCTCGGCACGGATCTCAGCATCGGCGCCCGCTACCGGCCGTTCCTCAATCAGAACTTCGTCATCGTCGGTGGTGCGGCGGCGTTTCTCCCGGGAGCGGGATTCAAAGACATCTACGAGAACGACAAGACGCTCTTTCACGTGTTCACGAATTTCATCCTGACCTTCTGAGCGATGAGACATCGAGGAGCAATCAGCGTGCGGCGAACGATTGCGGCTGCAGCACTTTCCGGAGCGACGTTGCTCCTGTTTGCCGCCTGGACTCACGACGACCAGGCGCAGCAGACGACGAATCAGTTGCCTGCCCTCCGGCGGCAGAATCGGGCTGAGGCGGATGCGAAGAGCACGGGGTGCGTGGCGTGCCACCAGGGCATCGAGCCGATGCACGTATCGGGTGCGGTCAATCTCGGCTGCGCCGACTGCCATGGCGGCAACGCCTCGGTGATGCCGCGCGCGGGCGTGGATCCGCGGACGGACACGGATGCGAAGAACCGTGCACACGTTCTGCCGATGAATGCGGAGCTCTGGAAGACGGCGGCGAATCCCCAGAACTCGTATACGGCGCTGCTGAAGGAATCGCCCGAGTTCGTGAAGTTCATCAATCCGGGCGACCTCCGCGTCGCGCCGGAGGTGTGCGGTCCGTGTCACATCAATCAGGTCAATGCGGTACCGCGCAGCACGATGACCACGGCCGCCGTGTTCTGGGCCGCGGCGCCGTACGCCAACGGGATTCTCAGCCGCAAGTCCGGTCTGCTCGGCGAGAGCTACGATCGCGACGGCAACGCGCGGCTGATCAAGCCCGCCTATCCGCCGACCGCGGATCAGATCGCCAAGGGTGCGCTGCCGATCCTCGTCCCGATGCCGCGGTGGGAAGTGTTGCAACCGGGGCAGTACTTCCGTGCTTTCGAGCGCGGCGGCATTGCACAGGGATCGCAGTTTCCCGACATCGGGATTCCGAAGCTCGAAGAAGAAGCGGGCAAGCCGGACATCCGCCTCAGCAACCGCGGCCGCGGCACGGGCCTGCGCATCGAGCCGGGCGTCATCAATGTCTTGAAGACCCGCCTCAACGATCCGCACCTCTCGTTCCTCGGCACCAACAATCATCCGGGCGACTACCGCTCGAGCGGTTGCAGCGGATGCCACGTCGTCTACGCGAACGATCGCGATGCGGCGAACTCGGGACCATGGGCGCAGTTCGGCAATATCGGCATGTCGCAGACGGCCGATCCGATGATTCCGAAGAACGAGAGCGGACACCCGATCAAACATCAGTTCACACGCGCGGTGCCGACGAGCCAGTGCATGTCCTGCCACATGCATCAGCCGAACTCGTTCGTGAACACGTACCTCGGCTACATCATGTGGGACTACGAGTCCGACTCGGAGCTGATGTTCCCGAAGCAGCAGAAGCATCCGACGGAAGCGGAGAAGCGCGCATCGCTGACGCAGAATCCCGAAGGCGCCGCCGTGCGCGGGCTCTGGTCGAACTTCGATTTCCTGAAGGACGTCAGCAAGCTGAACTCGATGGCGAAGCACACCCAGTTCGCCGACTACCACGGCCACGGATGGAACTTCATGGCCGTGTTCAAGCGCGATCGGAAGGGCAACCTGCTCGACGCCAACGACAACAGGGTGTCGTTCGACGATCCGGACAAGTTCCGCAAGGCGGTCCACCTCCGCGACATTCACCTCGACAAGGGGATGCACTGCTCCGATTGCCACTTCGCGCAGGACGAGCACGGCAACGGGCAGATCTACGCGGAGTACGGCAACAACATCGAGATCGAGTGTCAGGACTGCCACGGCACGATCGATCGCTATGCGACGCTGAAGACGAGCGGACCGGCGGCCCCTCCGGGCGGCAACGACCTGCGCGCGGGAACCACGCCCTTCGGCCGCCTGCGCTTCGCCTGGGTGGCCGGAAAGCTCTACCAGCGCTCCATGCTGAACAAAGACATGGAGTGGGAAGTCATTCAGGTCAAGGACACGATCACACCGGGCAACGAGCACTACAGCGAGAAATCGCGCTACGCGAAGACGATGCAGCGCGATGGCGTGACCTGGGGATCCACCTCGGACCCCTCGAAGCTCGCGCACTCGGATCAGAAGATGACGTGCTACGCGTGCCACACGTCGTGGATGACATCGTGCTCCGGCTGCCATCTGCCGCAGGAGCAGAACGTGAAGTCGCCGATGCTGCACTACGAGGGCATCGACACGCGCAACTATGCGTCGTACAACCCGCAGGTGCTGCGCACCGACACGTTCATGATCGGCGTGAACGGCACGACGAAGGGGCACAAGATCGCACCGGTGCGCTCGTCGAGCGCGCTCGTGCTCAGCTCGACCAACGCCCTGCGCGATCGCATCTACATCCAGCAGCCGCCGATCTCCGCGCCGGGCTACAGCTCGCAGGCGTTCAACGCGCACGTGCCGCACACCGTGCGATCGCGCGAGACGCAGGGCTGCGACAGTTGCCACGTCAGCAAGGACAACGACAACAACGCCTGGATAGCGCAACTGCTTCTGCAGGGGACGAACTTCGTGAACTTCGTCGGCCACTACGCGTGGGTGGGCATGGAGGGCGGGCTCGAAGGCGTGGTCGTGACGGAGTGGGACGAGCCGCAGGCCGTGATCGGATCGACGATGCACAAGATCGTCTATCCCGACTACTACGCCGAGCATCTGAAGAACAAGATGGAGCTGAAGGAGTCGCACGAGCATCACGGCAACGCGCGGAGCATTCAGATGCGCGGCGAGTACCTCTTCACAGCCAACGGCGAGGAGGGATTCGAGGTCTACGACATCGCCAACATCGACAACAAGGACTTCTCGGAGCGCATTACCTCCGCGCCCGTGTCGCCGATCGGCCAGCGCACCTACATCAAGACGAAATTCGCCAGCGCGATGGCGTTGCCGACGACGATGCCGATGGAGCCGAACCGCAAGACGCAGCTCGACCCGGAGAATCAGGAGCAGCCGATCCATCCGCTGTACAAGTACGCGTACATCGCCGACAAAGAGGAGGGGCTGATCCTCACCGACGTCACGACGCTCACGGACGGCAATCCCTCGAACAACTACCTGACGCGCGCGCTGACGTTCAATCCGGACGGCGCGCTCGAAGGCGCGAGCGCGATCTACGTCGCCGGCCGCTGGGTGTACATGGGGACCGATCACGGGTTGACGATCATCGACATCGATCAGCCGCTGCAGCCGAAAGTCGTCGCCACGCTGCCCTCGGTGCAGAAGGTGACCGGGATCGGCGTGCAGTTCCGTTACGCGTTCGTCAGTGACGGGAAGGGTCTCGAAGTCGTCGACGTGACAGATCCGGCGAGGCCGCGCCTCGCCGCGACGCTGCCGATCAACGATGCCCGCAGCGTGTACGTGGCCCGTACCTACGCGTATGTCGCCGGCGGCAAGCAGGGCGTCGTGATCGTCGACATCGAGAAGCCGGAGAAGCCGTTCATCGATCAGGTGTTCGACGCGGAAGGCAAACTGGAGGACACCAACGACGTGAAGGTCGCTTCGACCAACGCCACCACCTATGCCTATGTCGCGGACGGCAAGGGCGGGTTGAAGGTCCTTCAGCTCACGTCGCCCGAGTGGACTCCGACGTATGCCGGATTCAGCCCGCGTCCCGTGCCGCACCTCATCGCGTGGAAAGAGACGCATGGCCGCGCGCTCGCGGTGTCGAAGGGACTGGACCGCGATCGCGCGGTCGATGAGAGCGGATACCAGGTCTCGATCTTCAACCGCATCGGCGCGCGCCCGATGACGCTGCCGGAGATGCAGCGGCTCTACCTGCGCGATGGGAAGCTCTTCACAGTCGACGCGAATCCAACAAAGCCACCGGTGACGAGGTGAGGACGATGAAACGAGCCACTCTGATCGCCATCGCTGCGCTGATGCTTTCGGGCGCGGCGGTTTCGCAGCAAACCACGGCCACCGCAACTTCCGCCGCACCGGCGCAGGCGACCGCCACGGCGCCCAGCACCGCGGTCCCGGCGCCCACAGTGGCGAAGCCGGGGCTCTACCTCGGCGTCGCGACGTGCGCTAACTCCGGCTGCCACGGTTCGACGCAGCCCCTCAACGCCAGCCGCGTGCTGCAGAACGAGTACTACTCGTGGTTGAACCGCGATCGTCACGCGCAGGCGTACAACGTCCTGTTCAACGACCGCTCGGCGCGGATCGCGCGGAACATGCGCTTGAAGGGGAAGGCGTATCGCGAGAAGGTCTGTCTCGATTGCCATTCCACGAGCGTCACACCGGCGATGACCGCCGGCCACGTCGACCTCGAGGACGGCGTGCAGTGCGAGGCGTGCCACGGGCCGGCCAGCGGATGGCGCGATGAGCACACTCAGGCGGGATGGACTCACGAGCAGTCGGTCGCTCGCGGCATGATCGACCTGCGCGCTCCGATCGTTCGTGCCGATATGTGCCTCGTCTGTCATCTCGGCGATCAGACGCGCGAGGTCGACCACGAGCTGATCGGTGCCGGGCATCCGATCCTCGCGTTCGAGCTCGACAACTACACCGAGACGATGCCGCCGCACTGGCATTGGAACAACACGCACGGTGTGCGCGCCTGGGCAACGGGCCAGGTAGTCGAGTTCCGCGACTCAGTCGCCAACCTGGCGCGTCATGCGCGAGGGCAGAAGTGGCCCGAGTTCTCCGACATGAGCTGTTACAACTACCATCACTCGCTGAAGAACAGCACTTGGCGGCAGGAGCGCGGATGGCCGGATCGCGCCGGACTCCCGTCGTGGAGCCCGCAGCACTGGGCCGTCCTGCGCATGATCGTGAACCGCGCGGCGCCAGGTCAGCGCGCGCAGCTCGAGGACCTTGTCAATCAGTTGGCGCTCAAGGTTGCGCGGATGAACGACCCGGCCGGTGTGGCGCAGGCCGCCGACGCGGCGAAACGGATCGCAGACGGGCTCGTTCCTGCCGTCGATCGCATGAATTGGAGCGACTCCGACGTCCGTTCCTTGATGTCGGCCATTGCCGATGATCAGGATTTCATCCGGAGGTCGGATGTTCACTCCGCCGAGCAGGTCGCCCTCACTCTTCAGAGCCTCGGCAGCTCGCTGACGCGCCGCGATTCGAAGCTCGTGAAGGGCCCGATGACGAAAGCGATCGACGCGCTGTTCGACGAACTGCAGAACCGCGACGATTACGAGCCGAGCCGCTTCGCGCAGAAGCTCGCCGCCGTCAAAGCGACGCTTTAGTTGACCCCGGGCTTACGCCCGGGGCTGAGACCCTGCGCGCTGACCCCGGGCTCACGCCCGGGGCTACACGGAATCGTGATGTTGTTGTAGCCCCGGGCGTAAGCCCGGGGATGTGGAAGTCTTGCGATCACAATGAGCCGGCGTAAGCCGGCGACACCCCGCCCCCGCGGCACTCGCCGTGCCCCGAAATCTGTCCGAGCAGGTCTACTCGTTGTCGACCGGTTCGTAGTCGAGGGGCTTCGTGTCTTTCAGCGGACCAACGCCTTCTCGGCCAGGATGATCCGGAATGCTGATGCGCACCTGGCCGACGTTATCATCGTAGTTCGACTCGAGTAGCTGATGGCAGAAGCCGTTCGTGTCGGTATGGGGACATGCCTCGCTCTTTTTCGCGACGAACGGCGGGTTGACCGTGATTCGGATGATGTATTCGCCGGGAGGAACGACCGCCTGACCGTCGCCGCCGTCGAGCACGAAATACTGCCCGCCCAGGAAGAAGCGGTAAGTATCGGCCCAACCGTGGCTGATGCCCTGGTTGCCGGGAATGCCGACCAGGCCGCAACTGCGGAAGATGGGTGCCCGCGGCTGCTCGTTGCCGTCCGAGGTCGGAATCGGATCGGTATCGAGCATGCAGAATCCGCGCTTTGCCGCCTTCCAGATCTTTCCGGTTCTCGGATCGATCAGTTGATACAGCGCATAGTGTCGGAAGTGATAGTGATTGTGACAGCTCGCGAACTCGTAGAGTCCGTCGTTCGCGGCGACGTGCTCGTTCGGATCTCCAAGCGCGATGTCGGCATCGCCGAGGTTGGGCGTCATCACGGTGAATCGAACGAGCTTCCGAACACCGGGTGTTATGCCGCCTTCTTCGACGCTGCACAGCACCGCCGTCAGCTTCTCCTCGCGGACGACCCACTGGCTGCCGAGCACCTTTTCATCGACGACAAGATTCGGCGTGCCGTCCAAATCGATGTCCTTGTTGTCGCCGGCAAATGCCGGAAGTGCCAGGGCGATTGCGCAGCAGAGGACAAACAGACTTTGCCTCATGAGTGCCTCCTCCTATGGGCCAATGGCCCTCAATTGGGATTTTTGTCGGAACGGCGGGAGTCTATTCGACGGGCCGGGAAACCTGCAATACCTACTTCTTTCCTTTTTCCCGGATGCCGAGGTAGCCAAGAAACATCCGCACCAGTTCTTCCTCGAGGTTCGCGGGCGTCGCGATGTCATGCATCGGCTCGTCCTCGAGCACGACCGAGTGAAGCACCGATGCGATGGCCAGGAGGCCGAATTCGATCGCTGCCTGCGGATTCGGATGGTGAATCTCGGCATCGCGCATCAAGAGGACGATGGCGATCGACGAGGTGGTCTGCCGGTTCAGATCCTGCGCCGCACGGCGGAACTCCGCATCGCGGTGCGTGGGGCGTAGAGCATCAGCGCTCGGAGAATGCCGCGCTTCTGGCGATATCCTCTGACCATTCCCTCGATCATCTTCCGCGATCGGCGGCCGATGAGAACCGGGCGTCACGCGAAGGAGATCGACACACTCGCAATGCGAATGTAAATTCGCATTCTCTTTCAGAGGTGACCATGATCGAGACCCGTGCCTTGCACAAGGAGTATCCGCTTCCCTCTCCGCGCCGAGGGGCGGCGCCGGCGGGCGCACCGGCGAAGGTGGTCGCACTGCAATCGCTCGACCTCCGCGTCCAGGACGGTGAGCTCTTCGGACTTCTCGGTCCGAATGGCGCGGGGAAGACGACCACCATCGGCATCCTGACGACGCGCGTTCGCCCGACCTCCGGCGCGGCCGTTGTCGCTGGAGCGAACGTTGTCACCGAGGCAACCGCCGTGCGC
>Ga0210377_10001836_pt1 | contig 18994 bp, 16 predicted proteins | sample PLM4_65_b1redo_FD_155480 | JGI IMG/M metagenome (GOLD analysis project Ga0210377, IMG submission 155480) | Groundwater sediment microbial communities from an aquifer in East River, Colorado, USA - PLM4_65_b1 redo | ecosystem: Environmental > Terrestrial > Soil > Riparian zone | place: USA: East...
TTCCAGGAGGATATGCCCGCTCTCTGACGTGAGAGCCCAGGCCGAACGTAGAATGATCAGCGCCACAAGCATCGACAGAATCGGATCGGCCTGAATCCATCCAGTGCTCATGATGATCAGCGCCGCCGCGATGGCCGCAACCGACCCCAGCAGGTCGCCTGCCACGTGGAGCAGGGCGCCGCGAACATTGAGATTGTTCCTGTCCGCGCCATGCAGAACGCCGAAGGATAGAATGTTTACTGCGAGGCCGCCGAGAGCGATCCACAGCATAAGGTTGGATTCGATTGGGTGTGGATGGCTTAGACGCACGATCGCCTCGACGGTGATCCACAGCGCGATCACGAAGAGCGTCAGCCCGTTGACGAAAGCGGCCAGCACCGGAAAGCGGCGGAAGCCATAGGTGCGTCTTGAATCCGCCGGCCTGCGCGCCATGCGGAAGCCGAACCAGGCAAGCGCAAGGCTCGCGAAGTCCGACAGCATGTGGCCGGCGTCCGCCATCAGCGCCAGCGACCCGGCGAGAACGCCGCCGACCAGCTCCACGCCCATGAACCCGCCGGTCAGTAGTGCGGCGATGGCGATGCGGCTCTCGTTCTTCTCCTCGCCGCCATGATGGTGGTCGTGCGCGTGACCATGCGAATGGTTGGGCGAATGGTCATGCGTGTGCGCATGGGCGTCAGCCGTAGGGGCGTGATCGTGGGCCATGGTGGTGACCTACCGCGCAGGGGGCAAAGAATCAAATGAATACAATGCTATGATATAGCGAACGGTCCTGTGTTGCAGGCTTCAAGTTCACCACTCTAATGTCCGGCGATGCATGAGGGCGCGATTCTGGTGGGCGATGCGGGGGGCACGAATGTCCGCTTCGCGTTTGCGCATCTGAATGGAGACCGCATCCGGCTCTCCGACATCTGGAAGCGGCCGGGCGCAGACTACGCGACCTTCTACGCCGCGATCGATGCTTACCTCGCCGAAGCCAGGCCGAAACTCGCAGGCGCCTCGTTCGGCTTCGCGGGACCGGTCGCCGATGGCCGCGTGCAGCTGCTCCACCGCAACTGGCTGGTCGAGCGTGACGCTCTCAAAGCGAGGCTCGGCGTCTCACGCGTGGTGGTGGTCAACGACTTCTTCGCCATGGCGCGCTCCGCGCCGGAGCTCGCGGACGATGACGTGCATGAGATTGCAACGGGTACGGCGGACCCGCACGGCTCGCTCGCCATCGGCGGACCAGGCACCGGCTTTGGCGTGGGTGTCCTGCGCCGGTTACTCGACGAGACGCCGCCGATCACCGATGGCTGGGTTGTGGTGGGCGGCGAGGGCGGCCACCAGGCTTTCGCGCCGCAGACGGAGATCGAGTGGAAGCTCGCGACGCGCCTGCGCGAAACTCAAGGCTATGTCTCCAACGAGCTGGTCGCATCGGGCTCCGGCTTCGAAGCGAGCCTCGAAGCCCTGGCCGATGTGCTGGGCGCCAAGCGGCGGAAACTTTCCCAGCCTGAAGTGATCGAGCAGGCGAAGGCAGGCGACAGACTGGCGCTGGAATTCTGCCGCATCCGGGCGGCGACGGTGATGACCGCGATGGGGAACACGGCGCTCGCCTGCAATGCAACGGGTGGGGTCTTCATCGCAGGCGGCGTATCCCAGAGGCTGGAGCCGTGGCTCAAGGAAAGCGCGGCGCTCGACCGTTTCTACAGCCGTGGCCTGCGCACCGGTCTCATGAAGCCGATCCCGATCCGGCTGATCGCCAGCGAGACGGCGCCGCTGATCGGCTCGGCGAAGCTGTGGCTCGACGAACAGGGTAGGGGATGGCTGTGACCAGAAAGCTTGCGCTGATCACCGGCGCATCGGCGGGCATCGGCGCCGCCTTCGCCAAGGTCTATGCCCGGGAGGGCTTCGATCTGGCGCTCACAGCGCGGCGCATCGACCGTCTCGAAACACTGGCCGCCGCGCTGGAGAAGGAACATTCCATCGAGGCGATCGCGATCTGCGCTGACCTTGCCGATCCAGGCGCCGCCAATGCGATCCTGTCGACGATCGCAGGCCGGGGCCGCGTGGTCGATGTGCTGGTCAACAATGCCGGCTATGGACTGCCGGGAACCTGGCTTGAAAGCACGTGGGCCGATCAGGCCCGGGTGATCCAGGTGATGTTCACCGCTCCGCTCGAACTCGCGCACAAGGTTCAGCCGGGAATGGTCGAGCGCAAATGGGGCCGCATCGTCAACGTCGCATCGCTCGCCGGCTTTGGGCCCGGCAGGCGCGGGGCGGGGACCTATGCCGCGATCAAGTCCGCGCTGATCAAGTTCTCGCAGGCTCTCAATGTCGAGATGGAAGGCACAGGCGTACATTGCACCGCGGTCTGCCCCGGTCTCACGCATTCGGAATTTCACGTCGACGGCCCACTGCGCGAACAGGTCGCCGCGGCGCCTGAGTGGGCCTGGCAGACAGCGGCAGAAGTGGCCGAGGCCGGCTATGACGCCGCCGAGCGCAATCGCGCCATCGTGGTGACCGGCGCGGTGAACAAGATCGTCGCCGGGCTCGCCAAGGTCATTCCAGATCCGCTGGCGGTCGAGATCACCAAGGGCATAGGCCAGCCTGCGAAGAAATAGGCGAGGCTGCTCCCCTCAGCCCGCATCGCCTCCGCACGCGCCTGAGTCGAGCGCCTTCGCCACCTCGATGGGCCCGTGCTGGTGACAGCCCGCCTGCGTCCAGATCATGGTGAGAATCTCGCGGATGCGGTCCTCGCTGACACCGTTGTTGGGGCAGACGCCTGCCATCGGTCCCAGCATGATGTGCAGCTCCGCTTCGGTGAGGCCTTTCGCCCGGAGACCCTTTTCGCAGGCTGGCATCGAGTCGGTCGGCGACATGTCCGCCGTTGCCAGGGGCGGCGGCGCGGCGGTGCTTTGGGGCGGGATGACGTGCGTCGGTTCGCCGGCGGGAGGCGTGGCCTCTGGCGCGGCCTGGACGGTTGCGACTGGCGCGCCGGCTGCGGGCTCGGAAGCCGTCTCGCCCGGCGAGCACGCCGCCAGCACAAGTCCAGTGGCCAGAATCCCAATGCGCATCAGTCTTTCAACCTCCATCCGCGGCCTGGAAATGACACTGGCGGGCCTGTTTGTGTCAACGAAGCCATGTCCGGGACCCCATGCGCCGGCCCTGCGTTCATCTGGTTCCGGGCCCGAAACTGATGGTGCGGACAAAGCCATGGCCCAAAGCGTGTTGCCTGTGTATAGGGAGGACATCGAGTTTCGGCCGACGACCTGATCCCGCCCGCTTTGGGCGCCCGCTTGGCGACATCCCCCCACATTCTCGATGCTTCTGACGGATCGCGTCCGCGCAACCGTCGCTTTACAAGGATACCTCGATGACCACCGGAACCGTGAAATGGTACAACGCCGACAAGGGCTATGGTTTCATCCAGCCTGACACTGGCGGCAAGGATGTCTTCGTGCACGTCAGCGCGCTTGAAGCCGCTGGCATGCGCGGCCTGGTCGAAGGCCAGAAGATCTCGTTCGAAGAACAGGCCGACAAGAAATCCGGCAAGATGTCGGCCGCCAACCTCAAGGCCGTCTGAACCTGTGACCGACCCTCGCGCCAGACCGGCGCGGGGGTTTTCGCGCCCCCATGCCCGCCTGCCCCGCGCTCCTCCGATCAACAAGTGGCGAGGCCAACGGCGAATCACGTGGCGTTGGGTCAACTCTCCGTTACGGCGCCCTTAGGGATACGTTGGCAGTGTCAGGCAATACTGGCATCTTCGCGCCTGCGAACCTTTGAACGGGGATTGGCTGATGAAGACGCGCATTCTGGCGGCGAGCGCGCTGGGTCTGGTGCTTGCAGCAGCGATCGCGGGCTCGGCCCTGGCCGACAAGGAAACCTCACCCCGCGCGATCCCCGTGGCGGCAGATGATTTCCGCCTGGTCGATCACACCGGTTATGCGCAGCAGCTACGCCGCCTGGTCGATGTGAAGGCGATCGTCATCGTCTCCCAGGTCAATGGCGACAAGGACTCGCGCCGCTCCGCAGCAGCGCTTGAAGCCCTGAAGCAGAAACACGCCGACGTCGAATTCCTCATGCTCAACTCCAGCGCCAGCGATGGCCGCCCCGAGATCGCCGCCGAGGCCAAGGCGCAGGGCTGGTCGATCCCGGTAATGGACGATGACGTGCAGCTCGCCGGCGAGCAGCTCGGCGTCAGCTATGCCGGCGAAGCATTCGTGCTCCAGCCGAAGACGCTGAAAATTCTCTATCACGGGCCGGTCGACGCGAAGGGCGCCAAGAAAAAAGCCAAGGGCTATCTCGCAGAGGCGCTGGCTGACGTTTCCGCAGGCAAGTCGGTCGCGGTCACCGATGTAGAAGGGAAGGGCGCAGCGATCGCATTCCCTGAGCGCGCTCGCCAGGCGGAGCACACGGCCATCTCCTACGCCAAGGACGTCGCGCCGATCCTCGCCGACAAGTGCGTCACCTGCCACCAGACCGGCGGCATCGGTCCGTTCGCGATGACGGACTACTCGATCGTTAAAGGCTTCGCGCCGATGATCCGCGAGGCGATCCGCACCGACACCATGCCGCCCTGGCATCCGGACCCGCTGGTCGGCAAGTTCAAGCACGAGCAAGGCCTTTCGAACGACCAGATCCGCACTATCGTTCACTGGGTCGAGGCGGGCGCCCCGCGCGGCGAGGGTGACGATCCGCTCGCCGCAATGAAGTCGACCGCTCCGGAATGGCCGCTGGGCAAGCCTGACCTGATCGTCGAGGCGCCGGCCTTCACGATCCCAGCGGCTGGCGAGGTGGTGTATCAGTATCCAACCGCCGCCAATCCGCTGACCGAGGGCAGGTGGGTCAAGGCCGCGACCATCATGCCGGGCGACCGGCGTGGGGTTCACCACATTCTTGCGGGATATATTTCAGGCGCGCCGAAAGCGGGGCCTGCCTCGGCTAGCCAGTGGGAAGCCAACTATGGCGAGTACGCCGTAGGCGGGGAGTCGTTCACCGTGCCCAACGGGCTCGGCATCTACCTGCCGCCGGGCGGGGCGATGGGCTTCCAGATGCACTATACGCCCTATGGCAAGGAAGCGGTCGACCACTCGAAGATCGGCTTCTACTTCTATCCCAAGGGTGAGACGCCCGAGAAAGTCATGCGCCACAGCGTGATCGCCGACAATTTCATCGAGCTGCCGCCCAACACCGACAAGCACGAGGAAATCGCCTACACGAAGTTCCCGAAAGACGCGCTGCTCTATTCGGTGTTCCTGCACACGCACTATCGCGGCCTCGCAGGAAAGCTCGATCTCGTCCTGCCGGACGGCACGAAGAAAACGCTGATCAACCTGCCGCGCTATGATTTCAACTGGCAGCGCACCTACGACTTCGCCGAACCGGTAAAAGTGCCGGCGGGAGCGAAGCTGGTTGCGACCTATCTCTACGACAATTCGATCCGCAACGCGGTCAATCCCAATCCCAACGAAACGGTGATCTGGGGCGACCAGTCGTGGGAGGAGATGCACTACACCTCGATCTACTATCAGTGGCTCGACGAGACCGTCGCGAACCCGTCCGACGCTACCGCGCAACTTCGGAACGGCCGCCTGATGGGCATGCTGGATGACAATCTCGACGACAAGGTCCAGCTGACCGAGATCAAGGGCCGCATCGCGCCGATGCTCAAACCGCGCTTCGCACAGATCGACACCAACAAGGACGGCGCGCTCGATACGGCGGAATTGCAGGCGGTGGCCAGCACGCTGCCCGGCTTCGGCTCGCGCGGTGCGCCGCCAGCGCCAACCACTCCCTGATTCACACGCGGTTCACCCCGCTTAACGCGGCCTTTACCGAACTATCGCCCATCTCTCTCTGGATTTTCCCCGAGGGAGATGGGTGATGTCGGCTTGCTACCGGCTGGTTTTGGATTCGGTCTGCCGCAGCAACCATCATCGGCTCGCCGTGATGGCGCTCGAGCATCTCGAGGGCGACAGCGCGGAGCTGTGGCGCAACCTCTTCCTCAAGCATCGCAACACCTATCTCGAAGGCGCCAAGGCGCCCGACGCGGTGTTCAAGGACTTCAAGAACCACGTGCTGCACGTGAAGGAAGGCGATTGGGGCGGCGCGCCCGCCGCCGCGCGCGAATGGTATCGCCGCACAGTTCGGGCGATGCGCGCAGGAGACTGGAAACACGCCGCCTGGTGCGCTGGCGTCATGAGCCACTACGTCGTCGATCCGGTGCAGCCCTTCCATACCGGCCAGACCGAAGAGGAAGGCGCGATCCACCGCGCGGCGGAGTGGAGCTTCTTCAAGGCCTTCCCCGAACTGCTCGCCATTCTGGAAGACGAGCTGGGCTATCCCGAAGTCCCGGTCCCCGCCGGCGATGACTGGCTCGAAAAGATGGTGCGGGCAGGGGCGCTGGTCGCCAGCCAGCACTATCAGACGCTGATCGACCACTACGACATCGAGGCCGGACACAAGAAGCCGCAGGACGGGCTCGACCAGGAGCTCAAGGACGTAGTCGCCGCCCTGATCGGCTATGCGTCGGTGATGCTGGCGCGCGTGCTCGGCCGGGCGATCGCGGAGGCCGCGGCCGAACCGCCGCAGGTGAATCTCACATTCGACACGCTGGGCATCGTGATGGCGACCCCAGGACGCGCCATGTCGAAGCGTGCCGAAGACGTCGCCGAGCGCGCGGTCATCACTGCGCAGTACGCCGAATTCCGAAAGACCGGCAAGGTGCGCGAGACTATGTCGGAGGACGACAAGGTCGTGCGTCGCCTTCATGCCGAGGAAGTGCTGAAGATCGATATCTCTTCGCTCGATTGCCGCTGGCCGAAGGAAACCGGCACGGCCCATGGCCAGGGCGCGGAAGCGCGCACGACGAAGAAATCGAAACGCAGTGTCGAGCGGGAAGAAAAGCCGCTGCCTGTGGCCGTCGCGAAACCCATCGCAAAGCCTGCCGCGAAGCCTGCGCCCAAGTCCGCTCCCAAACCGGTGACCAAGACGCCCGAGCCCGCCGCGAAAGCTCCGCAGACACGCCTGACACGTGAGGCGCTGGTGGTGGACGCGCCCTCGATCGGGCCCAAGACGGCCGGCCGGCTCAGCGTCATCGGCGTCAAGACCGTAGGCGACCTGCTCGATCTTTCTCCGGATGAAGCCGCCGCGCGCATCAAGCAGAGCCACATCAACGCCCGCATCATCCGCGACTGGCAGGCGCAGGCGCTGCTCGCCTGTTCGGTGCCTGGTCTTTCAGGAACGGCGGCGCAGCTGCTGGTCGGCGCCGGAGTGACATCGGTCGAGGACCTCGCGACATCGGATCTGGACGCGCTCGCCGACGCCATTGAGATGTTCGCCGCCTCCAACGAGGGCGAGCGCGCCCTTCGCGGCCAGGCGTTGCCGAACCGCGCGCAAGTGAAGTCGTGGATCGAGGCGGCGCTTAAGATCACCGGAAAACGCGCGGCCTGACCCGCGCTCCGGTCAATCTGAACAGCCATTCACGCCGGCTGTTCATGTTCAGAAAAGCTCAACGCCACAACCATCTGAATCACGGCGTAAAACAAGAAAAATCAGCGATATGTGCAAATGAACGGCGGGTTCGGCGCCCGTTCAGGCGCTGTGCGTTCTTATGGGGTCAAGAGACTGAAAGGAGTGACCTCATGCGTCTCATTGCTTCCACCCTGTTGGCTGGCGTCATGGCGCTGGGCGCGGTTGCCCCGGCCCTTGCCGATCCGCCACGCTACCAGAACTCGCGCGACTGGAACGACCGCGACTATCGCGATGGCTACCGCGACTCTCGCCGGGACGATCGCCGGCATGACCGCTGGGACGACCGCCGTGACTACCGCAAGTGGCACAAGGGCGACCGCTTCGACCGCCGCGCGAACTACAACTACGTCGTGGTCCGCGACTACCGCGATTATCGCGACTACCGCGGCTATCGCCTCCGCGCCCCGCGCTACGGCGAATACTATGTCCGCGACAGCCGGACCGGCGACATCCTGCTAGTCGCGGCTGCGACCGGCCTGATCCTGTGGGCGCTCAACAACTAGCGCCCATGAAGCCCGGCGGCTGACGCCTCTCTCTCGCCGAAGCCGCCATCAGCGGCCGCCTCTCTCCCCCGGAGGCGGCCGTTCCGGTTTGCTTTCAGCTTTTTGGCTTGGCGGCCGCGATCAGCTCTGCCCGGGCCCAGCGGCTGGCAGGCTCATCCGCCGCATCGCGCCGCCAGAACAGCAGAAGATCGAGCCCGGCCGCCGCGAACGGCAGGTCGCGGCAGGCGACATCGTAGCGCCGCGCGAGCGACAGCGGCGCAACCAGCGCAAGATCGCTCGACATGACGACATGGAAAGCCGGCTGATAGTGCGGCAAGCGCATCACCGGCCGCAGTTTCTCGCCTACACGTGAGAGCGCCTCGTCCACCAGGGTGCGCCCGGCGCGCCTGCTCGACACCGCGACATGGCGCAGGGCGAGAAAGCCATCGAGCGTGAGCCTGCGCTTCGCCTTGGGGTGATCGCGGCGCAGCGCGCAGACCAGCCGGTCGGAGATCAGCGGCGCGCTGTCGAGCTCCGGCCGCGCCAGAGCCGGAATGTCGATCGCGAAGTCTAGCCGCCCCGAGGCGAGCTCCGCCGGGATTTCGGCGCGCTCGACCTGATGGCAGTGGATGCGTACGCCGGGCGCGGCGCGCTCCAGCCGCCGCGCCAACACCGGAATGAGGGCCGAGGCCGCGGTGTCGCGTACGGCGATGTTGAAGGTGCGCTCGGACGTCTTCGGATCGAAGGCGGCGCGCGGATCGAGTCCGCCGCGCAGTTTCCCGAGCGCCTCACGTACCGGCCCGATCAGCGACTGCGCCGCGGGCGTCGGCGACATGCCTCGGCCCGCGCGCACGAACAGCGGGTCGCCGAACGTCGCACGCAGCCGCGCCAGCGCATTGCTCACCGCCGGCTGGGTCACATGCAGAACCTCGCCGGCGCGCGTCAGGCTGCGCTCGACATAGATCGCCTCGAACACCGGAAGCAGGTTGAGATCGATGGATCGCAGGTTCATCACACATCACCAGCGCTGATGAAGCTTATTCATACAATAAAGTAGAACGATATCCAGCGCGGCGTGATGCTGGCGCCATGTCCTTCTCCCCGACGCTTCCGCCGCGCACCCTGGTTCCGTTCCACGATCACGCGCAGATCGAAATTCTCGACGCGGCGGAAGGCGCAGGCCGCACGCGCGCGCCGGACATCGTCGAACTCACCAACCATTTCGGCACGGTGCATGGCGGCGTGCTGTTTTCGGTCGGCGAAGTGGCGGCCGGCGCCGCCGCTGCGCGCTGCATCGGAGCGCATAAGCCGCATCTGCGCTTCGTCACGCGCCGAGCCGTCATTGACTATCTCAAGCCCGCTCGCGGCGCCGTTTCGGGAGAGGCGGCCATGTCCATGACGCGCGACGAGATCATCATGGCCCTTGAGCTCCAACCCTCGCTTACCGTGCCGATCGCGGTCGCCGTCCGCGATTCCGCCGGCGTGGTGGTAGCGCGCCTTACGGTCGATATGTTCGTTGGCCGCCCGAAGCCGTGATTGCCGCGTCGGCAACTTGACCCATAGCTTGACAATGTCCTGCCCGGGTCGAGAGTCCCTGAAGCAGATCAGGGAGACAGGGCATGCGCAGCATCTTGGCCGCGGTTTCGATACTGGCGTTGGCGGCGGCATGCAGTCCGCAGGCGAAGGCGCCGGCTGCGATCGCGCCGGGGCCGACGGCCTATGCCGACCTGCAGAAGCGGCTGATCGAGGCCAAGGCCGGCGACACCATCCTGGTCGGCGAAGGCAAGTTCGACTTCACCGACGGTCTCTCGCTCGACGTCGACAATGTCACGCTCAAGGGCGCGGGGCAGGGCAAGACGATCCTCTCCTTCGCGGGCCAGACCGGCGCCGGCGAAGGCCTGCTGGTCACTTCCGATCACGTGGTGCTCTCCGACTTCACGATGCAGGATTCCAGGGGCGACGGCATCAAGGCTAAAGGCTCGGACGGCATCACCTTCCTCAATCTCAAAGTGGAATGGACCGGCGGTCCCAAGGCCGAGAACGGCGCCTACGGCGTCTATCCGGTCGAATCCAAGAACGTGCTGATCGACGGCGTCACGGTGCGGGGCGCCTCGGACGCCGGCATCTATGTCGGCCAGTCGGAGAACATCATCGTCCGCAACTCCCGGGCCGAGTTCAACGTCGCCGGCATCGAGATCGAGAACTCGAGCCACGCCGACGTCTACGACAACGTCGCCACCCACAATGCCGGCGGCATCCTGGTGTTCGACCTGCCGAAACTTCCGGTGATGGGCGGCCACTCGACGCGCGTCTTCCGCAACCAGATCGTCGAGAACGACACGCAGAACTTCGCCCCACCGGGCAACATCGTCGCCAACGTGCCCACCGGCACCGGCCTGATGCTGATGGCCAACAAGAACGTCCACGTGTTCGAGAACACGTTCGACAAGAACAAGACGGCGCATGTGATGGTGATCGCCTATTCCTCCGAGTACGATGATCCCAGCTACAACCCGCTGCCGCGCGACTTCGTCATACGCGACAACACCTACGGCGCGGGCGGCAATGACCCGCAGGGTCGCCTTGCCCCGCTCGCTACCGCGCTCGGCGGCTCGCTGCCCCCGATCGTGTGGGATGGCGTCACCAAATACGGCGACAAGACCGAGGATGTCCGCATCGTCGTGCGCGAGAAGCCTGAAGTCGGCTTCATCAATCTCGGCCTCGGCTCGACGCCGCCGGACCTGACCAAGGCCAAGCCCTCGACCGAGCGGCAGCCCGACGCGCAGATCGAAGAGCCGGCCGCCGTCGCCATGCCCGGCAAGGAAGGCGCCTGATCCCGCGCGAGCGGAGTAGCGTATGACCATCGATCCCGTCCTGATAGCCTGGCACGGCGGGCTGCTCGCCCTTGCCGCGTCCGTGGTGATCATGGGCTCGCTGCGGGCGAACCCGCGCCTCTTCCTGCGCCACTTTCCGGAGAAGGTGCGGACCTCGCAGCCCTCGCTGTCGTCCGGCGAAAAGGGCGTCGGGCGCATCGTCGGCCTTTTGCTGCTCGCGATCTTCCTCGGCATTCCAATCTGGTCGGCGACGGCCTTCGCCGCACGCCACGGCGCGGATTTCGCCAGCCTGTTCGCCCACGCCTTCCTGGTCGGCATGATCGCGAATGCCGTCGACTGGCTGGTCCTCGACGAACTTTGGCTAGGCGTCGGCAAGCCACGCTGGGCGCTCCCCAAAGGCGTCACGCAAGCCGATGTGACCCCCTTCGACCACGCTCGGCATTTCCGCGCCTTTCTCAACGGCACGGTGATCTTCGCCGTCATCGCTGCCATCGCCGCATTCGTCGCGCCGCTCCTTGCCGGCGGTCCCGGCGGCCCGCGCTCGAATGTCGTCCTCGCCCAAGACCCCGCGCCAAAACTCTCCGACTACGGATTCTTCGCCACACCGAACGCCGGCGCTGCTGTGTCCGAAGGCGTGCGGCCCTACGACCTGGTCAACGCCCTGTTCAGCGATCACGCCAGCAAGCACCGCTATGTCTATGTGCCGAAAGGCCAGAGCACGAGATACGATCCCGAGCATGTCTTCGATTTCCCGGTCGGCTCGGTTCTCATCAAGACGTTCGCGTTTGCGCCCGACATGCGCGATCCGGCGCTCAACGAGCGCTGGATCGAAACCCGCCTGCTGATCCACAAGAAGGAAGGTTGGGTCGCCTATCCCTACATCTGGAACGTGGAGCAGACCGAGGCGGTCTACGCGCCGGTCGGAGGCAAGCAGGCGATCGAGACGATCACGCCGGATGGTCAGGCGATCTCGATCAACTACGCCATTCCCAACCGCAACCAGTGCAAGGAGTGCCATCAGACCGGCAAGGAGCTGATCCCGATCGGGCCGAAGGCGCGCAACCTCAACCATGTCGGCCCGGCCGGCGTCAGCCAGATCGCCGACTGGACGGAGCGCGGAATTCTTACCGGCGCGCCCGAGACGCTGCCCACCATTCCCACCGCCTTCGACGAAACGAAACCGCTGGAGGACCGCGCCCGCGCCTGGCTCGACATCAACTGCGCCCATTGCCACAAGGCCGATGGCGGCGCTTCGAATTCAGGCCTCTTCCTCGGCTGGAACGAGACCGACCCTACCGGCTGGGGCGTGCGCAAGCGGCCGACGGCGGCGGGCAGGGGATCGGGCGACAATCTCTTCGTCATCGAGCCCGGCCATCCAGAGCTTTCGATCCTGGTCCACCGCACGGCATCGACCGAGCCCGGCGTGCTGATGCCCGAACTCGGCCGCACCGTCGTCGACGAGAAGGGCCTCAAGCTGATCCGCGACTGGATCGCCTCGATGCCGCCGCTGAACTGAAACGCCTCACGGGCGGAGGCAAGCCTCCGCCCGCGCCGCTGTCTCGGGGAGAGCTAGCGGTCCCGCCGTCCTGGCGAGGCGGCGAGATCTAGCTGCGCACGCATCGCCCTTGCAGCGCGATGGCGCGAGGTTTGTCGGTATCGATCCGGAAGCGCTGCCACACCGCGCGGAGGTCGCCGGTTTCCAGTCCGTCGAACGTGATCGTGTCGATGACCGACGGCGAAATCGACTGGTAGACGAACCGGTCGCCGGTTCTGAGGCTAAGCCCCTTTTCCGCATCCGCCACGCTGGCGGGATAAGCGCCGGCCGGAAACGCGGCGTTGGGAAGGGCGACTAGGCCCCGCCTGTCCTTGAATGTCAGCACGACGGGAGCGTTGTCTTTGACATCGTCCCAATCGACTTTCGGGTCGTTGGAATGCCGCCCAGCCCATGCGTTGCAGGTGATGACGGCGTTGGCCAGCCTGTCGACGGGCGCTTCGTCGGTGCGGCGCTTCAGGAGTCCCTCGACCAGCTCCTTATAGCCCGGATCGCCTGGCTTGACGCCTTTCGCATGGCCGAAATCGAGCTGAAGATCGTCGATCTTCATCTGCTGTTTCTTTCCATTGGGCTCGATCAGCTCGAACGTGTCGCCGCGCTTCAGCGGTTTCCACGGGCCGAACTGAAGCTGGAAGTCGTCAACTTTCTTCTTGCCTCCATCCAGCGCCGGCGATCCGGCGTCCGGCTTCGGCGGCGTCGCCGGCGCCTTGTCCTGCTGCAGCTTCGCTTTCACCGGGCCTTTCCGGCTGGCAATCCGGCGTTTCAGCTCAGCCGCAGTCATAGGGCGCAGCACCGGTTGGATCGTCAGCTTCACGCCGTTCCGTTCGACCGTGACGCTTGCGCCGGACCGGGCCTTCAGCCGTTCGACCTCGATCGGATCGCCATCCACCACGAGGCCGAAGTCCAGCGTCAGGCCGCCGTCAGCATCAACGCTGCCGAGCACGCCGCCGACAAAGCGATCATCGCCATCGGCCTTGAATCCCTTATCGCCGTTGGCGAACTCGCTCGAACGGATGTTGTTGGGCAGGCTGCTGTACATGCGATAGGGGCCAAGAACCTCGCCGTTGCGCAGTTCGGCCGTCACACTTGCCTCGATGATCTGGTCCAGCGGAATGACTCGGTCTCGGTAAGCCATCATCAGCCTGGGCATGATCTTGAAAAGCGTCAGCGCATCCTTCGGCAGCTCCGATGACACAGACGCTTGCTGCGGCGCTTGGTCGAACACATAGACCGGCGGATTGGGCTGCGCCGCCCAGGCGGCGAGGCCGGCGCCTCCGGCGAGCAGGGCGACAAGCAAGACTCCGGCGGCGCGGCCCGCGCTCCCGGGCGATTTTCTGGCGAGCATCATGACTCTTTCCTTCAGCAGGCTGGAGGACCGTGTCGGCCAGGTGCAGCCGAGCGGCAAGGAGGCCGGCGACAGTTGCGTTTTCAGCAACGCCTCGGCATAGGTGCGGCGCTCGCCAGGAAACCGCTCCACGACCGCCGCGTCGCAAGCGAGTTCCTGGTCCGTGCGGGCAAGGCGCACCGCGAGATGGACCAGGGGGTTGAACCAGTTGAAACAGGTGAGCAGCGCGAGCACGGTGTTGATCCGTGTGTCGCCCGCGCCGATATGCGCGCGCTCGTGCGCCAGGATCAGCTCGCGCTCGCGGGCCGAGAAGCGCTGCTCAAAGTCAGCAGGCTCGATCACGCGCGGGCGCATCACGCCGACCACCGCCGGGCCCGACATGCCGTGCGTCGAGAACGATCGCATCGTGCGGGCCTGCCGCGCCAGAACCAGCGCCAGGCACCCGGCGGCGCCCACCGCCCAGAGAATCACCAGCGCGGCGATCGGGTCTATCGCCGGCATGGCCGGAGCGGCCGCTGCAGCAGCGGGCTCAACCGTCGCTGCGCCCACGGCTTCGAGCGGGGCTGTCGCTGCGGGCGGTACAATCCGGATCACCTGCGCAGGCGGGGTAGGAAGCAATCCTGCAAACCCCGCCACAATCGGCGCCAGCCAGAGCCAGTAGGCCAGCCGCGCGCCTGCCACACGCCGCACCGGCTCGCGCATCGCGAGCACCAGAAGGATCGCTGCGCCTGCTGCGATGTTGGCGAGCAGCAGGGCAAAAAGAAAATCAGCGGCCATTGTCCAACCCCCTGATCAGTTTCTTCAGTTCTGCGATCTCTTCTTCCGAAAGATCTTGCCGTTCGGAGAAGTGCGCGATGAAGGGCGCGAGCTTGCCGTCGAACAGACGGTCGAGCAGGTCGCGGCTTTCGGCGGCGACATAGGCCTGGCGCTTCATGCGCGGGCTGTAGAGATAGCGGCGCCCGTCACGTTTGGCGGTCACGGCCTTCTTGCGCAAAAGACGGTTGAGCAGCGTCTTCACCGTCGCCTCGCTCCAGCCCTGGTTGGCGGCGACTTCAGCGATCACCTGTTCGGCGCTGAGCGGGCTTTCCCGCCACAGCGCCTCCATGACCTTGGCCTCGGCCTCGCTGATGCTGGCGCCCATCCGGTCCTCGCCTGTTCGATTACGTGCGTAATCGTTGCGATAGTGATTACACGCGTAATCGCGAGAGTCAAGCGGCCGTAGAATCGCGCGTGGGCTTCAGCGCGACGGGAACAGCGAGCTGGTGAGACCGGCGATCAGCAGCGTCAGGACGATCGCGACAGCTCCGGCGCCGATCAGCCAGGCCCCCGTCAGGCCGAGCTTGTCGAGAAGCGGGCCGATCCTCGGCGCCCCGCGCGGGCTGATCCGCTTCTGGAGCTGGCGCACGACCCAGAAGTGCCCTGCCGCGCAAAGGCCGAACGTCAGCGCCATGATGGCGGCCAGAATTCCGACGCGCGATCCCATGCTCGAGCCGCGCATGAACAGGTCGATCGGCGCGAAGAACAGCGGCAAGGCCAGCGCCGCCATGGGTCCGCGGGCCAGCCCTGCCCAATAGGCCCGGCCAAGGCCTTTGCGCACCTGGGTCGCTGCGCGCTTGACGTAGTCGCCCGCGATCACGCCGCGGAATTCCCGCTCTATCTCCGCGGTGTCTTTCTTGGCGGCCATCGCGAGGGTGACGTTGGCTTCCGAGGCCAGCACGAGGGACAGCGCTTCATGCAACTGCTCGCTCGTGCGCGGCGGAAAAAGCTGGGTCGAGGAGATCGCTATCCCGAGCGCGACAAGGTCTGGCGCGAGCAGTATCCCGGCGATGTTCTTGTAGTCGAGCACGGTCTGCTCTGCGCCGAAGCCGCGGATCATCACGCGCTCTTCGGCGACTGCGATCACCACCGAGGTCACCGGCGTCATTGCCAGAGTGTCGCGCCGCAGCGTGTCGGCGTTCGCCTCGGCAGTCGCATGGTAGGAGGAGGCAAGCTTCAGGATCTCGCCGATCTCGCTGCGCGTTTTCAGCACGCTGGCGATCTCGGGATCGGCGGTGCGCGGCGCGACCTCGAACGTCTCCTTGATCGTGCACGACAGACTCGCAATGCGGTACCGGCGACCTTCGCCGCTGCAGGTCTTGCACGGCTCCGCGCCGGTTCCCCTGCATTGCGCACAGGCTGTCATCTTGGCGCCATGGCAGATCGGACAGGTAAGCTGGCCCGAACCGGCGCAGCGCCTGCACTTCACCGAACCCGCGCGATCGCAGACCGGACAAGCGACGGTTTCCTGGTAGTGCTCGATGCGCTCCTGGCCCATTACGTCGTCCCAGACCTTGCGCTGCTTCTGCTCGATCACCGTGCCTGCGCCCTTGCAGGTCTGGCAGGCGACCGCGCCCGAGGCCTCGCATACCTCGCAATTGGAGCTGCCCTTGCCCTTGCACGCCGCGCAGGTCAGCTCTTTCGCCCCAAGGCAGACCGAGCACGCGACCTTGCCCGCGCCTTGGCACGACGCGCACAGCTCGACATGGCCGAGCGGCGGCGCCTTGGTGAAACAGTCCTCGACCGCCGGCCGCGCCAGCGGATCCTCGCCATGGGTCTCGGCCCACGCCGCCAGCCGGGCGGGAACATTGGCGCGCGCAGCGGCAAGCTGCGCCTCGCTCTCGCGCGCCAGGGCCGCAGCATCGGCGACTTCGCTGACGCCCTGCGGCAGGCCGCCATTGCCCTCGCTGCGCTGCGTTTCGAAGCTGACGCGGAACACCTGCCGCGCCATCAAGCCGACCATCTCGTGGCGGCTGCCTTCCATGCTGATATGGCTGCGGTCGAAGCGGGTGAGGGGCTCGACGAAATTCCCGATCCGGACCAGCAGGCGCGCCGCCGGGTCGCCAGGATCGCTCACCCCTTTTTCGTCGGCTTTATCGCCGTTGGATTGGGATGCCACCTTGGCCCTCGCAACGCCCGCGCCGGCTCCGGCCTAGCATCGGGCCCGACCGGGTCAAGCGCGTTCGCACCGGAGGCGCCCGCCGTCGAGTCCTGACGTCCTCCAGGCCCGGACGCCGGCAGGCTTGACGCTATGCAAACCATGTCCCACATAGTCGCTATGAATAATGTAGCAAGAGGGCCGCAGATGCCGCATGTCCTGTCTCCGGTCGCAGATCCGATCCCGGCGGGCGCCGCGGAAATCCTGAAACGCTACCCGCAGCGCGGCGGCTATCTGCTCAGCCTGTTCCGCACTTTCGCCAACAGCGTGCGCTTCCTGGAGAAGGGCGTGCCCAACCTGCTCGATGCGGCAAGCCCGCTCTCCCTGCGCCAGCGCGAGATCGTTATCCTGCGCGTCACGGCGCGCAACAATTGCGAATACGAATGGGGCGTCCACGTCGCCGCCTTCGCCGAGGAGGCCGGCTTCACCACGGAACAGGTCCACGCAACGCGCCTCTCCGGCCCCGACGCGCCCTGCTGGAGCGCCCGGGATCGCCTGCTCATCCAGTCGGTCGACGAGTTGTGGGGCGCCGGCCGGATCGGAGATGCAACGATTGCGGCGTTCCAGGAGGCCTTCACCCCGGAACAGCAGCTCGAGATCATGGCGCTCTGCGGCGCCTACCACACCGTAAGTTTCGTCGCGAACACCGCCCGCCTTGCGCCCGAGCCGTTCGGGGCAAGATTTCCGGATGCTCCCTGAGGCCATTTCCGGCCATTGCTTTTGCCATCAGGTGGAGGAGACTTGCCGAAGCCTCCGCTGGTCGCATTCCGGATCGGGAGATGCACATGGCATACCGAGCCGCCGCCTCAACGCTTCGCGCCGCCGGCGCGGGGATTGCCGTTCTCGCCGCCGTCGGATCGGCGTCCGCGCAGTACCCGGTCATGGTGTTCGGCGGCGGATACGCGCGCTCCTGCTACGAGGCGGTGAAGGAACAGCGCCTGACGCCGCCCAAGATCCTGGAGATCTGCGACATCGCCCTGGCGCAGGAACGGCTCTCGAAATCAAACCGTGCGGCGACATTGATCAACCGCGGCATCCTGCATATGCGCGAGCAGCGCCATGAACGCGCCATGCAGGACTACCAGGCCGCCATCAAGCTTTCGCCCGGCATGCCGGAGGCCAGGATCAATCTCGGCGCGATGTTCTACTATCTCGGCCGCTACGCCGACGCGGTCGCCGCCCTCGATGAAGGCGTCAAGGTCGAGGACAAGCACGCGCGCGCCGCCGCCTACTACAACCGCGCGATCGCCCAGGAGCAGCTCGGCAATGTCGAGGCAGCCTATTCCGACTACCGCAGCGCGCTCGCCATCGAGCCGGACTTCGACGCCGCCGCCCGCCAGCTTGCGCGCTTTGCCGTGATCCCGGCCAGCGGGTCGTAGCTGAACCAGACCAAACAAGCGGCGCAAGCAAAACGGCCGCTCCGTTTCCGGGGCGGCCGCTGCATTTCAATCGATAGAGCAGGGGATGCGGATCAGTCCGCGTTCTGCTTCTCGCGGCGGGGGCCGCGGCCACGGCCGCCGCCTCCACGATCGCGGTCGCCGCCTTCACGGCGCGGGCGATCTCCGCCACCGCCATCGTCGGTGACGCCGGGGATTTCCTCGCCGGTCTGCTGGTTCACGGCTTTCATCGACAGGCGAACCTTGCCGCGGTCATCGAAGCCCAGCAGCTTCACTTTGACAGTGTCGCCTTCCTTGACGACGTCGGAGGGCGAATTCACCCGCTCCGCCGCCAGCTGCGAGACGTGGACGAGGCCGTCCTTGGCGCCGAAGAAGTTCACGAAGGCGCCGAACTCCATCACCTTCACGACCTTGCCTTCGTAGATCACGCCGACTTCCGGCTCGGCCGTGAGGCCATGGATCCACTTCTGCGCGGCCTCGAGGCTTTCCTTCTCGACCGCGGCGATCTTCACCGTGCCGTCGTCCTCGACATTGATCTTCGCGCCGGTCTTCTCGACGATCTCGCGGATGACTTTCCCGCCGGTGCCGATGACGTCCCGGATCTTGTCGACCGGGATCTTCATCGAGATCATCTTCGGAGCGGTTTCAGAAACCTCGCTGCGGGCGCCCGTGAGCGCCTTGTTCATCTCGCCGAGGATGTGCATGCGGCCGGTGTTCGCTTGGGCGAGCGCGGTCTTCATGATCTCGGCGGTGATGCCTTCGATCTTGATGTCCATCTGCAGCGAGGTGATGCCGATTTCCGTGCCGGCGACCTTGAAGTCCATGTCGCCGAGATGGTCCTCGTCGCCGAGGATGTCGGAGAGAACCGCCACGCCTTCCGGGTCCTTGATCAGGCCCATGG
>Ga0210377_10001837_pt1 | contig 18993 bp, 21 predicted proteins | sample PLM4_65_b1redo_FD_155480 | JGI IMG/M metagenome (GOLD analysis project Ga0210377, IMG submission 155480) | Groundwater sediment microbial communities from an aquifer in East River, Colorado, USA - PLM4_65_b1 redo | ecosystem: Environmental > Terrestrial > Soil > Riparian zone | place: USA: East...
GCACTTCTCTGGCGCGTCGAGCGCAGCCGGCGCTTTGGGATGCGCGGGGCAGTCCGCTTCCGCATCGGTCACCTCTCCTTCGACTCTCGATCCACTCGGACGTTCGCAAGCACTGGGGTCCCGGACGGCAGACCATGGTTCTATCGGAGACTCGGCTCGAGGCCGGCCTGACGCTTCTTCGGGTCTTGCGAGGGGGCCTACAGTTAGGCGAGTGCCTCGGCGGACTGAAGCCGGGCTGACGACCTGCTTGAGACTGCCCCCCGCACCGATGTCCGGGGCATCGGGAGTCGCTGCTGAGGGACCGTCCCCACCAGCGGCGCTGTCCCGCCCCTAGTGCGCTTGCTGCGTCAATTGCGTCGGATCGTAACGTTCTCCTTTTTTCCAGAGCCGCAGCGTGAGCGCCGCGAGTTTGCGGGTGAGGGTCACCCGCGCCAGCTCCTCGCGCATGCCGCGGGCCAGCATCCCCTGGTAAAACGCCTGGAGCGGGCCCGCCCGCGCGGTGGCGGCGGTCGCCGCGCCCTTGAAGACGTCCTTCATCACGCGGTTGTGATTCGGATTGAGGCCGCGGGTCAGGGGAGCGCGCCGCCGGCGCACCGGCCGGCCGTGCTGGATCTCGTGGTCGGCGCTCGAGTGGGTCACCACCGCCAAGCCGGCATAGGCCCAGAGATGCCGCTTGGTGCGAAAGCGCCAGGGCGTCTGCAGCGTGGCCAAGAGCAGCGCCACCCGCACGGGGCCCAGGAACGGGATCCCGCGCAACACGCGCCAAGCGGGATCGCGCCGCGCTTCGGTGAGCATGGCGGTTTTCGCCCTGGGCCGGAGTTCCCGGAGCACGTCGAGTTCGGCATAGAGCGCCTCCGCGCGAAACCGCGCGCCCCGCTCGGGGAGCTGCGCTAGCCAGCCCGCCCGCTCCCGGACCTGGTAGACCCGGGTGCCGCGGGTCGGAATCGCTCGGGCCCGAAACAGCGCCTTGAGGCGCAGCATCACCCGCGTGGTGTCCTCGACCAGGTTGCGGTAGGCGCGGGTCAGTTCCTTCAGCGTCGCCCGCTCGGCGCTGCCGTGATAGACCGCCCGCAGCTCGCCCCGCCAGAGCCGCGCGGAGAGCTGGTCGGCATCGACGCGATCCCCTTTGTTCCCGGGCCGCTTTTCGCCATGGCGATCGCAGACGACCACCTGGTGGACCAGCGGGACGAGGAGATCGTGGAGCCACTGGGCCTGGGTGCCTTCCTCGAAGACGACGTGCACCGTGCCCCGCATCCCCCGGAAGAATTCCACCAGGGGCGGGCCCTCCGTGGGGAGGATGCTCCGGGCGATCACCGGCCCGGTCTCCGAGCGGACCGAGGCGAGGGTAGTTGCCTGATGCACATCGAGCGCGACATACTTGTCAGTGCGTGTCATGAGAGCCGCTCCTTGGGGCTGGGGTCCATGGGTCAGGCGTGACTCCATGGTAGCACCAAGGGGCGTGCTCTCAACATGCGTTAGGCTGCACGAAGACCGGCGGGGACGCCATGCACGCACAGATCAGGCTGCTTCTGTGGGCCTTGCTCGCCAAGTTCGTTTACGCACTGCCTTGGCTTCTGGGCAGCTTCGGCGGACTCGCTCTCCTTTGAGCCGGCGCGCGCAATACCCGACTTCATAGGTCCTATTTGGCGCGGTGAGGCAATACGAACCGCGCACCGATCGACTACCCGCGACGGTTGCCGTGGCTCGCGCATCTCATCTCCCTAAGCGGATTGCATCGCGTCAGGATCACAGGGGAGGTCGTATGCTCATGGGACGGCAGTTCGGCGCAGTGGGTCTCCTCGCGAGTGCCCTCACCACCACCACGCCTCCTGTGGCGTCATCGGATTGTGCCATGCTCATGCTGAAGCGGTCATCACCCGGAGTCCGACTCGAGCGCATCGTGATCGCGCCCGGGTCGACGCGAGTCTTTCCTGTGACGGCGCAGGGCGAGAACATCGCGCCGATTCTGCCATGGGGGGTGGGCCAGTCGGGTGACGTGAGCGACCTGGCACAGACGCGATTCCTCATTGGCCGGTGCGTCGGAGACACGCTCCACATCGCGGTTCGGACCCCCGACGGGCGGTTGCGCGATCTCCCCCCGGTATCCGCCGACGACGTGGCCAATACCGAGCTGCGCGTGAGCGTGCAGGGGCCAAACGGGCTTCGGGTCGTCTTCCGCGCCAGGGGGGATCAGATTGAACCGGACACGGTCGGACCGCTGCTCGACGCGTTCGGCGGCCAGGTCTCCCCGACGGCGTCCTCCTACGTCGTCACTACCGAGGTGACCCCGACCGGTCGAGCGCCTCGGAGCAGTGGGAGTGCACCGCTGACTTTCGAGAATGGTTACTTCTTCACCAGCGCGCGCGTCGGTGACGGGCCCGCAAGACGTCTCGTCCTCGATCTCGCCGCCTCGCGAACGGCGGTCGGACGGGCCATGGTCCCCGCGGGGACCGACATCCAGCCGCTCACCGGCACGGAGTATTCGGCGGCGGGGGCGCGCACCGTGACCGGCGAGCTGGGTGGAGCCGGCGGGTCGGTCGGCGGCTACCTGGGCCGGGCGATCCTGCCGCGGTTACGCTGGGGCGGGATCACCGTGACCGACCTGGAGGTCGACGTCCTGGACTCGCTGTCCGCGGCCGGCGGGCAACCCATCATCGGCATTCTCGGGCTCGACGTCCTGCGGCGCGCCCCAAGCGCCACCCTGACGTTGGGTGCTGCTCCGGCCATCGCGCTCGGCGCTCCGACGACCGCCGCCGGAGGGACCACGGTTCCGTTTTCGTTTACGTCCGGGCACCTGTTCGTCCGCGGCCGGATCGGTGGCCTTGCGGTACCGCTCATTCTGGATTCGGGCGCGCCGACCTCGTACCTGACCTGGGCGGCCGCCGCAGACCCGGCTGTTCGCGTGGATTCGACGCCGGGGCCGACGGTCTACGGGCTGGACAACCGGCCTCTCGCGACTCGACCGGGGGTGGTGTCGGAGCTCCGGCTGGGCGGTTTGAGAGCCGCCGACGTGCCGGTGAACGTGGCCGATCTGCCGGTGTTTCAGCGGATGAGTCTGACGGAGCCAGCAGCCGGACTTTTGGGAAACGACTTCCTCCGCAGGTTCGAGCGGGTCGAAGTCGATTGGGGTCGGCAGACGCTCCGAATCTGGTAGCCACGGAGATCCCATGCACCGTCTCGTTCTCGCCAGCCTGCTGGCGTGGAGCTGCACCGCAACTTCCACAGCGGCTGCGCAGGCGCCGGCACCCCCGCCAATCACCTCGCTCCGCATCGATCCGCTCATGCTGGTGTCCGTCAGGGAATTCCGACGCATCGCCGCGGCCCTGGGCGCCGCGATCTATCCCGGATGGAATCCGAACAGCGTGCCATTGCTGCTGTACCGGCCTCGCGTACAGGAGTTGCTGCTTGGCGCCCGCCGCCGGCCGGCTGGCTTTTCGGTCTTCACGGGCGCCAGCGGGCTGATCGGTGAACGGATCTATGCGCGGGACGACTCCACGGTCATGACGGTGGACGATCAGAACACGACGACCACGCTGGACAGCGCCACGGTCCTTGTAGTGGCGGATCAGTACTCCCGGATGCGAAGCCACATCCGGGGGGCGGTGCTGCGGCGGCCGGCCGACTTCGCGAATCAATGGCTGGACGACTGGGGATTCATGGAGTCCCCCTACGACCAGTTGCAGCTCCTGCTCCACGAAGCGTTTCATGTGTACCAGCAGCGGATGGCCCCTGGCAAGCAGGCGAATGAAGGTGTTGTCTCGCAGTATCCGTTTCTGAACCCGGCGAACAACGCCCTCTTCATTATCGAGGCGGAGATCCTTCGCGACGCGCTGCTGACACGCGACCAGCGCGTCCAGCGAGAGAAGGCAGCCGAGTTTGTGGCAGTTCGGACTGCGCGCAGGGCGGCGTTGGACACCGGCTATGCGGATTATGAGAACCGGAACGAGTTCTCAGAAGGTACCGCGCGTTATGTGGAGTACCGATTCCTGCAACTGGGCGAAGGGATCGTGCCGCTGCCGCAGATGTACTGGCAGGCCGGCTTTGCCGGATATCGCGGCGTGCTGCAGTCACGCCTGGAGCGGCGGCTGAACGATCTGGTGTCGATCGTGGGCGTGACGGACGGCCGCTTCGGCAACAGGTTCGGCGCTGAACCGCTGCGATTCCGGTTGTATGAACTGGGAGCGGCACAGGCGCTGCTTCTTGACGCTGTGGCGCCGGGTTGGAAGCGTTCGATCTTCGAACCCGACGTGTACCTGACTGACCTCCTCGCCCGGGCGACGGCGTTGTCCGACGCGAAGCGGCAGGAGTACGTGGATCGCGCGAAGGCGGCGTACGGCTACGACAGCCTCCTCACTGATCGCCGGGCCTTCGAGCAGGCGGGTCGCAGGTACGTCCAGCAGCGGGTGGACTCGATCCTGCTTACCGACCGTACTCTGGTTACGGTGTCCTATGGTGAAACAGGCGGCATCGCGGGCATGTCCTTCACGCCGTTTGGCGTCACGCCGGTGACTCCGCGAACGACCCTGTACGACCTGGTGCCGCTCGAGATTCACTTCGGCAACGGCGTCACGCTGCGCATGAAGGGGATCATCCCCGTGCTACTCGACCGGGACGCGAAGACGATCAGCTTCGCGGTAGCCACGCCGGCCGCAGCCTTCGAGGGGCAAGGTTCGGCCGGCATCGACACCAACGAATTCGCCATGGGTGGTTTCCCGGCGCCGACCATCACGGTTACGGGTAACCAGGTTCGCATCCGGCTCACCAAGCCGTAGCGCGGCCGTCGGCACTTGGGCGACGATGCGCCCCTCAGCACGTACAACGGTGTCCGGCCGCTCATCGGGTCCGGCAGTTGGTGATCGAGCGACTTACTTGGGATCTGCTGTGCGCTACTGCACCGGCGCGCCGCCCAGCATAGTCCAGGGCTACGCACCGGAGTGGCGTCCTCGACCAGATTGCGGTAGGCGCGGGTCAGCTCCTTCAGCGTGGCGCGGTCTGCGCTGCCGTGATCGACCGCCCGCAGCCCGCCCCGCCAGAGCCGCGCCGAGAGCTGATCGGCATCGACTTGATCGCCCTTGTTCCCGTGCCGCTGTTCCCCATGGCGATCGCAGACGACCACCTGGTGGACCAGCGGGACGAGCAGATCGTGGAGCCACTGGGCCTGGGTCCCTTCCTCGAAGGCCACGTGCACCGTGCCTCGCAGCCCCCGGCAACTGTTCGGGCTCTCGGCGATCAACAACGGGCGGCACCCAGGCTAACGCACGGGCTCGGAGCCCTTAGGCCGAACGGGTTACCACCCTATCCAGAAGCTACAGCAGAAAGCAGATTCAGAGATACAAGGCCGATCCCAGGGCGTCAATGCGGAACCGACCATGAGCAGCCTAGCACTTCCGTAGCGCCTGTCAGTCAATGTCAGAGTGTGGCGCGACGGCCGCTCCGCATCGGATCCTCCCCACCTCAGACGGCGCAGGGCCCATATTCGGTATTCCTCAGGACGCGGGGAACGTCACCGCCGTCCCCACACGACGAAGCCGGACATAAGAAACAGGACGCCCCGTGTGGTGGGTGGAACGTGCAAGATGAAGAGGTGTGCGGTGAGCGCGCCGAGCATGATGGTCGCGAGCAGCGCGGCTCCAATTCTCCTCGTCTTCGGCACCATGATCAGTACGGCTCCGGTGAGCTCGAGGATGCCCGTGACGTACCGAAACCACTGTCCAAAGCCAACTGCGGTGAAGAGCGCGACCATCTCCGGCTTCCCCATCAGTTTCGCCCAGGAGGTGCTGACGAACACGAGCGCGAGGAGTGCTTGGACGCACCACAGCAGAATGTCGAGTGGGCGCCCTGTGGCGGCACCGCGGGTGGCTGCAATGCTGCCTGACATACGACTGATCTCCGGCGCTCATGTCAATACGGCGTATGTCAGCCTCACCGCGTCCTCACCGACGGATTCCGCGCTGACGAGGCGAAGTGGCGGCCGAGGACCGGAGAAGTACGGCTTGCCACCCCCGAGGATGAACGGTCGGAAGTAAAGGCGATACTCGTCGATCAAGCCGAGTGCGGTGAGACCGCCGGCCAGCTCGGGTCCGGCAACATCGATCTCACCGTCGAGCTTCGCTTTGAGCGCGCGCACAAACGCTCCGGCGTCGTCGCGGACAAGAGTGGCATTCGGCCCGACGGATTCTAGTGTGCGCGACACGACCCACTTCGGCTTTGCGCGCCACGCTGCCGCGAAGTCGCGTTCGACGGCGTCCCAGTCCGGCTGGTCGTCATCCCAGTAGCGCATCACCTCATACATGCGCCGGCCGTAGATGATGCCGGCCAACTCACGGACATAGTCGTTGAAATGGCGATGGAGCTGATCGCCGGGCCGCGGCAATTGCGGGCCGCCAGTAGCACCGGCAATATAGCCATCGAGCGATTGCATCATGCCGAAAACGAGCTTCCCCATGTGGTCGCGCCGCCGTAATGCGGTGTGTGAATGGTCCCGGGATCCGTGTCACGACCGGACCGAAACGATCGTGAATCTCCCGGTGAAGCAGGACTAGGCGAAGGCGGCGGCACAATGCAAGACGCCCAGGGCCGCCCGCCCCAGATCGCCCCGAACTATTTCATCGACTTCACATGCGCGACGAGCTGATCGAGGGCGATCTCGGTCCCCTGCTGCCAACCCGTCGCCTTGTTTTTCTCAAAGTCCGCTTCATCCCGGTGCAGCGCGGTGAAGACGTAGCGGGTGCCGGTTCCCACGCTCTCCATCGTAATGATGGCGGTGATCGGAATGTCGTCAAAGACAGCCGGGCGATAACCGGGGAACAACATAGAGGTCCAGACAAGTCGCTCCATCGGAATAACGTCCAGGAAACACCCGAGGTTGGGAAACTCCTGACCGTCTGCCATTGCGATGTCGATGCTGAAGATGCCGCCCGGTCGCACGTCCATCTCGGTTCGCGACACACGCCCCCAAGGCTTGGGCATGTACCACTCCTTGAGATGCTCCGGTTTCGTCAACGCTTCCCAGACGAGCCGCGTGGGAGCCTCGATGAATCGTTCGAGAACGAAATCAAGTTTCGGATTGAAGGTGAATCGCTTGCTCATGATTCTGATTCCTTCTCCTTGAGTTGTTTGACGTATTGATCGAACCGGTCCAGTCGAGCTTCCCACAACCGACGACGCGCGGTCAGCCAGTCTTCAACGACCTTGAACCGTTCGGGCGCGATCTCATACGTCCGCACTCGCCCGCGCTTCTTCGACTTGACCAGTCGGCTTTGTTCGAGCACCGAGAGGTGCTGCACGAACGAGGGGAGTTGCATGTCGAACGGCGCCGCCAGTTCGCTGACGGTGACTGGTCCGACTGACAGTCGCTCCAGGACTTTTCGCCGAGTCGGGTTGGACAAGGCGTGAAAAACTTCGTCAGCGGCTGCGGATTGAACCATTTCCGACACCATCCAAATGCTCGGGTTATCCGATCTGACCGAGGGATTCTACAACGGGGGAACACTTTTGTAAATACCTAAGTATTTGCCGTCTTGGAAGCGCCAACCTCTCACACGGAGACCAGAACTCCGGCGAAGACGGTTCCCCTTACATCGACCGGACTGCTGTGTGTCCCCTCTTGGCCGGGATGCAGTCAGGGCCGCGCATGGCGAGCGCTTCGCTCTGCGGCCTAACGAACGTTGCAGCTGACAAGCGATCTGATGATTGCGCCACGCTGCGCGCGGCGCTTCTATTGACTCGCTTGCAGCTGAACTTGAGCGTTATGCCGCAGCGCTCAGACCGCTTCACGGACCTGCCTCCCAACCGGCGCCAAGCCCTTGCTAGCCATACTACCACGTAGTACCTTGGATGGTGACCGGCACCAGGCGCGAACTTGAGTTCGTCTACACGCCGCTCTTCGAGGCGGCCGCGCGGGACCTGCTCGACGACACGGCCATGCGGCAAGTCGAGCTCACCCTGTTGGTCGAGCCGCGGGCGGGGGATCTGGTGGCGGGCACCGGCGGGGTCCGGAAGCTCCGGGCTTCGCTCCCAGGGCGAGGGAAGCGGGGTGGGGCCCGGGTCATCTACCTGTACGTCGAGGTCCGTGGGCGCATCTACTTCCTGCTCGCGTACGCCAAGAGTGAACAGGTCGACCTCTCGCGGGGCCAGAAGAAGGCACTCCGAATGATGGCCAAGCAATTGGAGGAACTGGGATGACGGTCAAAGGGAAGCGCAACTTGGCGGCCTTGTTGGTCGACAGCATGGCAGAGGCCGTCGCGATCGAGACCGGCACGCTCCGGGCCACCCGCCGCCATCGGCGTACCCTCCGGGAAGCCACGGTGGCGCCGCCGCCCCGCTACGGGTCCTCGCGGGTCCGTCGCCTTCGAGAGGGCCTCGGCCTGTCGCAACCGGTGTTTGCCAAGGCGCTCAATGTCAGCGTCGGCACGGTCCGCGGATGGGAGCAAGGTGTGCGGATCCCGGACGGCCCGTCGCGGCGGCTCCTGGAGGTCGTGGAGCGGCATCCGCAGACGATTCTCGCGGTGGTGCACGACGCCCGTAGAACGGTGTCGCCTGCGGCATAACCAGCAAATGCAGCTGCCGAGCGCGCCCATCATGCACCTTCGGCGCGAGCGCGCTCGCAGCTGATTTGCAGCGCGTTGGGCGGACGCATCGTGGATGACACATCTACCGTGACGACTCTTCTCGTGGGGTTCGACTCGGCATGGACCCCGACCAAGCGCGGGGCCATGGTTGGAGCGGTGCGATCGTCGGACGGCTCGTACCGCGAGCTTGGCCCGCCGCAGCCGGTCTCATTCGTGGACGCGCGGGAGGGGATCCGTCGCTGGCAGAGCGAGTTCACACCGGTCGACACAATCATACTGCTTGATCAGCCGACTATCGTCCGCAACGATAGCGGTCAGCGGCCAGTCGAGAACATCGTCGGTTCGCCGGTCAATCTTCGCTACGGGGGTGTGCAGCCGGCAAATACAGGGCGCCATGACATGTTCGGCGAGGGCGCGCCCGTCTGGAGCTTTCTCTCAGCTTTCGGATGCGGGAGTGGTGGGCTCGTTGCTCAGGGCACCACGCGAGTGCTTGAGACGTATCCAGTCCTCGCGATGATGGCGCTCGGATGGGCTTCGTGCCCGTGAAGGACTTGGGGATTCGTGAGAATACCCCGCATTCCAGGGGTTGGCCTTCTCATCTCAATCTGCCGGGGCTAAGCGCCTCAGCCGCCGCGAGCTATCTTTGACCTAGCTGGTCTGCGGCGGCTTCGGCACGCCCCGCAGCAGAAGCGCAGTCGGTTAGGCCGCTCAGGAGACTGGGTAAGGGCTCGGCTGATTGCCAACTGAATGTATCATATTACGCGCAGAACTTGAAGTCCGGTGCTCTGGCACAGTAGCAGGGATCTCAACATGAATCGGCTTGCCATATGGTTCGTTCTGCTGTTCACAGGCACCGCCCTGGGGCAAACGCCGGCCGAGCTGCAGAGGTTTCTATCGACGAAGCCACACACTCCCGAAGAGTACATTCTGTCGAAGTTCGCGAAGTACGACCTCGTGCTCATCGGCGAACCGCACTGGGTTCGCCAGCACGTCATGCTGGTCAGTGGCCTCATCCCACGGCTCCACGAGCGGGGCGTCACCATCCTGGCGATTGAATTCGCACGCCGGGTCGACCAGGCACTGATTGATTCAATTCTGAACGCGACTTATTACGACGAGAGGCTGGCTCGCCGCGTCACCATGCAGGGCCTGGTGCAGTGGGGCTACCAAGAGTACGTCGATCTATACAGGGCGGCGTGGCAGGTGAACCACACGCTGCCACCGGGCGCGCCCCGCTTCCGCATTCTCGCGCTGGGTGGCGCGCCCGACTACGGCGTCATCCGAACGCGCGCAGATCTGGACAACTGGCAGGTGCGGCGCGCCGTGCTCCACGGCGAGACCGAAAAGGACTGGGCGACCCTGCTCATCGACAGTGTGCTCGCGAAGAACCAGAAGGCACTCGTCTATAGCGGCACGCATCACGCGTTCACGAAATATGCGCAGCCGATCGTCTCAGACGGGAAGCTCGTGCGCAAGGAGGACTCGCGCTTCGGCCAGTACCTGCACGCGTACGCGCCGACCCGCATCTTCATGATCGCCTTGCACGGGCCCTGGCCCGGAGCGGCTGGGTATGACGCTCCCCCCGTGCTACCGGCGGATGGGAGCATGGACGAGGCCCTGGAATCGGCCGGCAGTGCGTGGCAACGTGCCGGATTCGACCTGGTCGGCATCCCCTTCGGGGCGATGGTATCGCGCACCGCCGTCTACAGGCACGGCCACGAGCCGTTCACGATGGAGAAGTTCGCCGACGGGTACATCTACGTCGGCCCGATCCCGCGGTACGAACCAGTCACCCCCATCGCGGACTTCATCGACGAGAACAACATCGAGTACGCGCGCGCCAACTCGTCGGACCCGGCCGACCGGAAGGCATCAATTGCCAGTTTCAACCAGAGCATCGCGACGTCGCTCGAAGGCGCGAGGAGACGTTGGCGGGAGGCAAGCAGACGGTAGGCGGCTCGGGGACGTGATCGCACGCAAGGCACCTCACGAAGCCTAATCAGACGACGCGTCTTCGAGTGAGAAGCATATGATCGACCGCATCATCAAGGCTATCCTGCGCTGCAAGCCCTTCGCCGTATCGATCTTCCTGACCTACCTTCTGTCCAGCTCCGTTGGCATCTTCATGGCGCATGCAGGAAACAGGTTCGCCCTGGCGCAGCGCGACAAGACCGTTCAGAAGGCCCTTACCTCCGACAAGGCATCCATCGCCTATCAGTCCGGCAACCATGCCACCGCGTTGGTTCTTGATTTCGCCGGCAACCTATTCTACGCGGCAATTCCCCAGACCGTGGCTGGACTCGGGGTCATTCTGCCCTACTTCTCCGTCGCGTATCAGGGCTGGGTCGGCGGGATTGTGTCCGTCGACCGCACTCACCGCAGCCGCCTCCGCAGTATCAAAGCGACGAGCTACTACTTCCTCGTTCTGCTCCTGCAGTTCATTCCGTTCTCGCTATCCATCGGTGCTGGCGTCCGGTGCGGCGTTGAACTCTATCGGCACAACGCCGATATCAGTTGGCGCTTTTGGCGATACCGCCTTCCGCGCCAGAGCCTTGTCGATCTCAGCTGCGTGTTTGTGGTCACCGTCCCTCTCTTTTTCGTCGCTTCAGCATTCGAGTTTCTCTCGCCGTGGAATGTCTAGGGTCCGTCTCGCAGGCGTGATCGGCCCCTTGGCGGGCCTTGTGCTCCTGCACTTGAACAACAACGATCGCGGAAACCGCCGGGCGGCCTAACCAGCATTTGCAGCTGCGGGCCGCGCGCTACTTCGCCAGTCGGCGCGACTGCAGCTCAAATGCGGTCCGTTAGCCGGACTTGCATCACTCTGAAGCGATACGCTGTCCATGAGGTCCCGACGACATCGCCTTGGTCGCGGGCCCCGCGCCGTCCCGTCATATTCCCGGCCGCCGCCCGGCGAGTACGCGCACGAGTACCTCGTGGGCGCGGCGCTGGCGCGTCTCCTCACGCGCTGCCTCGTTGACCCAGAGATTGAAGAGTCGCTGCTGCGACGGGGAGAGCTCATCCCAGGCCGCGGTTGCGCGGGGCTCGCCGGCCAATACCGCACGCAGGAGATCGGACATGTGATCGGGTCGCTTCACTTTAGCCGCGGCCCAAGCGCCCCGCCTTCGCCCTTCCCCGACCGCGACTAGTCCCGCCGCTGCCATCCGTCCGGCGGCCATTAGCGCTTCCGCTCGCTTGCGGTTGATGAGTGACCATTTGCTGCCCGCCCGGCGCGGAGAGAAGCGGTAAGCATAATGATCCTTGTCGACGCGCTTCTTGATGCCGTCGATCCACCCAAAGCAGATCGCCTCCTGTACTGCCTCGTCGTAGCCGACGCATGCCCGTCCGGTATGCTTGCGCGAAAAGACCAGCCATATCTCGCGGGCCGAGGCGTGATGTCGCTCGAGCCACTTGCGCCATGCCTTAGCATCGCGCGCACTGGTCCTGGGTTCTAGCGCCGTCCCGCTTGCCATTATCCAATTTTCCATATCGGCTCGCGCGTGTCCAGTGTTGCGTACGCCACCTCAAAACCCGGCGGCGCAGTCGGACGGTCCGGAAGCGGCTTCCCGGAGAGCCGGCTAACCCGCATTGGGAGCTGCTGGGGACGTAGGCGCGGCGGCAGCCGCGCGATAAATTCTCCTGTCGGGCTGCGTGGCTGCCGCCGCACGCCCCCGCAGCTCAAATGCAGACCGTCAGGTAGCATGGATCCCGTTCTTGGATTGGATCGGCCTCGTTCGGATTGTGAATGCACGCCCCGGCATGCCGCCGACCCTCTTCTCCAATTGTTCCAAGATTTTCTAGGCGAGTGTCTGGGCATTGGCTAGATTTAGGCTGACCCCTCCGTCAGGCGCGGAGACCCAATGACCTTCCGAATCGAGCTCGAGCAGGAGGCGGATGGCCGTTGGATTGCGGAAATCGTTGCCCTACCTGGGGTTCTGGCCTATGGCATGACGCCCACCGACGCCACGGCCAAGGTGCAGGCGCTCGCCCTGCGGGTTCTGGCTGACCGAATGGAACAAGGTGAAGCTGTAGCCGAACTCCTCAATGTCTCCTTCCAAGCCGCGTGAGTAGTTGGGATCGGTGAGCGAGAGCGCCGTCGCCCCGGTCGTGGCCAACTCCTGCGGGAGGGTCTCGGACCGCGCCCGCCGCTGCTGCAACGCCGTGATCTTCTCGCGCCGGGCGTCGGCGCTCGGCCCCTCGGTGCCCGCCTCCGCCTCGTCCTGGCGCTCCAGCTCGCGCAGATAACGAGCGATCGTGCGGTCGATGTCCCGCGGCCACGTGGCCAGGTGGGCCGGGGGGTAGCTCTGATCCCGGGCGTTGACTGCCCGGAACTTGCTGCCGTCGATCGCGAGCAGCTCGCCGCCGAACCGGTCGAGCCGCTTGCAGAGGAGAATGCACTCCCGGCCCACGCCCTTCAGCGCCGCGGGATGGTCCCGGCGGAAATCGGCGATCGTCTTGAAGTCCGGCGTGAGCCGGCGCAACAGCCACCTCAACTCGACGTTGCGGTGGGTCTCCTGCTCGAGCCGCCGGCTGGAGCGGATGCGGTGCAGGTACCCGTACAGGTACAGCCGCAGCAGATCGCCGGGATCGTAGCCTGGTCGGCCGGTCTCGGCGGGCACCGCGCGCTGAAAGCCGAGCGTGCCGAGATCGAGTTGCGCCTGTGGGCCACGGGCGGAGCTCCGAGCAGGAGGAGCGCCGGCCAAAACCGGGGATGCACAATATATGGAATGCCGAAGAGTTTTCACACAGGCTCCGCTTGCTGCCGACGGGGCTTCAACGCCTCAGCCGCCGCCGAGTATCTTTGAGCTTGGTCTGCGGCGGATATCCCCGCAGCAGAAGCGCGGTCCGGTAGACGGCGTTGCCGCATTTTCCAGGAGGCTGAGCATGACCCACCCCAACGAAATCGATACCTTTCGCACAGTCTGGGACTCTGAAGCCAGGAACACCCTTCGACTCCTCGAGGCGCTCCCGACCGATCAGTATGATTTCCGCCCCGATCCCAAGGGGCGCTCGATCGGTGAGCTGGCGTGGCATCTCAGCGAGATCGATGCGTGCCTGACCTTCGGCATTGCCGAAGGACGCTTCAGCCTCGAGGACGAGCCCCCCGATCTCAAGCGCCCACGCGAGATCGGGCTCCTCGCTCCAGGCTTTCGGCGAGTCCATGAACAGGCCACGGCACGGCTCCGCAGTATCCAGAACGATCAACTCGATCGCGCGGTGACTTTCTTTGATGGCCGCCAGCTCACGATCCGAGAGGTACTCTGGGATCAACTGCTCCATCACCTCATCCATCATCGCGCGCAGCTCGTCCTGTTGTGTCGGATGGCGGGTGGCACCCCGCCGGGCCTGTACGGCCCGAATCGCGAGGAGATGCAGGCCATGCGCGACCGGATGGCAGCCGGCAGGACGTAGCCCTCCGTTGGGCTTGGCGTCGACCGGCGTGCCCGTACGAACGCCCCTTGGACGGCCTTGGGAACACCGGCTATCTCAGGACCAATGCCGGTCGCGAATGGGTTGCCGCTTGGCCTGCACCTGACCGCAGAGCACGGTCGGGCGGCGAGCATCGTTCCCCCACCCGCTGGGAACAAAGCGAGGCAGCATGATTCAGACAGGCTTGGCTTGGCTCGGCTATTCAGAAACCCCCGGATGGAACCTCAATGTTGGGAGTGGGGAGCGTTCCTTCATCTCGACCGACATTCCCTTTGATCCGCCCTTCGCCTCCCGCCGAAGGTCGCCCTGGCGCTCGGCGGAATCGATAGCGGCCACGACACGAACCTCCGAATCGTTCTTACCCCGTTTGACGTCGATGTCTGCGAATTCAATCTCCGGATCAACACCTGGGGAGACACCGTGATCTTCCAGGTGTGGGTTACGTGGATCGCCTTCGACTGAGGCGGGCCATCGGCACCCGGCACCGAGGCGCCTCGCGTCGCGCGGCCACACGACGAGGTGGGATAGGACGTAAGGTCAACGTCGAGAATCGCCTTCCTCAAAGGATCCGATGACCATACCCGTCTCACTCCCCGCCGAGCCCGCCGCACCCGCGCTCGAGGCACTCCGCAACGCCAACCTCGCCTTCGCCCGACGCTATCCCGGGCAAGGGAGCGGCCGGCAGCCGCTCCACACCGTGTACGGAGGCGGACACCTCTTCCGGGCCGATACGGCGGGCCGGCTCGGTGCGGTCGCGCTCAAAGCGCTCGACGAGTATGCCCCCGACGGCACCGAGTTTTCCCGGGCGGTGGGAATCCCCGCCGGGCTCGCGAACACCATCTATGAGCGGGTCACCGCCAAGCTGCGCCGCGAGCCGGTCGAGGATTTCCGCATCGATTTCGAAGACGGCTACGGCAATCGTCCCGACGCCGAAGAGGACGCGCACGCCGCGGCGGCGGGCGCCGAAGTCGCGAAGGGTCTCGCCACCGGCACGCTGCCGCCTTTCGTCGGCATCCGGATCAAGCCGCTCAACGAAGAATTGCGACCCCGAAGTATTCGCACCCTCGACGTCTTTCTGACCGCACTGATCCGCGCGGCGGGAAAGCTGCCCGAAGGCTTCGTCGTCACCCTTCCCAAGGTGACGATCTCCGAACAGGTCACCTGGTTCGCCGCCGTGTTGGGAGAGACGGAGCGCGCGCTTCGTTTGCCCGCGGGATCGCTGCGATTCGAGATCATGATCGAAACGCCCCAGATCATCGTGGACCGGACCGGCCGCTCCGCGCTCCCCGCGCTGGTCGAGGCGGGAGACGGTCGGATCAGCGCGGCGCACTTCGGCACCTACGACTACACCGCGGGATGCAACATCACGGCGGCACATCAGACCATGGGGCACCCGGCCTGCGAATTTGCTCGCCAGATGATGCAGGTGGGGTTCGCGGGCACCGGTGTCTGGCTCTCCGACGGATCGACGACCGTCATGCCGGTCCCGGTGCACCGCGCTGCTGCGGGTGCCGGGCTGACGGCGGAGCAGATCGCGGCCAATCGCGCCAGCGTGCACAACGCATGGGCACTGCATTACGCCGATGTGCGCCGCTCGCTGATCCAGGGGTTCTACCAGGGATGGGACCTGCACCCCGCGCAGCTCGCCACGCGCTACGCCGCGGTCTATGCCTTTTTTCTGGAGGGTCTCGAGGCGGCGGGACAGCGGCTCCGGAATTTCGTGGCAAAGGCGGCGCAGGCTACCCTGATGGGCGATGTCTTCGACGATGCCGCAACCGGCCAGGGACTGCTCAATTATTTCCTTCGCGGCATCAACGCCGGGGCGATCACCGAAGCGGAGGCGGCCGCGCGCACCGGGCTCGCGTTGGAGGAGTTCAGGGGGAGGTCGTTCGGGCGCATTCTGGAGGGGCGCAAGTAGTGGTCAGGGATCAGGGATCAGGGATCAGTGCTCAGAGGAAACCCCCGGACCCCCGATCCCTGAACCCTGCCCACTCATCTGCGGGCAATCGTGCCCCGAATGAGCCCATGCGGCTCCGTCGTCGCGACGAAGATCTCGTTCGGGTTCTCGAGCCCGAACGGCGCCAGATCGACCAGGAGGTGATGACGGTTGGGCATGGTCAGGTCGATCTCGGTCACCTCGGGGCACGCGGCGAGCGCCGCTTCTCCCATGGCGTAGAGGGTGTGCTGGACCGATTTGCTCTGGTGCGCCGCAAAGGCGTCCACCAGCGCCGTCCGCACCCGATCGAACGCGTCGTCGCAGGATGAAGGAAAACCGGAATAACGCCATCGCGCCGTCACGTCGGTCGCGAAGATGCGGTCCGCGGTCTCCCGGAGCGTCGTGTATCGGTCACGCGGAAATCCTTCGAACCCCGATCCGGCGGTCTTGAGCAGCCCCAGTCCTTCGATGCCAGCTTCGATCACCACGCCGTTACGCGTCGCGGATACCACCGCGACCCGTCGCTCGGATGGGCCGCGGGTGAACGCGTACGGCCCGATCCGGTCCCACCGGTGCAGCACGAGCTCGAGCGTCACGCGGTCCGCCGCTGCCGAAGCCTCCAGGAAATGCCGCGCAAGGCGGTGGGCAAATCGTTCCGGCTCATCGAGGGTGGCCTCCCGGGCCAGCGCGAACACCGTGTTCTTCATGGTGTCGGTGGGGAGGACATCGGCATTGATTCCCTCGGTGTGGGCGCTCTCGAATCGTCCCTCCAGGCGCACCTCGACGGTACAATCGTGGATCCGGTGCTCCGCGTCCCCGCGGACCAGCTTGACCAGCCGGATCGCGGCCTTGCCGTAGGCGTCGCGCACCAGCCTCGCGCTCATGCGTCAGGTCCCCCGGTAGATGGAATAGCCGTAGGGGCTCAGCAGGAGGGGAACATGGCAGTGCCGGCCCGCTTCGCGCACTTCGAATTCGACCGTCACCTGCGGGAAGAATCCGTCGATTCTCTGGCGGGCGAACCACGCTCCGGTGTCGAATCGAAGCCGGTACCGGCCGGGCATCACGTCGGCGCCCGCCGGCACGAGCGCCCGGGCCCGGCCGTCGGGATCGGTCCGCCCCCGCCCGACCTCCGTCGACGCGCCCTCCTGGTCCATCCGCTCCAGCGTCACGGCGAGATCCGCCGCGGGGAGTCCGCGTGCCGTGTCGAGTACATGGGTGGTGATTCCACTCATCAGGTCGTCGCTCCTCGGTCGGGAAACAGCGTGCGGAGCCTCTGCCGGGTGATCTTGGCCTGTTCGACGGCGGCGATCCGGAGCTCTTCCGCCGGCGAATTGGACAATCGGCTCCTCAGGTTTTCCAGCAGATCCTCCGGACTCCGGCCGCCAGCACTGACGATGAAAATGCGGCCGAACCGCCGTTCGTATTCACGGTTACCCAGAGCTAGTCCGGTCCTCACCGCGGCCTCCGCCTTTGCGACCCCGCCCTGTTCCCCTGCCGACCACTCGCGCGCCGTCTCGCTCACCGGTGTGGAGGCGTGCGACTCCCCGATGCGGGGGTGATGCGCGAACGCTTCCTCCCAGTCCTCGGGGCCGGTCTCTTCCCAGGCCGCATCCGCCGCGAGCATCAGATCGTCCAGCGAAGCATAGGGACGGCGGGCAGCCATCTCGCGCACCCAGCGTGAGGCGCCGCAGCAGCTCCGGAGCACCTCTCTCGCTTGACGGGGAGCGAGGTCGTTGAGATCGGCAATCGTCATCGATCTGGCGGTACGACCGTGCCGAAGAGGCGGAGGCGCGCCACCCCGCCATCCGGATAAATGTTGAGCCGGACGTGGGTGGCCGGTCCACCGGCTCCCGTGACCTCGAATTCGTGGCGTCCATCCGGCTCGAGCGGCGTCTCCGGAACCAGACCGGTCCACTGCCGTGCCGGGCCGACAAGCGCCTCCGCCGTGGCGTCCAGTGCATCGCACCACTCCAGCATGCAGCTGCCCGGCGCGTTGCCCTTGTAGTAGTCGGTATCCAGCTCGACCCGCCGGAGCACGCCCCGCCGGGCGAGTCGGATGATGGTCCAATCGTGGCCCGGCCCCCGCCGGCGCCTGGTTTCCCATCCATCGCCCATGTTGATCGAGCGGCCGGGCTGGATCAGGTTCTGGCGGTGCCCGAAGAACATATCGCTGCACACGACGACGAAACCGCCGTGCTGCATCGCCGCCAGGTCCACCTCGACGCCCGGGAGGAGGAGTCCGGGATCGGGGGCAGGCTCGCCATGGACCCGGAGCCGGGCCACGCCGCCGTCGGGATAGATATTGAAGCGAAGGTGAGTCACCCGCGCCGCATGCGAAATGGGAAAGAGATTCCGGGTATCTCCGGTGAGGGCCGACCGCGGCAGGATTTCGGCCCAGGGCGCGCCGGGAACCTCCGCCAGCTCGTGTACATCCATCGATTCGTTCAGCTCGCAGGCCTCGAGCGAGCATTGCTCCGGATAATTCCCCCGGAAAAAGCTGGTATCCACAACGACTCCGCGAATGACCGCGGGAATCCCGAGCCGGATGAGGCACCAGTCGTGCCCCGGGGTGCGGCGGCGGCGGGTTTCCCATCCATCCATCCACTTGCCCCGATCGGTATAGACGCCCTCGCGCCATTCCGGGGCCGAGGGCTTGAGAAGGTCCTCCTTCGGCGCGAAGAACTCGTCATTGGCGAGGAGGGCCTCGCCGCCCACGCGCTCCGCCGCGACGTCGATGAGATCGGTGAAATCCATCATCCCGGAAGAGACTCCAGAAGGCGCCCCAAGGGCGGCTTGTCCGGCACGCCACGGCGGAAAATTTCGACGCCTCGAAGGTACGTCGCTTCCACCACCCCCGCGAGGCGGCGTCCATGATACGGCGTCACCGCGTGGCGGTGGCGGAGGCGCGCTGCGTCGACGGTGAATTCGTCGTCCGGGCGAAACAGGACCAGATCGGCGTCGCGACCCGCGGCAATCGCACCCTTCGTGGCTGAAAGCCCCGCCAAGCTGGCGGGGCCCGCGCTCATCCAGACGACCAGCTGTTCGAGCGAGTAGCCGCGC
>Ga0210377_10001838_pt1 | contig 18992 bp, 28 predicted proteins | sample PLM4_65_b1redo_FD_155480 | JGI IMG/M metagenome (GOLD analysis project Ga0210377, IMG submission 155480) | Groundwater sediment microbial communities from an aquifer in East River, Colorado, USA - PLM4_65_b1 redo | ecosystem: Environmental > Terrestrial > Soil > Riparian zone | place: USA: East...
TGTGAGGAATGATTCGTATTTATTAATCCTTCAGTCTTCAGCCTAAAGACCTGGGCAGTAATTCCTGCCTTGCAAATCCCGGATGAATCCTTTACCATCGCCGGAATTGTGCGGGAGAGCGTATGGATTTCAACGTTTTTATTACAACCTTCGGCATTATATTTCTTGCCGAACTGGGCGACAAGACCCAACTGACCGCCATGGCGCTGGCTGTCAGGTTCCCCTGGAAGAAGACATTCATCGGCATTGCCGCCGCCTTTGCCCTTCTGAATATTGGCGCGGTGGCCCTTGGCAAACTGCTTTTCGCCTTTCTTCCCCTGTTCTGGATCATGATGGCTTCGGCGGGGCTTTTTCTTTTTTTCGGGATCACCACCCTGCGGGGGAGTGGATCGGAAGGAGAAGAAGACGGGGAAGAAAAGAAAAAGTTCAGCGGCAGGGGGGCGATTGCAACGTCATTTCTCATGATCCTGATGGCTGAACTGGGGGACAAGACCCAGTTGGTCACGGCCTCACTGTCTGCCCAGCATGACGCGCCTGTTTCGGTTTTTGCAGGTTCGACCCTGGCGCTATGGTCTGTCTCCCTGCTCGGCATCTTCGCGGGGCGACAGTTGATTCGCTTTATTCCATTATCATACATTCACAGGGCGGCCGGGTTTCTTTTCATCATCTTCGGCGCGGTAATCGTTTACCAGGCTTTCATGTCCCATTAACTCATGGTTGCTTTTTGTCTTCCGTAATCTTACAATACTCATTTAATATTTGGAAAAACGGATATGCGGCAGAACACTCCGCCTGAAATGCCGTTTGTCATATATAGAATAAACCGATAGTTCCCTAGTCTGAGACCCTGATGTCTTACAAATATAACGATACATTCATAGAAAAAACATTCCTTTATCTCCTTGGCCTATCCTTCCTGCTGCATGTGGGACTGTTCGCTTTCTTCATCTTTCTTCCCCAGGAAAAGAATGTTCCCAAATCCGAACCGATTATGGTCGATCTGCAGGAGCTTCCCCCGATCAAGGAAGCTCAGCCAAGAAAAGAAAAAGAGGTGAAACGCCTTGCCGATCAAAGGCGTCGCGTTGCGAAAGAAACCGCCCCAAAAGGGGAGAGGGAACGGGAGAGAGTTGCGGCGCCGCCGGTTCCCCCAGCTGTTCAACCGCAACGGCGCGGTGGGGAGCTTGCGCCATGGCTGCCGGAGAGAAGAAAGGAGCCCGCGTTACCGGCGCAACCTGACGAAAGCCCGCTAAAGCGCAGGGATGAGAAGGTTCCAAATCTTGCCAAACTGTTCCCCAGCGCAGGGAAGATGGCACGTCTTGAGGATAGTTATCGAAAGAAGTACGACTCGGAGGTGGAAGAAGGGGAAACCAGGTTTCTGAATACCGACGACATTCAGTTCGGTTCCTTCCTGCGAAGGTTCGAGACAGCGGTATACGGAGTCTGGAGTTACCCTCAGGAGGCGGCAAGACTGGGCATCGAGGGTGTTACCCCGGTAAAGATAACGTTCAACCGCAAGGGTGAGATTGAAAATGTTTCAATTATCGAGAGTTCGGGAAGCAACATCCTTGACCAGGAGGTCCTGCGCACCTTGCGCCAGATCGGGACGATAGGTCCGTTCCCCAAGGGGTACAAAAAGGATAAATTCAATCTTATAGCGTTTTTCCAGTACGGCATCAACAGGGGAACGAGCCGTGGCGTGCTGCATTAACCCACAACTATTCGTCGCTCTCTCCAAGACGTTCTATCAGATACTTCCTGAATTCCTTGTTGAATTCCTCCCGCTTCAATGCCATGTCAACCGTGGCTTTCAGGAAACCGAGCTTGTCGCCGCAGTCATGGCGTATCCCTTCGAAGCGGCATCCATAGACGGCCTCATCCTGCAGTAGTTGACGGATGGCGTCAGTTAGCTGGATTTCCCCCCCCTTTCCCGGTTTCTGCTTTTCCAGGATGGGGAATATGTCAGGGGTCAGGACATAGCGCCCGATAATCGCCAGGTTCGAGGGGGCCTCTTCCTGCTTCGGTTTTTCCACCATGTCGAGCACCTCGAAGACCTGATCGGAGAGCTGATTGGCCTTGACGCAGCCATAGGAGGAGATGTTTGCCATGGGGACCTGCTCAAGCGCCAGGACCGTTCCCCTATATTTCCGGTAAACGTCGAGGAGCTGACCGAGGCAGGGCTTCCCTCCGTCGATAATGTCGTCACCGAGCAGGACGGCGAACGGCTCATTGCCGACGAATTCCCTGGCGCAGAGAATGGCATGCCCCAGACCAAGGGCCTGTTTCTGGCGGACATAGAATATCTTCACCATATCCGCGATATCACGGACCTCCTTGAGAGTCTCCTCCTTACCCTTTTCCTGGAGCAGCGCCTCCAGTTCGAAAGAGATGTCGAAGTAATCTTCAAGAGCCCTCTTTCCACGACCGGTGACGAATAGTATGTCCTCGATCCCTGAGGCGACAGCCTCTTCCACGACATACTGCACAAGTGGCTTGTCAATCAGGGGGAGCATTTCCTTTGGTGAAGATTTTGTTGCCGGGAGGAACCTAGTGCCGAGTCCGGCCACCGGGAAAACCGCTTTTCTCACCTGCATTATCGCACCTCCTTGATGATTTCCGGGATCAGCTCCTCCCTCCCCATGGCCATGATATGAAGGCCGTCGCAAAAGGGCCTGAGCTCGCCAACCAGACGGCGGGCGATCTCGACTCCCTTGACTATTGGGGAAGGCGCGCTCTCCAGTTCTTCTATGATACTTGCCGGAACAGACAGCCCTGGTATATGGGCATTCACATAGCGGGCCATGCCTGCCGATTTGAGGAGGAGGACCCCGGCGATGATCTTGACGTTGAGATGGCTGACCGCGTCACGGAATGTGCGCATCTTTTCCGGATTAAAGATTGCCTGGGTCTGGAAGAATCGGGCGCCGGCGCTTACCTTTTTCTCAAGTTTGAAAAGTGTAAGTGGAAAAGGCTCGGCTTCGGGGGCAGCCGCGGCGCCCACGTAGAAGTGCGGGGTGCCATGAAGGGGATTGCCGGCCAGGTCTCTCCCCTCGCCCAGTTCGGAAATTGTCTTTAGAAGCTGGACGGAATCAAGGTCGAAAACAGGTTTTGCCTGGCTATGATCACCAAAAGAGATGTGATCGCCGGTTAGGGCGAGCACATTGACGACTCCCAGGGCCGCCGCGCCCAGTAGTTCGCTCTGCAGGGCCATACGGTTTCTGTCCCGGCAGGTGATCTGGAATATGGGCTCAATCCCTGATTGCACAAGCAGCGCCGCGGCTGCCAGTGGAGAGATGCGCATGTTGGCGCCCTGGTTATCGGTGACATTGATGCAGTCGACGTGCCCCCGCAGGTTGGAGGATTTCTCCAGAAACTCGCCACAGTCAGACCCTTTCGGGGGGCAGACCTCCGCGGTGATGACGAATTCACCTGCATCGAGTTTTTGTTGGAGACTGGAAATCATTTCTCGATCTTGAGTTTACCCGGTCTGAGTATTTTGGAAAAATCCTTCTGGGAAACGATCTTTTTCAGATTATCTACACTCCCCTGGCTTTGCATGCGATTATATATCTGGCTCCAGGCGCACTCCGCATCCTGGTCGGTTTCGCATCGCCCGTCCTGCATCCCGCCACATGGTCCGTTCAGAAGGCCTTTGGGGCAGACGGTCATCGGACATATCCCGGCGGTCTCGGTCAGAATGCACTCGCCGCAAAGGGAGCATTTCTGCTCGTATTGACCCAGGCGGCGGATATTGCCAAGGAACATCGTGTCGAGTCCGGCAACGGTTTTTTTCTCGCTCGCCGCGGAAACGGACTGGACCCCGGCGCCACAGGCAAGGACCAGCAATGCATCGGACTCTGCGACCATCTCTTTTTTGCCGCGCAGATCCCGGCCCGCCCGGAGCATATGGCACGCCTCGTCGATAACAATGGAGCCGGTCACTTCTTTCCCCGCGGACGCAAGCAGTTCCTGCATCTGCCAGATCTCTTCCTCGCCGCCGGATTTGCAGACAGTGGCGCATTTGGCGCAGCCGACCAGGAAGATTTTCCTGCTCTCCTCCAGAGCGGCCAGGATCTCGTCGAATGGTTTTTGTTTACTGACGATCATGATAATCCCTGTTGCTGGTCGCTGGTCGTTGGTCGCTGGTTGCTGGTTGCTGGTTGCTGGTTGCTGGTTGCTGGTTGCTAGTTGCTAGTTGCTAGTTGCTGGTTGCTAGTTGCTGGTTGCTGCTCTTTTCGCTGCTGCCACGGTGTTGTGAAGAAGCATTGTGATTGTCATGGGGCCGACCCCACCCGGCACCGGGGTGATGGCAGAGGCGCGCTCGCTGGCTTTTGCAAATTCCACGTCACCCACCAGTTTTTTCTCTCCGACACGGTTTACTCCCACATCGATGACAACGGCGCCTTCCTTTATCCATTCCCCCTTGATCATCTCCGGTTTTCCCGCGGCGGCGATCAGGACATCGGCCATGCCGACCCTGGCGGGGAGGTCCCTGGTCTTTGTATGGCAGAGGGTAACGGTTGCGTTCTGCTGAAGGCACATGAATGCCACAGGTTTGCCGACAATATTGGATCGGCCGACAACCACCACCTCTTTGCCGGTCAGATCGATCCCCGATTCCTTGAGCAAAACCATCACTCCGTAAGGGGTACATGGGCGGAAGATCGGTTTGCCGATGACGAGAAGGCCGACGTTATAGGGGTGAAAACCGTCCACATCCTTTGCAGGGGAGACAGCCTCCAGCACCCTTTCCGTATTGATGGATCCTGGAAGGGGAAGCTGGACGAGGATGCCGTGGATCCGGGGATCGATGTTCAGCCTTTTGATCAGGTCAAGGAGGTCCGCCTCGCTCGTTTCAGCGTGGAGCTTGTATTCGTCGGAGAATATTCCCACATCTCGGCAGGCCTTCTCTTTCATGGTGACATAGACCCTGCTGGCCGGGTCTTCGCCGACCAGCACAACCGCCAAACCGGGCTGTATACCGGCGGATGTCAGCTTCTTCACCTCTTCGGCGAGCTCCCCGCGAATCTTCGCCGCAATGGCCTTGCCGTCAATAATTTTCGCCATGAATCGAGTCCCGTCAAATATTTACTGTCCTGGAATAATATGTAACAGCGTGTAATTTGTAAAGACTTTTCCAGCCGGGACTGGGGCATAAAAAATCCCCCGAAACGGAGGATCATTTAAAAACATCATCCAGAAATGGAATATGTCAAACCTAGGCGCTGGCCGAGGGACAGCCTGCGCATCCGCCACCTGACTGGCAGGGGGGCGCTTCGCTGCCTTTCTTGTTGCCGTATCCTTCTGAATGCCACCCTCCTCCTTTAAGGCTGAAGCCGGCGCTGGAGATCAGTTTTGTCACTTCACCGCCGCATTTTGGGCAAACATTAACCGGCGCATCGGAAAACTTCCTGCGCAATTCGAAGCGGTCGTCGCAGGCGTTACATTGGTATTCGTAAACAGGCATTTGTAAAACTTCCTCCTAACGTTTGGAATATTTTCTGAATTTGAGCTTAAAGGCAGCGGCGGAAATCAGTTTTGTCAATTCTCCGCTGCATTCGGGGCATACTTTTTCCGGGGGGTCCGACATCTTCTGTTGTAGTTCAAACCGGGCATTGCAGGCATTGCATTGGTATTCGTAGACAGCCATCGGGAATACTTCCTCCTTTAAGTTCTTTTTCTCAATCTTTAATATAGTGATTCATGCCGCGATTTGTCAATAGCTGTGTTTCAGCAATGCATTATGCGCAGGCAAATCAATCGACGTGGGATATTTCCAGGAGTGATAGAAGCGTATCGCCGTTGATCCCGGTCACCTTTATTTTCTTGTGGCGGGATTTCGCACCGGATATTATTGTCACCCGTGATTTCGCGACCTTTAGCCTGTCGGCGATAAATTCGACGCAGAGCCTGTTCGCGGCCTCGTCTACCGGCGGCGCGGTGAGCCGCAACTTTAGTTCATCTCCCTGGACTCCACAGATCTCGTTGCGTGATGCCCTGGGCTGGACATGAACAGTGAAAAGCACTCCCTCCCTGGATTCGGTCAATTTAAGAGCAGTTGCGCCGCCATCACTCTTCATTGAGTGTGAGCATCTTGTAGTGGCTGTCCAGAAGGGCTTTGAGGGCCATTTCAAACTGTAGTTTTTCCCTGCGCAGATCCTGTATCTGGGAGCTTAGTTGGGCCAGCTTCAGATTCGCGTCGGCAAGTATCCTTTCCGCATTAAGCTCTGCCTCGGAGATTTTCAGGGTTGCCTCTTTCTGGGAATTGGCCTTCATCTCCTCGGTAATTTTCTGGGCGGCAAGTATGGTGTCGCGCAGTTGGGCCTCTCGCGACGAAAACTCTGCCATGGAGTCGGCATTTCTGCGTATCTGTTCTTTAATCTCCGTATTTTCTCGGCTCAGGTCTTCCATTTCCTGAGACACCGTTTGCAGGAATGCATCCACATCTTCCGGGTCGAGCCCGCCGAAGAATTTGGTTTTAAACTGTTGTTGCTGAATGTCCAGCGGTGTAATTTTCATAGCAACTCTCCCCGCGGCTACATTCTGTATGAGATCATATAGACGGATCTGACTACGAATTCCTTCAGAAAATATATAATGAGAAGGACAATCAGGGGAGACAGGTCGATCCCCCCGAGATCGGGAATTATACGGCGCACCCTGGACAGTACCGGCTCCGTTGCCCGGTAAAGAAAATTGACGATCGGATTGTGCGGATCGGGGTTTACCCAGGAGATAAGGGCGCGGGCAATGACTATCCACATATAGATGTTGAGGAGAATCTCTATAACGTAGGCGACAGCATTCAGAAAATTGGAGAAAACGAACATTATATAGTCCCCGTAACTCTTTGGTAACTTGCAATTTATACAGAATATAGGCTAGTATGTCAAGGATGACAAGCTTCCGCATATGAACATTGGATAAAAGCCGCCCGAAAAAATTCCCTTTGCAATTAAATATTGTATAAACATACGCCAGAGAGGAGAATTGACATGCCCGATTTCGGATCCCCATTCGCAGGTCTTGCCAGTGACCGCAAGATGACCCACGAGGAGTTGGTGCGTGCAGTACGTTTTGCCGTGGCAGCGGAATATGAGGCGGTCCAACTCTACATGCAGTTGGCCGAATCCTCCGACAACAAGCTTGTCCAGGCGGTAATGAAGGAGGTTGCCGACGAGGAAAGGGTACATGCCGGAGAATTCCTGAAGCTCCTCTATCATCTGGACCCGGATGAGGAACGGTTTTATGCCGAAGGTTTCAGGGAAGTGGAAGAAAAGATGGAGGAGTTGCAGAAATCCTGTGCAGATAGAAAAGGGAAGGGGTGCGGGAAGAAATAGCACCCGCCAATTCCTTCCATTCCTTTTTCTTGGTATTGATATTTCTAATAATATGGCCGAACCGTTACGACCCAAGGCTCATACCGGCGCCCATAGTTGAGAACTACCTTGTATCGGGGCGGTTTCGGTTTTTCATTCGTCTCTTCAGCATAAACATTATGCCGCCAGTAGTCATTCTTCAATGCCAGGGGGCGCAGCAGGCCCTGTTTGTCTCGCGGCACCCGGACCGTATCTGTCAAGACCTCTTCAATGATCCCCCTCAATTTGGCCGGCTCCAGAAGCTTTCCCTTTTCAAGAACCGCACTACGGTAATGGAGCCGTACCCTTGCAGACGTGATTATGAAACGGCTTCGATCCGGATATAATTCCCTGAGCCTTTTCGGATTGTTCCCCGCATCCACCGGAAAGAGCCTGGAGTCGGCCACAAGCTCCCATGCAAATCGCTTTTTCGCTTTAGCCAGATCGTTGCGCGCCTTATCACCTTTGATAATTTTCGCTTCCATATCCTCAAACTTCTTCAGTTCCAGTGTCTGCCATGTCTCCCAGGCCTTTCCTTCAAATTCCATCACCACAAAGGTCTTTCTGGGGAGCGCCTTGCCGTAGCGGATCTCCGCGTCGGCAGAGCCGACAGGGGTGCTGCAATCGAATCCCACAAAGGTGAGCTTATCCTTGTCAAACCATTTCAACTCCCGATCGCCGTATTGCCCCCAGTCAAGACGGAGCGACACCCCGCTGTTTTCCTTATTGATGGGGCTAAGGGTGAGTTCGCGCTCCGTCAGTTCTACGGCGGCATCGGGGGTGCCCGACCGGTTGTACCAGACGCCTGCCAGGACAAGGGCATTAACGGCGATCAAGAAGATGACTCCCCCGTAAAAACCATATCGATTCATGGCGTCACCTCCCTGACCAGCTTACGGAGCCGCTTGAGGAGAAAGAGGATCAACAGGGCGATCAATCCGAGTAGGAGGAAGAACAGATATTTGGGCATCCATTCCCACCACCAGTCATAGAACTTGGTATAGAGGAAGATGACGAAAAAGACGCATCCCAGATTGGTGATCCCCGGCCAATGCGCCCTGATGCCGAGCCAGATGACAAGGCCAGAAAGAGTAAATCCGGCGGCCTGGTACAGGTATTCCACATGTTTCGCCTGGATCATCAGATAGCTCCCCATCCCCCAGTGTGAAAGGACGAGTACGGCGATCATGACGACCAGGAGTCCGAACATCCGGTAGAGCGGTGCGAATTCGTATTTCCGGTGTTGTGGTATGAACGCCGCAGCGAAAATAAGAATTCCGGCCGCGAGGAAGTTTTCCGGCCGCTCGCCGAACGAGAGCCAGTAGATACCGCTCCATGCCCCCATGGTCGCGGTCAGATATCCCAGCATAGAAATGAGCCCGGCAACGAGAACGAGCCTGAGGCGGTAGGTATAGGCAAGGGCCAGGGAGAGAGCGCCCCAGGCGAGAAAGGCGTTCTGGGTGGGTGTTATTGTGAATATCTGGCCGAGCATGGTCAGGTCGAGGACAAAGGCGGTAAACGCCACCAGGCTTACCAACGAGGCGAAATAGAGGGTCTTTTCCCGGCGGGCGGCGAACTCGACACCGGCCAAGGCCGCAATCGGCGCGGCAACCAGGATAGCCACTTGCTGCGCAACCGATAAATTCCCCCAGTATCGGTAGAAGAAAAAAAATACCGCCGCCGAAAGAGCGATTGCGCCGAGAAACGAGACAATGCGCATCCCCATGGACATCTGCCTTGTCGCCTGGCTCATGTCGATATCGAAATGCGCGGTCAGTTGTTTCAAGGTCTCACCGTGATAGGCGGATATAGCTTTCCGCTGCTCATCGGTCAGGTGCAGTATGCCATCCCTTTCCATCTCGGTCAGTTCATGTTTAAAGAGTATGATCTGGTCTGCCCGCTGTTGCGCCTCCTCCTTTGAACTGGCGGCTGGTCTAACCTTTTCGCCCGATTGACAGGAATTCATTGTTTACTCCCATGAGAAACATATGTCTTTACGCCCGCCCTTTGTCTATCTCCCAGGGGTGGACGTCTTAGAACCCATAGGAAATGGCGTTGTTGGTTTCGGTGATCATCTTGTTTGCGAAGAGCATATCAATGATGCGGTCAATATCCTTCTGCACAATATTCTTCTGGAAGATCGACGAGATGTGCTGAGACAACGTCTTGAGTTTTCGAGGGCGCGTCTTCTTCTCAGATTTTCCTAGCACTTCAACTACCCTTTTGTAGCTCGGGTCGTCCACGGGCGCGGACTTCGGGTCGAGCTCAAGCAGGCTGTTAATGCGCTTGCACTTGAGGCCAATCTTGTTCAGCTGGCGAATAAGCGGATCAAAGCCCTTATCTTTCGACAGCACGATGCAATAAACCTGCGGTGACTTTTCAAGGACACGGCCGAGGTGGCAAGCAATATGGAAGTCGAGGGCGTTGCTGCCATTGCCCTCGATTTTCTGCCACTCGACGCGCGCGCCAAGCCTCTGAGCAGAAGTTACCAATTCGATTGGAACGGTCTTCTGGCTGGCACCAACGAAAATGATGACGTTAGTGCTGTCGCTCAGGCGCGTAAGATCCACCTGCTGTACGTTCTCGAAATCAACGAGTAGAAGTTTTTGAGTCAAAGGTACCTCGCATGGACAGAACTAGACGCGATCACCGCCCCAAGGCGCCAGCGGCGGAGCGTCAGCGGAGACCGCTGTCGCCGCTGGTTGGATGTCATGTTTTAAAGCTCAGATAGTACAGGAGCTTTTCTTTACGGTCGTAGGCGATTAGTTGAACAGCAGTTGGGAACTGATTGTGTAATACGATTTGCCAAAATGACAGGTAATACCTGTCGCTATTGATCTCACTCGCCCTTGGAAACCATTTCAGACCGTCAGATTCCGTAGCGCTGCATGCAAGCTCGACTGCTTCTTTCAGAATCCTCTCTGTCACCGGCCCTTGTAACCACTCTTGCGGTACTCCCTTCTCTTGTCTCAAAACAGAGTCCGGGAACCCATCAATTTTGATGCAGTAGGCGTCCACGTGGTCTCCGGTCAAGGAACGAGGCGATTCGTAGCTATGAATGATTTTCTCTATTTTTGTTTTATCGCCGATGTTGCCCCAGTTAAGAACAAACATTGCTTTCTTCGGGGTCAGTTGATCGACTTCTGGTTTGTGGGTGCCCATCAAACCGGAGAATTGACGGTAATTCAGCGCGACTAACGCGACCAGTGCCACTAGAGCAATTGCTCCTGCGACGTCCAGCAGAATTCTGATGTATTTCCAGTTGGGTTTTTTCATTTTTCTATTCATCCAACGGTTTCGCGCTTGACCTGCCGGGCGGGTTTATGCTCGGTCATGGTCCGAGCGCAAGTTAGACACTGAAAATATCTGCACCACAGTACAAACATTTTATAATGTTATTTGCGTTGAAGTGGCCGCAGTTATTACATTTAACCTTCTCTTCAAGTGGATTTGTGTCTACCAGTACTTTTGTGTCTTCACATAGAAGCACATAGGTGAGCATCTTCTTTGTTTTAAATGCCCCGTCAAAAAAAATGCCAATGGTAAATAAAAAACCAGCCATAAAAAACGCAAGCCCAAAAATAATTTCCTTGAGAGACATTTCTACAGTGAGCATTTGGCCAACAAGAATCTGGCCGCATTTGAAGAGCCAAAATGCCACAAATGCTGCGACGAAAGGATTCATGTACATAAGTATAGTGATATGCGACCATTCATTCGATGGGGTAATTCTGCCCCGAATAGTTGGGAGAAACGGGTTGCGAGAACGAACGTTTAAACAACGAATGTTGAAACGATAATTTTCTACCGTACCAATGAACAACTCACTGGGCTTACAAGGCTCACCAGAAAACCAGGAAAACCAGTAAACATAGGAAAGCAGGTTTGATTTAAAGAAACCAGGAGGTTTAAGTGTTTCAAATCGAAGTCGCTCTGAAACAACCTTAGGTGAGAGGGGAACGTCAACATGAAATCTATAAAACGGCATTGTTTCCCTTTGTGTCTAACGGCTCTGCGCTTGACCTGCCGGGCGGATTTATGCCCGGTCATGGTCTGAGTGCGGGTTGGCGATGATGTAATTCTCAAGAAATGCCATAAAAGCTTGTCTGGATTCATTCGCTGCAACTCGGAGGACCACAAAATACATAAACAGTAATAAGCCAATGATTGATAAGTTCATCCCGTAGGTCAGCATGCCACTGACATTGAGCCACATGACAAGTGCCATTACAAACAGCAAGTAAAGCTTTATGGGCATATAAGTCTTTATCTTTATAGTGATTCTTGTTCCCTCTGGCACAGATTCAAGTACTCCGTGAAGTCTCAGCCGAAACGGATCAGCAAACGAATTCCTATGAATTTTGAATGATTCTTCCTGAACATCTCCATGAAATGGCTTTGTCCCACCGACGTTTTCAAGCAGTCTTCGGCAGACCTCCCATGGTGGCAAATTCACTACAGCATCAAAAGTCTGAAGAGGTAGAAGTTTCATTTTTGTTCTCGCCAACGGTTCAGGGGGTCTGCTGCTTGACAGCAGTAACCCCTGGTTCGGCAATTACCCCCATCTGATGATATTTTGTATCCATAGCATTTACAACTCCCAGAAGATGATCTCGACTAGAATTTTTCCAGCCCACCGCCACTGCCGATTTTACGGCATTTTCCCAACACTTTTCTGCTTCAGCAGATTTCCCTTCGCGCTTTTCAAGAATTGCCATTCTTGCATACGTGACAGTTCTTTCGTAATTCAGAATCTGCTCGGTCATCCATGGAACAGACCATGTATTCCATTCGGATTTCTTTTTCTCAATTCCAGCAAGGTATGAAAGATACTCATTTTGGGCTTTTAAGGCGGAGGGATAGTTAGCTTTGTAATACTGAACTTCAGCATAAGCCCCGATTCCATTTCCAGTCCACATCCATGTGGTCCATGAATTGAATGGTGATATGAACTTAAAACCTAGCGTGGTTCCGATTGAAATCCCCACAATTAGAATGCAAATTTCTCTGATTATAGTTTTTGTTTTTGTAGTCATGTTTTCTCCGCCGAACGGGCCATCGGGTGACCGGGTTCACCGGTCCTCCCGTTTGGTTGGGACCTCGCATTTATTTCCGATTTTCACTAATGTCTCGTGTAACGCGCTGCCCCCTCCGGAGTCACCTTTTCTTTAAGTGTCAAGCATATCCCATTCATCACCGAGGATCCATCTAAGGGCAGAGAGCTTTCCGTTGATCATTCCCCACTCGAAGTCGTCCCAAGGACCGAGATTCTCTACCCCATACTTCCTTTCGAGCTTCCTCGCAGATTGTTTCGCTCCCTCCAAAATGTTCCGCTGAATCGGTCGGCGTTCGTGGTCAACAACCGGGAAAATTTCCTTCTCGACCACCGCTACTATACCGTTTTCGATCTTTTCGAGCAGAACCTGGTGTCGGTTGTACCAAACCTTGTCCAGGAGTTCTCCAATTGCGTCGACGATCTCCGTCAGTCGCCTTGACTCCTCTGCCCACTCGCTTTCATATGTCAAATCCGCTACCAACCCTGGCGCAATACGCCTCAGTGCCTGAGCTAGGCTCGTCATGTACAACGACTTGATCCGGGAGAATGACTCTGCCATGTCCGGATGCGGCAACCTGGTATCACCCGTCGGGTGGCTGAAGTCCTTTGTGTTGTGTGTAATGAAAATGAAACGGACACCGGTAAAGACCTTGTCGTGAAACATGTCCGAATAAATCTCGAAGATCATAGCATCATCTATACCATTGCGCGGACGGTGGAACGGTGCACGGCGGTCGATGGCTCGTTGCGCAGCCCGGAGCTTGATGGACTCCGACGTCTCCACAATCTGCGCCGTCTTGAATAGCTTTTCAATCCTGCCTACAGACTTCACGACGGACTCACCCATGCGAGGCAGTTTGTGATTGATCTCCGCAAGGTGTTCGAGCGCAAGGCGCTTTCCTTTCCCTCCTCCCATTTCCCAAAGCAAAGTTCTAGCATTCTTCAGCGTGCTCGAAAGGCTCCGTTTGCTATCCTCTATTATCCGCGTCTTATTCCGGGCAAATTCAGTAAGAACTATCCTTGGCATAATCAGCGAGACTTCTTTCTCCTTGACCAGAGTCTCCAATGACGTCAGCAGGGTCTCCTGACGATGATCCTTGGCGAGATCGAGCCAGACACATGTATCGATCAGTATCTTGAACATAGTGCAGTTCCTTCTAAAGTTCAGAGAGGTTACCGGAAGATGCGTATGTAGTGGTCCCCAACCCGCTCGGCGTATTCCTCCAAAATTAAAATGGGTGCGACGTATGAGGCGATTGCTGTACGTGTGACATTAGCTTGGAGCCACGCGCCAAGACTTTCGCCGGGTGCCTCGGTCCTCGGGGTGCCAGCAGGGACAACCCGGTTCAGAAAATTCTGCCGAAGTGCCGAATACTGTTGTGCTGAGACTTCAATTGTATGGCCTTGGCCGTATGTGATCTGGGTGCCGGCCTCAATGGAACCAACATAATTGAAAGTGCTTCGCCCCCCCCATGTATCTGGCATTTCATCGTCTCCTTTACTTTGTCGTCCGCCAACGGTGCTGAGGCTGACCGGGCGGGTTTTTAGGCACGGTCGTGCCGATGGTTATGACTTCAGTACTCCAAATTCGAAAATTTCGTGGTGGCAGTAATTCAGAATCCAATCTTCCGATGAAGCCCAAATCAGGATGTCATCAGAGCTTGGATAACAAAAGTCATCCCAATAGTTGCAGAAAATTTTCCAAGTGGTTATGGCACAAGTTATTTTATCCCATGAGACAGCTACCTGGGTTTGGGGATCAATTATTTTCTCTTTCAGCCATTTTCTGATTTCTTCATGGTCCTCAGTTATTTCGTGAGATTCGATTGTTTGAAATTTTGACTTCTCCAGGGTGGCATTGCCGAGATATTTCTCAGTTTGTTCGTAGAGTTGCATCGACATGGTTCTTGAGAGAGGGTGGATTTTCGAAAGGTCTTCTTCTGGTAAGAGACTATGTTTTGGGTCGGTAAACCGCCAATTCAAGTCGAAATCCCGAAAGGATATGAAATCGTCATCTGTGATCGAATTCATCAATGTCATTTTCATTCCTGTCATAACTCGTTGATCATCGGTATCCGTATATAAGTGACTTGTCACCTATATACGTAAACAGTGCCGTATATATGTTACCTGGCAGTCACCAATATACGTTGCTTCATCCCGTCCCTGTGGCAAAAGCTGGTAACCGGTATAGGTGACTTGTTCTCCGTATACCTGTCCGGTCTGCTCGCATCGTACCCCGGACTGCCGCCTACTCCCTCACGATCCGTTCCAGCAGTGTCGAGTCACCCCGAATCGCACCAAAACTGACCCGCCAGAACTTTTCCTCCGGGTCCCATCTCCCACCAGCGGCTTTAAGTTGCTCCCGCAGGGCCTTCGCGGTGTTGGGAACCATTGTAAACCAGGCGTAGAGGCTGAAGGTGAAATATTATTTTGAAAACAACGGTTAGAAACATAGCTCACTCGTCCCCATGGAAAAGCAATCTACTACAGAAAATTAATATGATTTTATTTACTCCCAACCATGCGATTCGTCAATAAAAATGCGCCCGTATCAGATAAAGATGAGTGACCGGAATGGTATATACCCGTCTCTGTTTATGCAACGGTCTTCTTGAAGCGCTGGACGGCGAAGCTCAGGATGACGGCGCCGATCAGGAAAAGGCCGAGCATCTCCGGCCAAAGGATATCGACACCGACCCCCTTGAGAAAGATGCCGCGTATGATGATCAGGTAGTAGCGAAGCGGATTCAGGAAGGTCAGCAATTGTACCGTTTCGGGCATGTTTTCGATGGGAAAGGCAAAGCCAGAGAGGAGCATGGCCGGAAAGACGAAGAAAAAGGCGCTCATCATCGCCTGCTGCTGGGTATGGCTGATGGTGGATATGAAGAGGCCGAAGCCGAGGGTGCTCATGAGAAAGAGGGCGGTGGCGGCAAAGAGAAGGATCAGGCTTCCCCTCAGCGGAACCTCGAACCAGAAGTATGCGACGGCCGTTATCATCGCCACATCGATGAAGCCGATGATTACGAACGGGATGGTCTTCCCGAGTATGAACTCGGCCTTTGTTATGGGGGTGGCGATGATCTGCTCCATGGTGCCGATCTCTTTTTCCCTGACAACCGCCATGCTCGACAGGAGCATGGTGATGATCAGGACGATGTTGGCGATGACCGCCGGCACGTAATAATTGCTGCTCTCCAGGTTGTCGTTGAACCAGGCGCGGCTTTCCAGATCGACTCTACCCAGCCTGAACGGTTGTACCCCGTTTTTACCCTGCTGCTTCATCAACAGGAGGTCGTTGTATCGCCCCGCAATTCTTGAGGCGTAGTTGAGGACAATTCCCGCGGTATTGGAATCGGTCCCGTCGAGTATGATCTGGAGTGAGGCGGGGCGACCGGAACGAAGCAAAGCCCCCATTCCCAGGTTCATGCGCAGGACCGCCTTGACCTCGCCCCGGTCGATCAGTTCCCTCACCCGCTGCTCATTGCTGATATGCTCGGTCACGTCAAAATAGCCGGAGCGGACAAAACGGGCGGTCAGTTCACGGCTCTCCGCGCTGTTGTCCAGGTCATATACGGCCGTCTTCACGTGCCTTACGTCGGTATTGACCGCATAGCCGAAGATCACGGTCTGGAAAACCGGGATGACAAAGAGAATAAACCGCATCCGCGGGTCGCGGAGCGCCTGTATGATCTCCTTTATCAGCATGCATTTCAGGCGTTCGAACATTATATTATCTTCTTCCTGAATTTCCCGATGGCCAGGGCCAGCACCACAATGGTGAATAGAATGAGAAACAGCGCCTCCCCACCAAGGACGTCGAGACCCACATCCTTCAGGTAGATGCCTCGCAGGATGGTAACGAAGTAGCGGGCCACGATTAAATGGGTTACACCCCTGATCACCAGGGGCATGTTGTCGATGGGGAATATGAATCCCGAGAGGAGAAAGGCAGGCAGCATGGTCGATACCAGGGCGAGTTGCGATGCCAGGCGCTGGTTTTTTGTGACGACACTGATCAGGATGCCGAGGGAGAGCGTGCCTGTCAGAAAGATCAGCGACATCCCGACCAGAAGGATCAGGCTGCCGTGGAGCGGCACGCTGAATGCGAACTGTCCGACCAGCATGGCCAGGACCAGGTCGATAATGCCGATGGTGAAGTAGGGAATGAGCTTACCGATAATCAGTTCCGGTCCCTTGAGGGGTGTGGAGATCAGCTGCTCCATGGTCCCGGTTTCCCATTCGCGGGCGACGGTCAGGGATGTGAGAAGTGCGGCGATGACCATCATGATGACTGCGATCAGACCGGGGAATATGTAATTTCTGGATATCATGTCGGCATTGAACCAGATGCGGGGACGCACGTCTAGCAGGCCGAATGCGGTATTGACGCCTTGGCGGCGCGACTGCTTCAGCATGACATCCCGTGAATAGGAAAGGGCCGCATTCTCCGCGTAACCAAGGGCGATGGTGGCGGTATTTGAGTCGCTGCCGTCGAGTATTGCCTGGACCGGGACCTTTTCACCCGCAACAAGGCGGCGGTCGAAATCGGCCGGGATAACCAGGGCGATCAAGGCCTCGCGCCTGTCTATGGCGCGTTCGATATCGCGGTAGTTGTCCGTATACCTTTTCAAGAGGAAGTAGCGTGAGCCGCTGAAACGGCTTACGAGGTCACGGCTGGCGTAGGTATTGCTCTGGTCCCAGACGATCAGGGGGACCTTGTCCACATCGAGGGTCAGGGCATAGCCGAACAGGAAGAGGAGAAGCATCGGTATGGCAATCCCCAGCCCGAGGCTGCGCGGGTCGCGAAAGACATGGAGAAACTCTTTCTTGGCAATGGCTTTGATGCGTTGGAATTTCATTTCTTGAATTCCAGTTGCTCAGCTTCCTGGCGGTCCCGCGCCTCGATGAGCGATACGAAAACGTCCTCCAGGGAGGGTGCGATCTTTTCCGGCTCTGTGTGGCGAAAGCCTGCTTCAGTAAGCTTTCCGGCAATAGACGGGATTCCTTCCGCCGCGCTTTCCACCACCACATGCAATCCCCTGCCGAAGAGGGCCGCGTGGCGAACCCCGGGCAGCTCCTCGATCGGTCCCATTGCATCCTGGGGGCGGTCGCACAGGACTTCGACGATCTCCTCTCCCATCTGCGCGCTCTTCAGCTCTTCGGGGCTACCCAGGGCGATCAGCTCACCCCTGTAGATGAGCCCGAGCCTGTCGCAGTACTCCGCCTCATCCATATAGTGAGTTGTGACGAAGACTGTTACCCCCTCTCCCGACATATGGTAGATCAGATCCCAGAAGTTTCTCCGACTGATCGGGAGGCTCATGGAGTATTGCGCAGCCGAGCGCCAGGCGCTGCTTCCAGCCACCGGAGAGGGTAGAGGTCATGGATTTGCGGCGCTCCGCAAGCCCCGCCATGTCGATCACCCACTCCTTGCGCGCCCTCTTCTTCTCCCCCGGGATTTTGTAGATGCCGCTGAAGAAATCGATGTTCTCCTCCACGGTGAGATCTTCGTAAAGGGAGAAGCGCTGGCTCATGTAGCCGATATTTTTCTTGATCTCCTCCGTCTCGCGGATGATGTCGAACCCCGCCACGGTCCCGCTTCCCCCGGAAGGGGTGAGGATGCCGCAGAGCATGCGGATGGTGGTCGATTTCCCGGCGCCGTTGGGACCGAGGAAACCGAAGATTTCGCCTTTTTTCACATCCAGGCTCACCTTGTTGACGGCGACGAAGTCGCCGAAGCGCTTTTCCAGGTCGCGGAGGGTGACGGCGTATGTCTGATCATTTTCTGTCATAGGCTTATTCGCAGGTTGGGTGAGAGAACCGGGACATACTTGCCGGCCGCAGGGAATTTGCGCGAGCAGAGGAAGGCGACCTTGTGGAGGTTCAGGAGGCTTGTGTTGCCGAGGGTGTTAAGCTGCTGCCCGTGCATTCTTTTTGTTTTCCGGTTGCATTTGCTGTCGCAGGGAAGCGCTTCCTTTGCGCCAGTATTCAAGCTGTTGTTCAATCGAGAGAGAGGCAACTTTCCGGTAAACAGCTTCGGCGCCTTTGCGCTTCATTTCGACGCAATCGAACGATTTATTCTTCATAGTTGATTACCTCCAGAGGTGAGTGTATGGCAATCTGGCGATACCCTTTCAGCACGTTGACCGCATTGAATAGCGGTATTTTCCTAAAGTTGACGATGTGCTTGAAATTCCAACTCACAATGACGTTGCATTCGGCGACGGTTGCCAAGGCCACATGCAAGGCATCATCATACCATTTTTCGCTAAGAATTCCTTCTGCAATATATGCCCGTTGCAGCGCAAGCGCATCGGGTCCAATGTCGAGTAGTTGCGCTGTGGGAAGAAATTCTTGAAAAAGTTCGTTCACCTTCTCGGGAGCAACCGAAAGCTCCTGGTGAACTACTTCGGAGACACAGAGGGTGTATACTTCGTTACGAACCAAGTCGAAAAAAGCCTGACTGGCTTCGGCAAACTCTTCATCGAACACCCCGCCATAGACTGAAGTGTCGGCATAGACCCTGATTTGACGTTTTGTCATGGAGTTCCTCCTGAACACTGGTTAGCCCCGTGGTT
>Ga0210377_10001839_pt1 | contig 18980 bp, 14 predicted proteins | sample PLM4_65_b1redo_FD_155480 | JGI IMG/M metagenome (GOLD analysis project Ga0210377, IMG submission 155480) | Groundwater sediment microbial communities from an aquifer in East River, Colorado, USA - PLM4_65_b1 redo | ecosystem: Environmental > Terrestrial > Soil > Riparian zone | place: USA: East...
CGGTCGCGCCGGCCTTGGGGTTGGGGTCCGAAGCGCGCGTTCCGCTCGCGATCGCGGTGACTGCCGCCGTCAGCGCCGTGAACTACGTGGGCGTGCGTTGGGGAGCGCGGGTGAACAACCTGACGAGCTACGCGAAGATCGCGGCGCTGCTCGCCTTCGGCGCACTCGGTCCGCTGTTCGGCCAGGGGAACGCGGAGAACCTGCTGCCGGTCTTCGCGGGCGCGGGCGCCACTTCGCTGCCCGTGCTCGGCCTCGCGCTCTCGCCGATCCTGTTCTCGTACCTGGGCTGGAACTCCTCGGTGTACGTGGCGAGCGAGATCGAGCGGCCGGAACGCAATGTGCCGGCATCCCTGTTTCTCGGGCTCGGGATCTGTACGCTGCTCTACATGATCGTGAACGGCGTGTATCTGTACGCGCTTCCGATCGACGCGCTGCGCCTCGAGACCAACGCCGGCGAGGCGGCGGCTCGGGCGCTGTTCGGGCCCGTCGCCGGCTCGCTCGTCGCCGGCTTCGTCGTGGTCTCGATCCTCGGCACGCTGAACGCGACGGTGCTGGTCGGTCCGCGTATCGCCTATGCCATGGGGCTCGACGGCCTTTTCCCCGCCGGTATCGACCGAGCCCACGCGCGCTTCGGAACGCCGCACCGCGCGATCCTCGCGCAGGCGCTCGTCGCTTCGGGGCTGATCGTGTCTCTCGAGACCTTTCAGCGCGTGCTCGACTCGACCACCTTCGCCATCGTGCTCGCCTCGATCGCGGACGTGCTGGCGTTGTTCGCCCTGCGGTGGCGCCAGCCGGACCGCCGGCGTCCGTACCGGGCGCTCGGCTACCCGTGGGTGCCGGCGCTGTATGTGCTGGCGTCGAGCGCGATCGCCGTCGCGATGCTGATGGGCCGTCCCCTCGAATGCGCCGTCGGCCTGGCTTGCCTCGCCACGGGGCTGCCGTTCTATGCGCTCTTCTCGCGCCGGCGTGTCTGATTTCTAGCCGCTTGCTAAGCTCTCAATTCTCAAGTTTTTTTTGGCGCTCGGAGGGGGTTCCCGGTGGAGTCTCCGCGAATCCAGATCGGCGCGGGTGGGCAGGCGTCCCTGTCGCGCCGGCTGCCCTCGCATTGCGTCAGCACGAGCCGCCCGACCGAAGAGACGCGGGAGCTCGAACGGCAGCTGCGCCGCTCGGGCCTGCACAGCGTGTGCGAGGAGGCGCGCTGTCCGAACCGGGCCGAGTGCTGGGCCAGGGGGCACGTCACGTTCATGCTGCTCGGCTCCGTCTGCACGCGTGCCTGTCGCTTCTGCGCCGTCGCCACGGGGCTGCCGGCCTCCGGGCCGGATCCCGGCGAGCCTGGGCGCGTGGCGCGCGTGGCCGCCGAGCTCGGACTCTCGCACGTCGTCGTCACCTCGGTGAATCGCGACGATCTGCCCGACGGAGGGGCGTCGCAGTTCGCGGCGACGATCCGCGCGATCCGGCAACGGCGTCCGCAGGCCAGCGTCGAGGTGCTCACGCCCGACTTCCAGGGCGATCGCGAGGCGGTCGCGCAGGTCTGCGAGGCGGCCCCCGACGTCTACAACCACAACGTCGAGACCGTGCCGCGCCTCTACCGCCGCGTGCGTCCCGGGGCGTCGTTCGAGCGCTCGCGCGCCGTGCTCGCGCACGCGAAGCAGCTGCGGCCGGCGGCGGTCGTGAAGTCCGGCTTCATGGTCGGGCTCGGCGAAAGCTTCGAAGAGGCCGTGGCGCTGATCAAAGCCTTGCGAGAGACGGGTGTCGATTTCGTCACGATCGGGCAATACCTGCGCCCGTCCCGGCAGCACCTGCCCGTCGAGCGCTACTGGCATCCCGAGGAGTTCGACGCGCTCGCGCGCGAAGGCCGCGCGCTGGGCATCGCGCAGGTGGCGAGCGGCCCGCTCGTCCGGTCTTCCTACCACGCGCACGCAAGCTTCGAAGCGATCCGCCGGCCGCCCGCCGAGCGGACCCAGGTCTGACGCCCATGTCCGGCAAGATACGCCACGATTTCGACAAGCTGAACCGGCTCCCGCCCTACGTGCTCGCCGAGGTGATCGACCTGATGAAGTCTGCGCGGCGCGCGGGCGACGACATCGTCGACCTCGGGATGGGCAATCCCGACATGGCGACGCCCGAGCACGTGATCGAGAAGATCTGCGAAGCGGCGCGCAGCCCGAAGAATCACCGCTACTCCGCGTCGCGCGGCATCCCCAACCTGCGTGCGGCGATCTGCGAGTGGTACCAGCGGCGCCACGGCGTCGAGCTCGATCCCGAGACCGAAGCGATCGCCGTGATCGGCGCGAAAGAGGGCCTGTCTCACTTCGTGCTGATGACGATCGGGCCGGGCGATGTGGTGCTGTGTCCGGATCCCGCATACCCGATCCATCAGTACTCGGTGATCATCGCCGGCGGCGACCTGCGCCACGTGCCGCTCAACGCCGACGGGGACTTCATCGAGAATCTCGAGCAGGCGATCCAGCGCACCTGGCCCAAGCCAAAGATGCTGATCGTCTCGTTTCCGGCGAACCCGAACACCCAGGTGGTGGATCTCGCCTTTCTCGAGCGCGTGGTCGCTTTCGCGCGCGCGAACGACCTGATGGTTCTACACGATTTCGCGTATGCCGAGATCTGTTTCGACGGCTACAAGGCTCCGAGCATCCTCGAGGTCCCCGGCGCCAAGGACCTCGCGATCGAGTTCACCTCGCTCTCGAAGAGCCACTCGATGGCCGGCTGGCGCGTGGGCTTCGCCTGCGGCAATCGCGAGATGATCCACGCGCTCGGGCGCATCAAGAGCTATCTGGACTATGGCATGCCCCAGGCCATCCAGATCGGCAGCATCGTGGCGCTGCGCGGCCCGCAGGATGTCGTGCGCGACAACTGCGAAGAGTACCGGCTGCGCCGCGACACGCTGATCGATGGTCTCGGGCATCCGGGCGAGGGGGCCTGGAAGATCGAAAAGCCGCTCGGAACGATGTTCGTCTGGGCGCCGATCCCCGAGCCCTTCCAGAGCCTGGGCTCGCTCGAGTTCTCGAAGCGGCTGCTCACCGAAGCCAAGGTCGCCGTCTCTCCGGGCGTGGGGTTCGGAGCGAATGGAGAGGGATTCGTGCGCTTCGCGCTGGTCGAGAACCGCCACCGCATCCGTCAGGCCGTGCGCGGCATCCGCCGCTTCCTGCGCGACGTGGGCGCGCCGTGAGCGCCGGGGCCGCGATCCGAGTCGGGCTGCTCGGCTTCGGGACGATCGGCACGGGCGTGGCGAAGGTGCTCGCGAGCAATGCCTCGGTGATCGAGCGACGGCTCGGCGCGCCCCTGCGCCTGGTGCGGATCGCGGACCTCGACCTCGCACGCGACCGCGGCGTCGACCTGCGCGGAATCCGCTTTGATGCCGACGCCGACGCCCTCGTGCGCGACCCCGGCGTCGACGTCGTGGTCGAGCTGATCGGTGGCACGGGGGCGGCGCGGCGCCTGATCCTCGCGGCAATCGAGGCCGGCAAACCCGTCGTCACCGCGAACAAGGCGCTGCTGGCCCAGCACGGCCGGGAGATCTTCGACGCCGCGGCGGAGCGCGGTGTCGACGTCGCCTTCGAGGCGAGCGTGGGCGGCGGCATTCCGATCCTGCGGACGATCCGCGAGGGCCTGGCCGCGAACCGCATCCGCAGCGTGCACGGCATCATCAACGGAACCACGAACTACGTGCTCAGCGAGATGGAGCGGACGGGCGAGCCGTTCGATGCGGTGTTGCGCCGGGCGCAGGAGCTGGGCTACGCCGAGGCGGATCCGAGCACCGACGTCGATGGCATCGATGCCGCGCACAAGCTCACGCTGCTCGCCGCGATGGCGTTCGGCGCCGAGCTCACCTTCAAGGACATCCCGACCGAGGGCATCCGGGGCATCGAGCCGATCGACTTCGATGCGGCGCGCGAGCTCGGCTACCGGATCAAGCTGCTCGCGATCGCCAAGGCCCGCGGCAACGACGACGGGCACGGGCCGATCGAAGCGCGCGTGCACCCGACCCTGATTCCGGCGACGAGCCTGCTCGCAAAAGTGGACGGCGCGATGAACGCGATCGCCGTCAGCGGCGACGCCGTCGGGACGACCATCTACTACGGCGCCGGGGCCGGCGAGCTGCCCACCGCGAGCGCGGTGGTGGGCGACCTGATCGAGATCGCGCGCGAGCTGCGCCGCGGCAGCGCCGGCCGCGTGGCGCCGCTCGCGTTCCTGCCGCACGCGCTGGAGCGGCGCGCGCTCGTCCCGCTCGGCGACCTGATCGGCCGCGCCTACCTTCGCTTCACCGCTCTCGATCGCCCGGCCGTGCTCGCGCACATCACCGGTGCCCTCGGCGAGCACGGCATCGGCATCGAGTCGGTGATCCAGAAGGGCAGGGGGCACCTGGGCGCCTCGGTCCCCGTGTTGGTGCAGATCCATCCCGCGCGCGAGTCTGCGGTGCGCGGAGCGCTCGCGAAGATCGATCGGCTCCCGGACGTCACCTCGCCCACGAAGCTGATCCGCATCGAGGAGGAACTCTGACCATGGACGCCAAGCCGGCCTACCGCGCGTGGTTCCAGAGCCTCCATGACCCTTCCGAGCGCTATGCCCTCGACGAGATCGTCTACAAGTCGCGCGACGGACACCTGCTCGAGGTCGTGCACGACCTGGCCGAGCTGCGCAAGACCTCCGCGGCCGAGTGGAAGAAGATCTTTCGCGATCGCGCCCACGTGACGGATTGGCCCTACGGCTCGGGTGTCTGGGGCAAGAAAGAGTTGGTGCTGCCCAACATCGACCCCGAGAACGTCGTCTCGATGTACGAGGGCAACACCAACTTGTTCTGGGCGGAGCGCTACGGCCGCGAGCTCGGTGTCTCGGAGCTCTGGATCAAGCAGTGCGGCAACTCGCACACCGGCTCCTTCAAGGATCTCGGCATGACGGTGCTCGTGTCGATGGTGAAGGAGATGATCGCCCGCGGGAAGACGATCCCCGCCGTGGGCTGCGCCTCGACGGGCGACACGTCGGCCGCTCTGGCTGCCTACGCCGCCGCCGCCGGCATCCCGGCGGTGGTCTTCCTGCCCCGCGGCAAGGTCTCGGTCGCGCAGCTGATTCAGCCGGTGGCGAACGGGGCCATCGTGTTCGCGCTCGACACGGACTTCGATGGCTGCATGGAGATCGTGCAGCAGGTGGCGGAGCGCGACGGCATCTATCTCGCGAATTCCATGAACAGCCTGCGCATCGAGGGGCAGAAGACCGTCGGGATCGAGATCGTGGAGCAGTTCGATTGGGAGATGCCGGATTGGCTGGTGATCCCCGGCGGAAACCTCGGAAACGTCTCGGCCCTCGCCAAGGGCATCGACATGCTGATCGATCTCGGGTTGGTGACGCGCCGCCCGCGCATCGTCTGCGCGCAGGCCCAGGCCGCGAACCCGCTCTACCTCTCCTACCAGCGGGGCTTCGAGGTCTACGAGCCGATCGCTGCGCGCTCGACGCTCGCGAGCGCGATCCAGATCGGAAACCCCGTCTCGATCGAGAAGGCGATCGACGCGATCAAGCGCTACGACGGCATCGTCGAGCAGGCGAGCGAATCGGAGCTCGCCGAGGCCTGCGCGCGCGCCGACCGCACCGGCCTGTTCAACTGCCCGCACACCGGCGTGGCGCTCGCGGCGACGGAGAAGCTCGTCGCACGCGGCGTGATCAAGAAGCAGGATCGCGTGGTCGTGATCTCGACAGCGCACGGGCTCAAGTTCGTGGACATGAAGGTCAAGTATCATCAGATGGCGCTCGAAGGCATCGAGTCGCGCATGCCGAACCCTCCGATCGAGCTGCCCGCCCGCTACGAGGCGGTACACGACGAGCTGCGCCGTCAGATCGACCGGCGCTTCGGCCGCGCCTAGCCAGGCCGCGATGTTCACGGGGATCATCGAGACGGTGGGAGACGTGGTCGAGATCCTCGCGCGCGGCGAGACGACCCGGCTCACGCTCGACGCGCCGGCGATCGCAGCCGGTGTGCGCGTGGGCGATAGCGTGTCGGTGAACGGGGCCTGCCTCACGCTGGTCGCCGCCGAGGCGGGCCGGCTGTGCTTCGAAGCGGTGCGCGAGACGCTCGAGCGCACGGCGCTGGGCGAGCTTCGCGTGGGCTCGCGCGTGAACCTCGAGCGCGCGCTGCGCGCGGACGCGCGCCTGGACGGGCACATCGTCCAGGGTCACGTCGACGAGGCGGGACGTGTGCGCGAGCTGCGCCGCCGGGGCGAGGACGTGCAGCTCTTCGTCGCTTGCAGCAGCGACTTCGCCGACTGCCTCGTTCCGAAGGGATCGGTCGCCATCGAGGGGGTCTCGCTCACCGTCGTGGGAGTCGGCGACGACGGCTTCGACGTCGCGCTGATCCCGCATACGCTGGCCGTGACGACGCTCGCAAGTCTGCGCGGCGGCGAGCGCGTCAATCTCGAAGCTGACGTGCTCGGCAAGTACGTGAAGCGCTACCTCGAGCGCGTGCTGCCGCGCCAGGCTTGATGAACCGGGCTCGCCTTCGTCTCCCGGCACGTTTCCTTCGTGCGAGCCCCGGCTCGATGCTGCGGGTTGCGCTGCTCGTGCTGGCGGTTGGCGCCGCTGCCCGGCTGGCGCTGGCCCAGGCGCCCGTGCTCGAGCCAGCGCCGGCAGGGAGCGACGCGGCGGATCTCTCGCGACGCGCCGCCGCGGCTCTGGTTGGAGAGCGGACCTACTTCGAAGCCGTGCTCGTGGTCCGCGAGCGCGAGCAGGATACACCAAAGGAGGTCACGTTCCGCGCCTGGTACGACCGCGGGAGCGGGCGCAGCTTCCTGCGCGTTCTCTCGCCGCCCCGCGAGGCGGGCACGGGGCTGCTGCGGCTGCCGCCGGTCGTGTGGCGCTACATCCCGCAAGCCGAGAGCATCGAGAGCCTGGCGGGCGAGCGGCTGCGCGAGCCCTGGCTCGGAAGCGGCTTCCCGCTCGCCGAGCTGCTCGATCCTCTCGCGGGGCTGGGAAGGGCGCCGTCGCGGCTGCTGGGCGTCGACCCGGCTGCGGGCCCGCACGGCGGGGAGCGCGCATTCGTGCTCGAGCTCCGCCCCGACGGCGCCGCGAGCGGTGGACGCGTGATCGCCTGGGTCGGATCCGAGCGCGCGACGCCGCTGCGCCTCGACTGGCGGGACGCGGAGGATGCGCTCGTCGCCACGCTGCGCTTCGACGACGTGCGCGAAATCGCGGGACGGGCGGTGCCGCATCGTTGGACGCTCACGCGGTCCGCTGCGCCGCAGCAGGAAAGCCGCATCGAGCTGCGCGAGATCCGCTTCGATCCCGCGTTCGACGATGCGATTTTCACCACGCGGCAGCTCCTGCAACGCGGCGCGACTCCCGCCGCGGATGCGGCGCAGGGTGCTAGACTCCCGGCCCCTGGAGGTAGCCTGCCATGAACCGCGCGCTCGATGTCGCCAGCTCGCTCGCCGCCAGCCTCGCGCGCGTCGGAGTCGGCCTGAAGGTGGGCCCGCTCGGGCCGCGCCCCGAGAAACCCCTCGAGCTCTACGAGTTCGAAGCCTGTCCGTTCTGCCGCAAGGTGCGCGAGGCGCTCACGCTGCTCGACCTCGACGCGCTCGTGCTGCCGTGTCCCAAGGGAGGACCGCGCTTCCGCGAGGAGGTGAAGCGGCGGGGTGGGAAGTACCAGTTTCCGTATCTGGTCGATCCCAACACCGGCAAGGAAATGTACGAGTCGGACGACATCGTCCGGTACTTGTTCGAACGCTACGGCGCCGGGCGTCCGCCCGTTCTGCTCGCGGGCGGCGCGCTGACGAATCTCTCGGCGGGGCTCGCTTCGGCGCTGCGGCCTGGCTTCGGCTCCCGCTACCGCCCGGCGCGCGTGCCCGAGGTCCCGCTCGAGCTCTGGAGCTTCGAGGCTTCGCCGTTCTGCCGGATCGTGCGCGAGTGCCTTTCGAGCTTCGAGCTGCCCTACCGGTTGCACAACGTCGGTAAGGGCAGCCCGAAGCGGCCGGCATTCGTCGAGCGTTCCGGCAAGATGATGGTTCCCTGGCTCGTCGACCCCAATACCGGCGTTTCGACGTTCGAGTCGGCGGACATCGTTCGCTACCTGGAGCGGACCTACGCGAAGCCCGGCGCCTGAGCGCAGGCGCGGACGGCGCTGCGCCGTCCGCATGGATCGGCGGAGAGCGGGATCACGTTGGCGTCGGGGTCGAGGCTTCCGAGGCTTGTCCTGGCTGCACTGTTGTGCGTGGCGGCGACGTCCGCGCGCGCGCAGGCGCCGTGGCAGGCGATCGAGCTGCTGGGCGAGACGATCGCCCCTGGCGAGAAGTGGCGGGTCTCCTGGCTCTCAGGGGAGACGTTCGCGGGCGGCCCGGTTCCGATCCCGGCTCGTGTCGCCCGAGGCAGCCAGCCCGGACCGACGCTTTGCCTCACCGCCGGCATCCACGGCGACGAGCTGAACGGTATCGAGGTGGTGCGTCGGGTCCTTCAGGAAGTCGACCCCAGCCAGCTGCGCGGCACACTGATCGGCGTTCCGATCGTCAACCTGCACGGATTCCGCCAGGCGTCGCGCTACCTGCCGGACCGCCGTGATCTGAATCGCTATTTTCCAGGCCGCGCGAACGGCAGCGCCGCATCGCGCATCGCCCATTCCTTCTTCGATCAGGTGATTCGCCAGTGCGAAGCTCTCGTCGATTTCCACACGGGCTCGTTTCATCGCTCGAACGTGCCGCAGGTGCGCGTCGACGCGACGGACTCGGGGGCGTTCGAGCTGGCAAAGGCTTTCGGCATCGGTGTCGTGGTGCACGCCCTCGGTGAGCCCGGCACGCTGCGGCGGGCGGCCGGCGACATCGGGATCCCCGCCATCATCTACGAGGCGGGCGAGCCCATGCGCTTCCAGCCGGTCGAGGTCGAGCAGGGCGTGCGCGGGGTGCTCGAGCTGTTGACGCGCAAGGGCATGCTGGCGTCCGGCACGCGTCGCGGCCAGCGCCAGGAGATCTACTACCGCACCCGTTGGGTGCGCGTGGACGACGGCGGTATCCTCCTCGCGAGCGTCGCCCTGGGCGACGCCGTGAAGACGGGCGACGAGCTCGGCAGTGTGACCGATCCGATCTCGAGCCAGCGCACGATCGTGCGGTCTCCCTACGATGGCCGGGTGATCGGGATGGCGCTCAATCAGGTCGTGATCCCAGGCTTCGCCGCCTTTCACATCGGCATCCGCGGAGACGACTACCGGGTCCTGGTCGAGGAGCCGGCGGAGACGCAGACCGCAGAGCCCGAGAGCGGAGCCGCGGAGCCGCTGACCGAGGACCGGCTCGATGTCGACGAGCGCCCCGAGTAGGCGGCGGAACAGGAAGCCTGCGCCGTGAATCGTTCCGCTGGCCTCGTGGGCTTCCTGCTGGTGATGATCGGCGCCGCGCTGTTCGTGTGGAAGGCGTTCGTGCTCGAGCTGCCGCTCGCGGCCACCGACGCGGAAGGCCTGTGGCGCATCGAGCTCGAGATCACGGCGCGCGGGGCCGGGCGCCGGGGCAGCCTGCGCGCGCCGCTGCCGAGCACCGGCCCCGGCCAGGTCGTGTTCGACGAGCGCTCGGCTTCCGATCGGCTGGTCTTCACGATCCGGACCGAGGATGGCGACCGCGTCGGAGTCTGGAGCGGTCGCTTCGCGGGCGTGCACCAGGTGGTGCACGGCTTTCGCGTGCAGCTCTCCGAGGTGACGACGCCTCTGCCGGGCGGCATCGGGCGCAGTCCGTCGCGCGAGCTGCTCGCGCGCTACGCAGGGTCCACGCGCGAGTTCCCGAGCGACGCGTCCGACGTGAAGGCCTTCCTCGACAAGCTCTGGCCGAGCGCACCCGAGAATCCGCTCGACCGGCTGCGCACGCTCTTCGGATTCGTCGCCGACGAGATCGCGACGGTGCCGAGCGCCAGCGACGATGCGCTGCTCACGCTCGCGGCGCGCGAGGGCAGCGCGGTCGGCAAGTCGCGCCTGCTCGTGACGCTGCTGCGCGCCATCGGGCTCCCGGCGCGGACGCTGCTCGGGCTCCAGCTCTTCGAGGGGCAGACGCCGATCACGACGCAGTGGGTGGAGGCGTGGATCGACGGGCAGTGGATTCCGATGTCGCCGATCGACGGCTTCTTTGCGACCCGCCCTGCGAATCTCGTCGCGCTGCGGACCGCGTCCCTCGCCGAGCTCGAGACGACGGCCGTGGCCGCCGTCGGCCATCGCTACAACGCCCTGCGCGAACGCCTGCGCCCCGAGGAGCTCGCGGCGATGATGACCCCCGCGAGCCCGTGGCTCGCGAGAGTCTCGCTCTACCGGCTACCCGTCTCGACGCAGTCGGCTCTGCGCGTGCTGCTGCTGATGCCGCTCGGCGCGCTGGTGGTCGCGTTGTTTCGCAACCTGATCGGCATCTCGACGTTCGGCACCTTCATGCCCGTGCTGATCGCCCTCGCACTGCGACAGGTCGCGCTCGCCGCCGGGCTGATGCTGGTGGCGGCCGTGTTGCTGCTCGGAATCCTGGGGCGGCTCGTGCTCGAGCGGATGCACCTCCTGCTGGTGCCACGCCTCGGAGTGTTGCTGTGCGCGGTCGTGCTCGCCGTCACGTCCTTCGCATTGCTCGGCCGGGAGGTCGAGGTGCGCGAGCTGTCGGTGGGCGTGCTCTTCCCGATGGTGATCCTCACCATGCTGATCGAGCGCTTCTCCGTGACGCTCGCGGAGGAGGGGCTGCGCCCGGCGCTCGTGCGCGCGGGTTGGTCCGTCGTCGCGGCGGTGGCCGTCTACCCGATCTTTCACAGCGCGAAAGCCGAGCACTTGATGTTCGGTTTTCCCGAGCTCGTGATCGTGGTGATGGGCGTGCTGATCTGGATCGGTGGCTACACCGGCTATCGGGTCTCGGACCTGATCCGCTTCCGCGCCTTCGCGAAGCCCGCCGGCGGGGCCGGCTCGTGAGACTCCTGCAAACGCTGCGCCGCGAAGGCGTTCTCGGCATCAACCGGCGCAATCACGAGTTCACGCTGCGCTGGAACCCGCGGCGCAACTATCCGCTCGTCGACGACAAGCTCGAGACGAAGCGTCTGTGTGAAGCGGCGGGCATTCCGATTCCCGGCCTGATCGCGGTGGCGCGCCGCCAGGGCGACGTGCGCTCGATGGTGGTCGAGCTCGCCTCGCTCTCGCAGTTCGTGCTCAAGCCGGCGCGCGGGGCGATGGGGAACGGGATCCTGGTGGTGCGCGGCCGCGAGGGCGATCGCTGGCGGCGCGCCGGCGGACGCCTGCTCACGGACGAGGATCTGCGCTATCACGCCGCGAGCATCATTTCGGGAATGTACGCACTCGGAGGCCAGCCGGACGTCGCATTCGTGGAGGAGCTGCTCGAGGTGCACCCGGCGCTGGCGGAGATCGCGAGCGACGGCGTCCCCGACGTGCGCGTGATCGTGCACCGGGGAGTTCCGGTGATGTCGATGACACGCCTTCCCACGCGACGCTCGCGGGGTCGCGCGAACCTGCATCAGGGCGCGATCGGCGCGGGCGTCGACCTCGCGACGGGTCGGATCGTGCACGCCGTGCTCGACAACGCGCCGGTGACGCGCCATCCGGACACCGACCGGCCGCTGCTGGGCATCGGCGTGCCGAGCTTCGCCCGCGTGCTCGAGATCGCCGTGGCCGCCTGCGACGAGACGGGACTCGGCTACGTCGGGGCCGATGTCGTCGTGGATGCGCGGCGCGGCCCCGTGATACTCGAGCTCAACGCGCGCCCGGGGCTCGCGATCCAGGCGGCGAATCGGGCCGGATTGGTTCCGCGGCTGCGCGCCGTCGGAGAGCGCGTGCGCCCGGGGGCGACGCGCGCCGAGCGGATCGCCCTCGGGATCGAGATCTCCGTCAGCCGGGACGAAGCGTGAGCCGGCGGTTCGCCCGTCTGCTGCTCGGGCTCGCCTGTCTCGGGCCGGCGCCGGGTGCGTGGGCCGCCGAGACGCCGGCGGCGGCGCCGGGCCCCGCAGGTTTCGACGTGACCTACGAGGTCCGCCTGCTGCCGACCGAGGGGGTCGCGCACGTGGCGATCCGGATCGACGACCCCCGCCACGAAGTGATCGCGCTCAGCTTCCGGATCGACCCGGAGCGCCAGCGCGACTTCCGTGGAGACGGCGTTGTCTCGCCCTCGTCTGCTGGCGACACGATGGAGTGGCGGCCCCCGAAGGCCGGCGGCACGCTGCGTTACGTCGTGCGCATCAATCACCTGCGCGACGAGAAGAGCTACGACGCCCGCTTCGCGCCGAACTGGGCGATCTTCCGCGGCGATGATCTCGTGCCGACCGCGCGCCTGCGCACCCAGACCGCGTCGGTGTCCCGGGCACGGCTGAGACTCCGGCTACCGCAGGGTTGGCGGGCGGTGACGGCGTACCCGCGCATGCTCGATGGCAGCTTCGAGATCCGGCACGCGGACCGGCGCTTCGACCGGCCCACGGGTTGGATCGCGGTCGGCCGCATCGGGGTGCTGCGCGAGCGGGTCGCGAACGTGCAGCTGGCCGTGGCGGCCCCGCTCGATCAGCGCGTGCGGCGTCTCGACCTGCTGGCGCTCCTGCGCTGGACGCTGCCCGTGCTGCGCGACATCACGGGGGGGTTGCCCGAGCGACTGCTCGTCGTGGCTGCGGGGGATCCGATGTGGCGCGGTGGCCTCTCGGGCCCGAACTCGGTGTTCGTGCACTCGAGCCTGCCGCTCATCAGCCGCGATGTCACCAGCCCGCTGCTGCACGAGCTGATGCACGCCGTACTCGGCATCTCGCCCGGGCCCGGTGGCGACTGGATCGTCGAGGGCCTCGCCGAGACCTATTCGCTCGAGCTGCTCGTGCGCTCGCATACGTTGTCGAAGAAGCGCTACGAGAAGGCGCTCGCGCAGCTCGCTGCGCGCGGACGGCAGGCGCCGGTGCTCGAAGTCGATCGCTCGTCGGGCGCGACGACGGCCCGGGCGGTGACGGTGCTGCACGCGCTCGACCGTGTGATTCGCGAGGGATCGGCTGGAGTGCGCAGCCTCGATGACGTCGTCCGTATCCTGTTTCAACAGGGCGGCGAGGTGACGAGCGAGCGGCTCCGGCGCATCGCGGAGGGTCTCTCGGGACGCGAGCTCGAAGCGTTCTTCCGGCGCCAGCTGGGCTGACGCAGGCGCTCGGGCCGAGGGCGAGCGGATTTCCGCGCTGCTACGTTGGGTGCCCCATGACGACGATCTATCCGTTCTCGCCGACCGATTTCCCGAGCGGGGAGTGGGACACCCCGATGTACCGCCTCGCGCTGACGCAGCTCGACCGCACCGCCGAGCGCATGAATCTCGACTGGAACTTGTGGGAGCGGCTGCGTACACCGCAGCGCGCGCACATCGTTTCATTCCCGTTCCGCCGCGACGACTACAAGACGGTCGAGACGGTGGTGGGATATCGCGTGCAGCACCTGCTCACGATGGGGCCGACGAAGGGAGGCATCCGTTACGACGGCGAGGTGAATCTCGGTGAGGTGACGGCGCTCGCGATGTGGATGTCGTGGAAGTGCGCGATCATGGGTCTTCCCTTCGGCGGTGCGAAGGGCGGCGTGCGCATCGATCCCGGGGCGCTCTCGCCCGCCGAGCTCCAGCGCATCACGCGCCGCTACACATCCGAGATCATCGAGGTGATCGGGCCGGATCGCGACATCCCGGCGCCGGACCTTGGGACCAACGAGCAGGTGATGTCGTGGGTGATGGATACCTACTCGCAGCACAAGGGGCACAGCGTTCCCGGCGTCGTCACGGGCAAGCCGATCGAGCTCGGCGGCTCGCTGGGTCGCCGCGACGCGACGGGCCGGGGCGTGATCTCCTGCGCCATCGATGCCTGCCGGCACCTCGGCCTCGCCTTCGAGGGCGCGCGCGTGGTGGTGCAGGGCTACGGCGCGGTCGGGGCGGCCACGGCGCGGATCGCCTCGGCGCTCGGCGCGCGGGTGATCGCGGTTTCCGATGCGAAGTCCGGCGTCGTGAACACGCGCGGTCTCGATCTCGAACGCCTCGACGCGTTCGTGCGCGAGAACCGCTTCGTCGAGGGCTTCCCGGACGCCGAGGCCGTCTCGAATGCCGACCTGCTCGAGCTCGCCTGCGAGATCTTGATCCCCGCCGCGATCCAGAACCAGATCACCGAGAAGAATGCGGACCGGATCCGCTGCCGCCTGCTGGTCGAGGGTGCGAACGGTCCGACTTCGCTCGAGGCCGACGCCGTTCTCGCGCGCCGAGGGATCTTCGTGGTGCCCGACATCCTGGCCAATGCCGGCGGCGTCACGGTTTCCTATTTCGAATGGGTGCAGGGTCTGCAGCACTTCCTGTGGACGGAGCAGGAGGTGAACAACCGCCTGATCGGGCTGATGCAGCAGGCCTTCCGCGAGGTGCTGGCCGTCGCCGTCGCGAAGGGCAGCGACCTGCGAACGGCGGCCCTGATGCGCGGGATCGCTCGCATCACCGAAGCGAAACGGCGCCGCGGGATCTTCCCCTGATCCACTTGACTTCGCTCGCCTGCGGCTCGCTGCGCACGCTTCGCGTTCGCGGCTTCAGCCCAGCCGATCGAGCAGCAGCGTCGCGATCCCGAGGAACGAGAAGAAGCCGAAGACGTCGGTGAAGGTCGTGACGATCACGCCCGCGCCGAGCGCGGGATCGAGGCGCAGGGCCTGGAGCAGCAACGGGACGGTGGCCCCGGCCAGGCCCGCGACGCCGAGCGTGACCATCATCGACAGCACGAGCGCGAGTCCGAGCCAGGGGTCTCCCTGCCAGAGCCAGGCGAAGCCGGCGCTCACCGCGCCGGTGAGCGCTCCGATCATCAACCCGACCGCGAGCTCCTTGCCCACCGCGCGCAGGCCCGTCGAGAACTCGATCTCACCCAGCGCGATGCCGCGGGTGATGACGGTGACGGCCTGGATGCCGCCGTTGCCGCCCATGCCGGCCACCACGGGCATGAAGACGGCGAGCGCCACGACCTGATCCAGCGCGCGCTCGAACCAGCCCACGACCCACGCCGCGAGGAAGCAGGTGCCGAGGTTCGCGACCATCCAGGGCAGCCGGCGGCGCGCGGAGGTCAGCGCCGGCGTGAAGACGCGGTCTTCCTCCGAGAGGCCGGCGAGCAGGTACATGTCCTTGGTGGCTTCCTCGTGGATCACGTCGATCACGTCGTCGACGGTGATCACGCCGAGCATGCGTCCCTCCGCGTCGGTCACGGGAATCGCGAGCAGGTCGTAGCGCGCGACGAGCTGCGCGGCCTGCTCCTGGTCGGCGTCGGCGGCGATGCTCACGGGGTCCGTGATCATCAGCTCCGCGACGCTGCGTCCGGGCGGCGCCGAGACGAGGCGGCGCAGCGGGACGACGCCACGCAGGCGGCCTTCGGGGTCGACCACATAGAGGTAGAAGATCGAGCCGGTCTCGTCTCCGGCTGCGCGGATCCGCTCGATCGCCTGCTGTGCCGTGAGCTTTTCGTCGAGCGCGACGAAGCGCGTCGTCATCACACGGCCGGCGCTCGACGGCGGGTGGCGCTGCGCTTTCTCGAGCTCCGCCTGCTTCGCGGCGGGCAGATGCCCCACGACCTCCGCGCGCCGCTCCTGCGGGATGCCGGCGACGAGCTCGAGCATGTCGTCGATCTCGAGGCGCCCGATCACCTCGGCCAGACGCTGGTCGGCGAGGGCGTCGGTGACCAGCGGCAGGAGCTCTGCGGGCAGCTCGCGCACCACGCTCGCGGCGCGGCGCTGGCGGAAGAGCAGCTCGATCACGGTGCGGACTTCGTCCGGCGTGAGGCTCGAGAGCAGGGGCGCGACGTCGGCGGGCTGCATGCGCGCGAGCAGCCGCTCGGCGCGACTCGTCGCGCCGCTCGCGAGCAGACGGCGCAGGATGCGCGAGGTGACTTCCTGATTCGCCATTTCGAGGCGGGTCTACCCCAAAACCGCGGTAGCCGCTATCCCGAGCGCACGGTCTGGTAGCATCGACGATCCGAGGAGCGCCGCCATGCCGGATCGCCATCTCGTCGTGGTCGCGCACACGCACTGGGACCGCGAGTGGTACCAGACGCACGAGACGTTCCGGTACCGCCTCGTGGGCCTGCTCGACGGCGTCCTCGAGCTGCTCGAACGCGACCCCGCCTTCCGTCACTTCACGCTCGATGGACAGACGATCGTGCTCTCGGATTACCTGGAGGTGCGGCCGGGCGCGCGTGAGCGCATCGCAAAGCTCGTTCGCGAGGGCCGTCTGCTGGTCGGCCCGTGGTTCGTGCTGCCCGATGAATGGCTGGTGTCGGGCGAGGCGTTGATCCGCAACCTGCGCCGCGGGCTCGCCGACGCTCGGGAGCTCGGCGCGGTGATGCGCGTCGGCTACGTGCCCGATCAGTTCGGGCACGTGGGCCAGCTGCCGCAGCTGCTCGCCGGGTTCGGCTGCGATGCCGCGGTGCTCTGGCGCGGCGTTCCGGCCAGCATCGACGAGTCGCTCTTCTGGTGGGAGGCGCCCGACGGGACGCGCGTCTTCGGCGTGTACCTGATGCACGGCTACGGCAATGCCGTCCATCTCCCGCTCGATCCCGACGCGCTCGCGGGGCGGCTGCGCGCGGAGGGCGATCGCCTCGCCGCGCGCTCGCGCATCCCGAGCCTGCTGCTCATGAACGGGAGCGATCACGTCGGCCCGCAGCCGGGTCTACCCGCCGCGCTCGAGGCCGCGGTCGCGAAGCTCCCCGGCACGCGTGCGGAGATCGGGACGCTGCCCGGGTTTCTCGCGCGAGCCCGGCGCGAGGCGGAGGGCGCTCTCCCGCACCACCGCGGCGAGCTGCGTTCGGGGCTGCGCGCACCGCTGCTCGAGGGCTGCGCGTCCGCGCGCATGCCCCAGAAACGTGCCGATTTTCTGAACGACCAGCTGCTCACGCGCTACCTCGAGCCGCTCGCCGCGTGGCTTGCGGCGCTCGGCGGCGACGCGGATCCGGCGTTTCTCGATCTCGCCTGGCGCGGCGTGCTCGAGAACCATCCGCACGATTCGATCTGCGGCTGCTCGATCGATGCCGTGCATGCGCAGATGGACGCTCGCTTCGCTCGCGTGGCCGACATCGCACGGGCCCACCTGCGGCGCGTGAGCGGCGCGCTGGGGCGATGCGTCGCGACGCCGACAGCGGGCTTCGGGCGTGATGCGGGGCGGGCCATCGCCGTCTGGAACCCGCACGCCTCCGGGAGGGTCGAGGTCGAAGGCGAGATCGAGATCGAGCTCGGCGCCGGCACCCGCCGACCGCAGCTGCACGTGCGCGACGCGAGCGGCCGGCGCATTCCCGCCGTCGCAGAGCTCGCCCTGCCCGGCGAGGTCGCGGCGCGCTACACGCTCGCGGCGAGCGGTGTCGCTGTGCTCGCGCGCGGCGTCCCGCCCGAGTTCATGGGCCTGTTCGTTTGCGCGCTGCGCTGGGGCGACGGCAAGCGCGGGCGCGGGGTCGACGTCGTGCTCGGCGCCGAGCAGCCGGGCGACTTCGATCTCGACGCGTCGAAGGCCGAGCTGCTCGCCTGGCTGGCCGCGGCAGGCGAGGCTCCGGTGACGTTCCGCGCGCTGCGCCTGCCGCGCTGGCGCCTGCGCTTCGTCGATCGGCTCCCGGGCTGCGGCCTGCGCGTCTTCCGCGTCGCACGCGGCGCGGCGCGCGTCGAGCCCGCGCTGCGCGCCGAACGTCTTCCCGGTGGGGGCGCGGCGATCGAGAACGAGCTCGTGCGACTCGAGGCACAGGCGGACGGGCGGCTGCGCTGGATCGATCGCCGCAGCGGCAGCGTGGTCGAGGACGCCCTGCGCATCGTGAGCGAGGGGGACCGGGGCGACGAATACAACTTCGATCCGGTGCCGCGAGGCGAGCGCGTCGAGACGCCGGCGCGCGCGCGCGTGAAGCTCGGGCCCGTCTCGGAGGCGGAGGTCTCGCTCGCGATCGACGCCCGCTATCGGGTGCCGGCCGCGCTCGTTCCGGGGCGTGACGCGCGCACGGGTCGGAAGGTCTGGCTGCCGGTGCGCTTGCAGCTGCGGCTCTCGCGCGGCCTGGCTCGCGTCGCGGTTCAGATCGACCTCGACAACACGGCGCGAGACCACCGGCTGCGCGTGCACGTGCGCGCTCCCTTCACGGCTGCGCGTTGCGAAGTGGAGTCGGCCTTCGAGATCGCGCGGCGCCCGATCGCGCCGGGGCCGGCCGACTTCGGGAGCGAACGTCCGTCGGAGTTTCCGATCGGCGCCACTCCCCAGCGTGGCTTCGCCACGCTCGCGGATGGCAAGCTCGCGCTCACGGTCGCCAATCGTGGCTGCTCGGAAGTCGAGGCGGTGCCCGAAACGGATGGGACGACCTCGCTCGCCTTGACGTTGCTGCGCGCCGTGGGCTGGCTATCGCGGGGGGATCTGGCGCTGCGTCCGATGCATGCCGGACCCGCGCTCGAGACCCCGGGCGCCCAGGTCCCCGGCCGGCACCGCGTCGAGCTCGGCTTCTGGCTGCATGCGGACGGGGATCCCGAGCGCGGCGCCGACGCTCACCGATTTGGTGCACCGGCTTGGTGTTTCGCGGCGGACGGCGGGCCGGACGCGGTGCTCCGGGATGGCGCTCGGCTGCTCGAGGTCGACGACCCCGCGGTCGTCGTGTCCGCGATCGAGCCGCGCGCCCAGAGCACGCCGCTGATCCGTCTCTACAATGCGTCGGATGCGGCGCGTCGCGTCGCGCTGCGCTGGCGTGGACCCGGTGCGCAGCGACTCGAGCCCGTCGACCTGACGGGCCGCGCGATCGCGCTCGAGGGCTTCGTCGCCGGCGAGGGCGCGAGCGCCATGCTCGCGTTGCGCCCCTGGCAGATCGTGGGTCTCACCACCGGCTGACGGATCGCGCTGCGCCGTGCGTGCCGGCCGCCTGCGCTCGCGCTGCGCGGCCGCTGCGGCGGGGCTGCTCGGCCGCGTCGGCCGTCTGCGCATCGCTTGCGCGCGAGTTGCGCATGCAACAGCGCAGGCAACACCGCACGCCTGCGTGGCTCCGAGACCGCGAGTCCGGCGCGCCCC
>Ga0210377_10001840_pt1 | contig 18977 bp, 17 predicted proteins | sample PLM4_65_b1redo_FD_155480 | JGI IMG/M metagenome (GOLD analysis project Ga0210377, IMG submission 155480) | Groundwater sediment microbial communities from an aquifer in East River, Colorado, USA - PLM4_65_b1 redo | ecosystem: Environmental > Terrestrial > Soil > Riparian zone | place: USA: East...
GTGCAATAACCCGGAGTCACGGATATAGACCTTGGGCGCTTTGACCTGACGCTTGGCGACATTCGTGTGGAAGGGCTGGAGTTGCCGAACCAGGAAGGTGCCGGTCAGGAGGTCGAGATAGGAGCGCACCGTCTTGTCGGTGAGCCCCATCGAGCGGGCAAGGTCGGAGGCGTTCCACGTCCGCCCGTGATGGTGCGCCAGCATCGTCCAGAAGCGGCGCATCGCGGCAGGCGGAATGGCGCGGCCGAGCTGCGGCACGTCGCGCTCCAGGAACGTCCGGATGAAACTCTCGCGCCAGGCGAGACTGTCCGCATCGGATCGCGCCAGGAAGGACCGCGGGAAGCCCCCGCGCACCCACAGCTTCTCCATCGTCCCGGGTCCCGTCTCGCCGACATCGAACCCGCCAGGCTCTCCGAAACACCCCGGACAAGGAGCGGCGAGGCACTGCCGAGGATCACGTACCTGTCTGCCGTCGTCAGCGCGAGGCCCCTTGTCCAAGCCTCCATCGAGGTGGACCACTCCCTGTTCCTGGGGGCATGCGGGACCACGGGTTCCAGCTCTGCTCGAGCGGGCGCGACGGCGACTCCACGTCGCGGCGAAACGTCGCAGTTTACGGAATGCGGCTTGCGCCGGTTGCAACCTCGATCGGCTGGCCCGCGATCTTCGAATACAGAACGTCCGGATCGAGGTCGGCGCCGTTGGGCCAGACGAGAGTGCCGAGCTCGGGGTGCACGTGCACCTTCGCAAACTCACGCTCATCACGGAGCGGTGCGAAGATACCCTTGAAGTCGATCAAGCACCCCAGATCCAGCTCGCCTTTCATCCCGTCCTCGAAGCGGACGTGGACTCGATAGCCCCCAAGCGGCCGAACTTCGACGACATCCTTCAACATCGGCTACCTCAGCGGCTCGATGGATTTCAGCGGCGACTGGGCTCGAGCCAGATTCCAGTCCTCCAACAGCTCGCGTTGATGAGCGGAGGCCCACTCCATGACCAAACCAAGAACGCGCGGCGGGAGATTCCCCTCCAGCAGCATGAGTGATTCTATCGCGATGATCGCCCGTTCGCTCCCATACCGCGCATGGAAGTGCGGGGGCGCGTGGTCGTTAGTAGTACATCGCGATGATGATACCGAAGAAGCGGCTGACCTCAGGCACCGAGGGAACCCTCCGACCAATGCCAGGAACGATTATTGTAGCCCACTAACCATCACTGGCAGGGTGGTTTCCGGGACACGCCACCGAGACAGGGGGGCCAGGGACGAGATCCTGGTGCGGCGGAGTCCGCGTGTGAAATCGTCCCGGATGACCCGCCGGCGCGAGACGATCAGCGTGAAGGGTCCATCGGCCGCGCTGCAGGCGGTGAGGATCAGCAGCCAGGGGATGAGTATCCGGATGATGTCGGATATCCCCGCCCGCTCATCGAGCACGGCCAGAAACGTTCCGATGAGACGCGCGATCGCCGCGTTCAGCAGGATCAGAGCGCACGCTAATTCGCACGCCGCAAGCCTGGGACGGAGGCGGGCAGCCTCCTCGTGAAGGACATCAATCCCGGTCCACCCAGGCCCCAGCCCTTCGCGTCCAGATTGACGGAACAGCCCTTACCGGACCTGCGCTCAGGACTTCTTCCCGGCTGCTTCGTCCGCGGCCCCCGCCTTGACCTTGTCGTCCTTGGCGAGCCCCTCGACCACCTCGATGCGGATGCCGTCCGACAGGCCGGTGCGCACTTTGCGGCGCTCGAACGTCTGCGGCGCGGTCTCGACCTCGACGTAGATCTCGTCCCCCTCGAACGTCAGGACGCTCTCCTTCACCGCGATGACACCGTCGCGCCGGTCGAGGACGATGTCGGCGTTGGCGCTGTAGTTGGCGCGGATGACGGCGTCGCCGGTGACCTTCAACGCGGCGCGGATCTTGAACTGGATGGCGCCGTTCTCCTCGAACCCCTTGGGGGCGATGTGCTCGAGGACGGCGTCGAAGCGGGCCGGCTCGAGGGCGCCGATGGTCAGCACCATGTTCATCCCGGGGCGCAGCTTGCCGACCTCGGACTCGTCGACCTTGCCCTCGAAGATCAGCTCGCTCATGTCGGCGAGGGTCGCGATGGTGGTGCCGTCGTTGAAGTTGTTCGACTCGATGACCGAGCCGCCCTCCTTCACCGGGACGTCGAGGACGGTGCCGTCGATGGTGGCGCGGACGCGGGTGTTGGTCTCCCGGCCGGAGCGCGTCGGCACGCCGCGCCTTATCACCGCCAGCGTGTCGCCGGCGGCCGCGAGCTCTTCCATGGCCGTGTCGCGCGCCAGCGTCGCGGTCCGCAGCGCCGTCTCGGCGAGCACCCCCTCCTCGAACAGGCTCTGGTTGCGCGCGAACTCGCGCTCGGCGTCGTCGAGCCGCAACTGGGCGACGTTGACACGGCTCTCGGCCGCGGCCAGGGCCGCGGTCTGCGGGATCACCCGGATGACCGCGAGCAGGTCGCCGCGCCGCACCTGGTCGCCCGGCTCGACTTCTATGCGCTCGATGATCCCCGACACCTGGGGCTTCACCGCCACTTCCTTGCGCGGGATCACGGCGCCGGTGGCGACCGCCTTCTTGACGATGTCGCCGACCTCGGGGGTCTCGGTGCGGTAGACGACCGGCTTCTTCTGCGCCTTGCTCCAGAGGAACCACAAGGTGCCGCCGAACAGGGCCACAACGCCGAGCGCGGCGACGATGGTGATGATCTTCTTCATGGGCTGCCTTCTCCCTGTATCAGATGATGGCGCGCAGCGCCTCGACGGGACTGACCTTGACCGCGCGGCGGGCCGGGAACAGGCCGGCGAGCACGCCGCACGCAACCAGGATGACCAATGTCTGCAGGGCGGCGCCCAGCGAGACCTCGGGATTGCGGAACATGCCGCCCTCGACACCGGCGACGAGACGAGCCGTCAGCTCGACGACGCCGACGCCGGCGATGAGACCGAGCCAGCCGGCGGCGCAGGTCAGGACGAGCGACTCGAACACCACCTGGGTCATGACCGCCAGCGGCGTGGCGCCGACCGCGCGCCGCACGCCGATCTCGTTGGTGCGCTCGCGGACGATCACCAGCATGATGTTGCTCACGCCGATCACCCCCGCCGCGAGCGTGCCGATGCCGACGATCCAGATGAGCGTGCGGATGCCGGCGAACAGACCGGTGATCTGGCCGTACTCCTTCTCCAGGTTGAAGTGACCGAGGGCGCGATCGTCGTCGGGGGCGATCGAATGGCGCTCCCTGAGCAGCGTCAGGACTTTCTCTTCCATCACCGACGCGGGGACGCCGTCCTGCGCGATGATCGCGAACCAGCCGACCCGGTCACCATAGTTGAACGCCGACTGGAAGGCGGTGAACGGAACGAAGATTGTCTGGTCCTCGTCGTCGCGCCCGCCCTGCCCCGATCGCCGCGGCTTGAACAGGCCCACCACCGTGAATTCGACCCCGTTGATCCGGATCCGCTCGCCGATCGGCTCCTCGCCGCGCCCGAACAGGACGTCCCGCACGCGCGGGCCGATCACCGCCACCTTGCGGCGCTCGGAGATGTCGAACGGGTTGAGGAAGCGGCCGCCGACGAGGCGCACCGACTGCACGCGGGCGATCTCCGGGTAGTCCCCCATGACGCTGAAGGCGCCCGACTTGACGCCGCGCGTGACGTTGTTGCCGCCGCGGAAGCCGCCGAGCTGGTTGCGCGGGCAGATGACACCGGCCTCGCTCACCTGGGTGCGGATGGCGGCGGCGTCAGCGACGTTGAGCTGGATCGATCGCCCGGGGACCATGCCGCGCCACGGCTTGCTCGTGCGCTGCGACCAGATGAAGACAGAGTTCGTTGCGCCGTCCGCGAACCCCTCCTGGACGCCGTTCGACAGGCCGTTCCCGGAGCCCAGCATCACCAGCAGCATGAAGATGCCCCAGAAGACACCGAAGGCGGTCAGGAAGGTGCGCAGCTTGTTGGCGCGCAGCACCTCGTAGATCTCGCGCCAGTGGTCGCCGTCGAGGACGCTCATTCGTTCCTCAGGGCCTCGACCGGCCGCAGGGCGCCGGCGCGGCGCGCCGGGAAGAACCCGGCCGCGGTGCCGGCGGCGATCAGCAGCAGCGTCGCCTGGATCGCCACACCGAGATCGACCTCGGGCCGCTGGAAGAACCCGCCCGGGGGCATCACGCGGGCGGCGATCTCGAGGACGGCGATGCCGAGGACGAGACCGACGTACCCGGCCACCCCGGTGATCAGGATCGACTCCTTGAGGATGAGCGACACCACCGACCAGGGGGTCGCCCCGAGCGCCCGCCGCACGCCGATCTCGCGCGTCCTCTCGCGCACCGCGATCATCATGATGTTGCTCACCCCGACCACCCCCGCCAGGATCGTCCCCAGCCCGACCACCCAGACGAACATCCGGATCGCCGCCATCAGCTTCATGAAGCGGTCGAACTCCTCGTTGTTGTCGCGCACGTAGACGGCGCGCTCGTCGTCCACCGAGAAGGTGTGGCGCTCCGCGACCCGGCGATGGACATCCTTGGCCATCGCCGCGGTCCGTGCCAGCGGCTCGTCGCCGGTCGTCATCATGATCTGGTTGACCTTGTTGGCGCCGCCGAAGGCGCGCTGGGCGGTCGTGATCGGCAGGTAGATCTTCTCCAGCTCCCCCTCGCCCCCCTCGTCGGTGAATGTCCCGACGACTTTGAAGGCGAGGCCGTTGATCTCGATGTAGCGGCCGATCGGCGGCTCGTCATGGAACAGCGCCTTGACGACCTTCCCCCCGAGCACCGCGACCTTGCGGTACTCGCGGATGTCGAGCGGGTTGATGAAGCGCCCCTCGGTGATGATCGTCTTCTCGAGGAAAAGGTGGCCGGGGTGCACCGAGCGGACGTCGAACGTCGTGGTCTCCTCGCGGTAGCGCACCTGGAGGGTGCCGCCGATCGAATAGCGCGAGGTGATGTGATCGACGCCGCCGACACCGGTGGCGATCTCGTCGTGGTCCTCGTTGGTCAACTGCACACGCCGCCCCGGCTGCAGCCCCTTGTACGGCGTGCTGGTCTGGCCGGGGAAGACCCAGATGCTGTTGACCGCGTCGTCGCGGAACTGGTACGCGACCCCGTTCGACAGCCCCTGCCCCGATCCCAGGAGCACGATCAGCATGAAGATGCCCCAGGCGACGCTGAAGGCGGTCAGGAAGGAGCGCATCCGGTTGGCCCGGATGGTGTCGAGGATCTCCTGCCAGGTGTCGATTTCAAACATCGGCCGGCTTCCCGTGGGCGTTCTCGATCCGCCCGTCGCGCAGGCGGATGATCCGGCGGGTCATGGCGGCCACGTCACGCTCGTGCGTGACCACCACCACCGTCACCCCCTCGCGATTGACCTCCTGCAGGAGGCGCATGATGTCGCTCGAGGTCGCCGAGTCGAGGGCGCCGGTCGGCTCGTCGGCCAGGATGATCTTCGGCTTCGAGACCAGCGCCCGGGCGATCGCCACCCGCTGTTGCTGTCCGCCCGACAGCTCGGAGGGGCGGTGCTCGGCCCGATCGGCGAGACCGACCCGGGCCAGCGCCTCGCCCGCGATCGCCAGCCGCCGGCGGCGCTTGATCCCCTGGTAGTACAGCGGCAGGGCGACATTCTCGGCGGCGGTCTTGAACGGGATGAGGTTGAACGACTGGAACACGAACCCGACCCACTGGCGCCGGTAGATCGCGGCGCGGGTCTCGGAGATGTCCTTCATCAACTTTCCGTCGAGCCGGTAGGCGCCGGTGTCGTAGCCGTCGAGCAGTCCCATGATGTTCATCAGCGTCGACTTGCCCGACCCCGAGGCCCCCATGACCGAGACCATCTCCCCCGCCTCGATGTTGAGATCGACGGATTTGAGGACATGGACGCGGTTGCGCCCCGAGACATAGGTCTTGTCGATCTGCTCGAGATGGATCATTCCAGTTCCGGGGCCATGGCCCGCCGCGGACCACGGCGGGGCGGGGCTTGAGGCTGATAACGATAACCCGGAACGAAGGTTCCAGGCCAGCCCGCCATCGGGGGCCGCGCCGGGGTGTTGTGGGGGCTCGGGCGCTTGGCTATACTCCGCCCCATCGAACCCCGACATTCGCGTCGCTGAGGATCTGCCGATGAAGAAGATACCCGTCGTGACCCTCGTTTTCCTGGCGGCCTCGCTGGCCGCCGCCCAGACTCCTCCCCCCGCGGCGCCGCCGAGCGGCCAGAAGACCCTCGCCGCCACGATGGCGGTGTATGTTTTCCCGACCGCCGGCCAGACCCCCGAGGTGCAGTCGACGGACGAGGCCGCCTGCTACCGGTGGGCGGTGCAGAACACCGGGACCGACCCGTTCCAGCTCCAGAAGCAGGCCCAGCAGCAGCAGGCGCAGACGGCGCAGGCCCAGCAGCAGGCCGCCCAGACCGGCAAGGGCGCCGGGGCCTCCGGGGCGGTGAAGGGGGCGGCCGCGGGGGCGCTCATCGGCGAGATCGCCTCGGACGATGCCGGCAAGGGCGCCGCCTACGGCGCGGCGGCGGGCGTGATCGCCGGCCGGCGCAAGGGCAAGGAGGCGCAGAAGCAGGCGACGGCCCAGGCGCAGCAGCAGGGCCAGCAGGCCCAGGCGGCCACCGCGGAGCAGCTCGACGGATTCAAGAAGGCCTTCAGCGTCTGCCTGGAGGCGAAAAAGTACATGGTGAAATACTGATGAAGACCCTTCTCATGGCTGTGACTGCCGTCTGTGCCCTGGGCCCCGCGTTGGCCGATGACCTGCACGGTGTCGACCGGATTCTCTGTTCGGCGGTCAGCGTCACCATCTGCACCGTCGACGGCGAGTGCGAGACCGATCTCCCCTACAACTGGAACATCCCGCAGTTCATCGAGATCGACCTCGCGAAGAAGATGCTGAGCACCACCAAGGCGAGCGGCGAGAATCGGCGGACGCCGGCCGCCTCGCTTCAGCGTGAGGACGGCTGGATCTACCTGCAAGGTGTCGAGGGCGGCCGGGCGTTCAGCTTCGTCATCGACGAGACCACCGGGCTGACTTCGATCGCGGTGGCGCGCAAGGGGCTGACCGTCTCGGTCTTCGGCGCCTGCACGGTGATGCCGGCAGCGAAGTAGCCGGGCTCCAGATGGACAGCCTCCCGGCGGACGGCTTCTAGGCGGCGGTTCGCCGGTCGTTCGATCGGCCGGCGCGGAAGAGAAACGCGCCGACCGCCACGACCAGCAGCAGCGCGCCGATCTCGCCCGCGCCGCCCGCGATGAGCGGCGCCCGCGACTTGCCGACCACACCGAGCGCGACGAGGCCGGCGATGAAAACGCCCGCCAACCCCTCGCCCGCCACCAGGCCCGAGGCGGCGAGTATCCCGGGGTCGCCCTCGGCCAAACCGGTTGCGCCGGCCACAGCACCGCCCGCCGCCGCGGACCGCCGCGCTGCCGCCCGCCGCGCCGCGCCCTCGACCATAGCCCGCACGCAGCCACCGACGTAGATCACCAGCATCGAGGCGAGCGGCAGGTAGACGCCGATCGCGAACGCCAGCCCGGAGACGCCGCACAGGATCGCCGAGATGGCGATGCCGCCGCCGGTAAGCACCAGCCCCCACGGCAGCTCGCCCGCCAGCACCCCCTCGATGATCGTCTTCATGAGGGTCGCCTGCGGCGCCGGCACCTCCTTCGAGCCGAACTGGTAGACATTGCCCAGCAGCAGGACGGTGCCGGCCACCGCCCAGCAGGCGAAGGCCGCGCCGATCACCTGGCCGATCTGCTGGCGTGACGGGGTGGCGCCGACCAGGTACCCGGTCTTGAGATCCTGCGAGATGTCGCCCGCCTTCGATGCCGCAATCGCGACGATCGTCCCGACCGTCAGCACGGCGGCGCGCGCCCCCGCGTCGGTCCAGCCGGCGGCGGCGAAGATCGACGCGGTGCCGAGCAGCGTGACCAGGGCGATCCCCGACGTCGGCTGCGAGGTCACGCCGACGATGCCGACGATGCGCGCCGCGACCGCGACGAACAGCAGGCCGAAGAGCCCGACACCGGCGGCGCACACCAGGCGCTGCGCCGGGCCCATCCCGCCGGCGAAGACGCCGGGGACGAAGGCCGCGACCAGCACGACGAACAGGATGCCGGAGACGACGAACGCCGGCGGCAGGTCGCGGTCGGTGCGCGCGACCACTCCGGCGCGCCCGGCCTCCGCCGGCCCGCCGTCCGCTGCGGCGCCGCCGCCGCTCCGCTTCAGCCCGCGCGCCACGGCAGAGAGCGCCCCGGCCATCGTCGGCAGGTTCTTCATCACCGTGAGCAGCCCCGCCGTCGCCACCGCCCCGGCGCCGATGTAGCGCACGTAGCGCGCCCAGATCTGGCCGGTGGTCATGTCGGCGACCAGAAGCGTCGGCTCCGGGTAGAGCGGCTCCGGGAGCGCCGCGCCCATCCAGGCGATGAGCGGGATGAGGGCGAATGATGCGACGATCGACCCGGCGACCAGCACCGCCGACGCCCGGTAGCCGAGGATGAAGCCGACGGCGAGCAGCGCCGGCGCGACCTCGAGCGCCACCTCGGCCCGCGGCAGGACCGGCAGCGCCGTGCCGATCTCGTTGGGCACCAGGAACAGGAGCGCCACGGCCGACTTCACGAGCGCCCCCAGTCCCATGCCGAGGAAGATCCAGCGGCTGCCGGCGGCGGCGGCGCCGGTGGTGGCGCGCAGCACCTCGGCGCAGGCGCGCCCCTCGGGGTACGGCAGCTCGGCGTCGGCCTCGACGATCAGCAGCCGCCGCAGCGGGATCATCGCCGCGATGCCGAGGATTCCGCCGAGGAAGCAGAGCGTCACGACTTGAAGGTACGGCGGCGCCGCCCCCCATAGGAACAACGCCGGGATGGTGAAGATCGTGCCGCTGGCGAGCGACGTCGACGCCGAGCCGATCGTCTGCGACAGGTTGGCCTCGAGGATCGTCGGCCGGGCGCGCAGGAGGCGGAACAGCGCCACGGTCATGACCGCCGCCGGGATCGAGGCCGAGACGGTCAACCCTACCCGAAGCCCGAGGTAGGCGTTGGCGGCGCCGAACACCAGCCCGAGCACGACTCCGGCGACGGCGGCGCGCACGGTGAACTCGGCCATCGATTCGTCGTGTCGCGGCATCGTGGGCCTCTCCACCCCGGCGCACCTTACCAGAAAACCGGCGCTCGAAGACACCGCTCCCGGCCCCGCTCACGCGGGGTCGGGAGGGTGACGAGGAGGAAGGGGAAAAGCACGGAGGGAGGGAGCCCTCCGCCAGGTGTCGTCTACTTGCCGACCGGGACCATGCCGTTCACGATGAGCCGTTCGGAGACCCAGACGGTATCGGTCTTGCCCTCGAGGCGGATTTCGTAGGCCGCGCCAGGCCGGCCGACGGGGTACTTGTGCGCCGCGTCGTACTCGACGATGGTCCCGAACGGGACGTTGGCGCTTTTGAGGCGCAGCACCTCACCCGGCTCGTAGTGGGTCGTCTGCAACTTGATGGCGCCCCAGTTGAGGTAGAGCAGGACGCCCGCCAGCACCGCCGTGGCCACGCCCAGCAACGGAATCGCCAGGCGCTTGTCCATCAGGACCCGGACGACCCTCTTCTGTGGCGGCACATAAGTGCGGCGCAGGATTTCGTAGGCGCGCCGCAGCTCCCGCATGTGCGCTTCATCGTGTTCCGTCGGGTTCTCGGGGAACCGCTTGAGGATCGTGTAGTAGGTGGTGTTGATCTCGTCGAGCGAGGCACCCGGTCTCAACCCGAGCGTCTCGAGACAGCGCGCCATGCGATCGGGGATCCCACGCAGGTTCGAGCCGTCGGGACGGGGCTTGCCGACCCTGAAGGCCTCCGGTCGCTCCTGTGGCGCCGGGCCCGAAGAAGCGGTCGCCGGGTCGGTGACAGCCGCGTTAGCGGGAGCGGCACTGGCCGTGGCAGCACCCGGGGCTGCCGTTTCCTCCGCCGCCGGTAGAGGCGCCGCGTTGCCGGTTGCCATCTTCGCGCTCATGCCGTCACCATCTCGTCTGGATGAAGGAGCCGCCTTCGTTCACGATGTCGGTCTCGAAAGCTATCCAGCTGCCGGTGATGACGCCGTCCGACGCGCCATCCCTGCCGTAGGAGTAGAGACGGAAGGTCGAGGTGCCCTGGGCGGTCGTGTACGGCTCGTAGTACATGGGGTTGTTCCAGCCGTCCACGGTCGGGACGGGGCCACCGGCGGCCTGCCTGAGGGTGGCGGCGATGGCGCTGACCGGCTGCAGGCCACCGGCCGGAAGCGCGCTCATGTCGGTCTGGTACTTGACGAGCGCGTTGGCGACGCCGCGCATCTCGGCCACGGTCCTTCCGACGCGCGACACCTCCAGCGCGTACGTCCCGCCGTTGAGGGCGATGCCGGCGATGATGCCGATGAAGACCAGCACGATCATCAGCTCGATCATCGAGAAGCCGGCTTCACCCCGTCGCTCGCTTCGATGGTTGCTGCGGACAGTCATGATCTACCCCCGTTGCGGGCATACACCGCCCCGGATGGAGCAATGTGTGTTCCAGAGGACGGGATCGCAAGTCGGTGATCCCGCTTCCCCGGCGCGCGGGCGGCCGTCAGGAAACCGTCGCTTTCCTGTGCGCGGTGAAGCGGGGATTTCGCGGCGTTCGGGGCGTTCCGGACGCCGCGGGACGACCGGGCGGAGATCAGAAGATGAACGCGCCAAACTGCCCGCCCGCGGGACCGGGGCTGACACACCGTGTCATCGACCCCGGCACGCCGCGTCAGGAGCCTCGCCCGGTCAGCCCCCGAGGGCGGCCACGTCGGCCAGGTCCTGGGGACGCCCGGTGGCGCGCTTGTTCCGCATCAGGTCGGATTTCCCGATGACCGGCACGTCGTGGTCACCGACCAGGGCTTGAAGCCGTCCCGTCCAGGCGGTCTCGAATCCAACCCCGTCGATCGAGGTCATGAGGTCGATGCGGCGCGGTGGAACGCCGATCTGGAACACGGTGCCGGGGGTGGACAGGTCGGCGGCGCTCAGGTCGCGGACGGGTGCGCCGAACCGGACCACGGCCCGCAGCACGCGTCCGGCGTTCTCCGGTGTCGGTCGGACCCAGATGTCGATATCGCCGGTCGCCCGTGGATGGCCGTGGACGGCCAGGGCGTAGGCCCCGACCAGCAGGTATTCAACACCCTCTTCGGACAACGCGGACAACATGTCGCTGAAGTCCTGATTGATCAACGGGTGCCCCCATGAACGCCCAGGCGTCGCAGGCCAGCGGCCACATCATCGCGAGCTGCTCCCCGGGCAGCACGGCGGGACCGGAATCCCGCCGCTCCCTGTCCTCGGGGCGGATGATCCTGATCGGGTAGGTGCTGCGGTCCATCGCTGCATTCTACCGCAGCGTCGTGCGCGACGCGCGACAGCGGGGCGCACTGCGCTCACGGGTCACCGCGCGTCGGGCGCCGGCAGCACCCTCACCTTGGTTTCCGCCTTTTCGGGCCGCCCGGGTTCGGCGGTCGCGAGGGTGACCTTGACGGCGTACTCGCCGGCCGGGACGAACTGCGCCTGGCCGTGGCGCTGCGCGTCGACCGTCGGGATGCGGTGCTTGGCGTCGGCCTGCAGATCCCACACGACCCGGTTCAGACCGGGACGCCCGGGGCCGGTCAGCTCGCGCACCGTGGCTCCCGCGGGATCGTTGACGGCGATCTTCACGCCGTCGGGACTGCCGTCGCGCAGCCAGTAGGTGATCGCCGCCCCCATCGGCGGGTTCGGGGCGCGGAAGATCCCGGCGCCGCCGCCATAGTTGCGGCCGGTGTAGAAGCGCGGCTTCGCCGGCATCGGCGCGAAGACCGCCAGCGGCTTGTTGCGGGTTTCCCGGGTGAGCTGGGCGATCGGTGTGACGTCGTCGAGGATGTAGAGGCTGCGGCCGTGGGTCGCGACCACGAGGTCGCGCTCGCGCGGGTGGATCACCAGGTCGTCGACCGGCACCGCGGGAAGCGAGGTGCCGTTGAGCCGCACCCAGTGCGCGCCGCGGTCGACCGTGACCCAGAGGCCATGCTCGGTGCCGGCGTAGAGCGCCTCGGGATTCAGGAACGTCTCGATGACGACGTCGACCGGCTGGTCGGCCGGCAGGTCGCCCGCAATGCTCTTCCAGGTGCGCCCGCCGTCACGCGTCATGAAGATCATCGGCCGGAAGACGTCGCTGCGGTGGCCGTCGACCGCGATGGTGGCGGTGTCGGCGGCGTGCCGCGACGGCACGACGCGCGCCACGTACAGGCCGCCGACCTCCTTCGGCGTGACCTCGGTCCAGCTGCCGCCGTCGTCGCGCGTGACGTGCACCCGGCCGTCGTCGGTCCCCGCCCACAGCATCCCCTTGCTGACCGGCGACTCGGCGAGCGCCACCACCGTCCCGTAGGTTTCCGCGTCCGAGCCGACAGTGGCGGTCTTGACCGGGTCGTTGTGCGACAGATCCGGCGAGATGGCGAACCACTTGTCACCGCGTTCGGTCAGCTTGAACACCCGGTTGCCGCCCAGGTAGAGAACGGACGGATCGTGCGGCGAGATGAAGAACGGCGCGTTCCAGTTGAACCGGAACGCGGTCTGTCCCTCGCGCGGCACCGGTTTGATGGTGCGGACGACGTTGTTGTCGAGCCGGATGCGGGCGATCTCGCCCCCCTGCCCGGTGGCGTACATCAGGTTCGCGTCGGTCGGGTCTATCTGCACCGTGAAGCCATCGGCGAAGTAGATCGACCTCCAGTCGCTGCTGAGAATGCCATCCTCGCGCCCGTCGCCGCCGGGACCGGCGTCCTCCGACTCGAACTGCGTCTCCGATGGTCCGAGCCACGATCCGTTGTCCTGCAGCCCGCCGGCGACCCGGTAGGGGTCGGACATGTCGACGGTGACCCGGTAGAACTGGCCGGCGGCGACCGTATTCAGGTAGTCCCAGTTCTTCGCCCGATCATGAGAGATGTACGCGCCGCCGTCGTTGCCGGCGATGATCTGGTTCGGGTCGAGCGGGTTGACGACGATGGCATGGAAATCGACATGGACTCTGGGACTGCCGGAACCGCGGAAGGTCTTCCCGCCGTCGTCGGAGATCGCCAGGTCCCAGCCCGGCATGTAGACGCGGTCCGCGTTCTCGGGATCGATCGCGAGACGCGAGAAATAGAACGGCCGGAAGTTGATCGGACTGCGGCGCTCCCAGGTCTGGCCGCGGTCGTCGCTGCGGAACAGGCCGCCGCTCATCGAGTAGTTGTCGAACGGGCTGCGGCCCACGCCGCCGAGGTCGCTCTCGACGACGGCATAGACGGTGCGCGGGTCTTTCGGGAACAGCGCCAGGCCGATGCGGCCGGTGCGTGGCGGCAGGCCGTTCGCAAGCTTCTTCCAGGTGGCGCCGCCGTCGTCGGACCGGAAGATCCCTCCCTTGTCGCTGTAGCCGCTGTACGACCACGGCGTGCGCCGGCGGGCGTAGAGGGCGGCGTAGACGGTGTCCGGGCTGGCGGGATCGATCGCCACGTCGCAGCCGCCGGTGTCGGCGTCGACCTTGAGGACGTGCTTCCAGCTCTTACCGCCGTCGGCGGTCTTGAAGATGCCGCGCTCCGGGTTCGGGCCCCAGAGATGACCGAGCGCCGCGACATAGAGGACGTCGGGGTTGCGCGGGTCGACGGCGATGCGCGGGATGTCGTGGGTGTTCTCGAGACCGACATGGGTGAAGGTCACGCCGGCATCGGCCGAGCGCCAGACGCCGTTGCCCCAGGATGAGGAGTTGCGGTTGTTCCCCTCGCCCGTGCCGACCCAGACGATCGTCCCCTTGCCGTCGGATCCCTCGCGCGCCGGGCCGTCGGCGACGGCGAGAGCGCCGATCGACAGGTTCGGCCGGGCGTCGAAGACCGGCGCGAAGGTGACACCGAGGTTCTCGGTCTTGAAGACGCCGCCGATGCCGTAGCCGACGTAGAACGACGTCCGGCTGCCGGGGACGAGCGCTATCGCCGAAACCCGCCCGCCCATGTTCGACGGCCCTATGCTCCGGAAGCCCAGGCCCTTGAAGTCGTCCGCGGTGAGCGGCCTGTCGGGGGCGCCAGCCCCCTTGCCGGCGTCGCGCGGGCCGGCCGCCGGCCGCGTGGCCGCCACGGGCCCGGGTGGGGCGAGGAGCAGGACGCACCCGGCGACGAGGGCGCCGGCAAGAACGGACGCGATGGACCGGAACGGGCGGCGGGCGGTCGTCACGGTGAGGTCTCCTCGAGGACGTTTGGGTGTCAGGAAACGCGGATTCTACCCCGAGGAGGCCTTGGGAGTGTTTCCGGCTACGGTGTCCCTGGCAACGGTGTCTCCGGCGCCGGCATGGGGGCCGCCCCCTTGTCCGCCGCGCCGCCGGGGGGCGGGAAGCGGTACGAGTAGCCCGCCAGGATGATGTACTCGGGGAAGGTGGCGTCCCCCGGCGCGCCGCCGGTATCGTTGGGATTCGCCAGGCGATTCTGCACCAGGCCGATCGGCACGTACAGCGACAGCGTCTGCTTGCCGAAGGAGTAGATGAAGCCGGGCTCGATGAATGTCTCGTACCCCGGCCGGCGCCAGCCGTGGCTGTCGCCAATCAGGTCGTAGCGCGGCAGCCCCTCGATGCGGAACGCCAGGCTCATCGCGAAGCCGCTCTCCTTGACCGGGAAGACGGCGCCGACACGGACCAGGTAGTTGTCGACAACCGAGTTTTCCTGGAGCTCGGCAGTGGACGCGCTGGGGGGGATGCCGAGGCCGACGAGAATCGACGCCGCGCCGTTGGTATCCCGGGGGTTCGCCAGGTAGGTTCCCGAGCCGAAGAAGGTGGCGTGCTTGAGGGCCTTGTAGGCCTGGATGTCGAACACGTACCCCCAGCCGCCGTCGCCGGGCTGGATCGACTGGTCGACGACCTTCTCGGTGTTGTCTGTCCCGGTGAAGATGTCCGGGTAGGAGTCCTCGACATCATAGTCGCCGGTCGGCGCCTTGATGCCGAAGCCGAGGGACCAGTTGCCGCGCGGATGCTTCGTCGGGTTGAGCATCCAGTAGCGGCCCGAAACGATGATGTCGCCGAGACCGCTCGAGCTCTGCTCGGCGCGCGGACCGGCCGGCAGCGGCGAGATCGGCGTCGGCACGGCCCAGGTCGCGTTGACCACCGGGATGCTGATCGACGCGCTCCAGCGTTCGGTGAAGTAGTAGGTCCCGCTCAGGTCATAGAGCTGCTGGGTGTTGATGACGTAGGTGTCGTTCGCCTTGCGGGCGTACTGGAACTGGGTGCCGTTGTAGTGGTCGTCGGAGGTCAGTCCGCGGTAGGAGAAGGAGACTTGCCACTCCTTGGCGCGCTGCGGCAGGGTGTCGGACGCGCCGAACACGGGCGCGTTGGTTCGTATGAGCACTCACCCCTGCGCCCAGGCGTAGTCGCAGAAAAGAGCGGCGGACGCCAGGGTCAATGCGGCGAGCAATGCGACGGTGAGACGACGCAGGGCCGGCATGATCATCCAACCTCCAGGCCGGGCGCCGCACGTTCGGTCACCCGGGGTGCGGGGCGATAGAGCAGGATCCGGGCCACACCCGGCGATCCCGCCATGGGCCGCGAGGCTCTCTCGAAACCATTGCAGCACAATGTTTTGATGGTTTCGCGGCCGCCGGCGTGCGACCGCCGCGGCGGCGGGCCGGCGCATGGGCCGTATGAATTCCGCCAGGCGGCTCATATCGGCTACGGGTTTTGACACCCCACCGCGCCTGCTGTACGATCCGGCGCTCGCAGAGGCCTCGCAATGTCCTTCAGGCTCGGCGTCACAGGCGTTCGCTCCGCGGTCGCGATTGTCGCGATCGCCGCGATCGCAATGGCGGTCCTGCACGGCGCGATCCCGCACCATCCTTCGCCGGTCGGCTGCCACGACTGCGAGACGCTGGCGTCGCCGGCGCTGCAGCCGCCCCCTGAAATTGTCGCCCGCCCCGAGGCGTCGCCCACGCTCCTGCATGGCCGCGCCGAGGCGCTCCCGACCGACGGTCCGTCGGTACGGCTGCGGCCGACCCGCGCTCCCCCGTCCCCGACCGCTGCCTGATCACCCGCGACGGATCCCGATCCGTCGCGTCGGGCTCGCGCCGGGTCGGGATTCCGGCGCACGGAAGGCCCCGGAACGGGGGAGGGATCATGATCAGAAAGACTCGTCATCCGTTTCTGGGCGCGGCCCTCGCGGCCGCCGCCCTGTCGGTAGTCCCATCGCACGCGCAGGAGACCGCGGCCTCGCCCGCGCCGGCGGCGGCCGACCCATCGCCACCGGGCGACGTCGAGGCCCTCCGTCGCGAGATTGAGGCGCTGAAGGCCCAGATCGAAGCGCTGCGCGCCCGGCTGGAGGCGCTCGCCGCGGCGACGCCGCCCGTCGCAACGCCGCCGGCCGCGGGCACCGCCGTCGCGCCCACCGCTGTCGCGCCCGCCGTCGCACCGCCGCAGCCATTGACGGCGGCGGCGCCGTCACGTTCGCCGGCGCTCATGAATCCGGCGATCAGCGCCGTGTTCCAGCTCATCGGCAATACGTCGACGGACGGCCGCACCGACGCCGACGGGTTCGACCTGAGCGAGGCCGAAGTCGCCTTCGAGTCGGTGGTCGACCCTTACACCAAGGTCAACCTCTTCCTCTCCTTCCCCGCCGGCGAGACACCGGAGGTCGAGGAAGGGGTGGTGACGACGCTCGCCCTCCCCGCCGCGCTGCAGCTCAAGGGTGGCCGCTTCAAGAGCGATTTCGGGCGCTGGAACACGTTGCACACCCATGCCTTCCCGACGGTCGAAAGACCGGCGGTGCTCGAGAGCTTCTTCGGCGAGGAGAGCCTCACGAACGACGGCCTGTCGTTATCGTGGCTCATTCCGAACCCGTGGGGACTCTTCCTCGAGTCGGTCAGCGAGGCGGGCACCGCGCGCCCAGGGCCGGCATTCAACAGCGCCGAGCGCGCCCTGACCTGGACCGAGCACCTGGCGGCCTCCTTCAACCCGACCGCCAACGCCAGCATCGACACCGGGCTCACCGCGGCCGGCGGCCGGACCGGCCCCTCCGAGACCCTGCTCGATGGAATCGACGCGGCCGGGCTGAGCGGGACGCTCGAGCCCGACGATCGCCTGCCGTCGCGCGTCGCCGGCGCCGACATCACCTGGAAATGGAAGCCGCTGCAGCACAACACGGAGCGCTCGTTCATGTGGCAGACCGAGGTGCTCAGGAGCCGCCGCGACGTGCAGACCCTCGTCGGCAGCGCCCTGGTCAGCGAGTCGATCGCCAGCCTGGGCGGCTACACCTACCTCGAGACACAATGGCGCCGGCGCTTCAAGTACGGTCTGCGGTACGACCTGACCGGGGTACCCGACAGCGTCGACGCCCGACTGTGGGCGGTGGCCGGGATCGTCCGTTGGATCCCGTCGGAGTTCCAGGAGATCCGCTTCGAGGTGCGGCACACGCGCCTCAACGCCGAGGCGGCGGCCCTTCTTGACGCCGACCAGGACGACACCCGCGTCTTCTTCGAATGGATTCCCGTCATCGGCGCCCATGGCGCCCACAAGTACTAGGAGATGGCGATGAACCGCACGACACTCCTGCCCGTTCGCTCCGCCCGCGTCGCCATGCTCGCCGCCGCCCTCGTCACCACACTCACCACCCTCGCCGGCGCGCCCGCCGGGGCGGCGGCGCCGGGGCGCGCCGTCAAGGTCGTCGCGTCGCTGCCGAACCTCGGGGCGATCGCGGCCGCCGTCGGCGGCGACCGCATCGATCTCACCGTGATCGCCTCGGGCGTCCAGGACGCCCATTTCGTCGACCCGAAGCCGTCGTACATGGTCAAGATGCGGGCCGCCGACCTGCTCATCGTCAGCGGTCTCGATCTCGAAATCGGCTGGATCCCGCCGCTGACCCAGGGGGCGCGCAACACCCGCGTCCTGCTGGGCGGCCCGGGGTACGTTGACGCCTCGGCCGGCGTCGGCGTGGTCGAGATCCCAACGACCCTCAGCCGGGCGGAGGGTGATGTCCATCCCTACGGCAACCCGCACTATCTCGCCGATCCGCTCAACGCCGAGACCGTCGCGGCCACCATCACGGCCGCCCTCGCGAAGGCCGATCCGGCCGGCGCCGCGGCCTACGAGGAGAACCGGCGCGCGTTCCTCGCCCGGCTGCACGAGGCGCTCTTCGGCCGCGAGCTGATCGGGCTCGTGGGCGGAGCGAAGCTGGCGCGCGAGGCGGCGGCCGGCACGCTTGATGCCTTCCTCGACGGCACGAGCGTCGGCGGGGCGCCGTTGCGGACCCGGCTCGGCGGCTGGATGGGGGCGCTCCTGCCGGCGCGCGGGCGGCCGATCGTCACCTATCACCGCGACTGGTCGTACTTCGCCGCCCGGTTCGGCATCGCGGTCGTCGACTACGTCGAGCCGAAGCCGGGGATCCCGCCGTCGGCGCGCCATCTCGATGAGTTGGCCACGCGGCTGGAGCATGGCGACGCCCGGGTGATCGTCACCCGCCCGTACGTCGAGCACCGTTCGACCGGCATGCTGGCGCAGAAGACCGGCGCCGTCGTCCTCAGCCTGCCTCTCGAGGTCGGCGGCGATCCGCTCGCCGGAGATTATTTCAAGCTGTTCGACCTGATCACGTCGCGGCTGGCGGCGGCCCTCGCCGGCGCCGGGCCCGCGCCCGGGTCGGGATCCGGGTCCGGGGGATAGCATGCCGCACTCGCTCGAGGTCCTCTTCCTGCCGTTCCTGGCCTGCCTGATATTGACCGGGATCCATGTCTACCTCGGCATCCACGTCATCAGCCGCAAGGTGATCTTCGTCGACATCGCGCTGGCGCAGATCGCCGCCCTCGGCGCCACCGTGGCGTTCCTGCTCGGCCACGACCCGCGCTCGTGGGGCGCCTACGGCTGGTCGCTCTGCTTCGCGGTGCTGGCAGCGGCGGTCTTCGCCCTCACGCGCACGCGGCACGAGCGCGTCCCGCAGGAGGCGGTGATCGGCATCACCTACGCCACCGCCTCGGCCGCCGCCATCCTGCTGGCCGACATCTCGCCGCACGGCGCCGAGCACCTG
>Ga0210377_10001841_pt1 | contig 18974 bp, 19 predicted proteins | sample PLM4_65_b1redo_FD_155480 | JGI IMG/M metagenome (GOLD analysis project Ga0210377, IMG submission 155480) | Groundwater sediment microbial communities from an aquifer in East River, Colorado, USA - PLM4_65_b1 redo | ecosystem: Environmental > Terrestrial > Soil > Riparian zone | place: USA: East...
GGTGACGCCGGCGCTGATCCAGCGCATCGCCCGCAGCCCCATCTGGATGAGGATCGATCGGCTGCGCGCGGCGATGGTCGTCAATGCGCGGACACCCCGGCGCCTGGCGATGACTCTCCTGCCGACGCTGCGCTGGGGCGATCTGCTGCGCGCCAGCGGGACGCCGCAGATCGCCTCGACGGTGCGATCGTCGGCCGCCGCCATCCTCGGGGTGCGGCTGCCGGAACTGGAGCCGGGCGAGCGGGTCACGCTGGCGCGCGCGGCGCCCGCCACGCTCATCCCGCTGCTGCTGCGGGAATCGGACCCCATGGTCGCCCGCGCCGTGCTCGACAACCCGCGCACCCGCGGCGAGGACGCCCTCGCCATGGTCGACCGGCCGGATGCCCCGCCGGCGGTCCTGAAGGTCGTGGCGGAGTGCCCCCGGTTCGCCGGCCTTGAGGAACTCCAGGTTGTGATCGCCGCCCACCCGCGGACACCGGTGGTGACCGCCCTCAAGCTCGTCAACGCCCTCCAGGCCGGCGCCCTGACCCGCCTGGTCGCCAGCGAATCGCTGCCGAGTCTGGTCAGGGTGGCGGCCACGAGGCGACTGGGCGAGACCGGCGACGGCTCCCGGACAATCGTGTAACAGGATGATTTTCTTGAACTTGCTGTTGTTTGACAAAGCACGGACCCGTCCTTATTATTTGCCCTCGCGCGCGCATCCCGGCCCCACCGGCCGGGCCGTGTCGCCGCCAGCGTGAGCATGGCAAACTTCGGGGAGACTCTGCGACGCGAACGCGAGTTGCGCGACATCTCACTCCGTGAGATCGCCGACGCGACGAAGATCAACCTGCGCTACCTCGAGGCGCTCGAGCAGAACCGCTTCGACATCCTCCCGGGCGGTGTCTTCAACAAGGGTTTCATCCGCGCCTACGCGCGCTTCATCGGCGCCGATGGCGAGACCTTCGTCGATTCCTACCTGCAGGCGATGGCGGCGCGCGAGGCCCAGGTCAACGGCGGCGGCGCTGCGGCGCCGACGGCGGGAATGCACCGGCCGTCCGAGTCGCCGAAGCGGCGCGCCGGATCGGACCCCGTCGCACCCAACGAGGGGCCGCAGGGTCACCGTGAGCCGGCGGCGCACATCACGTTCGCGGAGGGAGTCGCCCACCCGGCAGCGACCGCGCCCGCTCCCCGCCCCCGTGTCATGGAGGCGGAGCCCTCCCGCGCCGCCACGAAGAACGGCGCGCGCACATTGGTCATCACCACGTCGCTGGTCGCCGTCGCGGCGATCACCCTCCTGGGGCTGTGGCTCATCCGCGGTTTGCGCCCGGTGGTGCCGGCCCGCCGGCCCGCTCCCCCGCCGGCCGCCGCCATGGGCGGCATACCCGCGGCGGAGAGCACCGCGACGACGGACCCCGCGACCGCGGCCCCGCCGGCGACCGACGACACGCTGGGCCCCACGGCAGTGACCGGCAGCGCTGCTGCGAGCGCCGGCGCGGCAGGCGGGCCGACGGTGGTGCCGGCTTCGGCGGTCCCGGCGCCGATCGCCACGCCGGGCCAGGCCGGCCCCGCCACGGCCCCCCCGGCTCGCCAGCCGGAGCCGGCGCGGCGCGAGGACTTCATCAACCGGTCGGACGACCCGGGCAGCGCCTCGCCCCGGACCACCACCCCACCGCGTGCCCAGGTGGCCTCGCCGGTCGCCCCGCCCCTCCCAGGCCTCGCGGCCCCGGCGCCCCATGCGGAGACCGTGACGCCGGGTTCGATGGAATTCCGCATCGAGGCGATGGCGCCCGTCTGGGTGCAGATCGCCTGCGACGGCGACGATCGGCTGAACCGCGCCCTGCAGCCGGGCGAGGGGGTGACACTGCGCTGCCTGAGCTTCGTCCGACTCAGCGTCACCGACATTGGCGCCGTGCGTCTCATGGTGAACGGCGGCCGCTGCGCGGCGCCGGGAGAGCGCGGCTCGCGCATCGAGGGCTTCGTGATCCGCGCCGAGGACGCCGCGGTCATCTGTCCGAGCCAGCAGGGAGCCGCGCATGGGCGCAACTGAGCGGGCCGCAGCCGCGCCGGCGCCGCGTCACCCGCTGGTCGAGCGGGTGCTCGACCCCGCGACGCCCGAATCGCTGCGCCTGAACGCGGCGCGCGGCGCCCTGCCGCTGCCGATCGCCGACCTGGTCTACGTGCAGGTCCGGCTCGCCGACGACCCCGCCCCGGCGGTCGTGGCGGCGGCGCGCGACAGCCTGGCGCGTCTCACGCCCGAGGGCCTGGCCCCCATCGTGGACGATGCCGGTTGCGCCCCGGAGATCCTCAATCACTTCGCCCGCGCCGGCGGTCTCACCCCCGACCTGCTGGCGACGGTGGTCGCGCATCCGGCGATCCCCGAGGCGACGCTGCTGGCGCTGGCGGAAAACGACAATCCTCTGACGCTCAACCTGATCATCACCAACGAGGTGCGGATCATCGCCAGCCCCGCCCTGCTGGCGCGGCTGCGCGCCAACCCGTGCCTGCTCGCCGACAACCGCCGCCGCCTCAGCGAGCTGGAGAGCGATTTCATCGGCAAGGATCCCATCCGCCTCGCGTCCGCGGGCGCCACCAGCGCGCCCGCGCCGACGGCCAAGGTCGAGGCGGCGCTCCCCGATACGGGTCCGGACGAACCGCCACCCCCCGGCGACGGGACCGGGGGCGAGATGCCGCCGCCCGACCCGGCCACGGAGCAGTTCGCCGAGGAGGAGCTGCTGCGCTCCGACGCCTTCCAGCGGATCATGCGGCTCAATGTCGCCGAGCGGAATCTGCTGGCGATGAAGGGCGGCGCCGAGGAGCGCACCATCCTTATCCGCGACACCGCCCGGGTCGTCTCGATGGCGGTCCTCAAGAACCCGCGGATGTCCGAGAACGAGATCAGCAAGTTCGCCGGGATGCGCAGCCTGCACGAGGACATCCTGCGCGCCATCGCCAAGAACGGCGACTGGACCAAGAAGTACTCGGTCGCCCTCAGCCTGGTGCGCAACCCGAAGACGCCGTCCGGGCTGTCGGTGCAGTTCCTGGCCCGGCTCGGAACACGCGATCTGCGTAATCTCTCCGGCGACAAGAACGTGCCCGAGCTCGTTCGCCGCAACGCGAGAAACCTTTTTCTGGCGCGCACCCAGCCCGCCAAGAAGTCGTTCAAGAAGGCCCACTGATGCGCTTCCTGAAGTCGATCCGCAATCTTCTCGGCAACTACCAGCTCAAGTCGGGGATCTACCATTACGACCGGGGGGAGATCCAGCAGGCGATCGACTATCTGGGCCGGGCCCTGCAAGCCACCGATTCGACCGAGCCGGATCGGCGCATGGCGCTGTATTATCTGACCCAGGCCTACATCACGCAGGCTGAGAAGTGCGAGGAAGTGAACGACATGGAAAAGGCGGCGGACGCCTACCGGCAGGCGCTGGCGATCACCCCCGACTACCCGGATCTCCATTTCCGGCTCGGGTCGATGTGCGCCCGCTTCGGCCTGGACGGGGATGCCATCCAGGCACTGCGCCGCGCCAGCGAACTGCACCCGGACTACATGGAGGCCCGCGTGCAGCTGGCGCTCCTGCTCGTCAAGACGCGCGACGCGGCGGGCGCGGCCCGCGAATTCGCCACGGTGCGCGAGCTGGCGATCCGCGCCATCGACGAGCCGTATGCGGCCGGAACCATGAGTCTCGAGCGCGGCGAGTTCGAGGATGCCGAGTCCAGCATGCGGTCGGCGTTCATGCGCCGGCCGGAGACCTTCGAATTCCATTACCGGCGCGGGCTCAGGAGCCTGCGCGAGGGCAAGATGGAGGCGGCCGTCGAGGCCCTGCGGCAGGCGGTCGCCTTCCGTTCCGATTTCGCCGATGTCTACAACTATCTCGGGGTCGCCTGCGGCGAGCAGGAGGAGTGGGAGGGGGCGATCGCCGCCTTCCGCCGCGCGCTCGAAGTCAATCCCGACTACCTGGTCGCCCGGCTCAACCTGGGGTTCGCGCTCTCGGAGTGCGGCAAGGACACCGAGGCGGTCGACGAACTCCGGGCCGTGCTGACGCGCGAGCCCGACAACCAGCCGGCCCGCGCCCGTCTCGACGAGCTTGCGGCCCCCCGCCGCGAGCGCCCCCGACCGGCTGGAGAAACCCGTGCCTGAGGACGAGATGCCGATCCAGATTCGTGCCACCGGGCTGACCGACGTCGGGCGCAAGCGCAAGATGAACGAGGACTCCTTCACGGCCGCCGACAACATCGGCCTGTACGTCGTGGCCGACGGCATGGGCGGACACGCCGCCGGCGAGGTGGCGTCGCGCCTGGCGGTCGAGGCGATCCTCCGCCACATCTCGGGCGCCGAGACGGGGAACGACACCGCCCCCAGCCATGCCGTGACCCGGAGTCTCGACGACGATCACCCCGCGCCGGCGCGGCGGGTGCTGTCGGCCATCCGCATGGCCAACCAGGAGATCGTCCGCTCGGTGCACGAGGACCAGAGCACACGCGGCATGGGGACGACCGTCGTCCTGGCCTACATCCAGGGGCGCCGGGCCTACATCGGCTCGGTCGGCGACAGCCGTGCCTATCTCGTGCGCGGCGGCCGCATCATGCAGTTGACCGACGACCATACCTTCGTCAACGAGCAGGTGCGCGCCGGCACGCTGAGTCCGGCGGAGGCCCGCCGGCACCCGGCGCGCAACATCCTGACCCGCGCCGTCGGCAGCCAGGACGAGGTCGAGGCCGACCTCGTCGAGCAGGATCTCGAGGCGGGTGATCTGCTGATCCTCTGCTCCGACGGGCTGACGACGATGGTCGACGACCACGACATCCTCGACGTCGTCCGCCGCCAGGGGGGCGATCCCGACCGCGGCTGCCAGGCCCTCATCAACCTGGCGAACGAGCGCGGCGGAGACGACAACATCACCGCCATCCTGATCCAGGCCGGTCCGCCCGCCGCACCGCCCGCCTGAAACAGGCGTGCGCTCGCCCCGCGCCGGCGGCCACGCACGGGCGCAGTTGAGCCCCGCCGCCGACTCCACTAGACTAGGTTCCCGCATCCAGGAGGACGCATGCGCCGGGGTTCGAACCCTGTGGAACGCCACGACCGCTCCGGCCGGAGCCCCGGCTCCGGGGCATCGATCGATCCCCGGCGGGCGGGCCTGGCTGCGGCGATCCTGATCGTCGTCGCGGTGCTCCTGACCCCGGCGTGCGGGCCAGGCGCCGGAGTCGCCGCCCCGAACGCCGGATCGGCAGCGACGCCGCCCGCCGCGCGCATCGCCACCGCCCCGGTCGTGGTGCGTGACGTGACCTCGACGATCGAAGCCCTCGGCTCGGTCGAGGCCGAGGAAGAAGTCCGGGTCGTCGCTTCGGTCGAGGGGGTGGTGACGCGCGTGCGCTTCCGCGAGGGCGACCGCGTGACCCCCGCCTCGGTCCTGGCGGAGATCGACCCCGAACGCTACCGCATGCTCGCCGAGCGCGCCCAGGCCCGGCTCGAGACCACGATCGCCCAGCAGCGTCAGGCGCAGTCCGACCTGCGCCGGCGCGAGGAGCTCCTGACCCAGACCCCGCCGCTGGTCTCGACCGAGGAGGTCGAGCGCGCCCGCCAGGAGGCCGAGCGACTGCGGGCGGCGGTGGCCGAGGCGCGCTCCCTGGCGGATCTCGCCCAACAGGACCGTGACCGGTCGATCGTCCACCCGCTGGTGCCGGGGATCATCAACAGCCGCTCGGTCGACACCGGCCAGCATGTCGAGACCAAGGATGTGATCGCCACCCTGATCGACACCCGCCGCCTGCGCCTGCGCTTCAAGGTCTCCGAGAGCGAGTCGGTGCGTCTGCGCGACGGCATGGAGGTCTCGTTCACGACGGCGGCCTGGCCGGGCCGCGCGTTCGGCGCCGTCATCTTCCACGTGTCGTCCAGCGCCGAGGCGGCGTCGCGGACGGTCGAGGTGCTGGCGCGCATCGAGAATCCCGACCCCGCCCTCAAGCCGGGGTTCTTCGCCGAGGTGAAGGCGGCGGTCGAGGGCCGCAAGGACGCCCTTCTCGTGCCGGGGCGCGCCGTCCTGGCCACCGACCGCGGGTTCGTGGTGTTCGAGGTGATCGACGGGGTGGCGCGGCTGCGGCCGGTCACCCTCGGGATGCGGACCGGCGACGGCGCGGTCGAGGTCACGAGCGGCCTCACCCGCGGGGCCGTGGTGGTGACCGACGGCGGCGCGATCCTCAAGGACGGCACCCCCGTCGTCGACGCCACAGCGCCTCCTTCATGACCCTCTCCGACCTGTCGATCCGCAACCACGTCTTCGCATGGATGCTGATGGCGGCGCTCATCCTGTTCGGGGCGATCGGCTACGCGCGCCTGGGAGTCAGCCAGAACCCGGATGTCGACTTCCCGGTCATCAATGTCGCGGTCAGCCTCGAAGGGGCCTCGCCCGAGGTCATGGAGACCGATGTCATCGAGGTGCTCGAGGATGCCGTGGTGTCGGTCGAGGGGGTCAAGACGATCACCTCGAACGCCAAGCAGGGACGGGCGAGCGTCGTCGTCGAATTCGATCTGAAGCGCGACATCGACCTGGCCCTTCAAGACATACAGACACGCATCGCCCAGGCGGCGCGCCTGCTGCCGCGCGACATCGATCCGCCGGTGATCACCAAGACCAACCCCGAAGACCAGCCGATCCTCTGGCTGAACCTGTCGGGCGACCGGCCGCCGGGGCAGCTTGCCGACTACATCCGCAACGTCCTGAAACCGCAGTTCCAGACCCTGCCGGGCGTCGGCGAGGTCACGATGGGCGGCTATCTCGAGCGCAACATCCGCATCTGGCTCGACGCCCGGCGGATGGAGTCGTTCGGGTTGACGGCGGACGACATCGTCTCGGCGATCCAGCGCCAGCACATCGAGGTGCCGGCCGGGAAGATCGAGTCGGGCGACCGGGAGATGAATGTCCGCGCCGAGGGCGAGGCGATCGACGTGCGCGAGTTCGCCGCCATCGTCGTCGCCGTCCGTGCCGGCGGCCCGATTCGCCTGTCGGACGTGGCGGTGGTCGAGGATGGGCTCGAGGACCGCCGGCGCATCGCCCGGGCGCTCGGCCGGCCGGCCCTCGGCATGGGCATCCGGAAGCAGCGCGGCGCCAACGCGGTCGAGGTGGCGCACCTCGTCAAGACCCGGCTCGAGGAGGTGCGCGCCACCCTCCCCGAGGGGCTCACCCTGGCGGTCAACTTCGACGGCACCTCGATCGTCGAGGAGGCGGTGCACGAGATCCAGTTCGCCCTGCTCCTGGCCGCCATCCTGACCGGGATTGTCTGTTGGACCTTCCTGGGGTCGTGGACCTCGACGGTCAACATCCTGATGGCGATCCCGACCTCGGTCATCGGCACCTTCCTGTGCATGTACTTCTTCGGCTTCACGCTCAACACCTTCACCCTGCTCGGGCTGTCGCTGTCGGTCGGCATCGTCGTCGACGACGCCATCATGGTTCTCGAGAACATCGTCCGGCACCGCGAGATGGGGCAGTCGCGTCTCGAGGCGGCGCTGGTCGGGGCGCGCGAGATCACCTTCGCGGCGATGGCGGCGACCGCCGCGATCGTCGCCGTGTTCCTGCCGGTCGCGTTCATGAAGGGGATCATCGGCCGCTTCTTCTTCGAGTTCGGCGTGACCATCTCGGTGGCGGTGCTGCTGTCGCTGCTCGAGGCGCTGACCCTGACGCCGATGCGCTGCTCGCAGTTCCTCGAGACCGGCACGCGCACCGGGCGCTATGGCGCCCTCATCGACCGTTTCTTCAGGCGTCTGGCGAACGGCTATGCGGGCTGGCTCCGCCCGGCGCTGCGGCACCGTGGACTCGTGCTGCTGGCGGCCCTGGCGGTCTTCGCCGCCTCCCTCGGCGTGCTCAGTGTCATGCGCCGCGAGCTTGTGCCGTCGCAGGATCTCGGGCGCCTGATGATGCGTTTTCAGACGCCGGTCGGATCGTCGGTCGACTACACCGACCGCCTGACGCGCCAGGCCGAGGCCTTCCTGTCCTCGCGCCCCGAGGTCGACCGCTATTTCGCGGTGGTCGGCGGCTTCGGCGGCGGCGGCGACGTCAACACCGCCATGGCCTTCGTGACCCTCAAGCCGAAGCGGTCGCGCCCGATCGATCCCGCCACCGGCCGGCGGCTGTCGGTGCTGGACTTCATGGCCCTGGCGCGCACCGAGCTCAACGCCATCCCCGGCCTGAAGGCCGTCATGCAGGACCTGTCGCAGCAGGGGTTCAGCGCCCAGCGCGGCTTCCCCGTCGAGCTGTCGATCCTGGGACCCGACTGGGAACGCCTGGCCGAGTACTCCACCACGCTCATGGACCGGATGCGCGCGACCGGCAAGCTGACCGACGTCGACACCGACTACCAGGTCGGCATGCCCGAGGTGAAGGTGGTCCCCGACCGCAGCCGCGCCGCCGATCTCGGCCTGAGCATGGCCTCGATCGGCTCGACCGTGAACACCCTCATCGGCGGCGCCCGGGTGGCCCGATTCAAGGATGGCGGCCGGCGCTACGACATCCGCGTCCGCCTGCAGGCCGACCAGCGCCAGAACCCGGACGACATCCGCCGTCTCCTGCTGCGCACCCAGAGCGGCGGCCTGGTCCGGCTCGGCGACGTCGTGACCATCAGCGAGCGGCCGACGCTGCAGATCATCTCGCACCGCGATCGGCAGCGGGCGATCGGCGTCTTCGCCAACCTCGCCCCCGGCGCCTCACAGGCCGAGGTTCTGGCCGACGTGCAGCGTCTCGGCCGCGAGATCCTCCCCGAGGGTTACTCGCTCGTCCTGTCGGGCTCGGCCCAGGCGTTCCAGGAATCGTTCGACTCGCTGCTGTTCGCCCTGGGGCTCGGGCTGATCGTCGCGTACATGATCCTGGCGTCGCAGTTCAACTCGTTCACCCATCCGCTCGCCGTCCTGCTGGCGCTGCCGTTCTCGGTCTCCGGCGCCCTGATCGCGCTGCAGCTCGGCGGACAGTCGCTCAACATCTACTCGATGATCGGTCTTATCTTGTTGATGGGGATCGCCAAGAAGAACTCGATCATCCTGGTCGACTTCACCAATCAGGTGCGCGCCCGCGGCGTGGGACGCGACGAGGCGTTGATGCAGGCCTGTCCCGTGCGGCTGCGGCCCATATTGATGACCTCGGTCTCGACGATCGCCGGCGCCGTGCCGGCCGCCCTGGCGCTCGGACCCGGGGCCGAAACCCGCATCCCGATGTCGCTGGCGGTGATCGGCGGCATCACGGTCTCCACCTTCATGACCCTGTTCGTGGTCCCGGCCGGATACTCGGTGCTCGACGACCTCGTGGCGCGGGTCAGGGCCCGCCGCCCGCACGCGGCGCGCGCCGCGACCTCCCCGGCCGTCGAGACGTGAAGATCCTCCAGACCAATTTCCATCGCGGCTGGGGCGGCCAACCGGCGCGCATCCTGATGCTCTCGAAGGGGCTCGCCGAGCGCGGCCACCAGGTGACACTCGCGGTGCCGCCCGGGTCGGTCCTCGGCGCGCGCGCCCGCGCGGCCGGGCTGGCGGTGTTCGAAGGGGCGCGCTTCCGCAAGCCGAAGCACCTGCTGGCGGCGATCGGTGACATCTGGCGCCTGGCGGCGCACCTGCGCGCGACACCGTACGACCTGATCGACGCCCACGGCTCGCAGGACCTCTGGACGACGGTGTTGGCGCGCCGGCTCGCCGGTTCGCGGACGCCGCTGGTGTTCACGCGGCACAACACCAAGCGGGTCGCGCACCATGCCTTCAACCGCTGGCTCTATCGTCAGGTCGACTGGATGATCGTCGTCAGCGCCAGCGTGATCGGCCGCTACCGCCCGCTGATCGCCGCCGGCGCCGTGTCGCCGGACCGCATCGCGGTGGTGCACTCGGCCTACCGGCCCGATCGCTTCCACCCCGGCCTCGACGGCGGTGCCGTGCGCGCCGAGATCGGCGCGGCGCCCGGCACGCCGGTCATCGGCTGCGTCGGCCGCCTGGTACCCGACAAGGGACAGGACGATCTGCTGCGCGCCGCGCCGGCGATTCTGTCGCGGCACCCTCAGGCGCTCTTCGTCCTGGCCGGCACCGGCACGGCGGAGCCGTCGCTGCGGCAGCACGCCTCCCGGCTCGGGGTGAGCGACGCCGTCCGGTTCCTCGGCTTCCGCGACGACGTGCCGCGGATCACCGCCGCCCTCGACGTCGCCGTGCTGCCGTCGGTCGACTGCGACGCCTCCTCCGCCGTCCTCAAGGAGGCCCTCGCCTGCGGCGTGCCGGCGGTCGCCACCGACATCGGCGGTGCCGCCGAGATCCTGCGCGACGGCGAGACCGGCCTGGTCGTCCCGCCCCGCGACCCGCCGCGTCTGGCCGCCGCCATCCTCGCCCTTCTGGGCGACCGCGAGCATGCCCGGGCCATGGGGCGCCGCGGCGCCGCCGATGTCGCCGCCCGCTTCACCCCCGACCGGCTGGCCGAGGAGACGCTGGCCGCATACGGCGCCGCGCTGGCACGGGCCGGTGGCGGCCGGTGAACGACCGCTTCGAGCCGGCCGCGGCCGACGGGTCGCAGGTTTCCGACGGTCAGCTGGTCGCGCGCCTCAAGAAGGGCGACGAGACCGCGTTCGCGGAAGTCCTGCGGCGCTACGAGCTCAAGGTGTACAGCTTGACGCGCGGGCTCATGCACAACGAAGACGACGCGCAGGACGCGACGCAGGACGCCTTCCTCAGCGTGTTCAGGGGCATCGGCCGGTTCAAGGAGAAGTCGAGCCTGTCCACCTGGATCTACCGCATCGCCGTGAACGCGGCCCTGATGCGGCTGCGCAAGCGCCGACAGGATCGGCTGACGGTGCCGATCGACGACTACATGCCCGCGTTTGCCGGGGACGGGCACCGCGTCGCCGTCGTCCCCGACTGGCACCCGGCCGTCGATGAGATGCTGCTCAACAAGGAGCTGGCCGGCCTGCTGAAGAAATGGATCGCCGAACTGAGCCCCGAGTATCGTACGGTCTTCCTGCTCCGCGACCAGGAGGGACTCGATAACGAAGAGGTCGCCGCCGTTCTGAATCTGAGCGTGGCGGCGGTCAAGTCAAGGCTGCACCGCGCCCGACTCTACATGCGCGAGCGGGCCAAGAGGTACGCCTATGCGCGCCCCTAAGCGGAAGACTCCGACCCTCAAGGCGATCCGCCATTGCCGGGACGCCATCGGTCTGCTCACGGAGTACATGGAGGGCGGCCTGCCCCCCGACCAGATCCGGCTGCTCGAGGCGCACCTCACCGCCTGCTCCGCCTGCGCCGGGTTTCTCGACAGCCTGAAGACGACCCGCGACGCCGCCCGCTCCCTCGGGGCCCGCCAGGTCCCCGAAAAGTGCCGCAGGGCGCTGCGTTCCCTCTTGAAAAGGAGCCTCGGGCCGAAGCGCTCCTGATCCCGCAACCCCGACTTGGCGGCGCACGTCGTCCGGTACGTCCCCGGCGAGTCCGGCCGGCGCGGCCGCATCTGCCTGCCGATCAACTTCCTGCTCGTCGAGGCGCTCCTATGCCCCAAAGGCTGACCGGGCCCGGTCAGCCTTTCCCCTTCCTCCCTCAGTCTCGACCGGTGTTAACCTTCGTGGAGTTGGGACCGACTTGCTTTCGCTGCCCAGGCCAAGCGGTGTGCGGGGGCAAAACACTGGTCGGTCCACTTACACGTTAGGTGGACCAGGAATGTGGAGCATGCCTATCGGAGGTACCACGATGAAATGCGCAAGCGCCTCAGCCGTCATGTTTCTAACCATGATGTTCCTCGGTGCCCCCGTATGGGCTGACACAGACGACGACGGTAACCAGCTGCTCCGCGCCTGCAAGCAAGCTCTCAAGGATATCCCGGTGCCACCAACGAATTCGGAAGAAGCGGCCAGTCTGACCCTCGGAACGTGGTGCAGGGGATTTCTAACCGGTCTCGTGGATATGAACTCGCTCTACCAGGGCATGCTTCTTGGCGAGACGCACGGCTTCTTCTGTTTCCCGAAAGCCGGTCTCGACAGTGACCAAGCGACACGTATTGTCGTCAAGTACCTGGAGTCCAACCCGGAACAACTACATAATTCGCGACGCACGCTCGCTGTCAAGGCCCTCGCCGCGGTGTTCCCTTGTGAGAAGTCGCAGCCATGAGCGCCCGGCCCGAGGGTTACGCGGGGCGTTATGCAGACTCATAGGCAGCACGAGCGAATGACAAGAGACCGACAGCTGCTTGAGAAGTGTCACGCGCGACTCAAGAACGAGCTACTGTCGCTCCACTCATCGTGGAAGGTCTACGTGCAACTGTTCGGGACGGACGCTAGTCGGATCGAACTCATGAATCGTCGCGCGCCAAGCCTGTTCGTACATTTCGCGCGAGCGCTGCATCGCGATATTTTCATGACCATGGCCAGGCTACTGGATCCCCCGCAACAAAGGGGCAACGAAAACCTGTGCCTACCCGCTCTTCGCGATATAGCTCACAAGGCAGGCATGGGTCCGCTCACGATCAGGCTTGCCAAGCTGATCCGCGAACTGAAGCGCCGGGTCGGGCCGATTCGGAATCTTCGCGATAAGGTGCTTGCTCATTCAGATCTGCCAACAGCCCTTCAGGCAGCCTCGCTCCTACCGCCGGTTACTCGGGGGTTGGTCGACGAGCTGCTCTTCGGCATGGAGGGAGTCCTGAACGAAATCGAGGTTGAAATTCACGCGACACGTACGGAATACGGGTTAATTGGCGTGGACGGAGATGGTGACGACTTGGTGTTCGACCTTGAACAGGCCGAGGTGCATAGACACTGTGGGAAGCGCATCATGGAAGCGAAGCACGGCATTCGCCTACCATGACCGCGCTGCATACCACCGCGTGAATCTGTCCGCGGGTTACGCGGAGCCAGACAGGGAGAGCCTAGGGTGCACGAGTTCATCACGCGAGGGGTCCAGGACGCGAGTTTCCTTGAAACGCTTTCACTCTGGGCCTTCATGATCGTTGGCCCTGTTTGGTTGATCACAGCTGGCATTCGTGCACTGACCTCGAAGCGGTCGTACGAGCGCAACCAGCGCTCCGGAACGCTCTATCTTATCGGGGGCCTATTGTCGACCGGCGTCGTTGCCCTTCTCCTCTTGACCCACGGCTGGCAGCTCTTGGTCCACACTCGCGCATCGCTGGGGCCGTGGGTCTACGGAGTCCTGATCGCTCTTATCCTCTGCGTTGTTGCCCTTCCGATTTGCTGGGCTGGCTTCCAGTTTCGATCGGCTTGGGAGTGTCGACGCCTTGGTAAGCAGCGCCGTGGGAACCGTTCCGCTCTGGCGAAGGCCCTTGGCTGCGCCGCGATTCTCGTCCTTATCACCGCCCTGGGTGGTTTACTGGTCTCATGGAAGCTCGCGTTGGCATTCGTAGCGTTTTCGACAATCGCTGGAGTTGTTGGCTGGTTTGGAGGCACTCTCGTTCCAGAATTGTGAAGGTGGCTGGCTAACCCGCCCATTCAGCTGACGGGCTCCGCCCGCGGCTGATGGGCAGCGTTGGGCGGACAGGAGGAGGGGGGCCGACTATGGCGTATAAGTCCGGATGGCGCGTCTCACTTGGCCTCGCGGGCATGGGAATTCTCGGGGCCCTTCTTGGAAGCACGGTCCAACACTTTTATTCTCTCACACAGGAGCGGAGTAAAGCGTTTGAGGCGCGCCAGGCCGAAGCGTACGGCGCGTTTCTGAGCGCGTTCGACAAGTCCAGAATGTCGCAAGTTGCGAGGGACGAGGGACGCAAGGAGGAGGCGGAACAACTGAAGGAGGAGTATGAACTTGAGGTCGGAGCCGCGGTACGCCGCATCACGGTATTCGGTGACAAGCAGGTGGTCGAGGCGATCGCCAACTGGTACCGTCGAGACACCCTGGGCCCGTGCACCGAGGTCATGAACCCCGAGTTTGCGGCGTGGAAGGCAATGCGCGAAGCCTCGCTTGGAAGGCGACAAGAGGTCGCCTCTACCGACCTCGCGGCGGTTGCAGGGCGCTGTATCCTGGCAGTGAAGCAGTAACACTTCCCGTGTCGGGCGAGCCGCCCAAGCGCATGCAGCGGACGTCCCGTCACGTCGCTTGTAAACGGCGCATGCGCCGCGCCGGCTCGTCCCGCAGGTTACGCGAAGCGTCGGGACATGCACCGGTTGTGCGTCATCCTCCGCTGCGCCTGAGCGTCACGCGGCACCAAGTGATGCGGAGCCAATCATGACGAGGTCGGGCCTCTGACAGGCTATCGTGCTCGCAGCCCTTGTCGCCACGTCCGGCGTGGCTGTCGCCGGTGGCGACAGCCACCCCAGGAAGAACGGGGGCAGCATCGTCGATCCCGACCCGAAGAATGGATTCCACGTCCAGGCTTGGATCGATCACGATGACATCCCTAAGTCCCTGGCCAGCGCGAATGGGACGTGGGATGAATGCCTCGACGGCTGGATCGTCGAGTTGTCCGCTCCCGCGGAGCCCCGCGAGCGTGCCAAGATCTACGGGCGGGCCGCGCAGCTCGCTGACCGATCACATCGTCCTGGCGTGCGCCACGAGCTGGTCGAGTGCCTTGCCCCAGCCGTCGTGGAAGCCCATCTCCTCGTGGCGCTTTCGTCCCGCCTCGTCGCGGTGCAGGGCCATAGCGGTGTAGCGGCTCCCCTTCCCCCGCGGCTCCAGCGTCACGACCGCGGTGAAGAACGGCTCCGCCGAGGGGCGGTACCCGGGGAGGAGCGCGTCGGTCCAGACCAGGCGCTCCAGCGACACGACTTCCAGGTAGCAGCCGGTGATCGGGAAGTCCTTCCCTTCCGGCGACCGCATGATGGTTCGGAAGATCCCCCCGGGGCGCAGGTCGATCTCGCAGTCAGCGACGGTCCATGGCGCCGGCGTGAACCACTTGCTGAGGTGCTCGGGCTTTGTCCAGGCGGCCCAGACCAGCTCGCGCGGCACCTCGATCACCCGCTCGAGCACGAGGTCGAGCCGCGGGTCAGGTTCAGAGAATCGCAGCGATGTCATGGGTGTTTCTCCTTGAGTTCGGTGAGGTACTCATCGAGCTGATCCAGGCGGCGTTCCCAGAGAACGCGTTGACGGGACAACCAGTCTTCGGCGAGCCGCAGGCGCCGGGGGACGAGGGCATAGGTCCTGACGCGGCCGGTCTTGCGCGAGCGCACCAGGCCGCACTCTTCCAGCACATCGAGGTGCCGAACGAACGACGGCAACGCCATGTCGAACGGCTCCGCGAGCTCGCTGATGGAGGCGGGGCTGCGACTCAACCGTTCGAGCACCCGGCGGCGTGTCGGATCGGACAGCGAGCGGTCAAGTCCTAAGTATTGCAGCCACGTCGCCAGCGCCTCCTCCCCGGCAGCCTCCCCGTCGGGCCCCTTGAGCCACCCGCAGGCTTGGTGGTACTGTCTGACCTCTCGTCAGGCTCATCCGGAGGGAACGCCCATGCTCGCAATCGGCGCTGTAGCGCCTTCGTTCACCGTCGGCGATCACCAGGGCCGCCAGGTCAGCCTGGGCGATTTCCGCGGCCGCCGCGTCGTTCTGTGGTTCTATCCCAAGGCCGACACCCCCGGGTGAACCATTGAAGGTTGCGGGTACCGCGACCTGAAGGCGCAGTTCGACTCGAAGAATGCGGTCATCCTGGGTGTCTCGTTCGACACGGTGCAAGAGAATGCGGCGTTCGCGGCGAAGTTCAACTTTCCCTATCCCCTGCTGTGCGATACGCAGCGCGAGATTGGCGTGGCGTACGGCGCCTGCGACGCGCCGACCGACGGCCACCCGCGGCGCATCTCGTACGTCATCGGATCGGATGGGCGGATCGAGCACGCCTTCCCCAAGGTCGACGCGAAGACACACCCGGCTGCCGTTCTCGCCCTGCTCCCCTGAGGCCTGTCCGGGGCCGCCCGAACATCATCGATGAGCGAGCTGAAGGGCCATCTCGAGACCCTGCGGATCGACCGCACGGCGCGTCCGGGCGGGCGCAGCCGGCTGCCGCTCGTCGTGGCCGTCGGCGTGCTGGCCGCGGCCGCCGGGGCGGCCTACTGGCGCTTCGGGCGCGGCCCGGTGGCAGTCGAGATCGAGACCACCCGCCCCGCGGTCGAGAGCGCCACGACCGCCCTCCCCGGCACGCCGATCCTGGCGGCCTCCGGGTACGTCGTGCCGCGCCGCAAGGCGGTGGTGTCGGCGAAGATCCAGGGACGCCTCGCCGCGCTGCGGGTCGAGGAAGGCAGCCGCGTCGCCGAGGGGGAGATCATCGCCCGGCTCGAGAGCGCCGACTACGAGGCGCAGGTGCGCAGCGCCCGCGCCGGGGTGCAGCGGGCCGCGGCCGACCTGGGCGAGAACCAGCGGCAGCTCCGCCTGTCCGAACAGCTCGAGCGCGAAAAGGTCACATCGCGTGACGCGCGCGAGGCGGCCGAGAGCCGCGTCCGCATCGCCGAGGCGGCGCTGGCCCAGGCGCAGGCGCAGCAGGCGGTCGCCGAGGCGCAGTTCCGCAACACCATCATCCGGGCGCCGTTCGCCGGTGTCGTGCTGCGCAAGATGGCCGAGGTCGGCGAGAGCGTCGCGCCGATTCCGCCCGGCGTGAATCTGTCGACCTCGTCCGGGGCGATCGTCGCCATCGCCGACCTCGAGACGCTCGAGGTCGAGGCCGACGTCAGCGAATCGAACGTGGCCCGCATCGGCGCGGAGCAGCCGGCCGAGGTCAGCGTCGAGGCCTTCCCGGACAAGCGCTACAAGGCGGTGCTGCGGCAGATCATCCCGACCGCCGACCGCACCCGCGCCACCGTCATGGTCAAGGTGACGATCCTCGACCGCGACCCGGGCCTGAAGCCCGAGATGAACGCCCGCGTCAGCTTCCTCGAGAAGGCGGCACCTGCCGCCGTGACCGCCCCACCCACCGCCCCGGCGCTGCCGGCGATCACCGTGGCGGCCGACGCCATCGTCGACCGCGACGGGAAGACGGTGGTGTTCGAGGTTCTCGAGGGACGCGCCCGCGTCCGCGGCGTGACCCCGGGTGGGTCGCGCGACGGCCGCACGGTCGTTCGCGAGGGGCTGGCCGGCAGCGAAACGCTCGTCCTGCGTCCACCCGCAACACTGAAAGACGGCGATCCGGTGCGGACCCGCGGCTGACGCCGCCCCGCCCCATGAGAAACGGAGACCGCGATGGCGATTGTCCAGGTGAGCAAGGTGCGCAAGGTGTATCGGCGCGACACGCAGGAGATCACCGTCCTCGACGGCATGGACCTCGAGGTGCCCGAGGGCGAGTTCGTCGCGCTGATGGGGCCGTCGGGCTCCGGCAAGACGACTCTGCTCAACCTCATCGCCGGCATCGACCGGCCGACCTCGGGCTCGGTGCAGGTGGCCGGGACCGACCTCTCGACCCTCTCCGAGGGGGCGCTGGCGCGCTGGCGCAGCCGCAGCGTCGGGTTCATCTTCCAGTTCTACAACCTGATCCCGGTGCTGACGGCGCTCGAGAATGTCGAGCTGCCGCTGCTGCTCGAGCGGCTGTCGCGGCGCGAGCGGCGCGAGCGCGCGCTCACCGCCCTCAAGATCGTCGGTCTCGACGACCGGGCGCAGCACTACCCGCGCCAGCTCTCCGGCGGCCAGGAGCAGCGCGTCGCCATCGCCCGCGCCGTGGTCTCCGACCCCAAGGTGCTGGTGGCCGACGAGCCGACCGGTGACCTCGACGCCAAAAGCGCCGAGGAGATCCTGACGCTCATGGAGACGCTCAACCGCGAGTTCAAGAAGACCATCGTCATGGTGACCCACGACCCGCGGGCGGCCGAGCGCGCCCATGTCCAGCGCCACCTCGACAAGGGCGTGCTGAGGCTCTCCTGATGCGGTTCCTGCCGCTCGTCCTCAAGCACCTCCGGCGCAGCTGGATCCGAAGCACAAGCACCGTGATGGCGCTGGCGCTGTGCATCTTCCTGTTCTGCACGCTGCAGACCTTCCTGGCGGCGGTGGACGCCAGCCTCGCGAGCGCCAATGCCGCGCGCCTGGTGACCCGCAACAAGATCAGCCTGGTCTTCAACCTGCCGCTGTCGTACGAGGATCGGATCGCCGCCCTCCCGGGGGTCAAGCGGGTGGCGCGGGTGAACTGGTTCGGCGGCGCCCGTCGCGCCGGCGACTTCAGCGAGTTCTTCCCGAACCTCGCCGTCGAGGCGGAGCCGTATCTCGACATGTACCCGGAGCTGACCATCACGCCCGAGGAACGCCGCGCCTTCATCGATGACATGCGCGGCTGCATCGTCGGCCCCGACACCGCCGCGCGCTTCGGCTGGAAGGTCGGCGACACCTTCGGGCTGGAGTCGTTCATTCCGCCGTACCGCGTCGGCCGGCCGTTCGAGTTCGTGGTCAGCGCCATCTACCATCCCGACGAGGCGCGCTACCCCGGCACCGACCGCACGGCGATGTACTTCCATCATCGCTATCTCTACGAGACCACCGGCCGGCGGGTCGGGGTCGGCACGTTTGCCATCGAGGTCGACAACCCGGATGCCGCCGGCAGCGTCAGCCGCGCGGTCGACACCCTGTTCGCCAACAGCGACGCCGAGACCCACACCGAGACCGAGCAGGCCTTCCGGGCGAGCTTCGTGTCCATGGCCGGCAACCTGGCGCTGCTTTTGAACACCATCGGGATGGCGGTGACCTTCACGATCCTGCTCGTGACCGCCAACACGATGAGCATGGCGGTGCGCGAGCGGCGCACCGAGATGGGGGTCCTCAAGACGATCGGCTTCTCGAGCGGCCGGGTGATGGGTCTCGTGCTGTCCGAGGCGGCGGTGATCGGCGCCTGCGGCGGTCTCCTCGGGCTGCTCCTGAGCCAGGGGCTGATCCGGGTGCTGCCGCACCTTCCGGTCATCGGACCGTTCGTCCAGGGTCTCTCCGGGTTCGGGCTCTCGCCGTTCCTGGCGGTCAGCGGTCTCGGGCTGGCGCTCTTCATCGCTCTCGTGGCGGGTCTCGTTCCGGGACTTCTGGCCTACCGGGCCCGCATCACCGATCTTCTGAGGCAGGTCTGATGGCGCTCCCGCTGTCGTACAACGTCCGCAATCTC
>Ga0210377_10001842_pt1 | contig 18954 bp, 19 predicted proteins | sample PLM4_65_b1redo_FD_155480 | JGI IMG/M metagenome (GOLD analysis project Ga0210377, IMG submission 155480) | Groundwater sediment microbial communities from an aquifer in East River, Colorado, USA - PLM4_65_b1 redo | ecosystem: Environmental > Terrestrial > Soil > Riparian zone | place: USA: East...
GTCGGCGAGACACCATTTTCATCGCCGGAGTCGACGATCAGATATTCGAGCCCGGAGGGCTTCCGGATCACGTCGCTGGAAGCGCTCGGCCAGGGTATGGCCTTGGCCCAGGCCTTGGGGTCGGCGGACACGGCGGGGATGACGTTGAGCAGCTCGACCTGGAACATCAGGTCCGTCTTGGGCGGAATGGAGCCGCGGCCCTCTTCGCCATAGGCCTCCTTCCAGGGGATCCAGAACATGTACATGTCGCCGGGCTGCATCTTCTGCAAACCTTCAGTCCAGCCCGCAATCACGCCGTTGAGGCCGAACGTCGCCGTCTCGCCGCGCTCGTAGGAGGAATCGAACGTCTCGCCCGACTTGGCGAAGCGGCCGTCATAGTTGACCTCGACCTTGTCGACCGGGCTCGGGAACCCCCCCTTGCCGTCGCCCTTGCGGATGACGACGTACTCGACGCCGCTCGGCAGCTTCTGGACTTCCTTCCAGTTGTGATGCCAGGGGTGCATCGATTTCCAGGGATCCTCCTGGTCGATCTTCAGCGTCGGTTGGCACGCGGCCAGCACCAGCGCAGTCATCGCGGCGAGCAGATAGCGGATCATAGACAACTCCCGAAACGTCCCGCCTGTTAGCACTGGAATGGGCCCGGCGCGAGAGGCGCGCGGCTGACGATGCCGTGGGGATTTGGGGCGGATTTATCCAGAGCTAGTGGGCGCGCGGCGGATAACCAGCGCGGGTAAGCGCGTCGATGATTTCCTGGGTGTGCAAGGCGTCCCGGGTCTCGATCATGATGTCGAATTCGGCGCCCTTGGCCGGGACATCGAGCGCGATGCGGTTGTGCGCCACCTCGATGATGTTGCCGCCATTGTCGCCGATGACAGTCGAGACTTTCGCGAGGAGCCCGGGCTGGTCGTTGCCGATGATGCGCACCGACGTGATCCGCTTTTCGCGGACCAGGGAGCGGGTCAGCACGGAGGCCAGCAGGCGCGTGTCGATGTTGCCGCCGCTGAGGATCAGCACGACTTTCCGGCCCTTGAACAGCTGGGGTTCGGCCAGCAGGGCGGCGAGGCCGGCGGCGCCGGCGCCCTCGGCCACCGACTTTTCCACCGTGACGAAAAGCGTGACAGCGCGTTCGAGCTCGTCCTCGCTGGCGAGGATCACCTTGTCCATCAGCTTGCGGCATATCTCCGCCGTGATCTTTCCCACCTTCTTGACTGCGATGCCCTCGGCGATGGTCGCCCCGCCGACCTTGCCCTCTTCGCCGCGCAGTTCGGCCCAGAGCGAGGGATACATCGCCGGCTCCACCCCGATGATCGAGACGGCAGGACGGCGCGCCTTGATCGCCGTCGCGATGCCGGAGGCGAGGCCTCCGCCGCCGACCGGGATCACCACCACGTCGAAGTCGGCGAGGTCTTCCATGATCTCGAGGCCGATCGTGCCCTGCCCGGCGATGATCTTCTCGTCGTCGAACGGGTGGACGTAGGTGAGCTTTTCCTGTTTCTCGATTACGCGCGAGTGCGCATCGGCATCCGAGAGCGTCTCGCCCTCGATGATGACGCGGGCGCCGAAATTGCGGGTGTGCTCGATCTTCACGAACGGCGTGTTCTTCGGCATCACGATGGTCGCGGGAATGCCGAGCTTGGCGGCGTGGTAGGCGACGCCCTGGGCGTGGTTGCCGGCCGACATCGCGACGACGCCGGCGGCCTTCTCCGAATTCGACAGCGACAGCAGCTTGTTGAGCGCGCCGCGCTCCTTGAAGGAGGCGGTGAACTGCAGGTTCTCGAACTTGATCCAGACCTGCGCGCCGGTGATCTCGCTGAGGGTGCGGGAATAGCGCAGCGGCGTGCGTTCGACATGGCCTTCGATGGCCTTGGCGGCAGCCTCTATGTCCTTGAGCGTGACGGTCACGGGGTCCGGTTCCTCTTCGGGCGGGCGGGCGCACCTATAGAGGATTTTCGCGCGTAGGGAATGGGGAGCGGAAGTGGGCAGTGGGCAGTGGGCAGTAAGTATCGCGCCGTGATCCTAGTGCCCAATGCCCATTGCCTAATGCCTCGTCCTTTAGGCGGCCTGATCTTCCGAGCCGCGCAGGCCCCGGGCGATGTCGAGGCGGCGCATGGCTTTGGCGGGCCATTGGCGGACCCGCCCCACCGGCAGGCTCTCGACCAGGGCGCGGACCTGGAACTGCGCGGCGCGGGCCGCCGAGGAGAACCCGGCGCGGCCGATGAAACCGGCGCCAACGGGCCTTCCGGCGTTGGCGAAGCCTTCCTTGAACCGGTAGTCGCCCGGCCCGAGGTCCATTTCGGTATAGCCGATCTCCGCCGCCGCCTTCATCGCTTCGGTGAACAGGATGATATCCGGGGAGTACTCGGCATATCTCCGGTCATGAGCCACGAACCAGGCATGCAGCGCCGTCTGCGCGCGCAGGCAGAACAGGGCCGCCGCCGGCCGGCGATTGACCCGAAGCACGAAGAGCGCGCCGCCGAAGTGCGGATCGGCGTCTGAGGAGGCGAACGTGTCGCGGATCAGCGTGTTGATCCAGCTGCGCTCGAAAATGTCGGTGACGCCGGTGCGCCACATCTGTTCGCGCTTCCACAGGATCAATTCGTCGAAGGCATGGTTGTCGGTCGAGAACGGCTCGATCACGACCGCGCCCTTGTCATGATCACGGATCAGTTTCGACAGGCGCTTGCGCGCCCGGGCGACGACCTTGGAGCCGGACGCCTGGCGCTCCTCGCACCAGGCCTCCCACCCGCTGGGGAACCGAGCGATATGGCCGACATCACGGGTGAGAAGGTGCGGCGCCAGCGCGTTGTCTTTCAGGCCGGCGGTGAAATCGATGCGGCCGACGTCCAGCGCACTTACCGCAAGCGAGAGATCGAGCCCGGCCGGGCCGACCAGCGCCTGATAATCGCACACCGGCCCGCCGGCCGGCAGCGCGGCGTAGCCGCTCGACCGCTGCACGGGCAGGAACCCCGCGGCGGATCCGTCCTCGTTGCGAAAAATCGCGACGCGGGTGTCAGCGCGGCGGCGGGCGACGAACTGCGCCCAGTCCGGCGTGAAATACGGGCTGGTGAGATTGGGATCGGCGCCGAGCAAACTGCGCCAGGCAGCGATGTCGCCGTCGGCCAGAACGAGCGGATTGATGCTGTCGACCCGCATAAGGCCGAATCCCATGAGCGCGCGAATCGAATTATCGCAGACAGGGCGCTTTTTTTCGCGAACCGGGACCGTTGAAATTTCATCGATCGGTGCAGAACGCCCACAAAGCTGGGGAGAATCGAGCAGCGTTATTCCCTGCAAACACACAAACGCCCCGGCCGTTGGGCCGGGGCGCTGCTTGTCTCAGTCGGATGCGGCTACTGGCCGCCCTTGGGCTGGGGGATCGGCGCAGCAGCAGCCGGAGCTGCCGCAGGCGCCGCCGCCGGCTGGGCCGGCTGCTGACTACGACGCATCTGCTGCATCATCGCCAGCACCTTTTCGAGTTCGGGCTGATCGATGCCGCCATCCTTGTTGGCGTCGGCAAGCTCGAACGAGCCCGGGGCTGCGGCAAGCTGCGCAAACTGCCCGCGCAGTTCGGACTTCTGCAGCTTGTCGTCGATGCTGTCGTCCATCATGCCCATCAGCCGCGTCTTCAGCAGCAGCTGGTCGTTGTTGGTCTGCTTCGCGGCGGTCTCGTCGGTCCAGCGATAGCGCAGCGAGGTGTAGAACATCTCCTCGAACGACTGGTCGCCCCACGTGATCTCCTTCGACGGATCCGGGTTGGCCGGGTTCCGCTTGGAGTTGTCGTAGATGTAGGTCGCGATCACTTTCGAACCGGCCGGGATGCTGATCGGCTCGGCGAATTCGTACATGCGCTGCCAGTTGAAGTCATAGAACGGCACGTTGAGGATCGTCTTCTGTTCGCCGGTCGGGTAGCGGATCTCGAGCTTGGAGTAGGTGCCGCGATAGTGGGCGTGCACCACGGCTGTGTAGAGCACCGCATCCTTCGGGAAGTTGAGGTAGGCGATCTCCTGGTGCGCGGGATCGTTCGCCGGGATGTCGATGAACTGATCGACCAGCGCGTTCTCGCGCATCATCAGGTCGGGCTTCTCGCCATCCTTGTAGAAGTAGAGGCCGATCTTCTCGGCCGAGACGACTTCCTTGCCGAACGGGGTGTAGTGCATCTGGTAGGCGAACTGGCCGCCCGGCGGGACCCAGGACCCGATGCCCTTGGGCTGCACGACCGACTCCATGCCGACGGTATAGCCGCCGACCGAGCCGCCCCAGGCTTCCATGCCCTTGCGAGTCTGCCCGGGCGGGATGATGCCCGAGAGGATGTGGTGCACGGCCTGGCGCTGCGAGACTTTCGCCGTCGCGGCCTTTAGCCATTTGCCTTCGGTGAGCGGGTTCGGCGTCGTCGGGTACTGGTAGTCGACATAGCCCGACGCCGGGATGGTGTATTTCGGGATGTCGACGATCAGGTCGGGCTTGCCCAGCGGCCATTCCGGTGCGACGTGCTTGACGTCAGCCAGCCTGTCGGGGCCCGCATCGCGTGGCGCGCCGGCCTCGATCCAGTGCACCAGGGTCTTCACCTCGTCGGAGGACAGGCTCTTGTCGTCCTTGAATTTGCCGACATGCGGATCGGCGTCCCACGGCGGCATGCGATCGGTGCGGATGGCCTCGCGGATCATCGGGGCAAAGCCCTTCACCTTCTCGTAGCCGTCGAAGGCGAACGGAGCGATGCCGCCCTCTTCGTGGCAGGCAATGCACTTTTCTTCGATCAGCGGCGCGATGGTCTTCGTGTACGAGATCCTGGCGAACTCGGCCTTCGCCTTGGGCGAGCGGGCCGGGAAGCTGATCACCTTGCCCTTGGGCGTCGCGGACGCAACGCTCACCGCCTTGCCGTCGGCGACAGCGGCGATCGCATCGGCCGAGAGCGGGCCGTGATAGGCGATCTTCCACGTTTTCGGATCGATGACGAAGGTTTCGGAGACGCGCGTGGCGCCGATCTGTTCGCCGACCAGCTGCTGGCCGTCCTGCAGGATCGGCATGTTGATCGAGAGCTTCTGCGCATCCGCAAGGATCGCCTCGCGGGTCTCGCCCGGGTTCGAGTTCAGCATCATGAACTCGACGCCTTTTGGAGCGTAGGCCGCCTGGAGCTTCGCGAGTTCCGGCGCTTCCTTGGCGATGTCCGCGCTGCCGACGCCGTGCATCACCATCACGATCGCGGAGGCGTCCTTCAGCCGGTAGAGTTCGCGCGCATGTCCGTCGGCGGACACGAGGCGGAAATTGTCGATCTTGGCGGGCGCCGCGACCGCAGCCTCAGCTGTGGTCTGGGCCGTCTTGGTGACGGCAGCGTCCTGGGCGCAGCTCGCCGTGATGGCGAGCACAAGTCCAAGTGCGGTGGCGGTGAGAGCTAGGGAACGGCGCATGGGGGGGAGGTCTCCGTTTTTTATCTGGCCAACTGAATCCGCCGCCAGCCTGACAGCGTCAAGTGCTCTCGGCCGTTGTCACCACAATTTGTTACCGGATGGTTGCTGTTAGGCCGTGTAGAGACCGCCGACACCTTCGGCAGGGTCGTGCTCAGCCACCCAGCGCCCTGGCGCGATCTCGACCCGCGAAGGGCGGTAGAGCGGCGGCAGCCGCCGGCGCGCCTCGGGAATGCGTACGCGCTCCAGCCAATCGATGATCTTCTCGCCGGCCTCTGCGCCCCTGATCTTCCTGTGCCGCGCCAGGACCTCAGCCATCTGCGCGCCGACCGTCACGTGCAGCGTCAGAGACGTCAGCGGATCCTGGAAGATCATCGCGATGCGCGAGCCGCGGATCTGGTTGAACTCCGCCCGCGAAAGCCCCTTCAACTCCCTGCCGTCGGATTTGATCGAGCCGCCAACCTCGCCATTCGCCGCCGTGAGGCCGATCACCGCCAGCACGGTCCGGAAATGGAACCCCCCGGCGGCGCCTGGCCGGATGACACGCCGACGCATGCGGAGCTAGGATTGCGCCATGACAGACAATCCGACGCAAGATCCCAAACAGGAGACCGGCTTTCCTCCGGTCTCTTCCGGCGACACGCCGTGGGAGACCTGGAGCCAGGGCGAAAGGTTCGGCAGCCGGTTCAAGCATCTCACCCGGGCCGTGGTAGGCGACAGACCCTATCATGTCGGCGTCGCCATCGAGGAGCTGCCGCCCGGCAAACAGTCCTGCCCCCTTCATTTCCACATGCTGGAAGAGGAGCACCTGCTGGTGCTGGAGGGCGAATGCACGCTGCGGCTGGGCGAAGAGCGCATCCGCTTTAAGGCCGGCGATTATGCGTGCTTCCCCGCCGGCCTGAAGATTGGCCACTGCCTGGTCAACGAGACCGACAAGGCCTGCCGCTACGTCGTCATCGGCGAAGACAGCCCCAACGAGTGCTGCGTCTATCCGGACTCGAACAAAGTCTCCAACCGCTGGCTGGGCGAGCGCTACGACCGCGCGGCTCAGCGCGACTATTGGGACGGGGAGGAGTAGGCTTACTCCCCTGCGCCCTTGGTCAGCAGCGTGTCGATCTCCGCCGCGAAGGGTATCGCCTTCGAAAACTCGAATGTTCCCATCGCCGCGATCTCCTTCGCCGCCGCGATCAGCCCATGCGTCGCCGCAGCATGCAGCATGCCGCCCAGGCTGACGCGCTTGACGCCGAGTTCGGCCAGCTGCGCCACGCTCAGCATCTCCTTGCGCGGCCCGCGCATGACGTTGAAGGGCTTGTCCAGCGACCGGCAGACTTCGCGCACCTCATCCGACGTGTTGAGTCCCGGCGCGAACAGCACGTCGGCGCCGGCTTCCTGATAGGCCTGCAGCCGCTTGATCGTATCGGCCAGATCCGGCCGCCCGTTGAGGTAGTTCTCGGCCCGCGCGCACAGCATGAACTTGAACGGCAGTTTCCTGGCCGCCTCCGCCGCCGCACGCACCCGCTCCGCCGCCGCGCCGATCTCATAGATCGGATTGCCGCGGTCGCCGGTGAAATCCTCGATCGAGCCGCCCACCAGCCCTGCCTCCGCGCCCATGCGGATTGTATCGGCGCAGTCTTTCGGGCTGGGCCCGAAACCGTTCTCGAGATCGGCGGCCAGCGGAATGTCGACCGCCGGCGCCATCAGACGGATATGCTCGATCACATTCTCCCGCCCTGCCTTGTAGTCGACGACGCCGATCGAGCGCGCATAGCCCGCGCTGGTCGTGGTCAACGCCTTGAAGCCGAGGCCGGCGAGGATGCGCGCCGAGCCCGGATCCCACGGGTTGGGGATCACGAAACAGCCGGGCGCTTTATGGAGCGCCTCGAAGTCCGCGGCTTTCTGCGACTGGGTTTTCATGGGGGGAGCCTCCGTTTTGGCGGAAGACTATCCGCAGTGGGCCCAAGCGGCGACGATTTTCCGACATGATCGTCCGCCACGACTTGTCCGGTTCGAGTCCCGGGGACAGGTCATGGGTATCCGCATCCTCCTTCTGGCGTTCGCCGCTACGGCGTTCGCGTCACCCGCACTCGCGCAATCTCCCGCCGACGGCGTCTGGAAGGGAACCGGCCTGCAGGTCGGCAAGGATGGCGTGCAGTCCACCTGGACGATCCGCATGACCGTGCGCCAGGGCGGCAAAAGCGAGATCGAATACCCCAGCCTCGGCTGCAAGGGCGCGCTGACCCAGATCGCCAACGGCATCGAAGGTTTCGAATACAACGAGAGCATCACGGAAGGCGACTGCATCGACCGGGGCCGCATCGTGGTGAAGCAGCGCTCCGGCCGGGTGTTCTGGTTCTGGTACCAGCCGGGTGGCGGCGATGCAGACGCTTCGGCCGTGCTCTATCGCGACGATCTTTACGCGGGGCTCAACATTCCAGAAGCAGCGCCGTCGCATCGTCGGAAGTCTTGAAGCGGCCGATCCTCGCGTCATCCTCGGGCGAGGCCTCCATCCCGCGCAGCTCGGCCAGCACGACGCCTAGCCCCTTTGCCAGCACCGCATCCATCAGCCCGGCATCGTCATAGCGGCCATAGGGCGAGACCAGGCGATAGAAGCCGTCGGTCATCAGCAGCACGCGCGTTCCGGGCGCCGCGTCGGCGTTCCCATAGACGATATGGGCCGCCGCCTCGGGCTGAACGCCGAAGACCCAGTAGCCCTGCTCGGTATTGTGGATCGCGCGCACATTCTGCAGCCATTTTAGCCGCTGCTCGGGCGTCATCATCATGACTTTCTTCGCGCGCGCCTGTTCCTCGGCCGGCTTTCCCGTCTCGCCCAGCACGCTGAGGGCGCCCTTTGGGCTGCGCACGATGGCGACGGTATCGCCGAGGGTTGCGGTTTCGATCTTGGCCTGTTGCACGCGGATCCAGGTCGCGGCGGCGGTCGGATAGCTCGCCAGCGGCGCATCCTTCAGGGACAAGCGAAGCTCCTTCTCCACTGCGGCGCGCAGGCGCGGAATGAACCGCGAGAAATAGGCCTGCGGCGTTTCCGCGGCGCCGGCGGGCTGCGCGAGAAGTTCGGCGGCGAACAGCTCGGCAAAGCGCGCCGCGTCGGACTCGCCCTTGCTGAACACACGCACCGGGCCGACATCGGTCGCCCCGTCGATGACGCAGGCCCAGCCCGCCGCCTCGTCGAACACGTACCGGTCATCGCCCGAGCCGCGTTTGATCCCGCCTTCGCGCGCGCTGCCAGGCGATGCGATGTAGTCGAGAAGCTTCATGGCCTTCGAAGGCTCCGTATCGAGCGCATGCGATCTTGATGCAGGAAAGCTGACTACCGCGCGCCGCCAGTGATTGCACCAGCGCGCTTGGCCAATGTCAGGCTGTCACGCCGAACGTGACGACTTCATCGCCGCCGAGAAATCCGCGAGCGTCTGGATGTAGTCGCCGCTCTCGCGCAGGCGCTGCACGTAGAGTTCAAGGATCTGCCGGGCGGCGACGCCCGCCTCCAGCCCGCACTTCTCGGCCTCTTCCGAAAACAGGCGCTTCGATTCCGGATCGAGCCGGACGGTCAGCGGCTGGCGGTTCGTGATCTTCGACATGGCCTGATTCCATCAGCAGCTGTGGGCAGCCCCGGGCGATGAATCAGTTGCAGCATTGCATAGGCAATGCAATAGCAATGTATGGCCAAGGCGCCCGACAGTCCTGAGACCAAGCCCTTCACGATCGTGCTGCCCGCCAAGGCCGCCGGTCGCCTTGAAATCCTTATCGATATTGGCCTCTATGGCTCCACCCGCGCGGAGGTCGCCAAGAACATCATCCTCCAGCATCTCCAGGATCTCTGGAAGTCCGGCAAGTTGCCGGACTGACCTCTCCTCGGGGAGCGCCGGGCGCCGCCAGGCATCTCTAAACATCCCGAAACCCCAGAGAAGGCTTGAAAAATCAGCCCGCGCACCTGCGCCTTAACCGGTCGTTAACCACTCACGCGCGAAATAGCGTTCAGCCGCCCGGAGCAGCTAAAAGCAGCTCTGCGCAGCGGCCACGGCAGGGAGGGACGCGACGATGACCACGAAGGACCCAATCGAATTCTGCCCAGCCGCCGCCTGCGCCGCCGCCGTCGTCCGCCTCGAAGGCTTCGTCGACCAGGTCGCCCGCCTCCATGCCGAGGCGCAGCTCGCACGCTCGCCGGACCTCATGCACCAGCTCGAAGCCATCTCCGACGAGTTGATGCTGGCTGCTGACGACGCCCGCGACCGTCTCGCCAGGGTCGAAGCCGTCTCCGCCGCAGGCGCTATCGCCCAGCTCCTCGCCGCCATCCACGACATCCGCGTGAGGGACGACGCCGAAAGAGTTCGTGCAAAAGACTTGGAGGCCCGCGCCGTCCGATTCCTCGGCGCAGCTCAACTGTTCGACCCAGGCTTCTGCAGCAAGCTCAGCCAGACGAAACTCGGCAACCGCTTCGCGACGCTAGCGGCTTACCCAGCGAGCCGCGCCATCTCGGCGTCCGAGAGTTCGTAATTGCCATAGACGTTCTGCACGTCGTCGCAGTCCTCGAGCTCTTCCAGCATGCCCATCAGCTTGTCGGCGTTCTCGCCCTCGACCGGCACGGAGTTGAGCGGCTTCCAGATCAGGGCCGTCGATGTCGCCGGCGTCTTGATCTTCGATTCCAGCGCCGCCGCGACTTCGGCAAGGTCGCCGCGCGCGGTGTAGATGTAGTGGCCGTCAGCATCGCTCGAGACATCGGATGCGCCCGCATCGATCGCGGCTTCCATGATCGCGTCTTCCGATCCTGCCTGCGGCGGATAGACGATTTCGCCGACATGCTCGAAGCCGGACGACACTGCCCCGGTCTGTCCGAGATTGCCGCCATAGCGCGTCAGCGCCGTGCGCACATCGGTCGCCGCGCGGTTCTTGTTGTCGGTCGAGCACTCGATGATGAGGCCGACGCCGCCCGGCGCGAAGCCCTCATACCGGATGGCCTCGTAGTTCGCGGCGTCTCCCCCTGCCCCCTTGTCGATGGCGCGCTGGATGTTGTCCTTCGGCATCGAGGCGGCCTTGGCGTTGTTCACCGCCAGACGCAGGCGCGGGTTGAAGGCAGGGTCCGCCATGCCCGTCTTGGCCGCGACCGTGATCTCTTTCGCCAGTTTCGAGAACAGCTTGGCCTTGGCCTTGTCGGCCTTGCCCTTGCGGTGCTGGATATTGGCCCATTTGCTGTGGCCGGCCATGACGGAACTCTTTGGGTTGAAGCTCGGGGGTTGACGTTGAGGGGTTGACGTTCAGGGATACTGGCGCTGGGCGCGGGATGCCCGCAATAGCCGAGACGGCCTTTATCCCGCAAGCGCCGCAAGCCCTATTCGTCACTGCTCCTTGCGACGGAAGCCGCCGCCGGCGCCCGTTCAATCTGCCGACAGAGTGAAGACCGACCGGCTGGCCCTTGCCTCCGGGAAGTTTTAGCTTCGCGCCCGAGGACTGACGCCCAAACCCAAGGACGCCCAAGCAAACAAAAGGGGGCTTACATGGACCGCAAGCTGATCGCCGCCACGCTCGCCGGCGTTCTTGCCGCCTCGCTCGCATCCTGCACCGCCGCCGGCGTCGCCCCGGCGCCGCACTACAGCCTTGTGCCGGTGAAATCCAACGGCCAGGAGCTCGCCGGCCTCGACAGCCGCACTATCCTCGAATCGCGCCACCCCGGCGGCATCGTCTCGGTGCGGGCCGACGACCAGTTCGCGGCTTTCGGCGCCAGCTTCATCGTCGCGGTCCAGAACAAGAGCGGCGGCGCGCTCGAGTTCGGGCCGCAGAACGTCTCCGCTTCGGTCAACGGCCAGGCCGTGCCGGTGCTCGCCGCCGACGAACTCGACGCCAGGGTGAAGGCCGACGCGCGCGGCTATATCCGCGCAACCGCGCGCACCGACACGGTCGGCATCGATGACGCCTCGGCGCAGGTCAGCCGCGAATACCGCTTCAACAATTTCGGCGGCTGCGCGGCGGGCAATTCCGGCTGCCAGGTTTATGGCGCCGACAACGGCGCCGGCTATCGCCAGGACCGCATCGCCCGTGAGGTCCAGGCCGAGAACGTCGCGGAGGCGGCGGTGAAACTGCAGATCAACTCGACGCTGATCGCGCGGAAAGCGCTGCACAAGATGTCGGTTGCGCCCGAGCAGATGGGCGGCGGCGTGCTGGTGGTGCAGCCTCCGGCCGCAGGCGGTCCGGTCGACCTCACCGTCACCTTCAACGGCCACAAGCACCAGTTCACCTTCACCGCCAAGCCGGTTGCATAAGGCGGCTCTGGAACCGCTTCACCCTGAGTCAGGCCCAGGTGTTCGCAAAACCCGCGCGGCGAGGCTATACAGCGCGTGTTCAGGGATTCGCGCTGGCGCCAGACCGGCCACTCCCCCCGTGTCCTCCCAGGGATTGACCGATGTCAGACGCCGCCTCTTTTTCCGATGCTGATCCGCTAGCCGAGCTTCTCTCGCTGCTCGATCTCGAGCGGATCGAGGTCAACCTGTTCCGGGGCGTCTCGCCTGACGACGGCATGAAGCGCGTCTTCGGCGGACAAGTCATCGCGCAGGCGCTGGTCGCCGCCTACCGCACGGTGGAAAACCGCGTCTGTCATTCCCTCCACGCCTATTTCATCCGGCCCGGCGATCCCAACGTGCCGATCCTCTACGAGGTCGATCGTGCGCGCGACGGCAAGAGCTTCACCACCCGGCGCGTCGTGGCGATCCAGCATGGCGAGCAGATCCTCAACCTCGCCGCCTCGTTCCAGATTCCCGAGACCGGCTTCACCCACCAGTCGGCGATGCCGGCCGTGAAACGGCCCGGCGAGCTGAAAAGCGAGGACGAGCTGCGCCAGCTGGCGAAGGACCACATCCCGAAGGAGTTCCAGAAGCAGTTCGCAAGGCCGCGCCCCATCGAACTGAAGCCGGTCGACCCGCGCCAGATGATCAGCCCGGCCAAGACCGAACCCAAAAAACAGATGTGGCTGCGCGCCCGCGGACCGGTCGGCGATGACGTTGCGCTACAGCAATGTCTTCTAGCCTACGCCTCCGACATGGGAATTCTCGATACTGCGACCAAGCCGCACGGGGTCAACTGGTTCACCGGCGGCGTCCAGATGGCCAGCCTCGACCATTCGATGTGGTTCCACGAGCCGTTCAACATCTCGGAATGGCTGCTCTACACCATGGACAGCCCGTCGGCCTCGGGCGCGCGCGGCTTCAATCGCGGCGAAGTGTTCACCGAATCAGGAAAGCTTGTGGCGTCTGTCGCACAAGAGGGCCTGATGCGTCCGCGAGAACAGAAGTTCAAGAATTGAGTCGCTGGAGCCGACATGCGGCTGCCTGCCCCAATGGATCGGCTGGCGACTGCGTGTATGGGTTGGACAACTCTGAGGCTGGGGCCGTGGAGTGACGACAGAATGATGCTTCGCTGGATCATCCCTGCAGCGGCCCTGGCAGTGCTTGCCGCATGCGGCGACCCGGTCACCCCGCAGGCCAACGTCGCGGTCTCGGCTGTCGCGATCAATGGCGACGCGTCGCCGCCCGCAGCGTCTCTAGCGGAATCGCCCGCGCAGATTCAGCCGGTCGAGACCGCTTCCGCCGAACCCGCTGCTCCGCCCGCCGTCGAACAGGGCGGCGCGCCCTCGCCCGGCCATGTCCCGCTCAAATACCTGATCGGCAATGTCGATCCGGCGAACGATCCCGCCTTCGCGCGCATTCCGGACAAATACATCGCCGGCAGCCGTGTCTGGGGCCAGAAGGATGCGGTCGCAGCTTTCGTCCGCATGGCCGAAGCCGCCGCGGTCAACGGCTACAAGCTGAAAGTCGTCTCCGCCTTCCGCTCGTTCGGCGATCAGAAGCAGATCTGGGACGACAAGTGGACCGGCAAGACGCTGGTCGGGCGCGGCAAACTTCCGCAGACCGTTCCCGATCCGAAGAAGCGTGCGCTGAAGATCCTCGAATTTTCCTCGATGCCCGGAACCTCGCGCCATCACTGGGGCACGGATTTCGATCTCAACAACCTCAGCAATTCCTGGTTCAAGTCCGGCGAAGGCGCACACATCTACGAATGGCTGACGCTGCACGCCGCCGAGTACGGCTTCTGCCAGGTCTACTCACCCAGGGGCGAAGACCGTCCGACCGGATATGAGGAGGAGAAATGGCACTGGTCCTACCTGCCGGTCGCTACCTGGTACCTCAAGCAGTATCCGGTCGACGTCGGCTATGAGCGATTGGCCGGCTTTGAGGGCTCGTCCGCGGCGAAGGACATCGACGTCATCAAGAACTACGTCCAGGGCATCAATCCCGACTGCAAATAGCCGCGCCCGGTATCGGCCCCTGATTGCCGTTTCATCTAGGTTCGTCCGATGTTGTCCGGAACCTGACGTCGGGATAATGGCCAATAATCTTCGGGCATTGCGCGCAGCGGCCCGCAACGGTTAACGCGCGGCACATCATTGTCCGGCACCGTCGGCCCGCCGAGTCGCCCCCACCAACACAGGAGGAGTCGGTGGCGGAATCCGATGAGGAGCGGGCGCTCGTCGCGCAGCTGCAAGCCCTCGACATGGCGGCCGCCGTGCTGGACGAGACAGGCGCCGTCCGTGCGGCGACCACCGCCTTCCGGTCGCTGTCGCCGGCGCTGGCGGATGGCTGCATCGGAAAGCCGCTCGAAGATGTTCTGAAGCCGGCTTCCAACGATCACACGCTCTGCGATGGCGCCCACATCTACCGGATCGACCGCGCGAGTGGTTGCTGCTGGTATCGCGACCAGCGCCGAACGGTGTCGGGCCGCGAGGTCGCCGTCCTAGTCGACGTCAGCCTCGAATGGCGGTTGCTGGGTCGGCAGATGGACGCGGTGGAATCGCTGCGGCGCGAAGCACACGACAACGCCCGCCGGCTACGCATGACGCTCGCCCGCACCAAGGCCGCTCTGTACGAGGGCGACTTCCGGTTCGCCGCCGCCTGGACCTCGCCGGAACTGCCGGACCTCGCCGGGCCGGAAGCATTTTCGCGGTTCGGGGACGGAACGCTCAATTTCTTCCATCCCGACGATCACGAAACCATCCTCGTTCAGCGCGAGAACGACCGCGCCGGCCGCCGGATCCTGCCGGCGATGGTGCGCCTCAACCGCACCGACCGTGAATTCTGGGTGCGCGTGTTCCGCGAGATCGAGCGGGACCCGAATGGTGAACCGGGCCGGTTCCTGGGCATCGTCATCGACTGCAATGAAGAGAAGAAGCAGGAGAACGAGCTGAGCCGCGCCCGCGCCGAGGCCGAGGCGGCGGCGGTTGCGAAGTCGAGCTTCCTCGCCTCCATGAGCCATGAGATCCGCACGCCCCTGAACGGCGTCCTCGGGATGGCGCAGGCGTTGGCCGCCGACGGCCTCAACGATTCGCAAAGCGAGAAGGTGCAGATCATCCTCGACAGCGGGCGGACGCTGATGGGTCTGCTCAACGACGTGCTCGACCTGTCCAAGATCGAAGCCGGCAAGATGGAGATCTCGTGCATCGACGGCGATCTGGCCTCGACGCTGGACCGCGCCCGCAAACTGTTCCTGCCCAAGGCGGAAGAGCGCGGCATCGGCCTCACATTCGATCCCGGCGAGGCGCCCATCCCGCGGCTGAGCTATGATCCGGTCCGGGTCAACCAGTGCGTCAGCAACCTCCTGTCCAATGCGGTGAAGTTCACCGAGCGGGGCGAAGTGGCGATGCGCCTCAAGGTCGAGCCGGCCGGAGGCGGACGCAGCCGCGTGACGATTTCGGTCTCGGACACCGGGATCGGCATGAGCGCCGAGCAAGCGTCCAGGCTGTTCTCGGCGTTCACCCAGGCCGATGCATCGACCTCGCGCCGCTTCGGCGGCACCGGGCTGGGCCTATCGATCACCCGCCAGATGGCGCGGCTGATGGGCGGCGAGGTGCGTGCCGAAAGCGTCGAAGGCCAGGGGTCCACGTTCCACCTGACCTTCCTTGCCGATCCGGCGACCAGCGCTGCGAAGGTCGAGGATCATTCGGCGCCGGCGCTTGCCGGCAAATCGCTGAAACGGTTCGGCGGCTGCCGGGTGTTGCTGGTGGACGACAATGCGGTGAACCGGATGGTGGTGCGCCTGTTCCTGGCCCCGCTGGGTCCGCGTATCACCGAGGCGGAGAATGGCGAACAGGCGCTGGAGATGCTCGAGCGGGGCGCCTTCGACATCGTTCTTCTGGACATCCACATGCCGGTGATGGACGGCGTCGAATGCATCGGGCGCATCCGCGCGAGCGGCGCCGGCTGGAGCAGCGTGTCGGTGCTGGCGCTCACCGCCGACGCCATGTCGGGCGACCGCGAACGCTATCTGTGCATGGGCATGGACGATTATGTCGCCAAGCCGATCGACCAGCGTGAACTGATCTCGAAGGTCGCAGCCTTGCTGGCGCGCACCATGGATGGGCCCATCGATCTGCGCCAGGCCGGATGACGGTCCTGCCGCCAGATGTGATCCGAACCGCGCCGGCGGCGTAAACCCTCCTTGCAAGTCCAGAGGCTCCGTCGACCGGCTAGGCCCGGGCCGGGTTCTCGTGCAGGCTGCGTTCGGGTCAGGATTTCGGCGAACTCTCATGTGGATCGATGCAAGGACCGGCCTGCTCGCGGCCGTCGGGTTGTTCGCCTGCGCGGGCGCGGCCATGGCCCAGCAACCCGCTTCGGCGCGTTATCAACCGCCCCGCACCGCCTATGGCGCGCCCGACCTTCACGGCGTCTGGGACGCCGATTTCATCACCCCGCTGGAGCGCCCCGAGGGCGTCACCGACCTGATCGTTCCCAAGGACAAGGCCGCCGAAGTCATCACCAAACTCTTCGAAAAGCCTGACGGCCCCTATGATCCGGATTTCGACTACTTCTTTCCCGACAAGCTCCTGTCGATGCATGGCGAGCTGCGCTCGTCCTGGATCGTCGAGCCCCGCGACGGCCATCTGCCCTACACCGCGCTCGCAAAGGCTGTCCTCGCCCGCGCCGAGGACACCGACCGGCCCCGCTTCGACAATCCCGAGGAACGGCCGGGGTCGGAGCGCTGCGTCTACAGCCTCGGGCACGCACCCATAACCGCGATCAGCCTCGTCATCCCGAACCAGATCATCCAGACGCCGGACGCCATCGTCCTGATGACCGAGGACACGGATGGCAGCCGCATTGTTCGCATGAGCGGGTCAGCCCCGCCCGACGCGATCCGGACGCGCGCAGGATATTCGGCAGGGCGCTGGGAGGGCGACACCCTGGTGATCGAGACCGATCACCTCGCCGCTCACGATCCGGTCGGCATCCTCTTCCGCGATGCAATCATGTTGTCGGAAGGCAGTCGCATCACCGAGCGGTTCAGCCTCTTGTCGGACACCGAGCTGCTCTACCAGTTCACTGTCGCAGACCCCGCGCTATATGACCGTCCATGGCTGGGCGAATATGTGATGAAGCGCCTCGACGACAAGCTCTACGAATACACCTGTCACGAGGGCAATCGCGGGATGGAGAACATCCTCAAGGCCGCGCGGCTCGGAAAGCAGAAGCCGCCTAAGAAAAAAGCGGGCAAGAAGCCAGATCAGAAACCGGGGGATCAAGCGCCGGAGACGAAGTGACCAGGGCAAGGTCGATCACCTTCTTCACCGTCGGCTATGAGCGCACCACCCTGGCCGGACTGATCGCAGCGCTGCAGGCCAATGGCGTCACGCGCGTGATCGATACGCGCGATGTCGCCAATTCGCGCCGGGCGGGCTTTTCGAAAAAACTGCTCGCGGCGAGCCTCGACGAGGAAGGGATTGGCTACATTCATCTGCGCGCCCTCGGCACACCCAAGGCGGGACGCGAAGCCAACCGCGCCGGCCGAATGGACGAGTTCCGCAACATCTACGAGGCCTCGTTCCAGCAGCCCGAAGCACAGCTTGCACTCCTGGAGTGCGCCGACCTCTGCCGCGACCAGCCCTCCGCCCTGCTCTGCTTCTGCGGCGACGGCGCCAAATGCCACCGCAACCGCATCGCTGAGGCGCTGGAGGAGAAAGGCCTCAAGCGCAAAGAGATCGGTTTCGGCTGATTGGAAGCCCGCCCTCGTGGTTCGACAGGCGCTTTCGCTGACGCAGTCAGCGAAAGCGCCTGTCGAACCACGAGGGCGGCGGCCACGAACCGCGAGATCAGAAAGGGGAGGCTTGCGCCTCACCTTTCCGCATCTCGAATTCTGCGAAGCCTATTTCGCCGGCTTGCGGAACTTCATCATGAACTGGTCGGTCTTGTGACGGATCGAGGGATCGAACACCGTCTTGTCGTGCGGGTCGGCGGGGTTCCGCAGGGCGTTGGATTCGCCCACATACTCGAAGCCGGCCGCGAGCACTTCGCCTTTCACCATCGCAGGATCGATGCGGTGGATCGTGGCGTTGAAGGCGACGCCCGGCGCCGCAACGTGGTCGAGCACGATGTAGACGCCGCCCGGCTTCAGCGCGTTGAAGATCGCCTTGTTGGCTGCGTTAATGTCGAGGTTGCGGCCGGGGTTGTGCATGTCGTGATAGTTCTGCGAGGTCCACACCAGATCGAGCGGCTCGGGCGTAGCGATCGTCAGGAAGTCGGTCTGGACGAAGGTGGCGTTCGGATAGTTCGCCTTGTCGTCGAGGATGCCCTGGAAGCCGAGCGTGCGTCCGGCTGCGGCCGGTCCGTTAAGCAGGTAGAGCTTGCCGGTCGGTCCGATCGCCTTCGAGAAGATGCGCGTCATGTAGCCGCCGCTCGGGATCAGCTCGCCGACCTTCATGCCGGGCGCCGCGCCGGCGAAGGCCAGCATCTCGGCCGGCTTGCGGTCGGCGTCGAGATCGGTGTCGGCTTTCGGCCGGGCGGTGTCGGCGATCGCGGCGACGATGTTGGCCGAGCTCGCCGTCGGAGCCGGCGTCTGTGTCGCCGCCGTCTGGCAAGCAGCAATGCCGAGCAGCGCCGCAAGAGCGAGAGTCCGCATCAGACTTGTACGCATGAATTTCCTCCGCCGGATTTTTCCGGCGCACGTCGGCGCCGGCTTTCTGGCGAAAGCACTAGTCGAAAGAAGTTCGCCCCACAATTGAACGACGCGTGAGCAGTTTGCCTATCAGTGGAAGGGGATCAGCGCCGCGCCACGGGCATCGCCTCGCTCAACAGTCCGCCGATGCGGATGGGTTCGATGCTCATCGCAAGACCGGTCTTGTCGTCAGATTCGACGAACACGCCGCACAGCGTCGCGGGTCCTTCGGCGGGCGTCTTGCGTTCTGTCGGCAACCGCGTCGCGGCGCGCTGGACGATCGGCGCCTTCTTCATCCCGATGACGCTGTCATAATCGCCGCACATTCCCGCGTCGGTGATGTAGGCGGTGCCGCCTGGCAGGATCTGCGCATCGGCCGTCGGAACATGCGTGTGAGCGCCGGCGACCAGCGTCACCCTGCCGTCGCAAAAGTGACCCATGATGTATTTCTCGGCAGTCGCCTCGGCGTGGATCTCGACAATGATCGCGTCCGCAACCTGGCGCAGCGGCGCTTCCTCCAGCGCGGTCGCGACGCCCTGGATCGGATCGTCCAGCGATTCCATGAAGG
>Ga0210377_10001843_pt1 | contig 18953 bp, 23 predicted proteins | sample PLM4_65_b1redo_FD_155480 | JGI IMG/M metagenome (GOLD analysis project Ga0210377, IMG submission 155480) | Groundwater sediment microbial communities from an aquifer in East River, Colorado, USA - PLM4_65_b1 redo | ecosystem: Environmental > Terrestrial > Soil > Riparian zone | place: USA: East...
CTGGTCAAAACTGGCCGTTATTTTTTTAACTGTCTGAGTACCGCTTCCATTGTCACAGGGAAAATAAATAGTGCGGCTGCCATGAAAAAACCGGCGGCTAAATCCATTTGCCACAGACCGAACCATAGTCCAGCTATGCCACAAAAAAATGCACTGCCCATGTAATACCTCCGATAAATATCACCGCTGGGAAAATAACCAACAGATCGACCGGAGGCCAACTCCCCTCGATCTGTTCACGCCTTGATAATTCCAAATGATTGACTTCGTTCATTTCCATCCTCCCCGGTCATGCTCAAACCGTTATATCACTCTGCCGAATATCGGCTTAAAATTCGAGCAAGTACAAGCACAGCAATTACCATCCTTGTTATATGCCTGATGGTCATAAATGTGATGGCCGCAGACTTGGCAGAGGTCTTTTGCTAAATGTTCCTCTAATGGCTTGCCATCTCGTATTTGTCGGCAAGAATCACAGAGCCAGATAGTCTCATCAACTTCGATTGTCCCGCATATGTTACAGGGCATGTGTCGCTCCTTTCGTGATATAACCAGCCTATAGACGCCGACTCCGCTTCGCTACGTACCCGGCGGCTCCGTTATTTTGCTTTACAGCCCCGATGAACCGTTCTCACTTCGGGCAGCCCATAATCGTACAGAGTATCCGTCACCCGGCTTTGAATTGAGTTTATCGGCAGATTACATACAGGACAGATTTTCAGAGTAACCACTAGGGGGATATCCGAGGAACCCCTCCCCCATGCATCAGTATAATTTGAGCAATTGCATACCCGCTTGCATCCACATCCCATTTTGCACCCCCGCAAAATATCCAGCGAATGCACAAAGGCGGCGCTTCGCTTGCTTGTGATCCGCCGCCCGTTATGCGTCAACAATCCGGCTACTGATTTGCACATTGAATAGCCGAATATCTTCGCGCCGAATCATCGTTTCGCCGTCTTGGTATCGCTGAATGTACGTTGGACTTGTGCGACCGAAATACCACCGATAAAAGCCTTTCCAAACTTCCATTTTGCCCGATCCAGTATAAGGCTCTGCCGTCCAGGACTGTTTGCTGCCGTCCATCATGGTTATTGTCAAAGTGTTTGCACGGACAATTCTCAGCACTTTTAATGGTTCTGGTTGCCTTTTCCAAAACTTGAGCACTTGCTCCCCCTTTTCGCGTCGGCCAGCGAAAACGCATAACCAACGCTGTGGGCTAGTCGGCAAAACCCGCCGCTGGTCACGCTACAGCGCCCCATTATCCCAAAGATTTTCTAAGTTCCTCAATAATAATGGCAGCAGCCCACATGGGAACATCGCCATAATGCTCAACGCCAAATCATCACATTCACGTATCCACCATCTGTTTTTTATCGACCTGATATAGAGGTGCCAGCCTCACGGACCTGACCGCCCCGGCCTCCGTGTTCGGGTCCATGATATTGGCCAGCACCTTTTGAAGCTCCTCATCGAATAATTGCACAGCGGCCCCACCCTTCAACGTCTCCAGCGAAACAAGCCCCTCATCGAAAATCAACATGCAAACCTCCTTTCTGTTAGTATCTGGTAGCTAGTTGCTGGTAGCTGGTAGCTGGTAAAAGATTTCAACTAGCCACCAGCTACCAGCCACCAGCAACTAGCTTACTGGCTACTTCCTCACCCCCTCAATCCCCTTATGCCACACCGGGTCATGATCCGGGCAAAACTCCGGCATCGGCGCTTCATGCGCCCAGGCCAGTATCCAAATCCGGGCATACTCACCGCGCTTTTGACAGTTTTGCGCCTTGCACCAGCTGCATGGAGTCTCTGTAACCGCTCCCGCTTTGCCCACCGACGCGCACCCAGAGAATCTCACCTGCCGGGCTCTGGAAAACCTGCCATTCTTTAGAGAACTTTTCGACCTCATCCGCATCCCTGCATTCAATCGTCCCCGCCACTCCCATGAACAAAACGAGAAGCGTCATAACAACCCACGCCCAAACCACACCCTGACGTTCTCTTCGCTTCATCCGGTGTCTCCTTTTCCGTTTCCAAGTGGGAAATAAACTCATCCACAACAGTTCTCAAAAGCTTCATCTTCAAAATGAACTGCTCCCGCCCCTCCAGCGTCGTCTGGTGGACCCGCGCCCGCACATGGCAGTCCCCCACCTCCAGGAACGTAAACCGGTCATCAGGTTTCCACGCATCCGGCCCGTCATAAGCCACAACCGACCCAGTAGACGGCGACAAAGGATCATTCAAAAATTCACGCCTGCAAAATGTCTTCATAAAATCCTCAACTTTTAGCACCGCGGGAGCGTGCTTTGTATTTCTGCATCCCAACCTTCGCCCGCTGCCGCAGATACTCACCAAGATCAAGCCCCGCCGCCCGAACCCTTGCAATCTCGATAGAAATAGAAGACGGTTCCCCTCCGGAATGATCAACCCTAGCTGGAACATTGTATTTCAGAAGCGGCGCCAGTTGCCTGACGACCTCATCCGCAATAGCCTTTATTTCCGTCTCCGAAAGGTTCACGCCCGCGCCTCCAGCGCAATTTGCTTCGCATTCATCGCTTTCATCTCCGCGACGATCACAGCCGAAACAGCAGGGACGCAATCCCGGCAAATACCATGCGACACGCCCGACACGCCCCGGCCGTCCTTCCGCTCTATAATATCTTTGCAATACATGCAGACCACCGTAATCACCGTTTGCATTGGCTGCTCCTCGCGACTTTAATCTATCCGCTATCCGCTATCCGCTAATCGCTATCCGCTGCAATCTATCAATCTCCGCGCAGATCAGCGCCCCGGCAACCACCAGATTCTCGATCCGGGAATGATGGTCACGGCTATCAAGCTCCGGCTCCCAGGGGTAAGCGTCATCAGGTATTCCAGGGCCGGTCCCCAGCCCGTCAACCACGAAAGTATCATCCCCCTCGATCTCGAAAACAGCATGGCAAGCCGCAGCCTTCGCCAGTTGTCCGGACGTGAGCAGGTCGTCAAACTCCGCGATGTACCCCTTCCCTTCGTGCCGTTCTCTCTCCTTCGCAACCAATTCAATACCAGTCATAGCAATAAATCTCCTTTCGTTTTTTAACCCTTATCTCGCGCAGAGACGCATTCCGCGCCGGCCAATTTATCGTTATCATAGTCCAAACGGGTCTTTCATTTCATGCAAGAGGTCAAATTTCACCAGGTCCAAAGCGCCGATTGCAGCCGCATATGTGAGCTGTTCCTTGTCAAGATGCTCACTGAGGACATTGCGTATAGCTTCACAGAGTTCAGGTATTCTTTTATCAAATTCCTTTGCCATCATTTACTCCTTTCCGCCCCATCCCCCTTTGCCAAAGGGGGACACAGGGGGATTTCACAGATTTTAAGCTAAAGCTTCTCGCACCCTTCACGAACCGACTGGGCATAGCGCCGCAAACGCGACACTTCTTTGTTCAATAAAGTTGTCTCAAGATCCCTAAGACAAAGGATCTTTATCGTTCCTTCAAGTATCCCTATCCCTTCCTCAAGCATGGGGATGCTGCACTCCATGAGAACCTTCTTTTCAATTTTGTGTTTCTGCTCTTTGGTTAAAACGGGGTATATATCCCGCACGTCCCTCGCCGTTTCCATAACTACCCCCTACTTCCTGAATGATAAGCCACACCAGGCCCGCCCATCTGGCTCTTCTCGCTTGCGTTCGGCTTTCTTATCTCGAACTCTCGATAGATGTTGTTTCCGCAATTAACGCACTTCACATTTACAACCCTGTGGACACCGGGCACATGACCCGGGATCAACAGCCCTTCACACTTCGGGCACCTCGGTCTTTTCATTCTATCTCCCTGCTATGCTCTGATCGGCATTACCACCGCTTTTGTGCCGAGTAATGTTCTGATTGACTTTGCCTTTGTTTCAGCCTCCTCCGAGATAATCGACAACGAGAAGAAGACACACCGTTCGCAAATGCAGAGATTATTTTTCGAGGTGATCAGGAAGGCGACTGCATCACGGCTCAACCCACAAAATGAGCATGAAAAATCATCAGACTCGGGAGAGGGTCCGGGGGTTGGTTCTACTGTTTTACACATATCATTTCCTTTCTGGCGCATTCCGCGCCGGGCAATTTAGCGTTGTATCCCTAGCAGTTTAAGGACACCACACCTGATATTTTCTTCGCCACGACGGACACCGATTGCATAGATAGCCTGGACAACTTCGCCAGCCTTGATATTCTGTGTATCGATTGTGCCGATTGAGGGGTGATAAATTTCTGATGGCGCACCCGGATCTTCAGCATCAACAAAACCGAGTGCCGACAATAGCTGCAATGCACTTTCTTTACGTGATAGGATTGCGTCAATCATGGTATAGCTCCTTTCGCTTTTCTCTGCGTTTCCGACTCCGCGTCCCCTTCAGCCTGCTCTTCCGGCTCCTCCTCCAGCACCAACAAATCATCCTCCCTCATCTTCGCCAGATACAGCGTTTCCGCCTTCCCACCAGGGACCGGCACATATCGGCCGTTCATGAAGTTGATGAAGTTCGACCGGCTCAGTTTTTTAGTCGTCGCCCACAGTCCGACTTTCCGGCCTGTGTCCCTGAACCTCTGGTGTGTCGCAGCAAAATTCACTTTCAATTTCAGGCCTCCATGTGATACAACTTACATATCAACTAATCGTTTTCGGTATACTGTAATGGTGCGTGTAACTAATTTATAATTCGGTTTTCGTATAATGTCAATATATATTTTTACGTTTTTTGATAATTTATTATGGCCCTGGCCGATAATCTTAAAAAACTAATGGAAATTAAACAGATTAGCCCTTTTGACTTGTCAAAAATATCCGGGGTTCCGCAGCCAAGAATATCCGAAATCGTAAACAGCAAAACGTTAAACCCGCAACTAAAGACGCTGGTTAAACTAGCAGAGGCATTAGAGGTTGAGATTGTGGTCCTTGTTGGTAGTGAGGCGGTCGAGAGCAAATACAAACAATTCGCAGAGGTTAGAGAAAAGCAATCTATTCAGGATTATCAAAAGCGTTATGGGGTTACTGCTTTATTTCGGGAGATTAATCCTGGGCAAGAAGAACTTCTTCGCTGTTGGGACCTGTTGGATGAAGGGAAGAGAAAGTCGTTAATGGATGTAGCCAGAGCAATGGCGGGGTTCAATTGCAGATCGGTAGAAAGCGATCAAGAGGAGAATCCCTTAACCGTCTCGAAATCCGCAGTGAAATGATTCGGCTTGGGTGGAGATTATAACAAATGTATAGGGTATTTAAGACATTATTGCTCCTGATATTTCTTTTCGTATCGTCTGCTTTCGCAGACGGTCTTTCGTCTAAAGTCAACAAACTCATCCAACAAAATGATAAATGGTCACTATATGAAGCAGCAGAGGCATACAGATATGGTCATGGTGCAAAACAAGACATTGTTGAAGCTGCCAGACTTTATCTGCGAGCTGGTGAAAAGGGTAACTTTCACGCGCACTATGATATCTATACTTTGTGGGATGATTTTGAAGAACAGTATGTGGAGCCTCCATTTTCGGTGAGGCAGTTTACCATCTCAAAAAACATTGCAATCTTAAACTACGAGAGGCTTCTCGCCAAGAAACCCAACGATCCAGAACTACACTACCGGTTAGCCATCCTTTACGATCCTGGTGTAGGCATCACCGGGAAAGAGCAAAACATATGTAAAATGCATCTCAAAAAAGCTGCCAGGCTTGGACATATTGAAGCAAAACGGCTCCAAACGCAGGCTAAGGAGTATGGTTTTTAGACTTCGTTTGCGGGTATAAAAATCCAGCGGAGGTGGTTATGGGATTTTTCAGCAACTTGTTTTCTTTATCTGGTCCAGACAAATTGATGGCCTCTAAAAACGCCCTTGTCGCTAAGTATACCTTCCTTATGCAAGATGAAAAACATCAAATGATGATCCAGATGAAGGTTACTGAGTTTCTTCAAGAACAAGGTTTTTCTTCAAAAGGACTTAAAGAAGATGCATTTTTCGGTCTGTCGGTTTTCGCAATGGGGCAACTTGGCATTAAACCGGCGTTGCCCGGGATTCTTTTTAAGGATGAATGGCAATATATAAAAAATCCTATAATTGCCTTAAGAGATGCCGAACAAGAAATCAAGATGGTCCAACGGGAAATCATGACAAGGCATGGGGTTGAAATATCGCTTGAACATTCATGATCAAGTTAATTAGTCTCATAGTGGTTACTGCAACACTTTACAGCAATACCGCCCATGCCGCCCACTTCCACAAAGAAGCCGAATACCGGGACGCATGGTGTAAAGGGAGAACCGAAGTCACGCTACACGACGGCAGCCGGGTTGACTGCCTCACCGAAAACTACGCCGTAGAATTCGACTTCGCGCCCAAGGCATACGAAGCCCTTGGTCAGGCCATTCATTATGCCCGGATCACCGGCATGGACCCGGCCATCGTCCTCATCATCGAGAACGAAAAAGACTGGCGCCACTACAACCGCATCCGCCGCACCGCCAAAAAAAGAGGCGTCAAACTCTGGTATATGGCGCCACAAGACATCGGCAAACAACGAGGGAAGTAATGCTCTTCCACAAACTCATAAATCAAAAACTCGAAGTTGCCGGGATCTCTATAGACGAAATAGCGCGCCGCACAGGACTCTCGAACGCCTCCATCAGCTACTACATCACTACATCCAGGGTCCCCACACAGAAATCCCTGGAAAAGCTTGCCCGGTACTTCGGCGTATCCGCCGCACAGCTCCTCGAAGAGGACGTGCAAGACCTGATCAAAAAGTTCGATGACATCCAGCCCCAATCCGCAAAAGGCAAAACCGAGCAAGAAAAACGCCTCCTAGAAGACTTCAGAAGAGCCGACCGTGTCGACCGCCTCATGATCCTGCGACTCACCGAACTAGCCGCCGGCACAGTGATGAGACAAAAATGACACTCATCCCTCATCCCTCATCCCTCATCCCGTTTTCCCCATGAGCCTGCGCCCCATGAAAAACAAGCCCGGATGGTGGATAATAGACATCGGCCGCGGCAAGAACAGAAAACGTTACCCCTTCGAAGGCAACCTCGACACCGCCCGCGAGATGGAAAAAGAACTGCGGTCGCAAGGCATCCCCCTGACCGACATCGTAACGCCAAAATTCAGCCAGTGCATACCCCACTTCATCACCAGCTACAAAAACAACCGGCCGGCCAGCACCGCCAGAACCATGATATCCCTGGAGCACCTGCAGAAACACTTCGGCAACATCTCCCTCCACGCCATAACCAACATCGGCATAGAGCAATACAAATCCGCCAGGCTGGCCCAGGGGATCAAGCCGGTCACCGTCCAGAAAGAGCTATGCGCCCTCTCCACCCTCCTCAAGTGGGCCAAAAAACAACGGATGATAGCCAACCTGCCCGAGATCAGCAAATTCCCCGGCAACATGATAGCCGCGCCGCTCCCGGCCATACCCCTGCAAGCCGACATCGAGCGGATCATCGGCGCCGTCCTCATCCCCTGGAAGCAAACCGCATTTAAATTGATGTTCTTCTGCGGACTCCGCCGGCGCGAAGCCCTGCAACTCAGAATACCAGACATAATACTAGACCGGGGCCTGATGATCGTGCGGGGAAAGGGGAACAAGCAAAGGATAGTACCGATAATCCGTGAAGACATAAAAGAAGGCATCAGATCCAGCCTCAAAGAGGCGAAAGCCGATCAGCACTTCCTCTGGGTCAACCCATCCACGGGAAGGCCATACATAGACATTATGGACGCCCTGAAAGCGGCCGCGATACGACAAGGTTTCAAGGGAAGGGTCTACAACCACCTACTGCGTCACTGCTTCGGCACATACGGCCATGAAGCAGGCCTAAGCCTGCGGGAACTACAGGAATTAATGGGGCATTCCACCAGCCAGGTAACAGAGATATACACCCACCTTTCCAGTCAACATTTAACAGCGGCATTAACCCGCTGGCAGAATCCCGCTGCACGGCGTGGCACAGAATAGCCCGCGAACCCGCCACAGGCAAGGCACAAAGTCACCCGCCCCGCTCTCAAAATCCAGCGCCCGCAAGGGCATGCCGGTTCGACCCCGGCCTTCGGCACCATTTGAAATCAATATGTTGGATGATGTTAAGCAGGTTGATAAAGAAAGTTATCCACAGGCAAAAAGCCCACAAAAGTACACATAAAAAAAGCCCCTCGGGAGTGAAGGGCTACCTCTATGCCGACGGCGAAAGGTCCGCCAGGGAGATGAATGTGGTGCGGGCTATCCGACTGGCGGCTCGGCATTCGCCGGGATAGCCGCTGCCAGAGCTTCGCCATATCACTGATACCCCTCTAGAATCGTTGTCAGTTGCGAGATGTACCCTTCCTGAAGCGTTGTTTTCATTAGGAAATATTCGATCACCTGCTTGGGAGATGATTCCCTGGTGATTACCGGATAATCCGGGGCCTTTGGGATCTCCACCTTCGGGCAGGGGACCGGAGTAGGGACATAAACGATCTGCTTGCTGAACAGACCACAGCCGGACATAGAGACCAGCAACCAGCAACCAGCAACCAGCCACCGGAATCGTCTCATAGTGTCACCCCCATAAGGATGATGTTCTTCGCATCCTCTATGGCTCCGCAGCAATCCTCCCTGATCGGCTCTTTTTTCAGGGTCTGTATCCGGCGCTCGTAATCGACTGCAATTTTCTGCCGCTTTATTTCAGCCGCATCAATCTTCAACTTAGCCGCATCCCCCTGTTTTTTCATCTCCAGGACCTGAGCATTCTGCGCAGCAAGAAATGCCTCACTCTCCCCTGCCTTTGCCTTGTATATCTGCACCTCTTTCTGGCAGGCCCATAGCCGGAACGACTGGACACCGGAGAACACAGTCAAGATAACTACAGCAGCTACCAGGGCATACTGGACTATTTTCATTTCGAGAAATTTATTGATTACCAGGAGGAATGACATCCGACACCTCTTTTCTTTCAACAACAGATTTTGTCGTGACACTCCCACCAGACCGCGCCTTGCTGTACGCATCCGCAGCCTTTCCCGCTGCACCGCCTGTGACCAGTATGAGAGTTATCCACTGGACTAAACTTGCAAATGATTCCGGGATTTCCGGGATTACAATCTTTATAGAAAAATTGGACGAGATCGAAGCACCTATAATTATTCCCGCTACGGATGTGAGAAAAAGGAACAGCATCACCCTATTGTTTGAAGGTGATCCGTCCTTCTCTGACCACTGGAGGCGTAGAAAGGTAAATGGTTTCATTTCTATCCCCTAGACTTTGGTACGACCTCAGACACATTTTTACAATATGGGCACTTAGCATATACCTGCTCAAGGTGCGCTACGAATGTATTGTTGCACTCCGGGCACTCTATATGCGCTCCGTCAAACTTTATTTCTGCTCGTGCCAGTCTTATATTCTGTTTCATGCTATTGATACCAAAAGGGGCTACACGCTGATAATAAACCGACAGCCAGTAGCAATATAAATAACTTCATATCAGTCCTCTCCTTTTAAGGCGTTTGTCTGCCAACGCCATAGCCAACCTGATAGACGCGAACTCTCTATCTGTCCGCCGCAACTGCATTGTTTCCTCGACGGTAAAAAAACACGGTGGGTATCTCTGCAACAGATGAAGGCTATAGTTTATCCGTTTCTTAGGACCGGCACCTTTAGGCATGGCTACATCTCCACGTCTATAGGATTGTCAGTGGGCCTGTGATTGTCAACCCTTCAGGCTTCGGAGGCGGGACTACCCCTGATACCACACTTGACGTAGGGCTTTCCTGTGTCCCAGCCTGGAATGTGGCATAAAAACACAATGTTTTCCCTATTGCCACATTAGGGATTACTACTGTGGCCCCAGTTGCAGCGCCAGTCACAACGACTTTTGTAGGAGTTGACCAAGGGAGTACCGGGCAAGTAGCCCCAGCCGCTACCACCCCGTAATAGTTCGTCGCCGTGATACCTACAGACGGACTCGCTGGAGTGTTTTCCAATATTGCAGTCGCCGCGAATGAGTGGCCTGCCATCAAAACCAGTAGCACCATCACGCTAACCGTAGAAAACAGTTTCGGCCATTTCCAAACAGAGGACCATGTTGGAGTGATTAACTTACCCTGCATTGAAGCCAACGCCGCAGTGAGCGATGCCAAGATGACCCCGATTTCCAGATAGATAGCGGCAAGAACGACCAACCACGCGATTAAACCGATAAAAAACATCATAGTAACCTCCTTTTCTTACCACCAGTCAGGTAATTCATACTGTTTCTTCCATCTCGTTTTTAAGCAGCGCCACATCTTCTTTATCCAGTTCCCCATCCCTGGAGAGTTGCCGCACATGCTCCAGGATCGATTCCGGCTGGCCGTCACGCTTCAGCCAGGACATGAGGAAACTTATTTGGCTTGGATCTTCGTGCGCCCTGTCGAGGCGGTAAGCCCCGGCGATATCCTCCGCCCTCTGCAGCAGCTTTTCCGGGTCAGCGGCGTTGATAGCAACCAGCGTTTTCGTGCCGATTGCGCCATCGGGCGTTACCCTTGCGGCCAGTTGCATCCACCTGATACCCCGGCCACCGGCATTCACCGCATGGTCATAGAGCCAGTTTGCAACATCCTGGTTCTCGATCATGCCGATCCGGTTTGCGTCCCAGAAATTATGAACCCAGCCCCCCTCGTTGGCCTTTCGGATTTTGTCCGCAATCTCAAAAACCGCCATCGCTCACCCCTTTATCGGTTCCGCCCAGTCCCGGCCGCAGGAACAGTGATAATGCCAATGTTTCCCTTCGCAATCCTTTGAAAAACTGATAGCCCCGCAGAATATGCTTGATTTATGGAGATTTCTTTCAACCGCATACCCCTTGCAGCCGGGGCACTGATGCTGCAGGAACTGTTTCATTCTTCCCGTCCGCCCTCGATCATATCAATACAGAACGGTTTTTGATCCGTTGATCGCCTGTATGGATAAGAGCCGTGCGGCTTCAAATCTTCGGCTCTTTGATGGGTATATCCTCCAGCGCAACCATGCTCTTTTGTGCCCTTCAGGATATTATGCTCCGTCCACAATTCGTTGGCGCTGTTTTCAACCCTGTGCAGGCGTCTGATAAAATCCTCGGAGAATCTCTGGAGAATGGTTTCGAACTTGTCTATTTTCGTCTCGAAAGACTTTGCCATGTCCATCCGGGCGGCGCGGTCTTTCTCCATTTCATCCTTGAATCCATAGACGATGAATCCCACGCAGCAGGCCAGCGCGGTCATAAGCCCGCTTAGAATCCACATGAAAATGGTCATTTAGTCCGCACCTCAATTGGATTTTTTTCCTGGTCGGCGCATAGGCCATCATTCACAACAGTTGTGATAGACTTACCGCAAGTTTCCGGAAAAAGCAATTGGATAGTTGCTGGTGGCTGGTAACTGGTGGCTGGTTGATTTTGACTAGCGACCAGCGACTAGCGACTAGCTACTGTAGTTGCTTCCTTGTCCACGCCATGCGCTTCTTATCCGGCTTCGGCTCCAGCGCCCTGTCTATCGATTCCCGCTTGATGACCGGCACAAGCCCGTTTGCCTGTGACCCGCGCAGTTTGGTATTCCACCGGATGATTTCCCGCATCACATCCCGGCGGGCTTCTCCCCGGCTGGATATCCGGAGCTTCGCCAGCAGATCGTCGCGCTCTTCTTTCCAGAATGCTTTCAGGCTCTTCTCGGTCCCGACCAGCTCGCCCCGTTCCGACACCCTGGAAGGCTGGAAACCGAGCACCCTGGTTGCCGCCTCGCCCGGCGTGTACTTCATCTGCTTGCCGGTCTCATCGAATATCACCTTGCCGCTTGCCGTGGTCGCTCCCTGCGTGGCCATCCTTCCGGCCCGCATGGCTCCGGCTATGGCCTCCGGCGCCAGGTTCTCCACGGTCTTGTAAACATTCCCACGGCTTGCGGCAACCGCCGCCCTCGATCCCTTCTGGATCAGACCGGTCATGACCCCGCCCGCCGCTTCCGGCAGGTTCTCTCCGGAGAGGAGCGGGGAGACGATGGGGATCTGCAGGCGGATTGCGTTGGATATGTTCACCCCGCCGGCGGATGCCAGACCGTGCCAGGCAAAGCCGTTCACCATCTCGCCGAATGTGCCGTACTCCTTGGCATGGGCAGAGGTCCATTTCTTCAGGTCAAGTTTCGGGGATGATCCGAACAGCCGTTGATACAGCTTGTCCAGCTCGTCCCAGCCGGGCAGCGCCGCCGCGCCGCCGATGATCGCCATTGCTACGGCATAGCGCAGGAGCGCCTTCATATCCTCCTTCTCGCCGCTGGTGAGCCGGTTATATACCCAATTCCAATTGTTCCACATGAACGATTGCAGGGCATAGACAGTGCGGCCGACCGGATTCTGCGCGAAACCCGGCAGGTTTGCCCTGCTCATCTCGGAGTTGACGTTGCGGTTCACATCCATAGCCTTTTCCAGCGCCTCTATTGCAATGTCGGTCTTTACGGAATCAGGCAAAGCGCGGCCCGCCCGTAATGCCGTCTCCCGAGCCGTGAAGTCGGCTACGAACGTCCGGTATGCAGCCAGGATCATGGTCTTTCTGTTCAGGAGTTCAACCTCCTGGAACGGCGCAAGGGCCTTGTCTGTCAGTGTGCGAAGGAACTTGGAGGCCTTGCCCGTTGTCCCGGAGCTCATCCCGGACATTTCATGTACCGCAGTCTCCATCTCCTGCAATTTAAACAGTTTCGAGTTGAACATCTTCTTTTCCGCGTCGGTCAGGTTCCCGCTGACGATATCCTTCTGCGCCTTGCCGATTGCGAATACCGCGCTTCTCTTGGTATGCCGCCCCAGCTCCGCCACGCCCAGCACCCAGGGCTGAGTAGCATTGATCACCATGGAGGAGACTTTGAAACCCAGATACATGAATGAGGCGATAGCCCGCAGGTTTCCGGAAACGGAGTCATAGTATCCCATGTTGCGAAGGTTGGCCTGGATATACGCATAGGCCCACTGCTTGACCTCCGCCGGAGCATAGCGGAAGTTCTCGAACTGGTCATGGGCATAGCGGGCCTTACTGAGCATCCCGGCCGCGCCGGTCATGTAGCTGTGATAAGCGTCAACCGTGTTTTCCTTATCGTAGCCCTCGATCAGGTATTCCGCCCGGCGTATCTGGTGAGCGCCCGCGCCACGCGCCATGAGCACCTCGGCGGTGTTCTGGAGTATCGCGGCCCGCATTGCCTTTGCTTCTTCCTGGCTTATGTCGCCCCGGTTGTGGGCGGTCTCAATGGCCTTAAGCTGCACCTGTTGGGCGGCGAAATCGCCCTTCATGTCGCCGTACATGTCTTCCGTTATCTGGTCGGCAAACTTGGTTGAAACTTCGTAATACTCCCCATCGATATGGCTATCCGGGATAAAGCCCTTGATATCCTTCTTTATCTCCGCAACATGCTTATTCGCCCGGCGCGAAGTGCCTTGCAGGCGCATGTATACCTTGACCCGAATACTGCCGTCCCCGAGCTTTTCAAGTTCATCCTGCATCCGCTTCAGGTCCGTGGCTGATATCTGATCCTCTTTTGCCTGTTTGATTTCCTCCTTCATATTGTGGATGGCAAACAGCCGGTCCTCATAGACTCTTTCAAAAATGCGGTTATACTGCTTGCGGAAGTGCTCCATCTGCTCCTTTGGTTCTAATTCGCCTAAAAGCGGCAGGGTTTCTACCCTCTCGGCTATCTCCTTCTTTATCCGCTCTTTTTCTTCTTTAGTGAGTTGTTTATACGCGGCTACCTTCTTAGCGATCTCATCGGTCTTATTTCCTATCTCCGCAAGGATATCGTCCCTTTCAACCTTTTTTATCTTCCCTTCCAGCTTTTCCTTAAGTGCCGTTATCTCTTTGTTCTTCTGCTCGATGTCAGAGACGAAGGCGTCCCTCTCCTTCTTTGGAAGCCTGCCGACTTTCAGTTCTGCCCTCAGATCTTTCAGTTCCTTCCGTATCCTGGCGTTTGCGTCCACATCAGTTGCAACGAACTGATGGCCTTTTGAATCCTGCCAGTATTTGAGGCCCCTTGACTTGGCGGTTGACGCTATCTTTTCCGCCAGCTCAACGCCGGGGTAGTAGGGAAGTTCATAGACCGACTTGTTCTTATAATGGTTCTGTTTCCACTTAAGCGAGTTTATGACGTGGTAGACGTTTACCTGGTGATCGCCTTCGCCATGGTTCCTCGGCATCCATCCTTTGCGCTGTTCCAGCCGGCGTCGGTAATCGGATATCTGTTTCTCGACAACAGTCTCAGGAAGTCCGGCCTCATGCATGAACTGCCGGGAAATCTGCTCTATGGCGTCGGCAACCGGCCCGTCGATATGGCCCCGTATCTGCTCATAGACCTTGAAAGCGGCCTCCGAGACACCGGAAAGCTTTGAATCAGCCTTTACGATATCATAGGTCTTGTAAACCTTCCCCTCCACGTCGCCGCGAACAAGGAGGGCATCGACACCCTGCCGGTCAGCGCGGGTAAGTTTGTTGAATGCCTCGGCTATCCGGCCCCATGCGGTATTCCGGTCACTGGATTCCCACTCGGTAAAGGCCTTTTTCATCCGGGCTTTAAAACCCGCGATCTCGGCAGCCGGGCCGTCCCAGCCAAAGAACTGGAGGATGTAATCAAGCTTTATCTCTTCCCGCTTAATGCCGGTATCCACGAACGGCTTTTTCAAAACATCCGCCGCCGCCTCAAAAAACGGGTTGCGCAGGACATGCCCGATGCCGTTCATAACCCCCTGGGGAGTGACCTCCTCGATGAACCGCTTCAGCCGGGACCAGTCCAGGGGATTCAGCGCCGGCCAAAGGTTTTTCCGGATACTCTCCCCATCGATGTCGCCGATGTAGTTGGTGAAGGCTTCGCGTAAGGCGGCTTGTGGTTGCTGGTTGCTGGTTGCTGGTTGCTGGTTGCTGGTGTCCCTCATCCGTCCCGAATAAAGATCATTGAACACATCCTCTGCCGTGCGGTATCCCATGCCTTGCAGGGCATTTTTGAACCGCTCCGCGAAGTTTGTGATCTTCTCGAATATCCGGGTGAGGAATGGGAAATACTTCTGCTTCTTCATGGCAAACCGGCCGAATGCGATAGCGCGGCGTTCGGTGGTGTCCACGCCGTTCTTGCTCGGGAATGTTTTCGCCAGCATCGCCACATCAGCCGGAGAGATAACCCCCAGGGCCTCTGCGGCATGCTCTATTTCATGATAGCCGGTCTCCTCCGTCGCCCCGTCCATGGCCAGGGAGATGACGCTTTTCAACTCCCCGGTGGTGATATTCTTCACAGTCTGGTGGAGACCCACAACCTCCCCGGACTCAATACCATGCGCCTGGAATGCCGTCTCGTCATCATGAGTTATCCTGTCGGCAACATAAATGGTAGCCTTGCCGGTGGGGAGAATGCGGGCCATGGCCATGGTGAGCTTATCCACCGTGGCGCGGTCGAGGGTTTGGCCTTGGGTATTCCCCACGGCATAAAACACATCCGCTCCGGCCGGCATTACCCCACGCGCCAGCATACTACTCTCGCCGTCGGCAAGAGAAACCCCGTCAAGGATCTTTACCCCCAGGATATTAGCGAAACTGGTTACATTTGAGACGGCCGATCTCCCTGAATCAATCCCGTCAACAACGGCGAACATCGCCGCCGAATTGGTTTCATGGAACGTGCGCATGATCCGTGAAGAGCCGGTATCAGTCTGGCCGGTTTTGAGTCTCGACATTTCATCTTCGGTCATGGGGACGAAAGTAGTCGGCCGGTTTTTGCCGTCTACAAACAGCAAGCCCGGTTCACTTATCTTTTCCTTCGCCAGATATTCTTTCAATATTTCAGGCGATGTCAGTCTCGGCCGGTCGGAAGCTATTTCCAGAATCCGCCGCTGATATGTCGGGATTTTGCGTTTACGCTCTCCTTCTGTGGGGGTTACATATCCGTCGTAAAATCCGCCTTCCTCCAGCAAAAGAACGCCGTCCCTGCCTACAATGATATGTCCCTTGATATCCAACGACGAACCGGCGGCTGCCTTCTCGATCCGTTCGGTTATCGCTTTGTCTTCAGGTGAGGGGCTGGGGTCTCCGGTGGGGTGATTATGCGCCAGCCAGACGGCCGCTGCGCCAGGGAAGTCATGGCATACCCCCAGGAGGTCGCGGGGGTGGACGATGGATTGGTTGAGCGCACCGGTAGAGTGCTGGACCACGCCCAGGATCTTGCCTTTTTTGTCCGTGACAATGGCGATCATGTGCTCCTGCGCCATATCCGCAAGGGGCAGGGCAACGTGCGCGGCATCTGCTGCTGATTTTATGCGGGTGATCGCGGAACGCATTACCCCAGTGGCGAACTTTTCAGCCTTGGCGTAAAGCGCGGGTTGTTTGGATTTGATCTCGTCGGCTACTTCTTGGGCGGGCGTTTCAGCTTCGGCGGGGGTGAAGAGGGCAAGCTGCTCCCGTACCTTTCCTGCTCGGTCCAGGTCCCCATGTTCTTCCTTGACGGAAGATTCAGGCGTTCCTTCTCCATCGGATACGGTTTCAATTTCATAGCTCGTCTCTCCTTTGCCTACTATACCATAAACCGTCCCCGGCTCAAAGATTTTAATTCCCTTGTCTGTCTTCTCGCCGAAGTCCTCGATCTTTTCAGGGGCAGTCGCTGGTTGCTGGTCGCTGGTCGCTGGTTCGCTTTTGGCAACCTTTTCGTTGGTTTCACCGATATGGTTTTCAGCCTCCGTTTTCGCCGCAGGCTCTGCTATTGCCTCTTCCGCGTTCGTCGGTTCTGGGGCATTCTCGGAGGCCGGTTTTTGCCCCATTTCAGCGTTCAACTCATCAAACGTCATGAGCTCCTTGTATCCATCCACGGCAAAACGCAGATCATGAGGATCGGTAGTGGCGGAAACCTTGACCTCATTCGGCTGCTCTCCCTTGCCCATCGAGGAGCCTTCCGGGAAAACAATGGCGGCGCTTATCTTGTCATTGGGGCCATAGGCATTTATAACAGGTTCTTTGCTTGTAAACATAAGGGCCGATATGCCACTTCGGCCTTCAAAATCTTTCCCTTCCCGTAGTTTACCGGTGGTGAGAATATCATGCAGCTCCTCAACGGTTGTCATGCGGATAGGGCTTGTCCTGCCGATCTCCCCGGATTTCAGTTTTGCATACAGGGTGTCTTTTGTTTGCTCTTTAGTGGCGACTCCGATCTGCTTTGAAACCGTGCGCGGGTCCTCAACCGCCCGGACAATGTGAGGCGGAATGTCTTCTGATGCAGATTCGGGCGCGGCAAGCGGCGCCCCTACTTTGGTTTCTTGCTCGGTCTCTCCCTGTTGTAGATCATTGCTCTTCCCCCCTTCCCCTGTTCCCCCTATCCCTGATTCTTTCTTTGCCGCCCCTTCCCCCGCTCTCCCCTTCCCCGATTCCGTCTCTATTCCCCCATGATCCGCGTTGACATCGGCGACAGTTCCGCCCGGCTGATTTTCCTCGGCCAGATTTCCCGGCCCTGTTCCATCGGGTTTCCGCAGGTCGGACACTTTTTCTTGTTCTTCGCCACTTTCTTGCTGCACGTTGGACAAATCACTTTTTACCTCCACGCTTTTGGTTGCTGGTTGCTGGTTGCTGGTTGCTGGTTCGCCAGAAACCGCGCCATTGACTTCACCACCCTTTTTCTCGATCCCGGCGTCAGGGCTTTCAGCTTCTTTATAGTTTGCGGTGACAGTTTCATTTAAGTCCTCCTCGATTATTTCCGTCAGGGCCTCTTCGATTTCCGGCGTTGTCAAATCCGAGAACATATCCAGATAACCGGCTGCAGAAAGGTCGTCATACATGCTGGTGATAACATCAGACTCTTCGGCGTTCAGTCCGTCCGCCTGGGCCTGTTCCAGCAAGCGGGCGTAGTGATCCTCTTCCAGTTTCGCGGCCTTGGCTTCATAATCCGTAGTGAGCGGGTTGGTGACTTCTTTTCCGCGCAAGGCATCTCCGATGAGGGCACCCAAGCCGCGCATGTCTCGCCCGTCTGTCCATCCTTCCTGCGCCAGTGCTTCGGCCATACCGTCGAGGGTAAGCCCGCCCGTCGCACGGAACGTCGGCTTTGCCTGGTTGCCGAAGTTCTTCCGGTTGGAACGGATCATATCCCGGAGATCCAGGCCCCATTCGCTCTGCGCCAGGTGATGGTTTATCCCGCCCAGGCGTCCGATAACAGAGAGGATGGATTCGTTAGGGGCAGGAGACCGGCTTAAACCTCTTGGTTGCTGGTTGCTGGTTGCTGGTTGCTGGTTTTTTAACAACCCTTGCCGCCCTTTTTCTTGCCCATTCGTGACCACCTCCTTTGCAATCGGTTCAACGTTTGTCGACACTGACCGGCTTTCGGGCGCGGCAAGCGGCGCACCTACAGTGGGAGGGAAGGCGACATATGGTGATATGGCGGCCGCGCCGCCTGGTGGTTGCGTGGCGGATTTCTGGTAACTGCCAATCAGCCGCTGATTGTGGGAACTCTGCGATTCCCCAACCTGCTTATTGAGTTCAAACCGCTTATTGGTCTGGACCTCATTCTTCGCCCATGCCTGCGCCTCCTGTAGGGGCGCTGCTTGCCGCGCCCCCATATTATCTGCCTGCTGGACCGGTCCCCCTATCGCCGGGACCGTTTCACTCATCCCGGTTTCAACGAGTATCCTGGAAAGCATTCCGCCCTTCCGCGCTGCGTCTACAAGAGGATTCGCCACGCCGATGGGCGCCGGACGCTGCGGACCCAGATCCATATCTGTCGGCTGCACAATCTCCCGAGTACCCGCTATCGGTTCCGCTCCATCGATCCCTTCCAGGTCTTCAGGCGTCATGCGAACTTCGCCGCCGTCAAGCATGCCTTCGGGAGGCGGTTGCTGGTTGCTGGTTGCTGGTTGCTGGTTTTCTTCCCCCGCTCCCCCGCTCCCCCGCTCCCCTTTTCCCCCCATCACGCCGCCAACGCCGCCGAAGGCCACGCC
>Ga0210377_10001844_pt1 | contig 18942 bp, 20 predicted proteins | sample PLM4_65_b1redo_FD_155480 | JGI IMG/M metagenome (GOLD analysis project Ga0210377, IMG submission 155480) | Groundwater sediment microbial communities from an aquifer in East River, Colorado, USA - PLM4_65_b1 redo | ecosystem: Environmental > Terrestrial > Soil > Riparian zone | place: USA: East...
CCCGGCTGTGCAAACCCGCAGCCATTGATGACTCCTCCGGCCACGAGCGTTGCAGTGGAGGCTACGCTCAGTTCCGGGTCGGTGTACAACTCCGACCGCGCCGGCTTTTTCACATACAGTTATCAGATTGACGTGACGGGAGTAGGACCGCTCGGCGCCGCCCGACAAGTCCAGGCTTTGGCCACTTTCGGCCCCGTACAGTGAGGTTAAAATGAATATGAAAAAATTTCTTGTGTGGATATTAGTCGTCTCTCTCGTATGCGGCAACTTTTTGCCGGCAGCCATGGCTGACGATAGCGACATCTTCGGCACCAACATCGAGCCCAATGTGCTGATCGTGCTGGATACCTCCGGCAGCATGAATGATGATGTCGGGACACCTATTGCCTACAATCCCAGCATGAGCCCGCCATATCCAGGCACCTATACATTCACAGTGGTCTACAAAAAGCAGGGATCAAGTTACACGGTCTATGCCAACACCATCGCTGATGTCGCTTCCCCTGCTGCCAGAACCTCCCTCTCTACCGTGGGGTTCTGGTCAGGAAAAATCTCGGGCTCCAACGTTCAGCTCTCTGTCGGTAACTATCTCAACTACCAAGCGTGCTCCACTTGCGATGGTCTAGAGCCTAAGATCGTCATCGCCAAGCGCGTCATTACCAACATGATCAACAACGTCGACGGTGTCCGCTTTGGCGTAATGCGGTTCGTCAACAGCAGCAGTCAGACCAGCCCTCCGGGCAGCGGCGGCATTGTCGCCGAAATCGGCACCAACAAGACCACAATGGTCAATTCGGTCAATGCCATTGTCGCGAGCGGCTTTACGCCTCTCGGCGAACAGATGACCGATGCGGATCGATATTACAAAGGTCAGACGCTAATTAACGGCGCGAGTTACCCCAGTCCGATACAGTATTCGTGCCAGCCGAACTTTGCTATCGTCGTGTCCGATGGAATGTATAATGGCAACATAGATCCCCGGCCGGTGGCGACGACGCTTTATACGACGGACCATTATCTCACTGCGTCTGACGGCGTGCAGAATGTGATCGTTCATACGGTCGGGTTTTCCATCGATCCGGCCGAGACAGCACAAGCGACCGCGGTCCTCCAAACGATGGCGAAAAACGGCGGCGGCACCTTTTACGCCGCGGACAACTCGGTCCAGTTGGAGCAGGCGCTCGAGAATGCAATCAGTCAGATTTTAGCCGCGACTTTTTCCTTCGCCACACCGACTATTCCAACTACGGGAACAAGCGGCTCCGTGAGAGCTTACCTCGCGTCCTTTCAATCGAACGCATCGCGGCCTTTTTGGAGGGGTTATTTAAAAGCCTATGATTTCGTGAACGGTACTATCCCCACGGACCCGGTAACTCAGCTTCCATCCGGCACGCCGGCTTGGGATGCAGGAAAACAGCTCAGTGACCAAGCCAGCCCCATCAAATCCGCAAGCAGCCGTAACATTAAAACTTACGCCAGCGGCGCGCTGCAGAACTTTACGACGGGTAACGCGGCCATCACGACGGCTATGTTGGCCGCCGCCGACAGTACGGAGAGAGATCAGATCATCAACTTCATTCGCGGCGCAGTCGACTATCTCGACGACGACCTGGACACAAATACCGGTGAAGAACGGCCGTGGAAGCTGGGTGACATTTTTCATTCAACGCCGGTTGTGGTCTCGCCGCCGTTTTTTTCATTTATTACAGATTCGACCTATAACGCCTTCAAAACAGCCAACGCGACCCGCACGACCATCTTGTTGGCTGGAGTCAACGATGGAATGATTCATGCGTTTCGCGAGAGCGACGGCGAGGAGTTATGGGCCTTCATTCCGCCGAATTTGCTCGATCAATTGAAAAATTTGAAAGTTCTAGCGGGCGCCCGTGATTACTATGTTGATGCGAGTCCGATCGCTGCCGATGTCAAGACCGGCGGCGTCTGGAAAACTATTGCCATATTCGGCCAACGGCGGGGCGGCAACAGTTACTACGCCTTAGATATTACCGACACCACCAATCCGCAATATCTTTGGAGTTTCAGCGATGCCAGATTGGGCGAGACGTGGTCGGAACCGGCGATCGGCAAGGTGAAAATGTCTGACGGTACAGATAAGTGGGTTGCTTTTTTTGGAGGAGGTTTTGACAGCACGCACAGCAACTATAGCAGCGGGAACAAGACGACCGAGGCTTTCTTCGCAATAGATCTATCCAATGGAGCAAAGCTCTGGGAGTACTACAACTCCAGCTCCTCGGACGACCGCCAGTTCATGAATTTTAGTCTCCCGGCCGCGCCGACCGCCGTTGATCTCGACAATAATGGATACATAGACCGAGTCTATATCGGCGACGTGGGGGGGCAGCTTTGGAAATTCGACGTGGCGCCAACCGGCGGGTCGACGTTGTCGGGAAGCTTAATAAGCAACTGGACGGGCAAGCGTCTTTTTGCCGCAGCCCCTTCTCAGGCCAATCCGCCGGCGGCGGGTGAATTTTATCCGACCCAGGCTATCTATGCCTGGCCGACGCTTGCCTACGATTCAAATACGCCTAAGAACCTCTGGGTTTACTTTGGCACAGGGGATCGTTTCCACCCGAACAGCGTAAGCACCAACCGTTTTTATGGGATAAAAGACAACACCAGCATGACGAACGGGAGCGCCCTAACCGAGTCGTCATTGATAGATATGAGCAGTGGAGGCACCCCAACGATCACTCAGGGATGGTACTTGGTATTTTCGCCGGCAAACAGCGGTGAGAAGGTGCTGGCGGCTGCTGAAGTCTTTCGAGGGATTGTCCTTTTCACAACCTTCACGCCTGTTACCACGGCTGCATGCGGAAACGGCGGTGGAAATGCCAAACTATATTCGGTCGATTTGGACTCCGGCGATGCCGCGATAAATCTCCTCACTGCAACGGACTTGCCGGACGGACAGAGCGCGTTGTCGAACAGCAAGGACGTCGGCACCGGAATACCCTCGAAGCCGGTCCTTGTAGGAGGACATGCGTTTACGAGTACGACGAGCGAAATGATCTATGATACAGACACAGGAAAAGGCCCCAGAAAAACCCTGGTGGGTTGGCGTGAGGTCTTCCAGTGAGATCGAGTCTATTGATCCTCGTCTGCATTTCTTTCTTGTGGACGATTACAGCCCAGGCGGCATCGGACGAAGCGGTTGAGCGGAACAATCAGGGCGTAGAGCTGCTCAAGCAGGGGAAGATCGAAGAGGCCATCGGCCCGCTTCTCAAGGCAGTGGAGTTGAATCCGAAGGACCCTAATGTCCGGATGAACCTCGCCTACGCCTATGACCAGCAGGGTCGTCTTGACGAAGCCATCATTCACTATCAAAAGGCCATTGAACTCAACCCACGCGACTCAGTGGCTCGCAACAATCTCGGCGTCGTATATAATAAGATAGGACACTACGACGAAGCTATTCGCGAGCTGGAAAAATCGTTGGAGATCGACCCAAAGAGCGCAACGGGCCCCAAAAATCTCGAGACGGCGAAAAGAAATCAATCGGTGATTCAGGAGCGCGAGAGCAAAATTGCTGAAGCAGTGAAGAATGTAGGGGCGCATCCTGAAAACCCGCAGGCTCACTACAGCTTAGCGCGCCTTTATGCTTTCTACGGTAAAAAAGATCAAGCCATTGGGTCCCTCGAAAAGGCCCTCAAGCTGGGCTACCACGACATTGGCTACGTCAAAACAGACACAGCTCTGGATAACATTAGGAACGAACCCGACTATGTCTGGTTGCTTCGGGGGCGATAGAATCCCCACTTCCCCTCTTTTTCTAAAGCGCATTAGCTTTCCGCTCTTAAAATTCCCAAAATTGGTTGCTCATAATTCCGCTTGACAAGCTCTCGCGGGCCAGAGTATTGTCCGCCGCGTGATTCAACGGGCGACACAATCCATCCTCTCACGAGAGTCTGCTTTTACCTTGTTAGACATGATTACTGCCTTAGCGCTGTCGGGCATTCTAGCGGCTATCGCCATCCCCAATTTGGCCGGCCAGTTGCCCACGTACCGTTTGAATACAGCCGCGCGCCAAGTTCAATCCGAGCTTCATAGAATCAAGTCCCAGGCGATAGCGCAGAACACCGAGCATCGCGCTGTGTTTTTACCGCCTTCCTCCTACCGAATCGAGAGAAAAATCGGCGCGACCACGTATGCGTCTACCGGTGAAATCAAACCCCTGCCGGACGGCATCATCTACGGCAATGCGAGCGCCAAAAATATCAGCTTTACCCCGCGAGGCACCTCGACAGGCGATACCATTAAACTTTGCAATAGCCGGCGCGAGGGAAAAAACGTCATTGTCTTTAGTGGCACGGGAAGAATACGCGTGGTCAGCGAGCGGTGCCAATAGGCCGAGAATGAAACAGGCTTCAATCCATCGCCAGGAGGGCTTGAGTTATACCGAGGTCCTTGTTTCCGTTGCGGTTATCTCCATTGCAGTCTTCGGATTTTCAGTCAATACGGTCAGCGTGATTCGAGGCAATCTCAACAGTACGAGCTATACCGTTGCCAACAATCTAGCGCAGGACAAGCTGGAGCAGTTGAGCGCAATCGTTGCCCTCAAAAACGTCGATTTCTGTCCCGATTCAGGCGAACGAGGTATCTCCGCCAAAGGCGATCCCGGAGGAATTTACGATCGCTGCTGGACGATCAAAGATTCGTTCTTAGTTTCGGGCCTTAAAGAGATCAGTGTTGCTGTGCGTTGGCGAGATTCCGAGTCGCGCTCGGTCACTTTCTCAACGCTGGTTTTTACTGAGCGAGCAGGCTTGTGAAAAGAATGCTACGGAGTTCCCGAGGATTCACTACGGTTGAGTTTCTCAGTGCCGCGCTTTGCGGCACTATAGTCTTGTTTGCGTTATACGGTTTTTATCGAGAACAGCTTTTTAGTCTTCTGTTGGAAGAAAGCAGAACTTCAACCCTGGAGGACGCGCGTGGCGCGCTCGACATTATGGCGCGCGAGCTGAGGAATGCGGGATTATTTCCGATGCCTACGGACACGACCTGTGTCAAAGACGATTCGGGCAAGCCGCTTCGCGTGGTTTCGGCGAGTTCTACATCGATTCAGATCCAGACAGACACTCAGTCACCGTCTCCTACGAGCGACGACCCGGACGGGAAATGCACGGCAACCGGCGAAAGCGTCACTTACGCGATCGGCAGCGGGACTGACGCATGTCCCGGTCCTATGAATATCAAGCGCAACGGTTATTGTTTGGTGGCTAACGTCGTAGTCTCTTCCAAGGAACCTCTCTTTACCTATTTCGATTCCAACGATACGCCGTTCGGTGGAAATCCCGCCGTGGCCGACGTGAAGCGAGTTAGGATCAGATTTTCGGTCGAAGTGCCTGATCCGACTCCTCGGGGCAAGAGTTTGGGTAAAACTATCAAGTCAACTCTCTCGTCGAGCGTAGAATTCAGGAACTCATAGTGGCAATACGTTTCAACAGTGGATCAAGTTTGGCCGGCGACCAAGGCGTTGTCCTCGTAACGTCGCTTCTCCTCATAGCTCTACTGTTCGGCGCAGGAGCTGCGGCAATCGTAGCGGTGCAGTCCGATCTCAGAACCACTGCCAACCTGAACGGAGGAAATCGGGCCTTTTATATCGCCGAAGCCGGAATCAATCATGCACGCGGGGAGTTGCAGAGCAGGAGCGGAGCGATGAATTTTGACCGCGCTCTACAAACGAACGCGGGAACCGTCATTGTAAATAACTCTAACTTTAATGGTGGAACCTACAGAGTCACGCGACTGGCTTGGCCTGCGAATTCAAGCTGGATCAGAGTCGTATCGGCGGCCACGGCTTCCGGTAATTCCGTGAGCGAAGTTGAAGCATGGTTCAGAAAAGATACCGGCCGACCTCCCAAAGCGATCGCTACCAGCGGCGATCTAAAGTTAAGCGGCAGTCCCAAACTGATCGGCGCCTGCGGCGGAGCCCATTCCAACGACGACATGCAGGTGTCGGGCAATCCCGCCGTCCAGATGGCAGACGGCCTCACGGCGGCAAATCTGAATGTCGCGGGAGGCATCATACCTGAAGGAATGAACATTGCGGGTACGCCCTGCGTGGGTAGCGCGCTCTGCGCCTACTCCAACGATCAGCAACCGGAGGCGAACAGGCTTGATTCGGTCGAGAAAAGAGCCGCGTACGAGGCGAGTCATGGCAGCGTGCAATCCTATGACATGCCGCGGATCAATCCCGCTGATTATGCGCCTCTCGTTGCAAGCCTGGGGGAAGAAGGAAAGGGCTACATCCTGCATGGGGACGGCACGGTCGCGACAGGACCGCGAATCAGTTGTGACAACGATGGACTCTGCAGCGGAGGAAATCTCGTTCCGATACCACAGGGTTGGTCATTTTCAGAGGGAAGCTGGCGGGTTGACGGGGCCACAGCAGCGGACGGGGTGTATTACTCGGAGACGAAAGTCGACATCTCAGGAAACATCGGCACCGCAAACCTCCCCTGGCAGGCATCCGTCATCGCCCGCGACAGCATTCGTGTATCGGGGGATTCGTATATGCGTCCCTATCCAACCACGTCTTTGCCGCTCCAGAATCAGCTACTAATCACAGGCAACGATTTGGAGATCACTGGCAACATGACAGCGAGTTATACCCCTGGGGCGATCCTGGTTCACCAGCAAATGAAGATCACCAAAAACCCCCAAATTGCCGGATTCGTGATCGCGGGAGATGGCCAGCCCGCATGGGCGGGAGATCCATTTACGGATAGCAGCGCCGGGGTCGCTCTGAACGAAATCTCCGGCAACCCGACCGTAGATTACTCCTGTCAGTTCGGCTGTCTCGGGCCGGGCTGTCCCTGGCCTCTTGTCGCTGTTGTTGGGTGGAAACAAAAGTTCTAGGCCGGACTTTTGTAGTCGCTTCTTTATCTCCGACACGATTTTTTGTCGAAAAAGCTTGAAAAATATCGTGATATCGTCCCTTATTGGGGAAGCAAAAGATGGTTTTACATGGCGGTAGGGAGATGCTATAGTTCCACTGGTTAGGACTGGAAATCGACAGACCAGAAGCGTAAGAGGAAAAGGAATGGACACAAAGAAAACCATCATGGTGGTTGACGACAACCCGGACATCATCACCATTGTGCGGACCATTCTGGAAGGCAAGGGCTATAATGTATTGTCCGCCTTTAGCGGCGCGGAACTGTTCACCAGTCTCGAACAACAGAAACCCGATCTGGTCGTACTCGATATCATGATGCCTCAAATGGATGGACTTGAAGTGCTGACACGACTCAAAGGCGCTTCCGAGACTTCCTCGATTCCGGTGATCCTGCTGACCGCGAAAGTTCAATATGAAGATGTTTTGGGAGGCTACAAGCTCGGAGCCGACTACTATATCACCAAGCCGTTTACCAGCACGCAACTGATCAACGGCATCAATCTCCTCTTGGGAGAAGCAAAACCCTAAAAGGGGTATCGATAAGCTGACGCGCATTGCGAACTAAAGCATCCGGGCGTTTATCTTCTTCGTTTTTTCCTTTCCTCTCCTCGTAGTTTCGTTCCATGAGTCGCTTGATTTCCTTCGAAGGCGGTGACGGGTCGGGTAAAAGCACGCAGCTCAAGCTGCTTGCGGATTATCTGTCGAGCCGGGGACGCGCGTGTGTGTGCACTCGCGAGCCGGGGGGAACCAATCTCGGCAAATTGATTCGCAAAGTGCTTCTCGAAGTCGGGGATGAAAAGATTTCCTCGCAGGCGGAGATCTTCCTTTATCTTGCCGATCGGGCGCAGCATGTCCAGCAGATCATTCAACCGGCATTGGCCAGCGGCAAAATCGTTTTGTGCGATCGATTCACCGACTCCACCCTGGCATATCAGGGTTACGGCCGGGGGGCTGATCTTCGCGTGCTGCGTCAGATGAATCTCATCGCGAGCGGCGGGATAGTTCCAGATTTAACTCTGCTGTTGAATTGTCCGGTGGAGCTCGGTCTCTCACGGACGGCGCAGAGAATGGAAGAACAGCGAGCCATGCAGAGCCGGGAAGACAGGTTCGAGCGCGAGCAAGTCGAATTTCACGAACGGGTGCGACAGGGATTCCAGGAGCTGGCTCGAGCCGAGCCCGAGCGCATCCATGTTCTCGACGCTTCGCGCTCGATCCGTGAAGTTCACGAGCAGATCAAAGAAATCGTCGAGCGCAAACTTACCGGACATTAAGCGATGCCTTTTGATTCCGATATTGTCGGGCACGGTCAGCAACTGGCCACTCTGAGGCAGGCTTTGGAACAGGACCGCCTCCACCATGCGTACGTTTTCCTCGGCCCGGAGGGGGTGGGAAAAAAAACGGTAGCGGTCTCTATGGCAAAGGCGATTCACTGCCAGGAGATGTCGCGTGACTTCTGCGGTCGCTGCGCGAGTTGCGTCAGGATTGAAAACCACAACCATCCCGATGTCCGGCTGGTCGGGCCTTTTTCTGGAAAGAAGGATATCGGCATCGAGCAAGTTCGAGCGTTGGAGAGAGAATTGAACTACCGCGCTTTTTCGAGCCGGAAAAAAATCGCTATTGTCGACCCTGCTTCCCTGATGAATTTTTCCGCTCAGAACGCGCTATTAAAGACCCTTGAAGAACCTCCCGCGGGTTCCGTTCTGATTCTGATCTCCACCAGCACAGGCGGGCTTCTTCCCACTTTGTTGTCTCGCTGTCTCCGGCTTTCCTTTGCGCATCTTCCAGCGAGCGCGGTCGTCGATTGCTTGATCTCGCGGAAAGGCCTGAAACGGGAGCAGGCGGAGATGCTGGCCGCAGTTTCCTTGCGAAGCCTGGGCCGGGCGCTGAATTCGGATTTGGAAGAACTTACGCGCGATAGAGCCGAGTGGCTGGACGGGATAGCGTCTCTGACCCAGGTGGAGCGTACCGATTGGACGGCTTTGGCCGAGAAGCTGTCTAAAGATCGTGAAGCAGCGCTCAAATTTCTCGACTGGCTGGCGGGATGGTATCGCGATATTCTGATTTATCGGGCTACCAATAACGTTGGGGAAATTTGGAACCTCGACCTTATCGAAAGGGTTAAAGCCGAAGCGTCGAGCAGCAGTCCGGAGCGCGCTCTTTTTCTTCGCTCCCAGGCTCTCCTCGCGGCCGCGCGCATCAAAAGAAACGTGAATCGCCGGATGGCCCTGGAGAATCTCTTTATTGATATGGCCGGGCTGCCGAAGTGAGATCGATGGACCGTATCTATATCACCACTCCTCTTTATTACGTCAACGCCGAGCCGCATCTGGGACACACCTACACGACCATCGTCGCCGACACGGTGAAGCGCTATTGCCGGCAACAAGGACTGAATGCATTTCTTCTCACCGGTACCGACGAGCACGGCGACAAAATCGCGCAGGCCGCCAAGGCAAGCGGCATGGAACCGAAAGCATACGCGGATAAGATCAGCGCAATCTTCCGCTCGACGTGGGACGCGTGCGGGATCGCTTACGATCATTTTATCCGCACCACGGACGACTACCACAAGGAGTTCGTGCGGCAGATTCTACAAAAGATCTACGACAGCGGCGACATCTATTTCGGCGAGTACGGCGGCTTTTACTGCTACGGCTGCGAGCGCTTCTACACGGAAAAAGAGCTGGTCGGAGGAAAATGTCCCGATCATCAAAAAGAGCCCGCCTATATTCAGGAAAAAAACTATTTTTTCCGCATGGGAAAATACCAGCAGCGGCTCATCGACTACATCCAATCGCATCCCGATCTGATCCGTCCGGAGCGCTACCGGAGCGAGGTGCTGGCGTTTTTGCGCGAGCCGCTGGAGGATCTATCCATTTCGCGCCCGAAGAGCCGGCTCGAATGGGGCATCCCGCTCCCGTTCGACTCGGATCACGTCACCTATGTTTGGTTCGACGCGCTCATCAACTATGTCAGCGCGCTCAAATTTCTCGGCGAGGATGTTTTCAACGCATACTGGCCCACGGCCAATCACCTAATCGCCAAAGACATTTTGAAGCCCCACGCGATCTACTGGCCCACGATGTTGATGGCCGCCGGTCTGCCGCTTTACCAGCATTTGAACGTTCACGGTTATTGGGTAATGGACTCCGGAAAAATGTCCAAGAGCCTCGGCAATGTCGTGCGCCCGTTGGAGATGAAGGAGCGTTACGGCATGGACGCCTTCCGCTACTTCCTGCTGCGCGAAATGGCCTTCGGCCAAGACGCCACATTTTCCCTGGACGCGTTGATAAACCGTGTAAACGCGGACCTGGCGAATAATCTCGGCAACTTTGTCAGCCGCGTGCTCGCCATGCAGGAGAAATATTTTGCCGGCGCCGTCCAGCCGCTAAGCGGCGAGTGGTCGAAGGAAGACGTGGAGCTTCGCGATAAATTTCGCCAGGCGGAAATTGAGATGAAGCGCCACATGGAAAGCCTCCGATTCCATCGCGCTCTCGAGTCGGTATGGGTTGCCCTCGACCACGCCAACCGCTACACGGTTCAAACCTCGCCCTTCGTTTTATTTAAAGATCCGGAGAAGCGCCCCAGAGTCGGAGAGATACTGCACCATCTGTTGGAGGTTATCAGGACGGCCGGACGACTCATCGCTCCTTTTCTTCCCGATACGGCTAAGGAGCTTCGATCTCTGCTGGCGATTTCCGAAGACGCAGCGAATTCCCAAGCGCCGTGGGGTGGCTTCTTTACACCCGGCCACAAAGTTCTTCCGCCGAAGGTTTTGTTCCCCCGCATCGAAACAAATCCTAAAGCATAAATGTTATCGGCAAGCTCACCGGGATTGATCGACAGCCACGCCCATATCCAGGGCGCTGAGTTCGCTTCTGATCTGCACGAGGTAATCGATCGCGCTCACGCGGTGGGCGTAGAGAAGATCCTCGTCGTCGGCGGGACGGGGGAGCTTTCGAGCAACGATGCCGCGGTCGCGGTCGCCAACTTATTTACCGGGCTCTTCGCGACGGTGGGGATGCATCCGCACGACGCGAAAGACGTAAGCGAGCAGGATTTCGAGCGACTCGAGCATCTCGCCGCCGATCCGAAAGTAGTCGCCGTGGGCGAAACCGGACTCGACTTTTACTACGATCACTCTCCCCGCGACTTGCAGGTGAAAGTTTTCACGCGCTTCATCCACATGGCGCGCGCGCTCGAATTGCCTCTCATCGTCCACGACCGAGACGCCCACCGAGAGATCGCCGAGCTGCTAAAGTCCGAAGGAGGAGAAAATCTCCGGGGCGTTATCCATTGCTTCACCGGAGATTATCCGGCCGCCAAGGTATTTCTCGATCTCGGATTTTACCTTTCATTTAGCGGCATCGTGACTTTTAAAAACGCCGAAGCGCTCAGAGAAGTCGTGCGAGAGCTGCCGTTGGACCGAATGCTCGTCGAAACCGATTCCCCTTACCTCGCGCCGGTGCCACATCGCGGCAAGCGCAACGAGCCGGCGTTTGTCCTACAGGTCGCCGAGACGATAGCGAGCGTAAAAGGTTTACCTCTACAGGAAATTGCCGAAGCCACGAGCCGCAACGCCGGCGCTCTGTTCGGTATCTAAAAGAGCCATCCGGAGGACGGACCAAAAATCGCGCCGATAAATTTTTCCAATCCCAAATTGAACTTGACGATCACACGGTCGGAGCCGCGCGTCAGGCCGAAGCCGGGCCCAAAGCTGTACTCGATGCCGTGCGATTCGCCCCGGATCACCGGGAAAATATAGTGCTGCTGCTCCCGGGCCGGATCGGGATGCTTCATCATGCCGATGGCGCCGTAAAACTCGATGCCCGGCGAGAACGCGCGCATCCAGCGGTAATAGACGCCCGAGACGTAGCCGAACTCCCAGCCCTCTTTTTCTTCGGAGCCGACCAGGATCTTTTCGAATTTCGGGTTCAATACCAGAGAAAAATCGCCGAAGTCTCTTTGGATAATCGGCCGTAATTCCAATTCCAACTTCTGATCGTCAAATTTCGGCGTGCGCGCGTAGGAGAGCTCGAAATACCAGCCGAGATCGATGGGGAGCTGTCCCTGGTCGAAGAGGCTGCCGCGGAGCCGAAACTTGGAGCCGGCGTACTGGAGGTCGCCGCCCCTGGGCTTGGCGAGGTTTAAATAAGCCGCCGCCTCGATATGGTCGGTCAGCCCGTAGGTCGCCTCAAAAGCGGTGCGCCACATCGACTGGCTCGGCAGCGTGCCTTTGGAAGTTCCTTCCTCTCCGTTCCGATGTCCGTTGGCCACGACGCTATTGAGCGATTCTACCTCGAGCATGCCCCGATCGAGAGTCTTCGCGGGATAAACTTCGAATTCAAACGGGTCCAACTGCGCGGCCGCCGGCCTTGCGTGCAAAAGCAAAGCGAGCGATGCCAGTAGCGCTAAGCACGAGAAAGTTTTCATTTTGGTCCTCCTATTCGGCGATATTTTACTTGGCGACGATCGTTCCTTCGGGAACGTCCCGGTGGAAATCGTCGTAGAAGTCGTAGCTGTCCGCTTTAAGCGCCGGAACGTTGATCGTGACCGTCTCGCCCGGGCCGATGACCTTTTCACGGTTGATCTTGAAACTCTCGAACTCGATCGCCTCCTTGCCGGCGTTGACGATCCTGATCTTGAACGGCCTGTTGGCCGGCACAGTAATCGTCTGTGGCGTAAAGCGGCGATTTTCAAAACGCAGCTCGATTGCATCATCGGCCGGCGCTCCGGCGGCCCGCGCGACCGTAGTGAGAAGCAGCAGGCTAAAAACTACGATGAGATGTTTCATGTTTCCCTCCTTAAAAATTAAAGAGCCCGGGTCGCGTGCTGTGCGACTCCGGGCTCCGGGTTTAGAACCTCTGGCCTCTAATAATTTAATTCCGGTTGACCTTGTTTCTACATAATTTCACTTTTCCCCGCGCCGGTCTCCACCGCTAACGGTATAACGATCTGGCGTTTACATCTTCGACATTTTAGCTCCACCCCCTCCGGGACCAGCCTTGCCAAGAGGCTGCCGCAGAGGCAGCGAAAGGGCTTCTCACCTTCACATTGCTGCAAGTTCTTTTTCTCGTCACGCTGCTTCACTTCGACTTTCCTTTGACCCAGCTCCGACGCGCTCCGTAGGACCACGCGATTGTAGCGATTAGCGCGATGAGCACCACCGCCTGAGCGAGAAGCGTCTCGACGGTTGGATAGATTCCCAAAGCGCTCACTTGCGGCGGGAAGCGGAGCGGTGTCACACTGAACCAGCCGGTGGCCTGGAGCTCTCTTACTCCCTGGCCGGCGAAGACCAGCGCCAGCAGGTAAAGCAATATGCCCGTCGTGCCGAAGAAGTATTTGATCGGTATCTTCAAGCCCAGCCGGAACAGAACGATCACCAGCAAGCCCAGTGCAGCGGCGCCCACGGCAAATCCCGAAACCACCGGTTTTGGGTTGGCGCCGCTCTGGAGCCATAGCGCTTGATAAAACAGCACCACTTCGAATGCTTCCCGATAAGTCGCGACAAACGAAACCCCCGCCAGCGCAAGCAGCCGCTGTTTCGACAGCGCCCCCTCGACTTTTTCACGGATGAACTGTTGCCACTTTCTGGCCTCGGCTTTGGTGTGGAGCCAATAGCCGACGTAGAAGAGAACGACGGCTGCGACAAGCGTCGTCAAGCCCTCTAGCGCTTCCCTGTGCTTCCCGGTCAGCGACAGGAACGATTGGGCTACAAACCATGTGATCAACCCGGCGGCTATAGCCAGAATCCAGCCCAGGTGAATGTAACGCATGGCCGCGGTGGCGCCCATCATCTTGAGCGAGGCCAGGATGGCGGCCAATATCAAGGCAACCTCAAGTCCCTCTCGTAGAATGATGAGCAGTGCATTGACAAAGAGGTAACTCTCGCTGAGGGAATCCTTGCCGGCAATTAGTTGCCCGGCGTGGTCCAATCCCGCGGTGATCTGATCATAGAGGCGACGAACTTCCTGGATGTCATCGCCCCGTTTGATAGCGTTCCTAAACGCAGTGAATTGATCTTCCAGGCCGCGTCCAAAGGAAAGATCCCGAGCAAAGAGGTCCGCCTCGACGCGCTCGAACGCGTCGAGATAAGCTGCCACCGCTTTTTCATAGGCTTTGTCTTTTTCATTTTTTTCATAAAGGGCCAGCGCATCTTTCAGAAGCGTTTGTGCCGCGATCAACGGAGTTTGACTTTGTTGTTTCTCCAACACGCCTCGTCGGAAATAGACGAGAATCTGGCGCGCTTGGTTTTCATTCGGAAATAAATTTTTCAACTTATCCCGCAGCTCGGCGTCGGTGGCGGTAGATAAGGTCGATATGTTTTGGAGTTCCGGCGGAATGGACGCGGTCCGAATAAGACCGGCTCCTTGCGCCGCTTCTTCGGCGGAAAATCGAAGCGACAGAACATAAAAAGCGACCTGCCAACGCTCGTCCTCTCGGAGCGCAGAAAAGTTCGGCATCGCAGTGCCTTCGACTCCAAAAGAAATAATGTTGAACGATTTGAACGGTGAAAGACCGTCCATAATGTTCGCATCGGTAAAATCGGCGGGGGGAGGTTCTTTGGGATTCATCGTCGCGCGTCCCGGCCCGTCGCCCCGACCCGTCTCTCCGTGACACTGCGCGCAGTTTTCAGAAAAGACGGTTTTCCCCGCCTGCCAAGAGGGAAAGCTTGGGGGATAGGTGGCGATTCCGTAGGTCTTGATGAGATTTTCCTTGATGCGTTGCGTAAGCGCGGACACCGCTTTCTCGTCCCCCTTCTCATCGATGAGCGCCGCTAACCTGTTGACGCTTTGAAGGACGTCTTCTTTGCCGGCGGTCTTGAGTTCTTTGGCGAGTTCCACGCTTCTCTGAGAAAACTCCTTCATCTCCTGATATTCTTGCTGATGGATCACCTTTCCCGCCTGCACCGCGTTTTTGTAATCGCCGCCGATGTAGTCCACGACGGTCACAAGCTTCCTCGCTTCGTCCGCTGCCAAGGCCGGGTCTGGAATCAGGAGCAAGAGGCAGAAAAAACCCAGAAGATATTTCATCGCCGCGTCAATAAGGTCATTGGGCTGCCGTAAGAAGAAAACGCTTCCTCATCCAGCCGCTGAGCCCATCCATGGCGAGGACCACCACGAGAATCAGCAGCAGCACGGTGGCCAGTCGCCGATATTCCAACGTTTGAAGATAGATTTGCATGACAAAGCCGATGCCGCCGGCGCCGACAAATCCAAGAATGGAGGAAGCCCGGACGTTATATTCCAGCATGAAAAGAAGTTGCGTCAGAATCGCGTTGGCGCCCTCGGGGAGAAAGACGAAGCGCACCAGGTGGAGTTTCGAAGCGCCGGTGCTTTGTACGGCTTCGATCACCTCGGGGTCGGTGCCTTCAAAAAGATCGGCATAAATTTTGGCGAGATAACCGACGGTATAGGCGCCGATGCCGAGAGTGCCGGCCAATGGGCCGAGACCGACCAAGATCACGAAAATGATGGCCCATAACAGTACGGGAATGGTTCGGATTGCCGCGGCAACAAAGCGCGCGGCGCCGGATATGATAGGTGAAAATAAGTTTCTTGTGCCGAGGACGCTCAACGGGAGGGAAGCGAGAAAGCCCAAAAGGGTTCCGGCGAAGGACATTTGCACCGTTTCCCAGAGGGCCATTCCCGCGACCGGAAGCACACCGACGTCCGGAGGTAACATTTCTGAAGTCAAAATGCCGAGGTTACGGAGGCCCCTCAGCATCCGCGCGCCGTCGAAAAAACCGAAATCGGCGAGTACGATGCCTAAAAGGAGAATCAGAACCGCTGAAACGAGGAGGTTTGTTCTCACGATGAGCTCTCGCTTGAAGACTGGGACCGAAGGCTGTTTGTAGAGCCAAGCGCGACCTGTCCGTTGTTCAGGGTCAGAATGTGGTCTCCGAAGTCTCGTAATCCCACTCGATGCATGCTCATCAAAAAAGTTATTTTCTCCTGGGCCGCCGCCCGGCGCATACGCTCTAGAATCTCCGATGCCAACTCGAGATCGAGATCGGAGACAAACTCGTCGGCCAGCACGACCTGCGGGTGCTGCACCAGCGTGCGGGCGATCGCGACCCGCTGGCGCTCGCCGCCGCTCATGCGAAAGACCATCTCGGATCCTTTGTGGCCGATGCCCATCAGATCGAGCGCCGCTCGGGCCTGTTCGATTTCCTGGCGCGGGAAGAATCCCAACAAGGTTTTCCCGTGCCCGCAGCGTCCGAGAGCGCCCATCAGGACGTTCTCCATGGCGGTAAGATTGCGAACGAGCCCCAGTTGCTGTGGAATATAACCGATGAGCGAGCTTAGTTTTTTTTGGTTTTGCCGCTCAATCGCATGATTCAGCACCGCGACGTGTCCGTGCTGCGGCTTGATGATCCCCGCCAGGACTTTGAGAAGGGTGGTTTTTCCGGACCCCGACGGTCCCATGAGCATCGTGAGCTTGCCCCGAGGCAGGGCTAGAGAAACGTCTTTTAAGACCCACGCCTCGTCGTGGTAGGCGAAGGAGATGTCGTCGGCGCGGAGCGCGATGTCGTTGCTGTCGATCCCGCTCACAAGCGCTCCATGTATTTGAGCCGCGCTAATTTGAGGTAGTGCGTCAAAGGTCCCAAGTGTTCGGCTGTTGTCGTCGGCTTAAACCCGACGAAGAGGCTCGAGATGAACGAGCGCATCATGTCCCGGTGCTCCGGCTGGCTCAATTTTGTGATCGCCTGGACGACTCTGGCGCGCAGCGGGTCCTTCAGCTCCTTGCTGAGAACCACGGCGTGCGACGGGATAGGTCCCTGCTGCTCGAGCACGCGAGTGGAACTCAGCACCTCGTTGTAGAGTTTCTCCGGCACGTCGCCGGCGATGATCGTCACGTCCACCTGTCCTTGTTTCAGCGCCTGCCAGCATTGCGCATAGCCGCCGCCGAAAATGACGTCCTTAAAGAAGGTTTTGGGATCCGCCTCCTTGCCTTCGGGCGTCTGTAAAAAATTCAATTCCGCCAAACGGCCCATCGGCGCCACATAGCCCGAAGTCGAAATGGGACTTGGAAAACAAGCGGTCTTGCCCCTCAAGGATTGAAGGTTCTGGTGCGGTGAATTGGACGGCACGACCCAGTAGGAAAAATAATATGGCGCCTCGACCTTTTCTTTCCCGTGAAGCACCTGCCGCACTTCCGCCAGCGCGATGTCGGCGCCGCCCAATTGCGCGGCCAGTAGGGCCGGCCACGCCGACATAAACGCAACGTGCGCGTGACCGAAGCGCAAAGATTCGACTACGGCGGCAAAGCTGGTCGGGACGTAGATTTCCACTTTGGTCTTTTCTCCGAGATTTTGCTCGAGAAACTTCTGCAGAGGTTTGGATTTGGTCAACATCTCGTCACTCGAGAGCGTCGGCTGGATCGCGATCACGACACGTTCCTGCGCGGGAAGTTTTTGCGGTAGGAGAAAAGCAGAGACGAACACTCCAACAAAACCGACTTTCCAAATGGTTTCGGCTAAACGGCTCATGATATCCACCTCCCTTGACCTCGCCGACCGACTAAACTAAGATCAGCGGTATCGATACTGTTCGTATTGGGCCATCAAATTAGTTAGTTTCACTGAACTAATAACATTCGCATACACTAACAAAAAAAAGTTGTCAAGCCCATGGAGAACGCCAAGATTACCCCAGCCGCCGAGGATTACTTGAGGACCATCTTTGTCCTGGGCGAGGAAATCCAGCCGGTGATCGCGGCGCGGGTTGCCGACGATATGGGGGTTTCCCCTTCGACAATGGTTATGACGCTCAGGCGGTTAGAGGGCCAGGGCTATCTCACGGTCGAGCGTCGAAAGGAGATACACCTCACGCCCAAAGGAAAAAAGGTCGCTGAAGGAATCCTCCGGCGCCATTTTCTTACCGAAAGGCTGTTGACCGATATCTTAGGTATGGATTGGGTCAAAGCGCATCAGGAAGCGCATCGTCTGGAACACGCGATTTCGGCCGAAGTCGAAGAAAAATTGGCCAAGCTGCTGCGCCATCCCAGCACCTGCCCTCATGGAAATCGCATCCCGGGGGAGGGGTCCGGTTCCCACCGGAAGGAAATACCGCTGCATCAGGTAATGGCTGGAAAAGAAGTGGTCATGGGACGCATCACCGAAGGCGGGGAAAGAGACGCGCGGTTGCTCGGCTTCATGCAAGACCATCACCTTTTTCCAGGCGCGAAGATTCAGGTCCTGGAAGTGGCGCCCTCACTCGGAATCATGAGTCTCAGGGTCGGGAAGGATGAATTCTCCCTCGGCATCGAGGCGGCAAAGAAGATTCGAGTGGAGTAGAGTTTCTTTAGTCGGCGGGGAAATCTGAGACTTTGCGTGAAGCTAGGATGTTGGCGAGATCTCGGATTTTCTTTCGTAAAGTTCGGCGGCCAGGAACTCTACCCGGTCGGCTATGGGAGCGTCGCGGTCCAGGATAATGAGATCGCGCCCATTCAGCCGGCAGCAGCCGCTGTGCGCGTGATATCCGACCTCTCTTAACAACTTTTCGGTCCGGACCTCTATGTTCATCCGGCCGGCCAACTCTACAAGCTCTTCCAGCACGGCATCTTTGGTTTTTTTCGGCGCTCCCATTTCTCTCCTATGAGCCATTATTATCGCTGATTTCCGGGCTCGTGTAAACCGAAAATACGCTCCTTGCAAAAAACCAACGCCTTGGTATGTTGTCCCCGAACTACCGGCGGAAGCATCCGGAGGGAAGATGATCAGGAATATCTTGGTTCCTCTCGATGGTTCGGATCACTCCAAATCGGCGCTTGAATACGCGCTTTGGATGACGGAAAAATTCGGCGGCACGCTTTTCGGTCAGCATGTCATCGACATGGTCTCGATCGAGGGGACTTTTTTCCATGATATCTCCGGCTCTTTGGGCTTCGAGCCGTACTTGGATTTTTCGACGAAGATGCGCGAGGTGCTGGAGGAGAGAGGCAAAACGATTCTCGATGAGTTCAGCCGGCGCTCGACCGAGAAGGGAATACGGCATGAATCCTTCTTGGACATGGGAATCATC
>Ga0210377_10001845_pt1 | contig 18936 bp, 17 predicted proteins | sample PLM4_65_b1redo_FD_155480 | JGI IMG/M metagenome (GOLD analysis project Ga0210377, IMG submission 155480) | Groundwater sediment microbial communities from an aquifer in East River, Colorado, USA - PLM4_65_b1 redo | ecosystem: Environmental > Terrestrial > Soil > Riparian zone | place: USA: East...
GATCACGTTGCAGCTTCGCTTGGTTTCCAACCCGGCGATATGATCCCGCTTGAACTGGAGAATGGCAAACGGCGTGAGATAAAACTTACAGGGTACATGCACGATGTGACTGGCTTTCCCTTTAACCTGACGAACCGAGCAGGCGCCTACGTTACGCCTGAAACCCTCGAATGGCTTGGCGGCTCTTCAACCTATAACTTGTTGGCCGTAAGCGTGGCTGAAAATCCCACCGACCAGAAGCATGTGACGGAAGTGGCCCAGGCGGTAGCGAACCGCATGCAGCGCGCCGGCGCAATCGTGAATTTTGTTTCGGTTTACCAACCCGGGCATCACTTTGCCCACAATATCACACAAGGCATATTCTTTGTCCTCAGTGTTCTTGGCTACCTGACAGTGCTCTTGAGTGCATTCCTGATCATCAACACGGTCACTGCGTTAATGACGCAGCAGACCCGCCAGGTGGGAATCATGAAGGCGACAGGTGGCGGAACGTTACAGATCTTCGGCATGTATCTGGTCCTGATTACTGGTTTTGGCATCGGCGCCTTGGTCATCGCCATTCCCCTTGCAGACCTTGCCGCGCAGTTCATCGGCGGGCGCATGGCGGCATGGCTCAACTTCTATCCAAATCCGTACAAGGGCTACACGGCGACACTCATCCAGCAGGTTTTCGTCGCGGTGCTGGTGCCTTTGCTGGCATCCATCCTGCCCATCTATAACAGCGTCCGCATAACGGTCCGTGAGGCGTTGAGCGATTACGGACTTGGAGAGAATGTCAAACCGAAGGTTGAGTCGGTCAACGGGAACTCCGTCTGGATCCCGCGCCCGATCCGCCTTTCGCTGCGCAATACCTTCCGGCGGAAAACACGACTCGGATTGACTCTCTTTACACTGGTACTGGCAGGTGCGGTTTTCATTGGCGTCTATAACCTGTGGGCTTCCTTCGATAAAGTCATCAATGATGTTCAGGGATATTTCCTTTCGGATATCAACGTGGTCTTCAGCCGTGCCTATCGCTATGAGGAAGTTGCTGAGATGGCTGAAGGCCTGCCCGGTGTGGCAGGTACGGAAGGCTGGCTGGAATATCCCGCCACGCTGATCTCCGATGTCAACGGAACCGGGACACAAATCGTTTTTGTCGCACCGCCCTCCGACTCGACCTTGATCGATCCCATCATTACTTCCGGTCGTTGGCTGACGCCGGCGGACCAGAACGCCATCGTCATTGGGAATCATCTTCTGCAGAGGTTTCCAGACTTGAAAATTGGGGACACATTAACGATAGAAGCAAATGGCAAAAAATCGCCCTGGCGGATTGTGGGTATCTACAGCATTACAGGGAACATCAGTCCGCCCCTGCTGTATGTTAATTACGAATATATCAGTCGCCTGATCAATCAGCCTGGGCAGATATTTTCCCTGCGTGTGATCACATCAAGCCATGAGGTGCAATATCAAAAAGACGTGAACGATCAATTACTGGCATTGTATAAAGCACGCGGTATCCAGGTAAGTTCCACAGAGCTTAGCGCTGAGTTCATTGCCACTCAAAAAGCCCAGACCGATATCCTGGTATATTTTATGCTGATCATGGCAAGCCTCATCGCCATCGTGGGTGGACTTGGCCTGATGGGTACGATGAGTATCAATGTATTGGAGCGCACGCGTGAGATTGGTGTAATGCGTGCCATCGGTGCGTCGAACAGTGATATCCACACCATCGTTATCATAGAAGGATTGGTCATCGGCTTGATCAGTTGGACCATTGCGATTCTGGTTGCCATTCCGATAACCTCGGTATTGACGCGGGGCGTTGGACTCGCAATCCTCACCGCGCCAATGCCTGCAGTCTACGGCGTCAGTGGCATTATTGCGTGGCTGATTTTTACGCTCATCCTCGCCACAATTGCCAGCGCCCTACCCGCGCGGAGAGCTTCGCGACTTACAGTCAGAGATACGCTGGCGTACGAATAATCGATCATGACGAAATACACAAGAGTAACACCGCTCGGAAAGGAAATATTCCAGCACGTAACGAATGTGTTGCATGCCTCTGGCAATGCTGCTACCAAGCTGACGAGTGAACTCATCCCAAAGGATGCAGAACTCACCGGCTTGTTAAAAGTACTGGACTCCGGGTGGATCAACTTCATCGCCTTTTCCATCGTCGCGATCGTCCACCTCGTTCTGACCCGCAGCACGTTTGGATATCGACCTGAGCAGGCAGATGTAGGCAATCTGGATTAACTCATTTATTCTCGCAGCACTTTTTTGGAGTACTGATCCTCGAAAGAGCACTACCGGGAAAACATTGTTCTCCTCGTAACCGAATTGCCCGGAGACGAGAATGGAGAGGAGCTCGAATCTGCCGTGTGGCTTGCGGATCCAGGCATTTCCGTTCAAGCCACCGTGGAACAAAACGAACTTTCAAAAGATATTTACAGAATACTGGATGAACTCCCTGACGTCTACCGCAGTGTGCTGACTCTCATCGATGTGCGTGATATTGATTATACAGAAGCAGCTCAGGCATTGAATATCCTGATTGGCACGGTGAAAAGCCGACTAGCGCGGGCACACGCCGTCAAATGGGTGAAAAACTATGCATTGTAAAAAATACGCCATTTGGCCTATACTGCCGGGCGTAAGGAACATGCTGAGAAACCTTGTCATGATACAAGACTTCTTTTTACACAGATAGAATCATTTTCGCAAGTCCAGCTTATGGACGAGAGGTAACCATGGACGAACATAAACAACACAACATGCAAGACCATTCCAGGCACATGGAACAGAAAAAAGACGAGCACGCGCAACACGGCATGATGGATCATTCCAAACACAACATGGAAGATCACTCTGCCCACAACGCCCATCAAGGTGATGCGATGCCAGCCCAAACAGCAATGACCCATGAAGACCACACCGCACATAACGCTCATCAGGGTCATGCGATGCCCGCTTCACATGCAATGGGATCTGAAGACCACTCCGCCCATGCGGGTCACGGCACGGATCATTCGGGTCACGAGCAGATGTTCCGCGTCCGCTTTTGGTGGAGTCTGTTGCTAAGCATTCCTGTTCTGCTATATAGCGAAATGATTCAAATGTGGCTGGGATTCATGCCGCCCATGTTCCCCTTCAACGAATGTATTCCCTTTGTTTTTTCGCTGATTATTTTCGGCTATGGCGGCGTTCCCTTCCTGCAAATGGCGGTTCCTGAATTGAAAGAGCGCAAACCCGGCATGATGACGCTCATCTCGCTGGCGATTTCTGTCGCATTCATTTATAGCGTTGCTGCGCAGTTCGTCAATCTGGGCGAAGGTTTCTTCTGGGAACTTGTCACACTCATCGACATCATGCTCCTCGGTCACTGGCTGGAGATGCGCTCAGTACGTCAAGCATCCGGCGCATTAAATGAACTTGCCAAACTCATGCCTGATACCGCCGAACGCATCCATCACGGTGACATGACTGAAACCGTTTCAGTTTCAGCGCTCAAACATGGCGACCTCCTCCTAGTGCGTCCTGGCGCGAGCGTCCCTGCTGACGGTGAAGTTATGGATGGTCACTCCAATGTCAACGAAGCGATGGTCACAGGTGAATCTTTGCCTGTGCATAAAATGAATGGCATGAAAGTCATCGCAGGCACGATCAATGGCGACGGCAGTTTGCGCGTGAAAGTCACCGCCACTGGTAACGAGACCGCCCTCGCAGGCATAATGCGTCTTGTCGAACAGGCGCAACAATCCAAATCCAAAACGCAAGTGCTTGCTGATAAAGCCGCGGGCTGGCTCTTTTACATTGCGCTCGCCTCCGCGCTCCTCACTGGCATCGCGTGGACAATTGCCGACACCTTTAACATCGATGTATTGAACCGCGTCGTCACGGTGTTGGTCATCGCATGTCCTCACGCGCTTGGTCTTGCGATTCCGCTGGTCGTTGCCATCACGACTGCGATGGGCGCGAAGAACGGTATCCTCGTCCGCAATCGTCTCGCGCTTGAAGCCGCCCGCGATATCAATATCGTGATCTTCGACAAAACAGGCACGCTGACTCAAGGTCAATTTGGTGTGGTGGATATTGCAACAGCGGATGGTTGGGACTCAGACCGCGCGTTATCTCTCGCCGCCGCACTCGAATCAGACTCCGAGCATTTGATCGCTCAAGCCATCCGCCGTTTCGCGCGTGACCGAAAATTGACTCTGCTTTCGATCAGCAATTTCTCCGCCCTGAAAGGACGTGGTGTCCAAGCCAGCTTCGAGAATCAAGCTTATTACATCGGTGGACCACGTCTGCTCGAAATGCTTACGCTCACACCTGCATCCAATATCAAAACATTTACTGACTCTGCCAATAGCAAAGCACAATCCGTTGTATATCTCACCACAAAAGATAACATCATCGCTGCGATTGCTGTTGCGGACGTCATTCGCCCTGAAAGCAAACAGGCGATTCAAGAACTAAGCAAAATGGGCATCGAAGTCGCCATGCTGACAGGTGACAGTCAAGCCGTTGCGAAGGCGGTGGCAAGTCAACTGGGTATTCAACGTGTCTTTGCTGAAGTCCTGCCGGAACACAAAGATCAAAAAGTGATGGAGCTGCAAAAGCTTGGGAAACGCGTGGCAATGGTCGGCGACGGAGTGAACGACGCGCCCGCCCTCACCCGCGCAGACGTGGGCATCGCCATCGGCGGCGGCACGGATGTCGCCATCGAGTCCGCGGGTTTGATCCTCGTCAACAGCAACCCGCTCGATGTCGTGAAAATATTCAAACTCAGCCGTGCCAGTTACAGCAAGATGATTCAAAACCTGTGGTGGGCGGCAGGCTACAACATCGTTGCCATCCCGCTCGCGGCGGGCGTACTGGCAGGTTGGGGCATTCTACTCTCGCCTGCGGTCGGTGCAGTACTCATGTCCATCAGTACGATTGTGGTTGCCATCAATGCGCAATTACTCCGGAGAGTAAATTTATAAATAAGTTCAGCGGCACCAAACGAAGATAATACAAAAATCGCCCTGCCAAATTCCTGGTAGGGCGATTTGAATTTATACCGCCAGATGTATTTGTTATATGTGTAATGCCAACTCAATCGCCTGTTCCATCGTCATGGAATGTCCATGTGCCCAGAGTGAGGCAAAATTTTGTTCGTCCATGCCGGCGCGCAAGCTGGCAATTTCATGAGCATATTCCATGTTTTCCTTCGGTGTCATTGTTGATTTACTGACCTCGCGCAAAGCCTCTGCTGCACCCAGGAGTTTGACTGCCCATTCTCCCTGTTCCTGTGCCCTTGCAATAAACGCAAAACATTCCAGTTGATGGGCGATGGCACCGCGATGTCCCAGATCCTGCCAGGCTGTGATGGTTTCGCGATAGATGGCGAGCGCCTCTTCAAAATTCCCCATTTTCAGCAATGCGTGTGCGGTTGCACTCCGATAGCCGTTGTAATTAAGCCGGTCTCCTGTTTTTCGGTAATTTGCCAGAATGTCTTCCGAAAGCCTGCCAGCCTCGACGATGTCGCCGCGGGCATAAGCCAGTCGCGCCAGCACCTCATTTGATCTGTGGGCATAGATGCTGCCTGACGCCTTCGATAATTTAATTGCCTCTTCCAGGTAGGGTCTGATTTTCTCTTCAGCTTCCAAGCCATGAACCTCGAAAGTGATATAGGATAGTGACGCCAAAACCCAGGCAAGTTCCTCCTTATATCCAATCTGACGCGAGATGTTTTCACTTTCGCGAAATGATTCAAAAGCCTTCGCGATCTCGCCTGAAAAGGCAGAGGCAATTCCGAAAACGATCAGACTCCGTGCCAATCGAAGGGTATCCCCTATTTGCCGCGACAATGTAATCGCCTCCTGCGCTGCGGTCAGACTGGCATGGTGCTCTCCCTGATTTACGGACAGTAACGCCAGAACGTGAAAGGCGCGGGCTCGACTCTGGTCAATCTCCCCGCTATCATGTGGTAATCCTCTGGCACGATCCAACGCCGATTGGCACCAACTGCGCCCCTCGGATAAATATCCGTGCGTCATCCAGAAGTGGGCTAATGGTGCTGCCAGCTTCAAGGCCACCGCAGGATGATTGTCGAGCGCCCATCTTAATGCACCTCGGAAGTTATCGTGCTCCAGTTCAAACAGGGTCATCCAGAATCCCTGTTCCAGCCCCATGAGTTTTTCCTCCCCACGTTCGGCAAATTCCAGAAAATATTTCAGGTGTTGATCTTTTGTATGGTAAGTTTCGCCTGATTCAAGCAGTTTGTCCATCGCATATTGCCGGATGGTCTCCAGAAAGCGGTAACGGGATCTGCCAACCTGCTCATCGACATTGACCAGCGACTTGTTGACCAGCCCCGATAAACCGTCCAGCGCTTCATTCTCACCGAGAACTGATTCTGCCGCTTCAAACGACCAGCCACCTGAAAAGACCGCGAGTCGGCGCAAGGTACGCTGCTCCGTTTCGTTGAGGGTCTGATAACTCTAGTCAATTAATGCGCGCAAAGTTTGCTGGCGCGGCAGGGCTGTGCGGCTCCCACCTGTGAGCAGTTTGAAGCAATCGTCCAATCGTTCCGCGATTTGTTGGGGGGTAAACAATTTGATGCGCGCAGCGGCTAACTCTATCGCCAGAGGAATGCCATCGAGGCGGGAGCAGATTTGGGTCACGAAAGAAGCGTTGTCTTTTGTCAAAGCAAAATGTGGATTCGCTTTGATCGCCTGCTCTGTGAACAGTCGCGTGGATTCGTAGTCCAACAAAGAATCCATATCGGATTTTTCATCAGGCAAAGAAAGCGACGGCACGCGGTACACCGTTTCGCCGTTGATGCCCAAGGCTTCGCGGCTGGACGCAATGATCTTCATGTTTCGGCAGTTGTGCAGGAGGTGATCTGCGATGCGGGCACAGATCTCGATGAGGTGCTCACAGTTATCAAGGATGAGAAGCAAGTGCCTGCCGCGCAGATAATCTGTGACGGTATCGATAAGCGGAACACCTTGAACTTCACGCAAGCTGAACGTTGAGGCGATCGTCGAGATGAGATATTTTGGATCAGCCAACGGCGCAAGCTCGACCAGCCAAACCCCATCTTTGAATTCAGAAATTTGCTCTGCCGCGAGTTGCAGGGAAAGACGGGTTTTCCCTGTCCCACCGGGACCGATGAACGTTAGAACGCGCATGGATGTTAATAACGCTTTGGTTTCGGCTAGTTCCTGTTCCCGACCAATGAACGATGTGAGTTGCGTGGGAAGGTTGTGAGTGAAAAATTCAAGTGTGGTAAGAGGTGGGAACTCAGAAAGAAGATCCAGAGCAGACACTTGATAAAGATGCTCGGTCTTGAAGATATCCTTCAAGCGGCGTTCCCCCATACTGCGCAGTTCTGTGTTGCCTGGCAATTTATCATTCACCAGATCATGCGTGGTTTGTGAAAGCAGGATTTGTCCGCCATGTCCCACCGACATGACCCGCTGGGTTAATGCCAGCGTTGCATATCCTTCATAAAATGCACCTTTTGGATCATCCTTCCATTCCGCCGCGCCAGTGTTGATTCCCATCCGCACTTTGATAGTAGCAGGCGACCACGCTTCGGTTTGTAGTTTTCGTTGAGCCTCTACCGCGGCGTTCAAGGCATCTCTGGCAGTGTGAAATGCAGCGGAATAAGAGTCACCAACAACTCGAAAGACAATTCCGTTGTGTGCTTGGATGGCTTGATCCAGAATTTCATTGTGCCGCGCGATGAGAGCAGGCATCTCATCAGAGTATTCCTGTGCGAGTTTGGTTGAGCCTTCTATATCGGTAAATAGGAAGGTGACAGTGCCAGAAGGGTATGAACTCATCAAATTCTGCTCCTTCGAACTGAAAGACCAACTCAAATAAATACTTTGACGAGTTTTACCAGATTACATCTGTTTTTCCAATAGTGCTATTTTTGTAGTACTACATTTTTATACTATCTTCCACACCCCAAAATCTGACACCAACATCTTATTATTTACCGTGTGACCATCCACGATTTGCGCTAAGGACAGTAAGTAGACGTCAAATAATGAATCAAACAGCAGCGGACTTCACAGCCTCGACGCTGAACATATCGAGAATCGCCCCCACTTCTGCATCCACAGCTCAATGGATAAAGCAACTGATTTCGAATCATAGGCTTTGTTGTTAAGCTAAAGATCTAATGTGAACAATAAATAAAGGTCGACCAGTCTTCTTGATAGACAACATATACTTTTAGCAGGTATTTCTACAAAAGGAAAATGACTTGCAATTCGTTTTCCGCTTGTAGGTAGGGTTGTTCGTCTCGTCCATAAGAGGAATTATTCGAGTCCCTGTGCGCCCACAAACGAACGAGCCGAATGGCTCGTTCGTTTTCATAATGGAGCAATCCGTTTGTGCATGATTCAACGTACTATAAGAATGTCGTAAGAGATGCAAAAAATAATCAAACCTGCTTTATAATTTTCCAATCATGGCATCACGCACCAACGAAGAATGGCTTTCCGACCTGCGAGCAGAGGGAGAGACCCGCAATGCGGCTCTCGAAGATCTACGCACGGTCATATACAAGGGCTTGCCTTATGCCCTCTCACGCTGGCTATCCCCCGACCTCCCACAATTTGGCTCTCTTGTCGAAGAAGTAACACAGGAAACTCTGCTCCGGGTTCTTGACCAGTTGGATACCTTCGAGGGACGCAGTCAGTTCACCACCTGGGTCCACAAGATCGCCGTGCGGATCGCGCTGACCGAACTGCGCCGCAAACGCTGGCGGGATTCGTCGCTGGATGAACTCACGGAAAATGAAGACGCTCCCCCTCCCCCGGGCCTGCTCGCCGATGCCCACGCGGGACCTGAAACTGTGGCAGAACGCACCGACATGCTGGCACGCGTCCGCCGGATCATCGAAGAGGAGTTGACCGAACGTCAGCGCCAGGCCCTGCTCCTGCTGGGCGTGCAGGATATGCCCATGGAGGACGCAGCGCGCAAACTCAAGACCAACCGCAACGCGCTGTACAAACTTCTGCACGACGCCCGCCTGAGACTCAAGAACCGCCTGTCGATGGAAGACATTAATCCACACGAAGTGCTGGCTCTTTTCGAGCACAAGTAAGATTAATAAATCATTAATCATCAAATCTGCGTATGAACATCCGAAACATCTTTCAAAAGATACAAAACAAGATCAATCCCCCGGAACCAATACCCAATGAAACAGTGCTGGGGTTTCTTCGCGTGCTGGAAACCGCAGAAAATGAAGAAATCTCCTGTGACGAACTTTTTGTCAAGCTGGATGAGTACGTTGAACGGGAAGTGGGCCAAAAGGATGCCGCGCAGTTAATGCCAGTCGTCCGCGAGCACCTGGATATCTGTCCGGAGTGTTGTGAGGAATACGAAGCATTGCTCGATGTGCTCGAAAAAACATCCAAAAATTAAAACGACAGGTCTTGCCTGTCGTTTTTGATCGCACCATCAACTCTTTGGCAGGTTCAATCCCGCCAAAGAATTTTCTTTTACTCATGAAATATCTTCTCACCCGCGCGGACCGGAACCTTTAACCGATTCTCCGGTGGCGTGATGGGACATGACCACATCTCGTTGTAGGCACAATAAGGGTTGTATGCCAGGTTGAAATCGACAAAGAAATGATCTTCGGGCAGGGCTTCCGGCTCGAGATATCGCCCGGCGGGATAAGTCTCTTTTCCTGCAAGCGAATCGACAAACGGTAGAAAATATCCATTCTCGTTGCGGAAGATCGTCAACTCGGCAGCCTGACCGTCCACTTGAAATTTGAACTTTCCGTGACGGACATACACCTGAATATCGCCGGTGGTTGTCTGCATTTGCATCGGTTTCTCGTCGGGTAACAGGTCCACCTTCACTTCAAGGCGAAGTTCATTATTTTCAGGGAAATAACGCAAACCCACAAATCCGCGTTTCTGTTCCGGGTTCAGCGGACTTTGCGGGTGCCTGCCAAAAAATTCATCTTTCTCTGCTCGAAAATTATCCAGGTCACTCATAAGCCTCCAGTTAAGGTGACAGTCACTTTTGAAGTGACTGTCACCTTTTAGACAGACATGGAGCAATAATTCTTACAAAATCACCCGTAACACAAAACCTCTTGCGAATTCCCATATATTATGCTATCGTTATTTCATATGAACGAAAAGACCGTGATGATCATTGAAGACGAAGAGGATGCCGCCGAGCTGTTCGCGGAAATGATGCGCGTCAGCGGCTATCGCGTCTTCAAGACATCCAAAAGCGCGCCAGCCATCGAGATGATGACCGTCGAAAAACCGGATGTGATCCTGCTCGACATCATGATGCCTGAAATTTCCGGTCTCGATATTTTGCGGCAGATGCGCCGCGATCCCGCGCTGGCCAACATCCCTGTCGTTGTGGTCACCGCCAAGGGCATGCCAGCCGATATCAAGAACGGCATGGAGGCAGGCGCGTCCACGTACCTGACGAAACCGGTCGGGTTCCTCGACCTGAAGGAAGCCGTCGAACGCGCGCTCGGCAGTCAAACCACCTCCACCTGATCCATGGGTCTATTGCGCGCTTTCATTGCGGTGGAACTCCCCCACGAAATCCAACAAGACATCTACGATAAGGCAACTGTCGTCTTGAAAAAGACGACCGGTTCGCTCATCCGCTGGGTGCCGCCAGAGAACATGCACCTGACCCTGAAATTCCTCGGTGACATTTCCCCGTCGAACGTGGATATGCTGACTCAGATGCTGCGCGCCGAAGCGGACTCGTCCCATTGCTTCGATATGCACGTCAGCAGACTCGGTTCTTTTCCAAGCCTGAGGCGGCCGCGCGTGATCTATATCGGTATCCAGGCTCCGGCTGGGTTGGAGGCGCTCCGGCATGGAGTCGAATCCGCATCCCGCAGGCTCGGTTACGAATCCGAAGACCGCGCCTTCTCACCGCATCTCACGATCGGGCGGGTAAGGCAGGATGTGACGGCATCTGACGGACAGAAAATTCGCCAGGCACTCGAGAATATTCACATTGACTCACTCGGCACTGCAAGGGTAGACTCGGTGCATCTTTTCAAAAGCGACTTGAAACCAACAGGCTCGGTGTATACCAAATTGTTCTCAGCGCCATTCAAACCGTAGGATAATATCCTGCACAAATATTATAGAGGTGATATCTGAACGCTCTCGATCTTGCACATAAAATCGTCGACACCCTGGAGGACAAAAAGGGCGAAGACATCCTGCTCCTCGACATCAAAGATGTCGCATCCTTTACCGATTATTTCATCATCTGCAACGGCACAAGTGACCGCATGCTCGACGCTCTTGCCAAGGGCGTGCTCGAGTCCACGAAAAAAGATTACAAGAAAAAGGGACGCGTCGAGGGGCAGTCACGCGAAGGCTGGCTCGTCATGGATTTCGGCGATGTGGTTGTGCATCTCTTCTCGCCGGATATGCGCGAGCATTATGACCTCGAAGAATTGTGGAGTGATGGGAAAGTTCTTTTGAGGGTACAGTAATACTGCTACCTGGTAGATTCCATGAATGGCATTCTCGATGATTTTTCCGAGACAAAACAAGTTAGAACCGCGATCAAGGCGAACTGGGAAAACTACCATTATTGTCTCGGCCAATCGCTGACCGTTGAGTTATCCATTGGCCGCCATCTGACATGGTTGATCACTGGCATGCCAGATCACTTTATGAACTTGGTTGTGTGTTCTGGACTGCCAGCAGAAGGCGCAGATGAACTCATTGCAAGTGCGCTCGCTCATTTCAGGTCAAGGAATATCGAGAAGCTCTCCTGGCTGGCAGAAGATGGAGTGCCGGCAATGGAACTTAAGAGGCATCTCTTTGCGCACGGTTTGACCTTGAGGGAATCATTTGCAATCGAGATGGCGGCTGACCTGATGACCCTGCCGGAAGTAATATCGACCCCCACAGGCCTGACGATCGTCCGCGTCGAGGATTACGTTACATTGAAGGAATGGATCCATGTTGCCAGCATCGGTTTCGGGGTTTCATCCAAAGTCGAGGCGGTATGGTGCGATTTTTTCGAGGAGGCAGCTTTTGAGTTTCCCTTCCGAACCTATCTAGGCCTGTTGAATGGGAAGCCAGTCGCCACTTCTCAATTATTCACATCCGCCGGAGTGGCGGGAATTTATAATGTTACCTGTATACCGGAAGCGCGCGGCAAAGGAATAGGCGCGGCGATCACATTGGCGCCTTTGCTCGAGGCACGAAAGATGGGGTATCACGTTGGCATCCTACAAGCGTCTTCAATGGGATACAATGTATATCGTCGGCTTGGATTTCAGGATTTTGGAAAACTAAGTGTTTATTTGTGGGAACAGGATGGGAAGTTATGAGAAATCAATTTTTGGCCACGAGCTTGCATCATCTCACTGCCATTATAAAATCTTACCTATAAAATAATTATGTTGAGCATCCCGCCAAGGAATCTTTCCCCATGTCACAACAGGAAATTGAAGTAATTCTGTCACGGCACTTAGCTGAATATCTGGCAATGCCCATCTTCATTGTAAATCCAGACGGTGACTTGATCTTCTACAATGAACCTGCTGAGGCGATCCTGGGAACCCGCTACAGCGAAACGGGGGCCATGCCTGCCAGGGAGTGGGCAACAACATTTCATCCTGTCGATCAGGAAGGAAAACCAATTCCTCCGGAAGACCTACCCCTGGTTATTGCGATCACAAAACGCCATCCTGCCCACAAAATATTTTGGATCCGCGGCAAGGATGGAGCTATGCGGGAAATTGAGGTGACTGCCGTACCCTTGATCGGTCAGGCAGATCGCTTTCTGGGCGGGATCGCCATTTTCTGGGAAAGGCCTCGAGAGTGAAAGTGACCTTCTGGGGAACGCGCGGCTCGCTGGCATCCCCCAGCCCGGAGACTGTCCGCTACGGTGGAAACACATCCTGCATCTCTGTGGAGGGTAGCGAAGGCACAGTGATTGTGCTTGATGCAGGGACAGGGATTCGTTACCTTGGGCAGAGTCTGCCTGCCGACCTAAAACGTGTCGACATTCTGCTGACCCACCTGCACATGGATCACATTCAGGGATTGCCTTTTTTTCTTCCACTGCGCCGCCAGGGAGTTGAAATCCATATTTGGGGACCTGCCAGCACCACCCTCAGCCTGAATGCCCGCTTACAAAAATATTTATCCCCGCCGCTTTTTCCGGTCAGTGTGCGTGAGTTATCCGCAGACCTGCACTTCCATGAACTGCCCGGTCATTTAATTGAAATCGGGGAATTTTCGATCCATGCCCAATTGATCATCCACCCCAATCCAACCATCGGCTTTCGTCTTCAATGTGAACATGCGGCAGTGACGTATCTGCCAGACCATGAACCGGCACTGAGCGGCTGGACGTTCCCTCATGACAAGGAATGGATCTCGGGCTACGCACTCGCGGAGGGCTCTGACATGCTCATTCACGATACTCAATACACGGAAGCGGAATATCAAACGCGTATCGGCTTTGGTCACAGCAGTTTTCAGCACGCATTCCAATTCGCCAAACTCACGGACGTGAAGCATTTCGTACCTTTCCATCACGATCCGACCCACAGTGACGATGAACTGGATCGAATGTTCAAGGAGACTGTGACCGAATTGAACCCGACGTACGAAGTAACACCCAGCCGTGAAGGATTATCGCTGGAGGTGGAATGCTAATTTGCAGTTTGGAATGGCAGGAATGCAGTGCGATATAACCGTGTGCTTGTAAAACTCAGCGGCGGAGCCATTGCTGGTGACAAGGATTGGGGATTTTCTCCGGGCGCGTTAAACCACATTGCGGATGAGGTGTTGAAACTTCACACCCTGGGTGTCCAGGTAAGCGTGGTCGTGGGCGGGGGAAATATTTTCCGTGGAGAATTGGGCGAAGAATGGGGAATTGAACGGGCGGAGGCCGACAATATTGGGATGATTGCAACGGTAACCAACAGCCTGATGTTACGAGGAGTCTTGAAATCCCGCGGAGATGTCGATGTGCGGGTGATGACTGCCATCCCGATCGATACGGTTGCTGAGCCTTTCATCCGCCTGCGAGCCATTCGACACCTGGAGCATGGTTATATCGTGGTACTCGCCGCAGGGACCGGCAACCCTTATGTCACAACGGATTATCCGTCAGTCCAGAGGGCGTTGGAGTTGCGGGCAGAAGCACTTTTAGCGGCGAAAAACGGGATCGATGGCATTTACACTGCCGACCCACGCCGCGACCCATCCGCGCGAAGATACAAGCAGATCAATTACGATACGGTCATTCAGAAAAACCTGCGGGCACTTGACCAGTCGGCAGTCCTCATGGCGCGTGACCACGGATTGCCCATCCATGTGTTCGATTTTGATACACCAGGAACCATGTGCCAGATCTGCCAGGGTGAAGATGCAGGGACACTGATCAGCCACAACGGGGACATACTTGCAGAATAGTGCTGAAATAAATACGTCCCGCATTTCTGCGGGACGTATTGCTATTCACTTCCTACTACTTCTCAAACACCCAGCGATCCACTTCACGCTTCCAGTCCACGAGGTCTTCCTTCTTGAACCAGAGCGCCACTTCCTTTTCGCCGTTCTCGACGGTGTCGGAGGCGTGAGTCAGATTCCGCCCGACTTCGAGAGCAAAATCGTGTCGAAGCGAACCAGGCGCGGCTTCGGTGGGACGCGTCGCTCCCATCGTCTGGCGGATGGCGGCGACCGCGTTGGGTCCCTCCCAAACCATCGCCATGACCGGCGCGGAGATGATATACGAGATCAAGCCTTCATAAAAGGGTTTGCCCTTGTGAATGGCGTAATGGGTCTCGGCGAGTTCCTTGCTGACCTGCATGAACTTCGCACCGACAAGACGCAGCCCGCGGCGTTCCAAACGAGAGATGACTTCCCCAACCAGCGCGCGCTGCACGCCATCGGGTTTTACTAAAACGAGCGATCTTTCCACAGATATCCTCCAAAAAATAAATTATAGAGCGACTTGATAAGTCGCTCTACTGGTTTAGCGAAGCAATTCTTCCGCTTTGGTATACGCGTCGAGGGCGTCCTGCAAACGGTTGGCGCGCATATACGCGTCGCCGAGTGACTGCCAGATGCTCACCTCCACCGGGTAGCGATACAACGCTTCGCGCAGGTCAAAGATGACTTCATCGAGGAAGCGCCCCTTCTTGATGAGTTTTCCATACGTCTCGAGCGCGCCCGGGATGTTACTGCGGGAAAGCTCGGTGCGAGCAGTGTGAAGGATCGGGTCAATCGGCATGGTCAACATTCCAGTACCTTTACGCGTAACGGGTTCTTTATAAGGTTCGGGTGGTGTTGCCGGTTTGACTTCGGTTTTCGCGGGTGCTTTCTTCGCAGGCTTCGGTTCCGGCTTGGGCTCGGGTTCAGGTTCAGGTTTTACTTCAACAACAGGCGGCGGTGGAGGCGCGGGAATCTCCTCACGCTTTTCCTCAGCGGGTTTCCAATCGGTCGAGCGGGTCGGCTCGATCTTCACCGGCTCGGCGACCACTTCACCTGTCTCATCGCGCAACCACGCGGGCAGATCATCCTGCGAGGCAGGGATGAAGATCTCCGGTTCCTTTTCTTCCTTCTCCAAACCACTCAACCAACTGGGGAGACTATCCTCTTCAGCTTTGGTAGGCTCCTGTTGTGCGACAGGCTCATCAAGGGATTTCATCCACGCTGAGGCATCCGCCTCTTCCGCAGGGACGGCTGGTTCCGTAGCAACGGGTTTTTCCTCATCGAGGTCCTGCATCCACGACGGCAAATCAGCAGATTGTGCAGGAGCGGAAGGCTCTTCATCGAGACTCTTTAACCACATCGCAGTTTCATCTGCCCCAGGTGTGGGTTGCGTTGAGGCAGGAGTCTTTTCAGCTTCATCGATGCCTTTCAACCAGATCGCGGTTTCATCCTCCACAAACTCTGGCTCGGGCTTGGTCTCTTCGGCATCCAAACTCCTCAGCCACATCGCAGTATCATCCGCAGGGACGGGTTGTTCAACAGGCTGTGCAGGCGGCTGTGGCGCGTTCTTTGCCTGTTGCACCCAATCAGGTTCCTGCTCCGTTCGCTCTTCAGGTTTAATGAGGAGACCTTCGGTCGCACCTTGTTTTGCGGCAAGGTTCTCAAGCCACGCCAGCGAATCATCGATCTCTTTTTGACTCTTGCCAAGATCATCCACGTTCGTTACAGGCTGTTCGACAGCCAATGGCTCAGGAGTGGATTCTTCCATTTGTGGAGCCGATGTTTCGGTCGCTTTTTGCTCGCTCAATTGCCCGGTCGAGCTCTTCACCTTCTTAACCCAATCGGGTTCAGATTCCATGCGCTCTTCGGGTTTGGTGAGCAAACCTTCGGTCGCACCTTGTTTCGCGGCCAGGTTTTCAAGCCATGCGAGTGAGTCATCGATCTCTTGTTGACTCTTGCCAAGATCATCCACGTTCGCAACAGGTTGCTCAAAAACCAACGGCTCGGGAGCAGATTCTTCCATTTGTGGAGCCGATGTTGCGGGCGCTTTTTGCTCGCTCAACTGCCCCGTGGTACTCTTTACCTTCTTGATCCAATCAGGCTCCTGCTCCATCCGTTCTTCGGGTTTCACGAGCAGACCTTCGGTAGCACCCTGCTTCGCGGCAAGACCTTCCAGCCATGCCAGCGAATCATCGATCTCGCTTTGGCTCTTGCCCAGGTCATCAACATTTGCCATCGGAGTTGACGGCATGGACACAGGTTCTTGAACAGGAGGTTGCGTTGAAACGCCCTTTGCCTGTTTCACCCAGTCAGGCTCCTGTTCGAGTCTTTCCTCAGGTTCGGTCAACAGTCCTTCGCTGGCGCCTTGTTTGGCGGCAAGCCCTTCCAACCACGCGAACGAATCATCGCGTTCCTGGTCGCTCGTGCCAAGACTGCCAGTATCCACTGTGGAGGGCGGTATAACGGGAGCAGGTTGTTCCGCGGTCAATTCATCGAGGAAACTAAAATCGGGCGTTTCCGGCTTTGATTCTGGTTCTCGTGGTTGAACATCAAATTGGCTCAGCCAATCGGATTCTTCGGACTTTGGCGCAGATGGCGTCTCTTCACCAAATCCCTTCATCCAATCCGGTTGCTCGGAGGGTTCCTGCGCAGAAGTTGGTTGTGGCTCGCCGCTCAGATCTTTCAACCAATCAGGTTGGTCGGAGGCAGCTTGGGCAGGGACCTGTAAATCACCATCGAGTCCCTTTAACCAGTCAGGTTGATCGCTGGAAGGAGTTGAGGCAGGGGTTTCAAGTTGCTTCATCCAATCAGGTTGTTCTTCAGAAGATTGCACGGCGGATTCAGGCTGGGAGGGTTGACCAAGTTGATTCAGCCAATCCATATCATCAGATTGCAGCCCTGTCGTAGCTGCAACGGCACCACCTACCGGACCGATCTTGTTGATCCAATCAGGCATTTCCTCTTCAGACGAAGGTTGGGCTTCCTGTTTCGGAGCCATTGCTTTCACCCAATCGGGCATGTCACCTTGTGCAAGGGGTTGTGCGCCAGAGGCGCGTTCTTCTGCCGCGATGGAAGATTTGCTTTCATCGAATGCACCTGTGGATTGTCCCCAACCAGCCTCTTTCATAAAGTCTGGAATATCATCGGCGGGCGCGGGTTGAGCAGGCTGTACAGGCGGCGCGGAAAGTTCAAAAGCGGAAGCAGGCTTCGGCTGAGGGTGAATCGTTGGACTTGATTCAGAAGCGGATTGCTTGAGCCAGTCTGGTTGCTCATCACGGCCACGTTCGATGCCGCTTCCCGCACTGATCGCCCGCGAGTCACGCCATTCCGCCTGGGTGCTGGCTCCAACCGGTTGACCATTCCAATCCAGATGCTCAATGGAAACTGCCGCATCTAAAGCTTCATTGGCCTGGAAGAGCGTACCGTTGACATGCGCCGCATAGGGATCGAGCTCAAGGACACGATCACGATACAGTTTCGCATTTTCAGGTTTATCCACGCCGAGGATCTCGGCAAGCACACGGTTCGCATCAAGGCAATATGGATACCGTCGCAGAAGGGATGATGCCACTTCTGCAGCTTCGTTCTTTTGCCCGCTTCGGTAATGGGCGCGTGCCAGCAATGCCTGCATGTCGCTGCGCCCGCCATCCTCTTTCAGGACACTTTTGATCTCAGAGATCGCCTGCGGATACAACTCACCCTGCACATACATGTGCGCCAGAGCGCCGCGCGTCATGCGGATACGCGGAGGCTGGACACCATCACGACGACCGTAAAGCCGTTGTAGTTCACCCTGAATGGCGGAGTTGGATGGCTGGACTTCAAAGGCACGCTCCATGTGCCAGATGGCATCATCGAGTTTGCTCTCCTCATCACGAATGATACTCATGCCCACGTTGGCAACAAAGTCATTCGGCACGGCAACGAGCACCCGCGTAAAGATATCCACCGCATCGTTGTAGCGTTTGTATTCGAGATACGCCTTGCCGAGCAGGCGATACGTTTCAAGATGTTTGGGGAGTATTTTGAAGATGTGATGGCAGTGTGCGATCGCCTCGTCCAGCTGGCCGCGGTCTATCATTGTTTCGATTTCGCGGTTGTATGCCCGCAAGGATACTTTTGCCATGAAACTGTGTGCTCCTATCGACTATTATAACGCACCTTCTATTCGTAAAACAGCGGCAGAGGCGGTACATCGGTATCGCTGAACGAATGCGCATCAAGCACGACCTCACGTACCTCTGCCAGTTTCGCTTCATCATTGGCATGGATGGTGAAAAGCGGCTCTCCCTGTGTGACTTTATCCCCGACCTTTTTGTGGATGATGAAACCGACCGCGTGATCGACCGCATCGGACTTCTTCGCGCGCCCGGCACCCAGCGTTACCGCCGCCTCACCCACGCTTCTCGCCTGGACCTGGGAGATGCTTCCGCTTCGAGGAGCCATCACCACCTCCACAAATTTTGCGCGC
>Ga0210377_10001846_pt1 | contig 18934 bp, 34 predicted proteins | sample PLM4_65_b1redo_FD_155480 | JGI IMG/M metagenome (GOLD analysis project Ga0210377, IMG submission 155480) | Groundwater sediment microbial communities from an aquifer in East River, Colorado, USA - PLM4_65_b1 redo | ecosystem: Environmental > Terrestrial > Soil > Riparian zone | place: USA: East...
AGAGGCGGTTCGATTCGGATGGCGGCCAAAAAACGTGGTAACGTCATTCAGGCAAATTAATTGAGGGCGAGCGTATGGCCTATCTTTCGCAGCAGCAGAATCTCGAAGGTCTCTTTGATTGGATTCCGGGTCTGATCAAGCCAGCGGCCATAGCAGCGGCGCCCATTCCTCTGCCGCTGAAGATTGCGGCGATGCTCGGAGTTCCGGCGCTGCAAGTGACTAAGCCGACCATGCCGCCGCTTTACAAGGAAGTGACGGCTCTCCCGCCTCTCAAGACTCCGCTTACGACAGTTGCGCCCGCGCCGGCTTCTCAGCCGAAAGTTGCGAATCAGGTTCAGGGCATTTTTGACACGATCAGCTCGGCGCTGCATTTGACGCGGACGAGTGCGCAACCGCTCGCGCCGACAACCGGAACAAAAAAGCCTACTGTCGCGAAGCCGCAGGCGACAACGGCAACGCGCGTTTCCGGTGCGCCATCTGGTCAGCCTTCGACGTCTCCTCCGATCGACGTTGAAACGCGAACGATTGTGAATGGCGGAACCTTTCCCATGATTGTTCCGGCTGCCGCCTCTCCGCAAATGCCGCCTTGGGTTCTTCCTGTGGCTGGCATCGGCGCGGCGTTTCTGCTGTTCTCGATGATGAAGGGGCAAGGGCGCTGATGTATCTCGAAACGGCGGATGAGAGAGTCGAGGCGGCGCAACAGTTCGGCGCTGTGGCGCGCGTGGCTCTTGGCCGCTCGATGGCATCCCCTCGCGTTGCCTATTCTTCTGCGCCTGCGCCTCGCATGAGTGAAGCCGAACGCTTGCGAAATATCGAGCGCAATGTGGGAATCGCTCGCGCGCCGACAGGAGTCTCGCAAGGCTCTCCGCAATTTTGGGCCGGCTGCGGAAATATCCGCGGCTCGGGATCGCCATGCCATAGCCAGGCGGTCGCGCGTTACAATGCTCTGAAAGCGCAAGGCATGGACTACGCGCGAATTCGGGGCATTATGGAAGCTGAGGGTTCGTTCCGCCACTATGCGTTTTAGAGGGATGCGGTGATGTATATCGATACCGACCAGCAGCTAAACGAATGCCTCTCGCAAGAGCAGGCGCTCGCCGGATTCAATCCGCTTAAGGCGATCGGCCGCGCTCTCGGCGGAGCCGGTCGCGCGATCGTTGGCGCTGTCTTTCCTGGCGGCAATTTGATCAAGGGCGTTCTTGATGTCGCCGCAAAATCTCCGAAGGGATCGGGTGAGGCAATCGCGCAAGTGATCAATCAGGCTACAGGGCAAGCGCCAGCTGTTCCTGTGGCAACTGCAGCGCCAGCGCCAACTGACAATGTGAGGCAGGGCGGCCTTATCGCTCAGCCGCAAATGCAACCTGGCATGATGGAAATGCTGATGGCGAGCATGTTGGGAAAACAGCCGGCCGCTCCGCAGTATATGCCATCTGCCGGCGGTGGCCCGACTATCTCAGTTTCAGCGCCCGGTGCAGCGGCGCCGGGTCAGATGGCCGCGCCGTCTGCCATGCCGCCTTGGCTGATTCCTGTTGGCCTGGCTGCGGTGGCGGCGGTCTTTCTCATGCGCGGCGGTGGTGGATCGGCGCCCGCGCGGCGTAGGTGAAGAATGCCGCCGAAACGCCATTTGGACGAGGATATGGCCTTTCTCCTGCAGCGGGAATATAATGCGCTACGGCGCCGCGGATTTTCTCATGTCGATGCGGTGGTGTTTCTGAAGCGACAAGCTCAAGACGCGGTGATATCGATCATGAAGGATATTCAGGCAGAGGCGAGTTACACGCCAGAGGGAGCTGTTGCGCCATGAGATTCGGTGAAAACGTTTCTGCGCCTTTGTCTCCGCCGTTGGGAACGAGTCTGATCGACAATCTGCTTAAGGTTGGCTCTGGCGTTCTGACGCTGATCAATCAACAGCAGCTCGCGAAAGCAAACCTGTCTCTGATCAAGGAGGGCAAGCAACCGATTCCGGTGTCTGCCGTTCCGGGTCTCACGCCAACTATCAGCGTGCAAGGCGGCCTCGACTCAGGGACTCGCAACATGCTGTTGCTCGGCGCCGCGGGTCTCGGCGCATTCCTGCTTTTGGGGCGGCGCCGCCGTAGGTGATGCATGGCTGAGGCGCTTACAGCAGCTAACGCTCTCGATTGGGGAAAGTGGACTGATCGTTTTTTGACGACGCGCGATGCGTTCACAAAAAACTTTCAGCAGCTCTTGCTCAAAAAAGATTTGGTCTACTCGCAACACCCCGAGCTGCGTGCTGAGTATGACAAGCGAGTCGCCGAAGGTCTGAAGCATCGCGACACTCTCTCGATGCTCGATGGCGTTTATAAGATTGTGCAGCCGGCCTTGCAGGCGGCGGGAACGTTTGCCGAAGGTGCGTTCAAGGCCTCGCCCTTCGGTCTCGCGTATGATGCTGGCTTCAATCTTGTGACCATGGCGAAAAAGGCGCTCGGGTTCGGCGAAGTCTATTATGATGAGAACGGAAACCAGCTCGGCTTTGTGCAAGGCTTGTTGGTTCCGATCGGCCTTGCTGCGGCGGCGGCGGCAATCGTGACCATTGCTTATTTCGTGACCGACAACATGAAATATGTTGAGCGTCTCAACACGATCGAGACTCTGCAGGCCAAGGGTTACACGCCAGAGCAGGCAACCGCCGTTGTGGACAATCAAAAACGAATCGAGGCGGCAACGTCTATTGGTGCAATGGTCCCCTGGCTTGCCGCCGCAGCCGCGCTTGTCGTTCTCGGACCTTCGTTGATTCGGATGATGGAAAAGGGAGGCTCCAATGCCTAAAATCAGAGCCGTTCCGATTATGCGCAATCCAAAGAAAAGAAAGACGCGCAAGCCAGCGAAGCGGCGCCCTGTGAAGCGGCGCAAGGTCTCGCGCCTTCGTCGCAATCCGCCGCGCGTTTCCAAAAAAAGAATCGCGCGGCTTTGGCCGTGGCTGGTCTGCGCCGGGTCCTACTATTGGACCGGTGACGTTCTCGACAATGACAAGAAAAAAGCCGCGCGCTATTATAGTGAGACGGTGGCGGCGCGTGTCGCGCGGACTATTCAGTCTCGCTTGCCGCGGGCTCTTGCTGGCGTCCTGGCGAGGGCGGAGCGTGCATAAAAACAGCGTCGAAAACTATGCGGACGCTGCGGCGTTGTTCGCGAAGTTTCACGGTCGCGAGCCGAAAGATGGTGAGATTGTCGCCATGTCTGCTATTGCGGCGCAGCCGCTAGCCGTGGTAGGCGAGTTGAAAGGATTGATCTACAAAGCGCGTGGAGACGGAAAAGATTATATCCACCGCTTCAAAGCAAAAGACCGGCCCGTACTAGCTGTTACCCCTGACGGTTCTCAAGCCTTCATCCTCGCGGGAGGATACAGGTTTACTTCACGAGGGTTCGTGGATTAAGGAGAACCGCCCCTATGGGTCATCTGCTGTTGGTCAACCCGAAACGCCGCAAGGCTCGCCGCAATCCGAAGCGGCGTCTTTCCGCAAAACAGATTGCCGCCGGCTTCGGTGGCGGTGGTGGCCGCAAGAGGCGTAAGCGGCGCTCGCATTCGCGCGCAACGCTTCACACCAATCCGCGCAAGAGGCGCAGCGGCGGCCGGCGCAAGCGGCGCCTGCATCGCAATCCGCGCGGCGCGGCTGGCATCATGGGGAAGGCAAAGTCTTTCCTCTCCGGTCAGCTCATGCCGGCGGCATTCGGTGCGGCCGGTGCGCTCGCGGTCGATATCGGTTGGGCGCTGTCGCCTCTGCCGCCATCGATCAAGGCTGGCGCCGCAGCTCCGCTGATCAAGATTGCCGGCGCGGTCGTTCTCGGCGCGGCGGTCAGCAAGTTCGCCAACAAGCAATTCGGTCAAGCGATGGTCGCGGGTTATCTGACCGTGACTGCTTACGACATGATCAAAAAGCTTGTCGCTCGCACGATTCCCGCTCTGCCGCTCAGCGACTATCCCTATGATCTCGGCTACATGCAGTCGGGTCCGTTCATTCCTGACGAGAACGGCGTGTCTGCCTATCTCGCCGGTCCAGAGGGCTACAACCTGACCGAGCAAGATGGCGTCGGCGCCTACATGAACGGATGGGGCGACGACGTTTCCTAGATGGCGCAGAGCGCCTTTAGGGGCTGAGGCCTGACTCGTTGCGGAGTTCCGCCTGCGGATATCGCAGGTTCGCCAGCCGAGGAAAAATCCAATGGGCGGCATGCCAAGTTCCCCGAAAGGGATTCCGGGTCGCAAAGACCTGATGAGCTACGTTGTGTTTCGCGAAGGCTGGGAGGTCATCCGGCAGAAGCTCTATGACTCGATCGTCTATCCGGCCGCCGGCTCGAACCAGCTGACTTTCTTCCAGCTTCCGATCGGCCAGGGCGTCAGCGCCATGAACGCGGCGATTGCCAAGACCTTCAGCGACACGAACATGAACCTCGCCGGCCAGCTCCCGGCGAATCTGGAGTATCTGGTCGAATCGATCGAAGTCGATTTCTTCCCGGCGACTCCGACCGTTGCGGCCGGCATGCCCGCTTTCTTTGGCGCTCAGTTGGCGGCAACCTCCGTCAATGACAGCTATATTTTCTACCGCTCGGGCAACCTGCAGTTCTTCGTGGGTCAGAAGCCGTATCTCAACGGCGCTCCCATGGCGAATTTCCCGCCTAAGTCGCATTTCGACGTCAGCGCGGCGCTCTCCGATGGAACTACCCTGGCGGCGGCCTCTCAAAACCGCGTTGCCTTCCCGTTCGTCACCGGCCGCCCCTTCATGCTGAAGCCGGCCAGCCTGCTGTTGGGCTCCAACAGCAACTTCAATATCACGCTCAACTGGCCGGAAGGTCTGCAGGCGATTACCAATCCTGCCGTCGTTCGTGTCCAGATGGACGGATTCCTCTTCCGTCGTTCTCAGTAATCGCTTTTCGCGGCGGTTCTGAACCCGCCGCCGCGAGAAAATGTCGCCCACGGGTTTTCGGGAGATTTCCCGTGGGCGATTCCAGTTGTCATCTTCGCGCCAGAGAGATTTTTCAACATGGGACTCATGCAACAGCGCGGTAAATACCGCCGTCCGATCGCCGGCCAGCCGAGCAATAAATCGGTAGTTGGCGGTCAACCGACAGTCCAGTATTTCGAGGACTTCTATGTCTACACGGTTCTATTCGCGGCCCTCCTCGCCGGGACGGCTCAAACCGAGATCATCCAGATTCAGGCTGACGCGGACTTCAAATGGATCAAGGGAACCTATCAGGCCGATATCGCTGACGCGGCGTTTGTCGAGTCGACGCAGCCCGTTCCCAACGTCACGGTACAGATTACCGACACCGGAACAGGCAAGGCGCTGTTTCAGACGCCTATCCCTATTCCGACCATTTTCGGCCGCGGGACTCTGCCGTTCATTCTGCCGATTGCGCGCATCTTTTCCGCGCGCTCTGCTATGCAGTTCCAGGCGAACAACTATGACGCGGCGGTGGACTACAATATCTATCTTCAGCTGATCGGCATGAAGGTTTGGGAGCAGTAACCCGCTTCAGGGTGGAGTGGCCCCAATGATGTACCGCACGCGCAAGCCTGGCAGGTCGCAATATCCCGAGCAGGAAAATATCCCGTCGCAGCGGGTTCCTAATCGCATTCCGTATTCGCCGGGTCAGCCGCAGGCGCAACAGGCGGCCGAGCTGCAGAAGGAGCATCCGCAGAAGCATGGCGGGACTCCGCCGGTTTGGGTTGCCTCGACATTCGACGCTCGACCAATCAACAACGTCGATTGGTCAACCTATACGGGCACGAACCCGGATGACATCGGCGCCGATTCTGCCGCTGGTCCCTTCACTTCATCTTCTACGTTTTTTGTCGTCCCGCCTGGCAGGACCGCGATTTTGCGTGACTGGCATTTGCTTATGGTCCCGCTATCTGGCCAAACGCCATCGGGCGAGAGTACCCCTGTTATTTTCGCAAGCGGCGCCAGCAATTTTCCTGTGGTGTTGAGCTTCTTCGTTGACGGCCAGGCGCAGCTTGAAATGTCGGGCCGTGTTCTCTGGTCTCTGCCGTTCGGCGATGTGTTCGGCGATGCTTACATTATCGCCCAAGAAAACCAGACTATCGAAATGCGGATTGACAGTTTCGCGGCTGGGCCGGGAACGTTCGCGCCGACATGGTGGCAAGCATTGATGGCGATGCATGGCAACCTGCTTCTGTCGAAAGGCCTGCAACCGCAATTCGAGCCGGGTTCTGTTGACGTGGTTCCGGTTCATGACGGCGGAGCGGCGCCCTCTGGCGGATGGGTGGATGAATGAGCGGTCAACGGCAAGCCTTCGGCTCTGGCGGTCATATCTCGCCTGATGGCATTGGCAGCGGCGGGATTGGCGGGTCAATTGTTCGTGTTGCCGCTGCTAATGGCGAAGGGTCCGAAGGAACGTTTGGAGTCGATGGGCTGATCGGATTCTTCGGTGGCGGAACCGACAACGTCGCGATCTCGCCTGGCGATGGCGAGGCTAGGTTTCTTCAAGTCGCTGCGCTCAACTATGCAATCCGGATCGGCTCGACCACGCTCGATCGCCTGAAGGCCGGCGCGGACAATGCGGACGCTGTTGCGGTCAACACTCTCGGCGCTCTGCTTACGCTCGCGCGCAATACCGGCTTTAACGGAACAACTTGGGATCGCCTCCGCTCTGCTGGCGACAATGCCGACGCGGTGGCGGTGGCAACTCTCGGCGAGCTGCTGACGCTAGCGCGCAATACCGTTTTCAACGGAACCGCCTGGGATCGCTTCCGCTCGGGGAGCGCGGCTGTTCTTTCGGGCGCAACGTCGCTTGGCGCTGGGCTGGTCAGTGATCCTGGCCAGTGGAGTATCAATCACGTCCCGGCGGCGGCGACTCAGGCGACGATTACGCGAGCGGCTGGCGGCGCCGGTGTGCGCCATGTCTGCTGTTCGATCGATGCGGCGCTTGTGCTTCCCGCGACGGCAAACCAGGCCGCAATTACTCTCAACCTTCGCGATGGCGCTACCGGCGCCGGAACGATTCTGTGGTCGCGGCGTTTCGGCATTGGCGCCGCGAACGCAGCCGACGCGCAACAGGAAGTCTCGCTCTCTGGTCTCAAGATTTTCGGAACCGCTAATACCGCGATGACTCTAGAATTTAGCGCGGCCGGAGCGGCGACGACACTTCAGAGCGTGGCGCTGACAGGCCATGACGCGAGTTAGGTCTAATTGGCTTCCGCCCGTTATCTGGTCTGGCCGCTCAAAGCTTGCGATGGGCGGCGGCCCTCCGCCTCCGCCTCCGCCGTCTCCCGAGGTGCAGCAATATCTCGATCGGCTTAGCACGCCTCCCGCGGCTGACGTGCTTCCGATTATCCAGAACCTAATTGACGGTCTTAATGCAATTGGTGAGTGGACTCCGCTTGACGTTTTGGTTTGTCCGTTCTTGCCGGAAGTGCAGGCTGACGCTCTGCTGAATCTTAAGGGCGCCTATCCGACAGGTGATCCCTCCGAAGTGAATAGCCCGCAATGGGATGAAAAGCTCGGCTACACGTTCAACGGAACGAATAGCCGAATAAATATGTCATGGGCGCCGGCTAGCGCGGGCTCTAACTTCGCAAACAATAATTGTAGTTTTTTCGCTCACGTTCCGGCGCATCCGGGCGCGAGCGGTGGCGCAAAATCTGGTTGCGTTGATGGAACGGCAAACCATATTCTTTCGCTGATCCCGAGATTGACGGACTCGGGACCTAACGGAAATATTTCGCAGGCGGCAACCTTCACAACGTCATTTAGCGCCACAAATGGCGTTGGCTTTTTTACCGTCGATCGCAGCGCAAGCACTGTTGCAAACTTTCTCAAAAATGGCGTGCAGGCTACGACGCAAGGTAACGTGGCCGGCGGTCTTTCTAGTGCGTCTATTTTCATTGGAGCTTTCAACAATAACGGGACTGCGGCGAATTTTGAAAATGCTCAATATGCCTCTTGGGGCATGTCTAACCACAAGGTAGCGGCAACCTGGGTTTCGATTTACAATTTGATCAAGGCCGCTTACGATGCTCGCCAGCTAACCGCTTAGGGAGATTCCGAAATGGCTGACGACAAGAAAACAGTTGCCGATCTCAAGGCGAAGCTGGCGGACGCTGAGCAAAAACTCGCACAGAAGGATTCCGAATACGAAACTTTGCGCGGGATTACTCAGCAGAGATTCGATCGGATCGGCGAGCTGGAAAAACTCGCCGCTCAGCAGGGCGCCTTGATCGATCGCCAGGCGACAGAGCTTGCCGCCCTGAAAGCTCCGGCGCTCGACGGCGCGGCCGATGGGGTGAAAGCGGGCATCTAGCGTGGGGTTTCTCGATTCTCTCTGGTATTGGCTAGCGTCAATTTTCCAGCCGGCGCCCGCGCCTCAGCGGCTTGTCTATGTGGGATATACAGTGATCCCGATTAGCGCGGCCAGATTGGACGACAACGGCTTAGCCTTCCTGAAAGCGCGTGAGGGCTGGCGCTCGAAACCCTATCGAGACATCAAGGGCAATCTGACGATCGGGCATGGTCACTTGATCATTCCCGGCGACGGTCTCAGCGTGTCGAGTGTGCTAACGCCAGAGCAGGGCGAAATTATTTTGCGGCGCGATGTGGCGATTGCTGAGAGCGCGGTTAGGCGAGCCATCAAGGTTCCGGTGTCGCAGAATCAATTCAATTCGATGGTGTCTTATGCCTTCAATATCGGCGGCGGCGCGTTCGCCGGTTCTGACGTCGCCAAATATCTCAACGCGAGCGATCCGGCGCGGGCGCGAGCATCCTTTTACGCGAAGCCGATTGAGCTTGCCGGCCGCCGCGCGCTAGAACAGGAATTGTTCTCTACCATTTAGCGGCCGAGGAAATCTCCCATGACTGATCCGGTGAACGATCGGATTGTTGACGTAAACGAGTGCTGCGGAAACTGCCTCTGCTTCTTACCGCTTAACGAGGGCGTTGGTTTGTGCCGGCGCAATCCGCCAACCGTTTTTGTCAACATGGTTCCGGAAGCCGGCGCGGCGATTCTCTCCCCTGGCGCGCGGCCGAAACTGACTCCTCAGCCAATGTCTCAATATCCGATTGTCCCGCCTAATTGGTGGTGTTTCGAGCATAAGGACCCGGCGGAGTATGGCATCGGAGACGATCAGGGCGGCGACACTGGAGTCACTTCTCGGGCGCCGGGTGATGCTTGAGTGGGCGCGCGCTTTCTGAGGCTGCGGCTATTGCTCGTTTGTCGATCGCCAAAGAGGCAATCTCGGCCGGCGAAAATCTGACTCAGTTTGCCGATCGTATCGGCGTGACAGTTGCCGGCGCTCACAACTGGCTGAAGCGCAACGGCCGGGATGAGCTGGCGAATCTGTCGATCGGTGGTCACGGCCGGCCGGCGCATGAGGCGCTTGTCTGGCTTCTGCTACTCCGTGTCGCGATGGAATTTCCCGGCGGCCAGGCGAAGCTAGCGCGGGCGCTCGGGATCACGCATCAAAATCTCTATGCCTTCACGACGAAATGGGCGAGCGATGGAGTCGACAGAGCGATTGCCGATCTCTGGCCGGATGACGCTCCGCCTGAGTTTCTGCCGACAAAGAAAAACCCCGGCCGCAAGGGCCGGGGCAAGGGTGGGCTAGATTGCCGAGGGACGTTAGAGCAATCCGGCCAGCTTCGCGACTCCGATCCAAAACACGGCGCAGAATAGAAACGCGGCGCACCACACAATCCGCTTCATCAAAAAATCCGACATTTTCATTTTCCTTTCTGAGTCCGAACCGTTTCGACGATCTCAGATTTCATTGTTGCCCGATCGCCGGGGTGTTTTCCATACTTGGAATCGGCAAGAGCTGAGGCTGCGGCTGATCGCGCTAGCTCATACGATCCGGCGAATCCAGTCATCCCGCTTTGAACGCCCCGCCGATGCTCTGTCACTTCCGCATCGGTGCGATTTGTCCACGTTGCCTTCCAGGCGTGGGTATAGACTCGATCTTTGCTTGTGCGCGTCAAAACGGCGCCGCTGGCAAAGGTGGCTGTGTGTTTCGTGCTCATGATGCGGCCCGCTCTACTTCTGCAATTGTGTCGTCAACCTTTCCGACGCGGGATTGAATGAAGCATTCCCAGCCGCCTTCGAAATAGGTTTCCACCAGAATCAGGACTCCCTTATTGCCGACCATAAGGCAGCTGATCCAAGCAACCATAGTGTCTTTTGGGCCTGGCGTTTCCCAGAAGATTTGCACGGGAATATTTTTCTCCCGAAGCCCCTCCTCCAAAACCCGGCTCGGATATGTCTTTTCTTTCTTTGGCACGTTACAACTCCTTTGAGATTGGAAACGAAACGAGGTGAAGGTGAAGCCCGGTAAATTCCCTGTTGAGCGCGGCGGCGAGGTCTGACAATTCGTCTGCGATCTCGCCGGCCTGACTATAGACAGGAAGGCAGATTTTTCCGAGCTGGTCGGCTGGTGCGTTTGCTTTCATGCGGCATGGATACTGCAAATAGATTGCCAACGCTTTAACGTGGTGCTACAAAACTAGAGAGGCTGAAATTGTGGGTTCGTTAACCGTGTCAGTCACGGAAATTGCGGGTCGGCGGGTTCGTTCTCATAATGCGCGTTATGCGGCTCGGCGCTTCTGGCGCTAACTTTTGTTGCGGAGATTGATTGTGGATTTTCAAGAGCGCATCACTCAGCGCGAAGGCTGGGAAATTCTCAGTCAGCCATTCTATGATTCGGCCGTTTATCCCGTCGCCGGCTCGCATGGTTTAGACTTTTTTTGCTATCCGGCGGGTTCGGTTGTTCACGGCGAGATTAAAACGCCAGCCGATACCAATATTGAAACCGTGATGATGCCGGCTGATCGGGAATTTCTTATACGGTCGATCTCTGTCGATTTTCATTCGATGGCGCATGGCTTCGGCGACGATGCTGCTAACTTTTATCGATCGGGATATTTGCGGCTGCTCATTGGTTCGCGCTCGTATCTTTCTCTGCCGCTTTCTCGGTTCATTCCAAAGCTTAACCCGCCATTGGCGGCAATCTTTGTCTCTGGCGGCCCTTATGATCTTGGGGGCGCTCCGCTTTTGGTGAGGTCTCACCAAAGTTTTTGCGTTTCCGCGCTCTGGCCGAAAGGGTTACAGCCAATAGCAAATCCGGCGCGGGTCACGGTTTATCTTGGCGGAGTTCTCTATCGGCGAGGCGCTTCCTATGTCTGAAAAATTCGCGGTCTACATTCCTGGGAGCGGCTTTCATCCGCGCGCGACTCTCGCCGAAGCAAATTGGCTTGCCGGCGATGAGCTGTGGAAATTCCGCATGGGTACGCGCGGCGGAGTGTGGCCGGAAAATATTTCCCGGCTTGGCGTCTATCGTTGGCTCTCGCCCTATGTGGTCAATCGAGACGGCTATGAGATTGAGCCAGAGGGATTCGAGCTGACGGGGCGATATGTTCCGCTCCGCCTTGTCAGTGAGAAGCCTGGCGCTCAACTCGATCGCTGGCCCTGTCCGGATGCTTGTGAAGCTTACCGGGACAAGTGCGAGACGTGCGAGGGCTCGGGATATGTCGATCAGTTCGGCGAGGCGTGGGCGGCCGATCCTGACGTTGAGTCCGTGATGGATTACGAATTCGAGCCGGTGCAAGAGGCGCCGTCGATCGATCCGGCCTGGTATGACCGCGGCGGCATGGGATGGGTTCTGGCCTGGCAAATTGTCGCGGGACTCGTTCTGCTTGGCATCGGCGGAGCTTTCTATATCCTGACTCACCTCCCGCCTCCCGCGGGCTGACAAGGAGTTGAGCTATGGGACCGATCTCGAAACCGATTGTTGAGCGCGCTAAAGAGCCTTCATCCTGGCTTGGCGCTGCAACTCTTATTGGCGCGGCGGCCGGCGCCATCTTCGGCAAGCCGACGCTGGGCGATCCCGTTTTCTGGGGGTCGCTTCTCAACGTTGTCGCCGGGATCGGCCTCATTCTGACGCCGCACGCGAAAAAGAAAACGGGCGAGTGATCTAAACAGCGCGGCGCTGTTCCGCCGCAACCGAAGGAGTCGACCATGAATTTTGAAGCTCTGATTATGATGGGTCTGCCGCTTGTGCTGACCGCATCGCAGCCGATGCTCGATCAGGTCACGGACGAGACGGCCGACAAGGTCATTGCTCTCGTCCATGACTCGGAGACGAAAATCGATGACGTCACGGTGAAGGCGCTGACGGCGCAGCTGAAACGCTTCTGCGAGCGCGTCGAGTCTCGCATCTAACTTCCGAAGTTCGTTGCGGGCGCAGGGTTCAACATGCGGATTCTCGATCTCTTCTGTGGAGCTGGCGGCGCCGGCGCCGGCTATGCCGACGCAGGATTTGAGGTGGTCGGAGTCGATATCGCGCCGCAGCCAAATTATCCCTATACCTTCATTCAACAAGACGCGCTGACGTTCAGTCGCCGATGGCTTGCGTCTTTCGATGCGATTCATGCTTCCCCGCCTTGTCAGTTCGGAACCGCGCTGCGCCATGCGCCAGGCGGAAAAAAGGATCATCCGAATCTGATCCCGGCGACTCGCGAGCTGCTGAAAAATTCCGGCCGGCCTTACGTGATTGAAAACGTCGCCGGATCTAAGGCGCATCTTCTCAATCCCGCGATGCTTTGCGGCTCCATGTTCAACCTTGGCGTTCGCGTAGGGGAACAGTGGTATCAGCTCCGCCGCCATCGATATTTTGAGACGAGTTTTCCGTTTACCCCGCGGCGCTGCATTCATGGATTCGCGTGCATTGGGATCTATGGCGGTCATGTTCGTTGCCGATCGGCGAAATTCGGCGGACGCAAGACGAAGGACTTTGTTGGCGCCGACAAGCCCGAGCTGGCGGGCAACGCTATGGGAATGCCTTGGGCGACGATGGCAGAAATGAGTCAGGCGATTCCGCCGGCCTACACCCGCTATGTTGGATGGCAACTTAGCGATTATTTGTGGGATCAGCAGCGCGGATGAAACATACGCTCTATGAATGTGCCGCATGGTGCAGCGGTTGCCAGATCTGCCTAGGCGGGCTCGCGTCCTGCACCCTTTGCAGGGGCGCCGAGTGCTCGCTCCCAAAAGATTGTCCAGGCTATCCGATGACTAGGGAACAGCAGGACGCAGTTTGCGCCGGGACTCTCAACTTCATCGATGGGAAATGGATAGGGAAAACATGAATGAAGCATTCGAATCCGTGCGTGCGTTTCATCAGGCGTTCGGAGTTCCGGCGGCCGGTCTCCCGCATATGATGGCGCCCGGCCGAGTCAGCCGCCGCGCGAATTGGATTTCCGACGAGGTGCAGGAATTTCGAGACGCGGTGTCGCTCGCCGATCAGGCCGACGCGATGATAGATATCATCTATTTCGCGCTCGGCGGTTTGGTCGAAATGGGAATCAAACCTGACGGCCTTTTCTCGATCGTGCAGGCGGCCAACATGGCAAAGCTATGGCCTGATGGGACGGCGCATTTTCGATCGGACTCGAAAATCCTTAAGCCGCCTGGCTGGGTTGATCCCCGCCCCGCGATTGAGGCGGAGATTGATAAGCAGGTTCGCGGGGAGTCGACTCATGGATGAGCGCCAGGAACCGAAATACGGGATTCGCCCCGAGCGATTTTCTCATGGTGAGAGAGTTCCGGCCGCGCTGGTCAACCGCGCAAGCATGGAAGAAATTCCACCAGATGAGCCGATTTTTATTTTCCGCGCTCGCGACATTTACGCCGTTCCGACGTTGCGTTTTTATGCCGAGCTTTGTTTAGACAAGGCTCACCGGGAAACGGTGCAGCGGCGCGTCACGGATTTTATTGATTTCATCATCGCGCACCCTGACCGGATGAAGGAGCCGGATTCGCCATGATAGATTTCCGACTCGCCTTCCTGACGTTTGCAATTGTCTTCAGCTGTGGAGTCGTGTTTATTTTGGCGATGGAAGCGGCGGGGCTCTGATCATGCTGACAACTCCGCTCAACGGGAAAAAGACTCACCCGCTCTCAAAGCACGCGCTCAGTGTTTTGGCTTCTCTTCCGCTTCACGTGCATCTGGTAAATCCAGGCGTCACAAATCGTCTTATGCGTGAAGACTTGGCTGATATCTTTAACCGCGGCGGCGTGAGGTTTTTGGAGATCACAGCGGCCGGCGTCCTGGCTTTGAAGGCGTCGAAATGACCGCGGATCGCAATCCATGGACTGTCGCCGAAGAGGTGCAGTGGAAAGCGTTTTTCCAGGGCGATCGGCCAACGGCGCCGGAAGGGCGAACGATCGTCTCGGCGCGGGCGAGGCTTCACGCCTACAGCTATACGAAGCTGACGAACGATCAGCAACACCGGATGGCGACGGCGGCGGCGAAGTTTCTTCCACAGATTCCATATACCGGGCAGGGTACGCATCGCAAATTTATTGAAGACGTGCAGCGGATCGCGCTGCGGCCGGCGGCGCTAGCTCAAAGGATCTATCCGGCCGACGTCTTCCTTTCTGCCGTGCTGGCCGCGCGCAAGGCGCTCTATCTTTATGGCTGGCGCGATGCGGCCGGAAACGTCTCCTATTTTCTCTCTCACGAACCGCGAACGGAAGGCCGTTGACAATGGCCGATCGGCTCGCTATTTCGATGATGCTCCCGCAACGAGCAAAGGTGTTAGCCCCACCACAGGCGGCGCCGGACTGCCCACATCAGTTCGGCGCCGCCGCCAAGTTTCAAGAATCTGCCTGGCGCAAGCGGTCTTATCCGTCCCCCCCGACCCCCCGAGACTGCCCGCCAGGCAGATACCTAACGGAACAAGTTTCTCCGGTTCGAGCTGACCGCGCGAGCCGGAGTTTCGGGGAGGGCGGGCGCCGGTTTTTCTCCCGATTGGCCGGCGTCCGTTTTCTTCCGTCACAAGGCGCGAGCGGGAATTTTCCTCGCGGAAAAAACTCGCCCTCCCCGAAAAACAAGCCGGTCCCGGCGCGGAGCGCACAAACCCAAGGAAAAAGACAATGGCTAAGGACGTGAGAACAGTTGTGGGCGAGCTTTTTATTCGTGAGCGGCCCGACAAGACTACCGGCGAAATTCAATTTGCCGGCGACGGCGTTTTCCGGACGCTGCAATTCCAGCTCGATATCCGACTCGATCCTCTCGAACGCAGCGCCTCGGCGCCGCCGCCGACCGAAGACACGCCAACCCATCGCGTCTGTCATTCGCCGCGCGGCGGGTCGCCTGTGGACTTGGGAGTGGCCTGGCAACGCGAGATCACGCGCGGCGACTATATCGGCCGCCCCATGTTCTCGATTGCGCTCAATCATCCCGATATGCCCGATTGGGCGGCAAACCTCGCAGCCTTCCCCCGCGACAAGGCCGGCAAGTATTCAATCGAGCATCAACGGCGCCGAGCTGCGCCGATCGAACCCGGCGGTGGTGACGACAAACGAGACGACGATATCCCGTATTAAATTGGGAGTTTCGTCTCTGTTCTCTCTTGCGCTAGGCGTGTCGCGGTAGTTCTCTCGCTCAAATGTGGGCGAGAATCCAAAAACCCGATAATCGCTGATTTCACCAACGGCCGGAGGCTTACCGTCTTCGGCCGTTGTCGTTTTGAGGGTGGGAAACACCTTGGCCGCGGGCGCGCTTGTCAAAGTAAGGTGCAGAGTTTCACCGGGCGCAGCTCGGCAGAGGACGCTTAGGCACAAATTGCGCCGTTGTGTGCAGGCGTTAAGGCCGAAAGAGGCGATCCGGTGGTGTGGCCGCGCGCTTCAATATCAGCACGCCTCTGTTGCGATTATGACCAGCCAGAAAGACGGGGCATCGCACGCCCACCTAGCCGGCCTAAGCCAGTGTAAGCGCATCTGGGATTGTCCGGTGTGCGCGGCCAATATTGCAGGGGAGAGGCGGAACGAATTGGGCGAGCTGATCAAGGCTCACGGCGAGGCCGGCGGATCGGTCTACATGACGGCGCTCACGGTCCCGCATGGGCGATTCGATGATCTTAAGGCGCTCCGCTTCACTGTCTCGACCATTTGGCGAAAGGTGCAGGCGGGGAAGGCCTGGCGCGATGCGAAATTGAAGCTCGGGTTGGTCGGAACCGTGCGCGCTCTTGAGGTGACGCATGGGAAAAACGGCTGGCATCCGCATTTGCATTTGCTGTTTTTCTTCCCTGCGACGGCTGGCGAAAAGACGATCGAGCGGTTCGGACGCTGGCTGTTTAAACGCTGGGCTAGGTATGTGAGGGATGCAGATCAGGGCGAATGCAACGAAAACGTCTATCAGTTCGAGCGCGCTCGATCCTCGGAACAGGCCGGCGCCTACGTGACCAAATGGGGGAGCGAATGGGAAATGTTGGGCGCTCAGGGAAAGACGGGCAAGAACGGAAACAAGACACCCTGGCAGCTTTTGCATGAGGCCGCGGACGGCGATCAACCGGCCGGCGAATTGTTCGTGCGATACTCGAAAGGGATGAAAGGCGCTCGCCAGCTGACCTATAGTAAGGGGCTGCGCCAGGCCTACAAGCTTGCGGAGGCGCTTCCCGATAGTGAGTTGGATATTGAGGCCGGCCCGAACGGCGCGAACGCAGGGACGCCGCTAGGCTATTTGTCGGGGCATGCCATGCAGGCGCTCGATCGCAAGGGCCTGATTCTGTCGCTTCTTGAGGCGGTAGAGGAAGAACCTAGCTGGAATACCGTGTTTGGGTTTCTTTTATCGCACGGCATTCCGATAGATTTTATTTGTAGGCGAAGTAGCGGCCCGCGGTTTGACGACATAGCAGCTTAGGCGCATTATGTTTTGGGTTCCGATAATCGCAACTCACCAAAATAAGGACGCTGTTATGATCGACGTGAAAACCGCTAAGCGCGTGGACTTGCTCAGCATGAAAAAACTGCTTGGCGCAATCGCTCCGCCGAAAATCGGCGAGACGAAATGGCTATGCGTGGTCTATGGCTTCTGTTCTAGCTTCAGCTCGAAAACCGATGAACGCGGCCTGAAAGTGACTTTCGGCGGTGACTTTCTCGCCCACTCTCTGCAGCCGATCGGCGAAACCGAGCCGAGCATTGCCGTCATGCGCTCGAATCTCCTCTCTCTTCCGGTGTTCGCGGCGGAAAAGCTGATGGCTTGCGGGATCGGCGGCGGAACCGTCTGTGAATTCGGCTTCCGGATTGGCGTGCAGGGCGAGGATTCGCTCGCTGGGTTTTCTTACCTGGCTCACAGCTTCATCGGCCTTCATGCGACAACGCCGCTCGATGATCTGCTTGCGCGCATGCCGGCGGACCATTGGCGCGAAAACGGCGAGGCCTTGGCCGATTTAGAGGAAAAATAGGATTTCGGAGAATGATGGGCGCGCGCCGATTGCATCGGCGCGCGCTTTTCGTTAGACCGGTTACTTGACGTGTCACTTGACGGTGAGGGTTTACATGCGCGCGCTTGCTTCGGATGAGGATATCATTGAGGGCGCGGCGGAGGATATTTCCGCCGTGCAAGGCTCGATCGATGACGACGAGTCGAAGATTATGGAAGAATTCGGAGCGGCGCCGAATAAGGCGCAATGGAAAATCAAAATTTATAAGGTAGGCGAGGGCGGCAAGCGCGGCGGATGGGTTATCGATATTGCGCCTTCGGAATTGCCGTACCTTGCCAAGCTTCGCGCGCTCGCGGGGCATGGCTCTTATTCCGGTTGGTGTTACAACGGCCAGAGCAAATCCCCGAAGCGCGTTATCAAGTGGGAAATTTCCGAGCTAATCGCGCCTCCGGCCGGCCCGTCATCTTCTGACAGTGCGCTTGCTCAGGCTGTGGCCGGAATTATGAGCATCCAAAAAGACCTTGTGCGCGAAATTGCGACGATGAAAGCAGCGCCAGCCGCTCCGGCCGCTCCGCAAAGCAGTATGTCTGAAATGATGAATTCGATTGTTGGCATGATGAAAATGCTGAAGTCGGAATCTCCGCCGCCGCCTCCGCCGCCTCCGCCCGCGCCGGATCAATTTGCGATGCTCACTTCCGTTGTGAGCTTAGCAAAAGAGCTTGCCTCCGATGGCAAGGAAAAATCTATGCTTGAAGTTGTGGCGGAAATTTTTCAATCGCCCGTAGTTCAAGAGACGCTGCGAAGCGTCAACGCAAATCAGCAACAGCAACCGCGGCCCGGTGCGCCAGGCCGGCCGGCTCCGCCGTCGCTTGCCGCCCCGCATCCCGGCGCCTCTCAGCCGGTCGCGCCTGCGGCGCAGCCTTTGCCGTTCGCGGCCGAAATGGAATTCTTGCTGCAGGGCGCCCGAAAAGACATTGACCCGGTGAGCTTCGCCGATGTGGCGCTCGGGATTATCGATGAAGTGACCATGGCGCAGCTTTTGGCTATGCCTGATCCTATCGGGCTGCTGATCCAGGCCAATCCGAATGTCGAGCCTTTCCGGAAGTGGTTTGGGGAATTCTTTGAAGCCTTGACGGATGATGGTGGCGAGGACGATATTCCGCCCCATGCTGTGCGACGCAACGCCCCCTCCCTCGCGCCTGATAACGATTCCGGACGGGGTGGCGGGGGTAAAGGTGACTCTGAAGCTGATGACGATGAAGGTGAGGCAGGGTAAGGTCTCGCCCTATATCCGGGCCAAGGCTTTAGAGCTGACGTCAGGTCTCCGCCAAAAGAATCGCATCGGCGAGATTTTCGCGATCTGGCAATTTGTGCGGGATCGCATCCGCTACGTTCGCGACATTCGCAACGTTGAAACTCTGCAAGATGCGGAGTACACCCTTACGCAAGGCGCCGGCGATTGCGACGATAAGGCGGTTCTGACCGCCAGTCTGCTAGAGAGTATCGGCCATCCGTCTGCGTTTCTGGCGCTCGGGTTCAAGCCAGGCAAGTTTTCGCATGTGATCGCGGAGACGCGCGCGGGACCGGCCGGAAAATGGTTGCCGCTCGAAACGACAGAGGCGGTTCGATTCGGATGGCGGCCAAAAAACGTGGTAACGTCATTCAGGCAAATTAATTGAGGGCGAGCGTATGGCCTATCTTTCGCAGCAGCAGAATCTCGAAGGTCTCTTTGATTGGATTCC
>Ga0210377_10001847_pt1 | contig 18929 bp, 12 predicted proteins | sample PLM4_65_b1redo_FD_155480 | JGI IMG/M metagenome (GOLD analysis project Ga0210377, IMG submission 155480) | Groundwater sediment microbial communities from an aquifer in East River, Colorado, USA - PLM4_65_b1 redo | ecosystem: Environmental > Terrestrial > Soil > Riparian zone | place: USA: East...
TTTTCAGCCGATTCAGTTTCTTCAACGCGCAAAGCCACGTTCGTGCGCAGTTCATCGAACAGGCGCTCACGCAACTTGCGGGAGGTTCCCCATTTCCCTTCCGTGCCTGCGAACGGCGACGTGTTCACGCCAAAGGTCATGCGGACAGTGGGTTCTTCCACTTTGATGGTTGGCAATGCAACGGGATTGTTGGGGTCGGCAAGCGTTTCACCGATGCCAATGCCTTCAAGACCAGCGAATGAAACAATATCACCCGCGCTGGCTTCTTCAATCTCGATCTTGTTCAATCCCTGGAAGGTGTAAAGATATTTGGCTGATTCAGAAAGATTGCGTCCATCCCTTGTCAGGCGCGCAAGACGCTGACCTGCCTTGATCCTGCCTGCAAAGATACGGCCAATCGCGGTCACGCCGCGATAATCATCATAGCCCAGCATGGTTACGAGGACCTGTAGAGGCGCGTCGGGGTCCACTTTCGGGGCGGGGATCTTCTTGAGAATGACATCAAATAAAGGTCCCAGATCAGGGCCAACTTCGGGGGAAAGACCCGCTTTGCCAGCCGTAGCCTGGGCATAAACAACGGGGAAGTCCGCTTGTTCCTCTGTGGCGCCGAGTTCAATGAATAAATCAAAGGTTTCGTTGAGGACGCGCGAAGGCTCGGCGTCTCTTCGATCCACTTTGTTGATAACAACGACAGCCTTGTGTCCCATCTCGAGCGCCTTCTTAAGCACGAAACGCGTTTGAGGCATGGGACCTTCAGCCGCGTCCACGAGCAGGAGAACGCCATCCACCATGTTCATGACGCGTTCCACTTCCCCACCGAAGTCGGCGTGACCGGGCGTATCCACGATGTTGATCTTGATGGGTTTGCCGGTATTCGGGTCATTCAGCGTAATGGCAGTGTTCTTGGCAAGGATGGTGATGCCGCGTTCACGTTCGAGATCATTGGAGTCCATGATGCGCTCTTCAACGTGCTGGTTATCACGGAAGGTATGCGATTGGCGCAGGAGACCATCCACGAGCGTGGTCTTGCCGTGGTCAACGTGCGCGATGATGGCGATATTACGGAGGTCAGTTCGTTCGATTTGCATTTCTAGCTCTCAACTTTCAAGTTAGCTATCAGCGATTCGCTTTTAGCGGTTAACAAATAATGAGTTACAGGCGATAAAAAAGCCCCAGCCAAGAAGACCGAGGACTCTTTGGTTCGGCGTGCGGGTGGTATTTTATCAGATGGATGAGGTTTGAGGAAGGGCGCTATTTGGAAGCAGACATGGCGCAACGAAAACCAAGGCTGATATCCGAGGCCGAAGGAGTGAGTCCGAAACGGGAGGCAGATCGGAAATCGTCTTCTTTATAGTAATTCCACGAGCCACCACGCAAAACTCGATAATCGCCCAAAGTGGGACCCAAAGGATTAGAGGTTGGCGAATCGGAATAGTAAGTTTCACTATACAGATCTGCCACCCATTCGAAAATATTTCCTGCCATATCATAAACGCCATAAGAACTTGCACCTCGTGGATATGAGCCCACAGGAGATGTGTATTCAAAACCGTCATCGAAGTTTTTATTCGCCCAACTGAATGGACAATTTCTATCGCAAAAATTTAATAGTGCTCCATCAAAATCATTGCCCCATGGGTACACGTATTTTTGGGACTTTATCTCATCCCAACTGGCAGCCTTTTCCCATTCAGCTTCACTTAGTAATCTGCGTCCAGCCCAAACACAATAAGCATTTGCACTCTCCCAGGTAATATGAACAACTGGATGATTGCTATTTTCCACAATGTTGCTGTTAGGTCCTAATGGATGCATCCAATCTGTTCCATTAACATATGTCCATGATTCATTTCGATACACGTAAGACCCACCGTATTTTTCTGCATTGGTTACATATCCTGTTTCATCGGAGAATTTGGCAAACATGGCATTTGTAACTTCTGTCTGGTCAATCCAGAAAGCATCAAGATAAACTGTATGAATAGGCTGTTCGTCAACTGAACCGGTATCGCTTCCCATTATGAACTCTCCATCGGGAACGTAAACTAAGGTCATACCGTCTTTGGGTGAAACCATCGTGCTTCCGATTATGAGTTTTTCAGGAGTTAGCGCAGCTTGAATCGTTGGCATGGATACGCTTACACTGCAAGCAGATAAAACAATGATAACTAGGATACAAACAGAAAACATTTTTTTCATTTCATATTTCCTAATTGTATCTTATCAGATGCGTTTGCGATTTGAGTAGGGAGTGATATAATCCCACCACTATGAGATACGAACGTTTCAGCAACATGTTCCTGTGCATCGGTATGCGTGGCTTTATCTACGAGGGGTTCCTCGAATCGCGCCTGTTGCCTGTATGAGATAAGTCCATTTTTGTCGTCTTGTCACGCCGCAGTCGCTCTGCGGCGTTTTTGTTTAAGTCGAATCCGGTGGTTGAGTAGCCCTGAGCGTCCGCCGCGAAGGACGTATCGAAACCACCAATTTGCGAAATTTTTCTTGTAACAGGTGGTCTCGATACGAGCGATAAAACCACTCGCCTCACTCGACCACCGATGTAGATTATTATTGGAGTACACATGACCTCGATCACTGTTTCAAATGCCACCTTAATCCTTGGCGCTCACACCATTTTCCGCGACCTGAGCTTGGTTGAAAATCATAGGCTCAATCTGAAAGAGCACAACGAAAACCAATTAGGTTGTAAGTTTCCGAGGGGACACGTGAGTCGCGGTCAGCAGTACGGACAGCGTAATCATAGAAGTACCAGGAACCTCCCCGCACCACACGTTCAGATCCTGAATCTAGCCCCAAGGGATTGGAGGAGGATGAACTCTGATAATAAGTTTTGCTATACCAGTCACTCACCCATTCTCCAACATTGCCCGCCATGTTATATACACCAAAAGGACTGATTCCATCCAAATATGCATCAACCGGGGCAGTATCAATATATCCATCATCATAATTCTTATTTGCCCAGCCGAATTCACAATTCCTATCACAAAAATTCACAACAGTTCCATCAAAATTGTTGCCCCAAGGATAGATGCTCGCTGAGTCGCTACGCGCGGCTTTTTCCCATTCGGCCTCGGTAGGCAGGCGGGCCTCGCGCCACTCGCAGTAGGAATTGGCATCAAACCAACTTACATTTATGACCGGATAATCGGCATACTCTGGATCATTGTAGTAGTTTTCACGCGTATAAGAATCCAGACCAGACGGCAGGCTGCAAAAACCATCTGCCACGCACTCGTCATATAGAGCATTGGTCACTTCAAATATGTCAATGAGATAGGTGTCAATATAAACCGTATGGGGTGGTTCCTCATCTGTAAAAAAATCGCGCGAACAATCGTCCCGATATTTTTGACATTCTGCCAGGGCTTCATCTGCATCACTGCCCATCAGGAACATCCCAGATTGGATAAGTGCCATCTGGACGGTGATGGCTTTATTGAGGACCGGATAGTTTTGCGCGTTAGATTCCCAAAACATTTGAAGAGCATCATCACTGTTGACAAGGCGCCGGGCTGTACCATTTTGGCCAGGCGCCAATTGCACCATTTGGGTCATATCATCCATAGCATGAGCATAATAGTTGGAACCCATACCGATATATGCCCGGGCACGGTCATAATAGAGAGCAGGATTCTCATGATTGATACGAATTGCTTCGCCTAATTCATCCTTGGCTTGTGGATAATTCCGGTCTTCCAACGCTGCACGCCCTTCCAACCAGGCGGTGATCTCATCCGCGAGTTTTGGATCGGAATCTTTCATGGCAACGCGCATGGCCGCCAGCAACTCGTCTATCCGTTCATCTGATTCAGGTTTAAATCCAATTGTCTGATAGAGACCCTGCACGACCACAACCTGGTCTGCGCGTGTACTTCGTGGAGTATTGGATTCGAATAGAGCCAGTTTGCGTTCCTGTGGCAACCCGTTGAACAATCTTATGGCTCGCGATTGATAGGTCTCACCTTTCAGTTCAAATAATCCTGCCAAACCGTCCAATTGAGCGTTGGTGCTCTCCGCACTTCGAAAATCAGATTCAAATTGGGCGGCCCGTTCAGAATCAGAACGCATCGATTCCCGATATACAAAATAAACGGAGATCACCAACACAATAACAGTTATTAGAGAGGAAGCGATCGCCACCCGACGTGGTATGTTTGAGGGGGTATTGTCTTTGATCCAATCCAAGTCAAAGGCGTATTCGTAGATGCGGTTGCGCAGGACTAAATGTTCGTTCTCGCGGCGAACCACACCAGCAATCTTAAGATGGGCTTTGGGTAGTGAGCGTTCGTCATCAGAGACAAACTGGCCGCCGCGTATCTCCTTGTATGTCTTAAGTACGCGCTGTATATCTGGCGCGCGCTTGGTAAGCATATCGTGAACAAACTGTAAATTATTGTCCAGCTTGCCGCCCTCGCCCACGAATAATTCCTGCACAGCTTGCGCAACATCCTGCTGTGCAAGTTCCTCTTTGCGACTGGCAAGGAAGGCACATAAGCGTTGTGTCAAGTAGGGGTGCCCACCTGTCCAATCAAGCGCCCAGGCTAAGACCATCTCTGCGTTACTACCGAGTCCGGCGGCAAGAGGCCGGGCTTCCGTAAGCGTGAAATCTGTCAACTCCACACGGTGGCCTATATTAAATGGCGTACGTTTACTGTCAGCGATCAGGTCGCTGGGCGTAGCAACTCCGATCAATACAAGGGAAAGACGCAAGAAATCCGGAGTAGTTGAGCGGGCATTGTAAATGGCGCGCAGGGTGGCAAAGAAATCGTCCGAGAATGTAATGCTGAGTGTGCTGTCAATTTCGTCGAAGAACAGTACCACGCGCTCTTTGATCTCTTTCAAGAGCACATCGCGGAAGAAGTTGGTCAGTCTCTGGGCTGGCGCGAGTTGTTTGCGCGCTTCCCACCAGGCGAAGATATTGGTTTCCAGCGTAAATGTGTTCGCGATCTCGTTCAAAATACCCAAATACCACTCATCCGGGGAGACATTTATTACCCCTATGGCACTCAGGTCAATGATGGCAGATCGAATGCCTTCCTTTTCAAGCTCCTGCGCTGTGCGCACCATCAGACTCGATTTTCCCACCTGCCGGGAAGAGAGGATGAAAGCAAACTCACCCCTGCGGCAGAGTTCGAGTAGTTCATCGTCCGCCTTACGCTTGATGTAGATTCCACCACCCGCCTGGACAGTACCCCCAACAGTATACATGGCAGGCTTATCCATTGAGTCGCCTCCCAAAGTAGTCTGCATACAAACGATTACGCGGCAGCACCGCATTGTCCACGCGCTTGACCAATCCTGAACCGCGCAATTGAAAAAAGATATGTTCATCTGAGCAACGTTGATGTTTGATGATTTGAACGAATCCTGCCTTCAATTTTTCCTGATCACCCATTCGGAAAAGATAATTCCGCAAATGGTCGCCGAAAGGCCCAGTGTCTTCGTAGGCCTTTTCAAGCATTTCGGTGAAGGTGGTCCTTTTGCCGGCAACAAGATAGAGCGCTCTCCGTGTTAAATATGGATGCCCGCCAAGCAAATCATAAAGACCTTGAACTTGGATTTCAGTTAATGGACTATGATGACGATGATTGAGATCATATACTTGTTCCGATGTAAAGTCCACCAATTCAACTACCTGACCAACGTTAAAGGGTGACTGATTGAGATCTGCAATAAATTGATAGGGCTCAGTAGATGTCACCAACGCTATATTTAGGCGCGGCCAATCGCCGCCACGTGCACGGTTATTATGCCAACTACGCAACATGCTGAAAAAATCCGAGCGGAAAGGGGAGGCGAACATGCGCTCGACCTCATCCATAGCCAATAAAATTTGCACATCCTTAATTTGATTTAGCAAATGTTTCTGGATGTAATTGGTTGTCTTTTGCACGTGCCCAAGTGGATTTCTCCAGAATTCTTCAGTACGGTCTTCAATCTCGAATTCCCAGGACAGCAAACTGCAAAACTGTCTGTAAAAAATATCCGCATTTTCGATCGCGGTGTTTTCGATCAATTGAAAATCAATGAAGGCTGCATGCATATCTCTGGCTTTTGCTTCTATTAACAATCGATTAAGTAGTGAACTTTTCCCCATTTGACGGGGGCCTTTGATCGTGATCGTTACTCCTTCAATCTCGTGCAAGGCATGAATTGCTTCCTGATCCGTTTCGCGCTCAATATAGAAAGGCGACTGATGAGGCATTGTGCCTTCTGGTGAGCCCAGATCACGAGAGGAGATATTCGCAAAGGCCGTTGGAACTTCCTCATTATTTCCTTTTTTGTGTGCGGTAGTTACTGCAAAATTGTCAGTAGATAACTTTCCACCCGAAACGGCTTGTGTCAATTCTGCAATCAGCCTTGGTGTATCAGCATCCTTATTCCATAATGCCCATTGCAATGGATTAAGATAAGCACTCAGGGGATAGGCTAGTGGCTCGTCAAAATTCAAACGTACAGGCAGAATGGCGGGGGTTCCATACGTTTTTCCATGATGGTGCGCAGTCTCAATTTCAGCGATTACCATCTCGCTATTAACCGAATGTTCCGAAAGAAAGGTAATTAGATAATCCGATTCCTTTATAGCCTTCTGTATACGCTCTGCCCACTTCTCCCCAACCTGAATAGTCGTGTCTATAAAAACATCGTTCCCCTGCCGCAATGCTTCATACACCGCTGTGGCTACAGGGGTATCTGGTTCAATATTGCGCTTGTAACTAATGAATATCTTTGCCATCTCAATATAATCCTGTCCTAGCGGTTTGGCAAAAGAAAACACACGAGCATAGATGTCTGATTTGGAATGAACAATTTTCTACAGAAACATCAAAATTATACGCCATCGAAGGAATTAATGCTATAATTCCACCACTATGAGATACGAACGTTCCAGCAACATGTTCCTGTGCATCGGTATGCGTGGCTTTATCTACGAGGGGTTCCTCGAATCGCGCCTGTTGCCTGGATGAGATAAGTCCGTTTTTGTCGTCACATCACGCCGCAGTCGTCTGCGGCGTTTTTGTTTAATTTCACCTGAGGTGCGTCGCACCAGATTTGACGAAAGAATCTTTTCGATTAAGATTAGCCCAATTAAGTGGATTCTCGTGTCAGTAAGGTGCGACGCACTCCCACCCGGAGTAATCATGATCTCGATCACTGTTTCAAATGCCACCTTAATACTTGGCGCTCACACTATTTTCCGCGACCTGAGCTGGGAAGTCCAGCACGACCAGAAGATTGGTCTCATCGGTCCGAACGGCGCTGGGAAGTCTTCGCTGTTCAAGTTGATCACCAGCGAACATACCCCTGAAAAAGGCGGGACGGTCATCCGCGCTAAAGGTATAACTGTTGGATATTTACCCCAACACCCGGAATTTGACCCTGATCGAACCGCCATCTCTCTCGCACTGGAGGGCAATCCACGCGTGGCAGAGATCGAAGCAGAATTGCATCGAGTCGAGTCCAAATTGGGTGACCCTGATGTATACAACAATGCGAAAGCACTCGAACGCGCACTGGATACCCAACACAAGTTGTTGGAGGAATTCGAATCACTCGGCGGCTTGAACTACGAGTCACGCGTCCGTGAACTGTTGCGCGGACTGGGGTTGCCGGAATCTGATTTCGAGAAACCAATCCGTGCGCTGAGCGGCGGGCAGAAGAAACTCATCGGTTTGGCGCGGTTGTTATTGGCGCGTCCGTCGGTGTTATTGCTGGACGAGCCGGACAATCATCTCGATATGCCCGGAAAAGCATATCTCGAAAAACTCATCATTGATTATCCGGGCGCGGTCGTCATCATTTCACATGACCGCTATATTCTCGACGCGGTTGCCACCCACATCGCAGAGATCGAAGATGGCAGGATCACAACGTTTATCGGAAATTACACCGAATACATCATCGACAAGGAAGAGCGACTGGCGCGGCAGGAGGAGTTGTATCAGATTCAACAACGCGAGATCGGCCGTCTTGAGATGGCGTTGAAGCGCTACAAAGTGTGGGTCATTTTCAACGATAAATTTGCGACCCGTATCCATGCCATGGAGGCGCGGATCGAAAGAATCGATAAGATCGACCGTCCCATATTGGAACGGCGCAAATTGGATTTGGAGCTGAACGGTTGGCGCGGGTCGAATCAGGTCTTGGAATTGGTTGACGTGACGAAGTCATTCCACCGCACCGCATCGACTACCGTCAACCCGAAGAATTCACAAGAGAGAGTGATATTGAACGACATCAACTTCCTCATACGACATGGTGAGCGCGTGGGGCTGATCGGTGCGAACGGTGCAGGCAAATCTGTCTTGCTGAGATTGATCCTGGGAAAAGTTCAACCTACACTCGGCGAAATTAAGATCGGACCGAGTGTGAAGGTCGGCTATTACGCGCAGGAGCACGAGACACTGGACTTCAACCAGTCCGTGATCGACGCGGTGCGACTTGCAGGCAACATGAGTGAAGGAAGAGCTGTCTCTCTCCTGACTCGATATCTGTTCACGTATCAACAAGCGACTCAGAAAATCGGATCCCTTTCAGGCGGTGAGCGGAGTCGTCTTCAGTTAGCGTTGCTCGTTCTTTCAGGAGCCAATTTCCTGCTACTTGATGAACCGACGAACAATCTGGATATTGCCTCTGCGGAAGTGCTGGAGAACGCGTTGAATGACTTTAATGGCACTGTCCTGGTCATTTCACATGACAGATATTTCCTTGATAGGACCGTCAGTCGAATCTTCGCGCTCGAAAACGCGACCATCAAGGAATACATCGGCGGATATAGCGACTACGCGGCAAAGGCTGGGATCAATCCAAATGGGCAGAAGCAGGTTCAGGGTTAGGATGAAGCGGCAGTATTTGACGCTCTTGCAGGGCTAAGCCTTGCAAGAGCAATTTCGTAAGGTACTGGAATTGTAGTGAAACCGTCCATTAAACGACCGCGCCGCACATCCTTCACCGAGTTCAGGTTGAAAAATCCAAAATGTGTTCAATGGTATAATTCCGCCCCGATGCTTCAAGAACCTACTTCACAAAAATCAAAAGTATGTCCGACCTGCGGAACGCGTTTGAGCGAAAACGCAACACGTTGTCTGGTGTGCGGAACCGAACTCACCGCAAAAGCTGCGACGAAGTCAAAAAAAGCCGATACTGCTGTTCAAGCCAGCCGCATGCCTGAGATCACGCTCAGCCTGCCTGCGGCGCTTGGCGCGCTTGTGATCCTCCTGCTGATCGGCGCGGCGGTTGTTTATTTCAGCCTGCAAGCTGGCATCGGCGGGGAATTGGTTGAGCCAACCCTGGCATTGACACCAACAGAGACCGCCACGATCACACCCACCGCAACTGAAACTCAAGTCCCAACGTTGATCCCAACCGAGACACCATTACCACCGTACGAATACACAGTTCGTAGTGGTGACACTTGCGGTGGTATTGCGGTCTTTGCCGGTGTTTCAGTGCAAAGTATCATCATACTAAACAATCTTTCAACGACTTGCATTATTTCCCCGAACCAGGTTTTAAAAATTCCTTATCCAACGTCAACCCCCGCTCCGCCGCCAACGGAGATTCCGAACGAAGCCACGCAAACTGCCCAGGCTTGTACAAAGGATTTCTATATCGTCCGCGAGAACGATACCTTATCGAGTATTTCGTTCAATTACAACGTTCCACAAGAAGCGATCAAGTTCTATAACGGGCTTCCATCTGATAATGTGCTGATCGGAACAACTCTGGTTATCCCGTTGTGTGAGCGATTCGCCACTCCCGGACCAACCTCCACTGCGACACTCCCGCCTCCCTACCCGGCCCCGAACCTGCTTCTGCCTGCGAACGCCGCCTCATTCACCCTGGCAAACGATGTGGTCACATTACAATGGGCAACGATCGGAACATTGCGCGATAACGAAGCCTATCAAGTGACAGTTGAAGACTCCACCGCGCTCAACCTTGGAAACAGCAAGCGCATTACAGAACATGTAACGGACACAAAGTTCATCGTCCCAACATCGTTCCGCCCCAACGACAATCTCCCTCATGTTATCACCTGGTGGATCACTACTGTCCGCCAGAACGGAGTAGATGAGCAGGGTCAACCGATCTATATTTCAGCTGGCGCAATGAGTGAGAAACGCGTCTTCTCATGGGTTGGAGTGGCTGTCCAGAGCACGCCAAATCCGTAGTTTTGTAGAGATAAGAATTTCCAATCCCCGCTGAATGCTAGGCGGGGATTTTTAATTTCCAAAAACCTTGACAGAATCGCGAAAACGATTAAAATATTTGCATTATTCAATTTTCTGAATAATTCAATAATCTGGAGAAAATCATGTCGCCTTTCGCTCTCAACCTTGAAAAAACACGAATCAAGAATTCGCTTGTTACGCTCGAACCTGCCATCAATGCTTTCGGGAGCATGGTTTTGATCTCGAAAGACGAAGATAATCCAGGAATCCATGAATGGGTGACAAAAACCCGGGCACAAATGACAAGTGAGGAACTTTTCCGCCACAAACTTGTGACCATCGGTTTTCACTATTCCATTTTGCCCACCAAGACTGGAATGACATTTGAAGCATATTTGGCCGACCTCGAAGCCACTCCCCCTTCGGAATTCCGCGAACGCTTGTTAAATGCATACGGAAAAATTTGCCTCACAACCGAATCGCGCGAGGAACTGAACAAGCCGGTGGACTGGAACGAAGTACTTTCCTCCGCCAGGAATTATGTGGATTTTCTGAGGTTTCGTTTCGGCGAAGAATTAACAGATGAAGAAGTGGAGACACGTGCATATCAATACGTGATCGATCCTGCCGCGCTCAAACAACTGGTGACAGGACATATCCGCTGGTTTTGGAAGAATTACCTGCAAGACGAATGGACACGCGTGCGCCCCATGCTGGAAGAATCTGCGAAGGCTTTCAACCAGATCGACTATGGCGAAATGACGCTCCTGGAGATCGTCCAGTTCGTGACGGGTAAGGAAATAACCGAAACGAAGTGGGGGGATGAGTTTGAGAATGCAAAGGATTTGTTCTTCATTCCCAATGCTCACCTTGGTCCCTATATCCGGGCTGTAAAAATAAACGACAATTTCTATGTGTACTTCGGTGCACATCTACCTGAAGGCTCGGATATCCACGTCCCCGAACTGGACCGCGCTGAGATCGTCGCAAGGCTTTCCGCACTCGCAGATGACACCCGCCTGCACATCCTGCAAATGATCGCAGAGAATGGCGAGATGCGCTCTCTGGAGATCATGGAAGCCATCAACCTGAGCCAGCCGAGCGTTTCCCGGTACCTGTCACAGCTTACTGCAACAGGATATTTACAAGAAAGGAGAGAAAGTGGAGCAAAAGTTTACGTACTAAACAGGGATCGTATTGAAAAAACACTCAAGGCGATCAACGCCTTTTTATTGAACCGCACCTAGTTTGACTTCGCCAAAGGAGAAGCAAATGAACCCCTATCAGGATGAACTCACAGCTGAATACAACCGCCAGAGAATAATTGAAGAAGTAAATTTGATCCGACTCGAAAAGCAGGCCCGCAAATCCCGCATTTATCGTCCGGGTATTTTCGAACGGACGATGTTCAACTTCGCCAACTGGATGATATCAACGGGCAAACAACTCCGCAAACGATATGAAGTCCCCCCGGTCAACTGCAACCCGTCCCCCAAGAGTTTCGCCCATTAATCTTATCCATAGCTCACAGGTGACAAAGTCTTATTGTTCCACTGGTCACCTGTGAAAATTATTTGGAGAAAAATGAACGCATACCTTGATAATATCAGGAAAGTTTACAACGAATATCCACGAGCATTTTGGGTTTACAACGTCATCGTGTTCATAGACCGTCTCGGCGGCTTTATGCTCTACCCATTCTTCGCACTTTACCTCACCCAAAAATATGACATTGGCATGTCCACTGTGGGCATTCTCTTCGCGATATTTTCCATTTCTGGAATGATCGGAAGCGCCCTCGGCGGAGCCATCACAGACCGCATGGGACGCAAAGGCGTCATCATCGCCAGCCTGATCCTTTCCTCGCTCAGCGCACTCGGAATGGGTTTTGCCCCGTCCATAGGAGTCTTCATTGCCGTAGTGGCCATCGTCGGCACCCTTTCCAGCATCGGACATCCCGCGCACGAAGCGGTCGTTGCCGACCTGCTCCCGCCTGAGAAACGCGCAGAAGGGTACGGGATCATACGTGTGGTCTTCAACATCGCGGTCATCATTGCGCCTCCCATTGCAGGCTTGCTGATCGCCAACTCCTATCTCACACTCTTCATCGTGGATGCTGTCATCAGCTTGATCGCTGCAACCATCGTCCTTGTAGCATTGCCCGAGACAAAACCGAAGGCACATGCACACACACAACCCGAAACGATGCGGCAAACATTCGCAGGCTACGGACGTGTCTTCAAGGATACTGCATTCCTAGCATTCATCGGCGTGACTATCATGATGACCCTCGTTTACATGAACATGAATTCGACACTTGGCGTCTTCCTGCGTGACCAGCACGGAGTGCCCGCGCTCAATTATGGTGCACTGCTCAGCATCAATGCCATCATGGTCGTCTTCATGCAGTTCTGGGTCACACGCCGGCTTGAAAAATTCAAACCCATGTTGATGATGGCAGTTGGTTCACTGCTTTATGCGGTCGGTTTTGCGATGTACGGATTCGTCTCGACCTTTGCGTTCTTTGTAGTTGCAATGGTGATCATCACCATTGGCGAAATGGTAGTATCACCGTTTCAGCAATCCGTAGTGGCAAATTTCGCCCCTGAAGATATGCGTGGACGATACATGGCAGTTTCCGGACTATCATGGAGCGTGTCATTTACGGTCGGGCCATATTTCGCAGGGCTGATTCTGGAAAGTGCCACTCCAAATCTGTTATGGATGGTCAGTGGATTTATCGGATTGCTTGCAACATTCGGCTTTACAGTTCTCAACAGAGTCCATCACGCAACTGCTCCCGTTGCTGAACCAGCCGCTACAGATTAAGCAAACAGGAACTTCTTCCTCGCAAATGGGACAGGTCTTACGCAGGACCTGTCCCAAATCTTTTTAATCGCCTCCTTCCCAACCGCCCTTCGCTTCTCGCTCAGGGTGAGCCTGATTCCGCCTCGACAAGCTTTCTCCCACCCTTTAGAATCTTCGACAACATAATCAAACGGAGAAGCACATGGATATTCGAACTTACAACCGCGACGCGTGGAACAAAGAAGTGAATGACGGCGCCAATCGCTGGACACAGCCCGTCAGCCCCGAAATCATCGCCAAAGCAAGACAGGGAGAATTTAGCATTTTGCTTACCGAGAATATCCCAGTTCCGCAGAGATGGTTCCCTCCACTGAAGGGAGCAGATGTGTTATGTCTCGCATCTGGTGGCGGACAGCAGGGACCGGTACTCGCGGCCGTCGGCGCGAAAGTGACCGTCTTCGACAACTCCCCAAGCCAGTTGAAACAGGATCAACTTGTGGCTGAGAGGGAATCGCTTTCCATCCAAACGGTGGAAGGCGACGCGGCGGATTTATCCATGTTCGCAAATGAATCTTTCGATCTGGCATTCAATCCATGCTCGACCGTTTTCATGCCAGATGTTCGTGCAGTTTGGAAGGAAGCTTATCGCGTGCTTCGTCATGGCGGGATCTTGATGACAGGCTCGATGAATCCCGTTCACTATATTTTTGATCTGTACAAAGCAGATGAAGGAATGCTTGAAGTCGCGCACTCCATCCCTTATTCTGATCTGACAAGTATTCCAAAAGAAGATCTGGATGAGTTGATGGAAAAAGGATTGCCTGTCGAGTTCGGTCACTCGCTTACAGACCTGCTCGGCGGACAATGTGACGCTGGATTTATCATTACCGACATGTACGAAGATTACATGCTCGATTCACCTCTGCACAATTTTCACCCCAGTTATATCGCCACGCGCGCGGTTAAGCCGTAGGTAAAATATCCAAGGTATCCAACAATTTGGATTCCCACTTTTCGCCGAACGAACACCAATACGCAGACTTGCCGCCTCGTATGCCGGGGCCAAGATCTGCCAGTCGATTCGATTCTTTTCCATCGGATGAGGCGGGATATTTCAACACGATCTGCCCACTTTCCCAATTGATCGCAGAGAGACCTGCCTTCTCTGCGCGTAATTTGACTTGCATCTGATAAAACAGATTTCGGGTCATCTCAGGCAATTCACCGAAGCGATCCTTGAACTCGGACGCTAATGCTTCGATCTCTGTTTCGTCGCGCATATCCGCAATACGACGATACAACCGCAAGCGTAGATCCTGATCCTGGATGTAATCCGCAGGGATGCCAACTGCGAGAGGCAAGTCCACATTCACCGGCATCGAGATCGGCTGGCTCAAACTTGTCAGCGATACTTCGATCTTTCTTCTCTCGTCTTTCACTTCGCCGCTTTCTCTCGCCATCTCGATTCGTCTTATCTGTCTCACCGCATCAGCCAGTAACCGCGTATAGAGATGGAATCCCACCGCTTGAATATGTCCATGCTGGCGCGTGCCGAGCAGGTCACCCGCACCACGGATCTCCAGGTCACGCATGGCAATTGAATATCCTGCGCCGAGTTGTGTGTTCTCAGCAATTACTTCGAGTCGCTGTTGACCTTCGATGGTTGGACTCAGCTTTCGGTGGCGGAAAAAGTACGAGAATGCCCGTGCTGCCCCACGCCCCACACGACCCCGCAACTGATAAAGCTGGGCCAGGCCAAAGGTATCGGCGCGATCCACAATAAGCGTGTTCGCGTTCGGTATATCCAGACCGGATTCGATGATCGTTGTCGAAAGCAGAATATCGGTATCGCCTGCGTTAAAGCGGTGCATCACGGAAGCCAGTTCCTGTTCAGGCATCTGACCATGCCCGACATCCACGCGCGCCTCAGGCACAAGTTGATTGAGGTGCGCCTTCATCGCATCGATCGTGTTGACCCGGTTATGTACAAAGAAGATCTGTCCGCCGCGTTCGAGTTCGCGCAGGATCGCCTGACGCACAAGTTTCGGCGAATATGGACCGACATGTGTAACAATTGGTAAACGCTCCTCAGGCGGCGTATTGAGATTGGAAATATCGCGCACACCCGTGAGCGCCATATACAAGGTGCGTGGGATCGGAGTGGCTGTGAGTGTGAGCACATCCACTTCGGTGCGAAGTTTTTTGAGATGCTCCTTGTGAGTCACGCCGAAGCGTTGTTCTTCATCAATAACCACCAAACCAAGGTTCTTGAATTGCACATCGGCTGAGATCAAACGATGTGTACCTACTACGATGTCGATCTCGCCAATGGCAAGTCCGTGCAATATGGTGGTTTGTTCGCGCGGCGTTCTAAAGCGTGAAAGCATTTCCACATTCACAGGGAACGCGGCTAGCCTTTGCATAAACGTTTCATAATGTTGTTGCGCCAGCACCGTCGTCGGGACAAGGATCGCGACCTGTTTCCCATCCATCACCGCTTTGAAAGCGACACGTAAAGCCACTTCTGTTTTCCCGTAACCTACATCACCGCACAACAACCTATCCATTGGACGCGGCGATTCCATATCACGTTTGATATCTGTCAGCGCGCGCAGTTGGTCTTCCGTTTCAACATACGGAAATGAGTCTTCCAACTCTTTTTGCCAGGTCGTATCGGGTTTGAATGCATACCCATGTACAATATTTCGCCGCGCATACAGATCCAACATATCCTGCGCAACCTCAAGCACCGCTGCTTTGACACGCCCTTTCTTTTCGTGCCAATCCTGACCACCTAATCTGTCGAGCGCAGGCACAGCGCCCTCTGCGCCAATATAACGCGTTAATCGGTCCGCTTGATGGACCGGCACATATAATTGCCCTCCACCCTCATATTCCACAGCGAGAAATTCGCGCAAATGATTATCCAGTTCACGCTGCACCAACCCGCCAAAGCGGCCAATGCCGTGGTCAATGTGAACGATATAATCACCCACCTGTAAATCAGAATAAACAGACTCGGGGGTCTCGGCAACCGGTCGCTGCCGCGTGCGCGGTTGTGGGCGCTCCCAACCGAATACTTCCGAATCAGTAATGAGATGAATAATGGCTGGAGAATTAGAGACACCTGCACTCCCCGGCACTTGCGCCCGGGGTAAGTGTGCATGCGGTGCAAGTGTGGGAGATTGGAGATTGAGGACGAATCCCTCCGATATTGAGGCTTCGACGAATATCAGGTTTTCGGTTTCATCTGAATCAACATGATCTGCCTCAAACCATAACTCCTCCAACCTCTTGGCTTGACGCGAGACAACGACCACCTGCTCGCCTCTTTCTACGACGGAAGTTAGATATTCGACAAATGGCTTAAGCCTGCCCCCAAACCTTTCATCATGACCAAAACATGCCGAGAGAGAATTCTCTAATTCTCCAGTCTCTAATCTCGTTGAGTACCCCATCTCCAGAGAAGCATATTCATGCAAACTGTCATGCAACTCAGACCAGGGAATATACGGCAAAGGGAAATCAGCAGACAATGTCTCTTCTGCGATGCTCTCCTGCCTGAGCTTGACAGCCTGTTCCTCCACTTCTGCCGCCATGCTTTCCACAATGGACAGATCATCGATCAGCACAACCGCTTTTTGTGGGAGATAATCCAGCAAACTTGCAGGTTGTTTTTGCAGAAGAGGAATGTGGAATTCTGAGAGTTCTGTTTCCTGTTCCCCCACCGTGATATATTCACGCGAAGGTGTGACAAGAATTGAATCTAATTTTTCAACTGTCCTTTGTGAGGCAGGGTCGAATCTTCGAATGGTTTCGATCTCATCCCCAAAAAAATCCAAACGAACCGGCATTTTTTCCGCAGTTGCCCAAATATCCAGAATCCCGCCGCGGCTGGAGAATTGTCCCGGCTCCAGAACGGTGTTGACGCGCTGATACCCGATCTCCGCCCAACTTCGCAAAAGTGTATCAGGTTGAATGGTTTGATTAACGGATAACTTTTTGCATGCCTTGAGAAAATCACGGCGCGGCAGGGTACGCGTCATCAACGAGCGCACGGACGTCACAAAGACGGGTGGGAATTCCGGTTTGTGAGCGAAAGGAAGGTGATACGCAGACAACGCGGTCAGTGTTTGCAGTCGCTCTCGGCGTGTTGTCACTCCCCATGCGGCCTGCTCGTAGAATAATGGGTTGGGCTCTGCAAAATGGTAACGCGGTGATTTGACCCAAAAGCTCAATTCATCGAACAATGAAAGTGCATGGTCAGAGCGGTCTGTAATGAACAGGACCGGTCGCTTTAAATCTTCGAGCATTGCGGCAAGGATAGGCAAACGCGCAGCGCGCGGCAATCCCAGACCGGGTTGCTGACCGGCGATTTGTAGTTGTTTCAGCAATTGCTGATATTGAGGCAGTTCACGGATTTTGTTTAGGATAAGTTGCATTTGTCATTTACCACTGGTCGAGTAGCCCTGAGCGGTCTGCGAAGGACATATCGAGACCAGCAAATAAGCAAGATTACTTTGGTTAGTGGTGGTTTCGACACCTGCATGATTTGCTAAGCAAATCACGGGCTGGCGCAGGTGTACGGCGAACGAACACCGCCTGCTCAACCACCGGGCATCATTCCCGGACATCGCCATTGAATTCATTCATCGCTTTATTCAATCCATGCGTCACGAAGGCAAAGACTGCCTGCGCGGCTTGATCCAGGACTTCTGAGAGAGTCTGCAATTCGTTGCGTGAGAAATCTTGCAGAACGTAATCAGCAGGATCCATGCGCCCAGGCGGGCGACCGATGCCGAGCCTCAGACGCGGGACTTCTTTTGTGCCCAATTTTTCAAGAATGGAAGACAATCCGCGTTGCCCACCGGGACCGCCCGCGGCGCGGATGCGGATCGTGCCAAAGGGAATATCCAGGTCATCGGAGAGGATCATCACGTTGGTGAGCGGGATCTTGTAGAAGTGAACCAGTCCCTGCACTGATTGACCGGAGAGATTCATAAATGTCTGCGGCTTGGCAAGGATAAGTTTGCGTTCTTCATAAGTAGCGGTGGTTACGATCGCTTTCGATTGCACCTTCAAACCGCGCGCGTTCAAACGGACGGCGATGCGGTCAATGAGCATGAAGCCAAAGTTGTGGCGGGAATCTTTGTATTCGCGACCCGGGTTGCCCAGGCCAATGAGGAGGAAGGTTTGTTCTGGAGTCATGGTTTTAGTTCTGAAGATTCCGTCATTGATAAAGAGTTATTGGAGACTGGAAAATTAGAGATTGGAAATTTCATTTAGTCCGAGTGTTGAAATTACCTTGGAAACCTGTACATCATCCTTTTTGTCTTTCAATGAATGCCATGCGACGGAGTGAAGCATTGTACCAAATACAGATTCTTCCTTGGGAAGAAATGCGAGCGATGGTTCAGTTGTTACATCAAACAGTTTTGCGAGATAACAATAACTTTTTCCGTATTCATAATCTTCAACGAAAAGCAGGTCGGAAACAGTCACATCCAGGCCTGTCTCTTCCTTCACTTCACGGACTGCCGCTTGCTCGAATGTTTCACCATAGTGGACACCGCCACCAGGGAGAGTCCAATAGGTTCTTGATGATGTTCGATGACAGACCATAAGGATTTTGTCATCGTTGAGGATTGCGGCGCAGGCTCGTGGTCGTTCCATATTAGTTCCGTCGTAGTCGAAGTATGATTCCAGAGAAAACGAACAATCCAATAATCACAAGGGCACCACGTCCGAGACTCGTATAAATTGCGATCTGATTCAACGACGCGGGATTTGTCGGGAGCGGAGTCGGTGTGGGACGCGGAGGCGCGGTCGGTGTGGGCGATGCGGCGAGAAGGAAGGGCGTAGGGATCTGTACTTCAACTGCCGTCTCAGGTGTGGAAGATGGTGTTGGCGTTGGCGTCGAAA
>Ga0210377_10001848_pt1 | contig 18926 bp, 20 predicted proteins | sample PLM4_65_b1redo_FD_155480 | JGI IMG/M metagenome (GOLD analysis project Ga0210377, IMG submission 155480) | Groundwater sediment microbial communities from an aquifer in East River, Colorado, USA - PLM4_65_b1 redo | ecosystem: Environmental > Terrestrial > Soil > Riparian zone | place: USA: East...
ACACGGCGAAGGAGCAGATCAGCTCCCATCTCCAGAGCGGGCAGGACGCGATTCGGCCGTCCAAGCAGAATGTCGGCGCTGCCCGGTAGCGCCGGCCCTTCATCGACCGGATCGCCGATGGCTCCAGGCCTAGTGCCTGCCAGACTCGGCGTTCTGGGCATTCTCGTGGTGTTCCTACCCTGGCCTAGCCTCGAGGTCGCCCCGCGCCCTCGGCTACGGGCCGCCGGCCCCAGAGGCGCTCCTGCCGCCCCTGCCGGCGCTGGGGGCCCCGGCGCACCCCCTGGCTCAGCCACGTCTCGGCCATGGGGTGGTACTAACATAGCTCCGGGTACATCAAGTGGAGGTCCTCGGGCTCGGAGCGACATCTGGCGAATATCCGCACGGGTTCCACTGGAAGCTTCGAGAAAAGGAGGCTGATGATGAGAGTTCCGATCATGGTCTTCACAGGTCTCATGGCAGGCATCGGTCTCACGAGTCTTGCTGCCTCGACGGATGCATTCGCGCAGACCCGAACCCTCACGGAGGCGGAGTGCAGGGCCGTCCGGGAGCGCCTGGCAGAGCACGCGCGCCTCTCTGACGGGGTGCGCCGGGACCTGGCCAGCCGGACTAGGTCGCTTCCCGTGACGCAGCCACCAGTGTGGGGGGCAGCGCCAGCACCTCCCGGCGGGCAGGCCGAGGCCATCCGCGCCAGGCTGGAGAAAATCCCGGAGGAGCGCCAGCACCTAGAAGATACCCGCTTGGCCTCTTACCTGCGCCTCGAACTCGGGCGCGCCGCCGAGATCGGGAAACAGATCCAGGCGTTGGACACCGAGAAGGCCAATCTGGAGAAGGAGCTGGCCAGACTCCCTGCGACGGCGCTGGGTGCCCCCTCGGCCCCGACCGTTTCGAGGTGGCCCGCGCCCGCCATCGCCTCGGACGCGGACCATGTCCCATGTCAGGACGCACCGGCGGCGCTCGACGCGGCCGTCAGGATCCGCCAGCGTGAACTGGGCGCAAAGGAGGGCCAATCCGGGGTGGTGCCGCTGGCCTCGTTCAAGGGGCAGAACGCCGATCAGATCGCTCAAGAGCTGTCGGGCCAATTCACCGCCTGGCCCGAGACGGCAAACCAGGTGGGTCTGCTCGATCAGGAAGGGAGGGGCCGCGTGGATGCCTTCGTGGATGTTCCGGCGGCGAACATCTTCCGCCTCTACCGGCAGCGCGCCGACGGGACCTTGACCGTTGACGCCTTTTCTCTCCCGGGCCGCCCCGGCGAGCCGGCCTACGGTGAAATGGCTCGCCGCGTCGAAGAGGCGACGATCCGCCAGACCGGCCGCAGCATCGCCGATCTGCTGGCCGTCCGCCCCGCCGGCCCCGTCAGGGTCCTGGGGGAGACCGCGGAGTTCGCCAGGGCCCAGGCCTTCGTCTTGGCCGGGAACTATGGGGAGGCCGCCCGTGTCGAGGGCGGAGGGGCGCGGACGACAGACTTCCAGAACCTGCGCGGCGAGAGCGTGCGGGTGGTCGAGATGATCGCGCCGACGCAGAGCGGGCTGCTCCTCCGCCGCGTGGTGGCGACCCCACGCCCGAACGGGGAGGAACAGTGGGAGGAGACGACGACGATCCTCCGGCCGGTCTCCTCCTGGCGGACTGAGGTCGAAGTGCGACGCGCCACGGAACGGCGGAGCGCGGCGGGCGTTTCCCTCGCGCCCCGGTCGGCTTCGGTGACAGTCACCTTTGCCGTGGATCGATGACGGGCACCAGCGATCTCCCTCACGACGTGGAGGCTCCAACCTCCGCGGTGGCCGACGGCTCCATGCCGTCAACAGAAAAGAGAGGTGACACCTTGCGCATGCTCGCAGCATTCCTGGCACTCGTCCTGGTCTCCTTCGAGGCCCTGAGCGGGTGCGCGAGCATCGAAGAGAACCCGCGGACGACCATCGGCACCGGCGTCGGGGCCGCCGGCGGCGCGGCGGCGGGAGGCCTCATCTCCCGCGGGGCCACCGACGCCGTCGTGGGGGGGCTGATCGGTGCCCTCGCCGGCGGGGGCATCGGCTACTACTTGGATCACCAGGAAAAGACGCGCGCCCAGGCCGTGAACGACACCGGCCATACCCCCGCCCAGGGGAACGTGGTGAGGGTCGATCGCGTCTAGGCTGATCCGGCCACGCTCCACCAGGGCGGGACGGTCAACATGATGACCACCTACACGGTCCTCACCCCCCGCGCCGAGGACAGGGTGACCGTTCGGGAGACGCGCGAGGTGCGGCGCAACGGGGTGCTGTTGGCCAACCCCACCAACGAGATCGCCCGAGCCAATGGGACCTTCAGCAGCACTCTGCCGATCACGCTCCCCTCGGATGGGGCGCGAGGCACCTACGAGGTCACGACGACCGCGGCGGTCGGCGATCGGTCTTCCCATGGCCCCTCGACCCTCATCGTCCGGTAGCCCGCCCGACAGTATCGACTGAGCGAAAGAATTTCTGACCTCTCCGTCAGCGACCTGGAGCGTCCGGCCGCCCGCTGGCGGGCCGACGCAACGGATCGGTTGGCGGTCTCATTCGAGGCGCACGTGACGGTCAGCGCCCTCCTCACGGAAAAGCGGAGATTCCTCGAGCAGCTCGCGCGCCGGCGGCTGGAGAAAGAGGTGGTAGAGCGGGACGAGTTGCAGGCCCTGCTTGCAGGCGGGAAGCTGTCCTGAGAGGGCGGCCGGGAGCGCGGAGCTTGCAGCAGGGACAGCAGGTACCAGGATCATCGTTGGTGGGTCGGTGGTGGGAAACGCAACAGGTCCCGGACGGACGTCCGGAGAGGAGCAGAGACAATGGCAACAGGCACGATCAAGAGGCTGGTCAGGGAGCGAGGGTTCGGCTTCATCCAGGGACACGATGGCGTCGAACTCTTCTTTCACAGGTCCGCCCTCCAGGGAGAGGGGTTCGACACACTTGCGGAAGGACAAGCCGTCACGTTCGATGTCGAGAAGGGGGACAAGGGACCGCGGGCCGCGAACATGAAAGTGAGCCCCCCCAGCGCCTAAGCGGACGACTGAAGGTGGCCGACGAGGAGCACCTCATCATGCGCAAGGAGGAGGTGCCGGGCATCCTGCAGTAACGCCGTCCCAGGCGTGGGCGGTCGAAAGCCACTGTAGCGACCCTGGTGCCGTTCCAACTATTTGGCCTCACGACATGATGATGTGTCGGCAACTCAATCGACCTCTGCATCGCGTCATTGTGTGTCCGAAACCGTCGGAACGGAACTAGAATGCTTCTCTGCAGCGGGGCACTGGGCGGGGCGGTCCAGGCTGCTCGCAGTCCCAGTTGTGCGAGTCCCCCCCTGGCGCGCCGCCCCCGGCGGGGTCCCGCTCGTGATCCTGCCCGAGATCATCCCGGCCAAGCGGTGGCAGAACCTCCTCCACAACCAGCGGGCGCTGCTTATCCAGGCGGCGCTCCTCTTCAAGCCCGGCGTGATCGTCACGGCCATGCCGTATCACCTGGCGCGATAAGGAGGGTTAACCGGATGGTCCACATGCTCCTGAGTCAGGCCGCGGTTGTTGGGGCGCTCTTCGTCTACGCGAGCTTCTTTGAATGGACCCTGCACCGGTTCGTGATGCACCGAGTCTTGTTGATCTCGTATCCCTTCCGGAGTCATACGCTGACCCACCATCGGGACTTTCGCAGCGATGCCAGTTATCACCTGCACCCCAACCAGAGCCAGCAAAGCTTGACGTTCGCCTGGTGGAACGCCCCGCTCCTGATTGGGTTGCACGTCCCGGTGTTGTGGGGCGCTGAGATACTGAGCGGTGTGCCAGTGCTGTGGGCTGGTGTGGCGATCCTCGGCCTCTACTATTTTCTCTATGAGTACGGCCACTGGTGCATGCACGTGCGGAAGAAGCGGTGGATCGAAAGGACCAAGGTCTTCCAGTGGTTGGATGCTCACCATCGCGGGCACCACCGGATGCACGCGAAGAACCTCAACGTGGTCTTCCCACTTGCGGACTACGTCCTTCGGACGCGCCGTCACTTCGAGTGGGAACGCGAGGAGGGGAGTCTCTGTCCCGCCGACGATCCTACGGGACACCGCGGCTGAGCATGAAGTGGTGTTGCTCCCCCGTCGTGGATGTTCAGGCCGCGGCCCGGACCCGCGCAAAAAGGTACCGGACACCAATTAGGGGCTAAGTACCGGATTTCTCGTGATGGGTTTGCCAATTCCCTAGGTGCGGCGCGCTGGGAGCTTGCGTCGTGAAGCCCTATCCCGTAGTGCAGGACCTCCTGCGCCTGGTGCAGCGGGTCGCCATGCCACGGGCACCGTGCCAGTGTTCAACGTGGAGGCACCGTCAGCCGACCCCTGTGGCGCCCCTGGATCACTTCTACTTGAACACAAATCGAAAAGCCCGTGTGAGTTCTTTACACTGTGACATGTGCTCCACCATTACCTTTCAGGCGTCTCCTGCCAAAACGCTCGGCGTCGCGAGATGCCGAGACCTCTAGACCATTCCACGCCGATTTCTTATCTTCACGCGAAGATGGAACGTCCAAGCCCACCTCAGGTCGCACCAATAGCATATTCGTTCTTTTGGCGGTGGATAGGATTCAGGTGAAGGCGACATTATCAAGATCGACACTTCTGTTGCTCCTTGCCGCGGTAGTGGGGGCGGCGTGGTTAACCTCGCCGTTGGGAGTCGCGCCCGGTATGACAGCCGAACAGGCATCAGCACCCACGCCGCCGAAACTGCGCCTGGGCGAAGGGACGAGACCAATACGCTATGCCGTCGATCTGACGGTGGTGCCATCCGACGATACGTTTGCTGGCACGGTGGACATCGACCTGGAGCTTCTCGAAGCGGCCTCGCTGATCTGGCTCAATGCCAGCGGTCTCACGGTCCGGGAAGCCCGCCTCAAGGCGGGCGATCAGTCCCTGCCGGCTCGGATTGTCTCAGGCGAACCCGACTTCCTGGGTTTCGCGCTCGACCGCGTGGTCGGCCCCGGCCGGGCCAAGCTTCATATTCGCTACCAAGGCAACTTCTCCAAGACGGAGAGCCGTGGGCTGTTCAAGCGGAAAGAAGGCGACCATTGGTACGCCTTCACCCATTTCGAAGCGCTCAATGCGCGCCGAGCGTTCCCATGCTTCGACGAGCCGGCATTCAAGGTGCCCTGGCAGATGACGTTGCACGTTAAGAAGGAGGACCTCGCCCTTTCAAACACCCCGATCGTCTCGCAGAGCGAAGGGCCGAACGGACTGAAGACGGTGAGGTTCGCCGAGACCAAGCCGCTCCCCAGCTATCTCGTCGCGTTGGCGGTTGGGCCGTTCGAGATCGTCGATGCGGGTAAAGCTGGAAAAAAGGGGACACCGATCCGGATCATCACGCCGCGAGGCAAGGGCCGCGAGGCCCGATATGCCGCCCAGGTGACGCCGGAAATCCTCGGGCGGCTCGAGAGTTACATCGGCGCACCGTATCCCTACGAGAAGCTCGACCAGGTCGCCGTGATGCGGTTCGGTGGCGCGATGGAAAATCCTGGTCTCATTACCTATTCGCAATCGCTTCTGCTTGCCAGGCCCGAAGAAGAGACGGTCAGCCATAAGCGCCGGTACGCCAGCGCCTGCGCGCACGAATTGGCGCACCAATGGTTCGGCGATCTCGTCACGATGGCCTGGTGGGACGACATCTGGCTGAACGAGTCCTTCGCAACATGGATGGCAGCGAAGATCGTTGACCAGTGGCGACCTGACTGGGATGGCAAGGTGTCTATGGTGTCCTCTCGCTCGACCGCGATGAGCGCCGATAGCCTCGTCGCCGCGCGGAAGATTCGCCAACCGATTGAATCCAGGAGCGATATCGCGCACGCGTTCGACGACATCACCTACGGCAAGGGCGCGGCGGTCCTTCGGATGTTCGAAACCTGGATCGGCGAAGGCACATTTCAGAGAGGGGTCCGGCGCTACCTGGCGGAGCACGCCTGGGGGAACGCGACCGCCGTAGATTTCCTGGCCGCGATCAGCGCCGAGGCGGGGCGCGACGTCGCGCCCGCGGTCTCGACCTTCCTGGATCATGCCGGTGTCCCGCTCGTCTCGGTCGAGCTCGGGTGCGAGGAAGGCTCTCCCCCAAGGCTCAAGCTCGCTCAAAAGCGGTACCTGCCGGCTGGCGCAAAAGGCTCGTCGCCACAGACCTGGCAAATACCGATCTGCGTCCGGTATGGCGCGGGCATGACCGAAGGCCGCACCTGCACGCTCATGAGCAGCGCGACGGCCGAGCTCGAGCTCGCGTCCGCAACACGCTGCCCCGACTGGGTTCTACCCAATGAGGGGGAGACGGGCTACTATCGGGTCCTTTACCGGGGCAATCTCTTGAACCGGTTGTTCACGGAGGGTACCAAGCGCCTGACGATCCCTGAACGCGTGGGCGTCCTCGGCGACGTCAGCGCGCTGGTGAGAGCCGGCGAGCTTCCTGTGGCCGACGAGCTTGCCTTGGTTTCCGGGCTACGCGCCGATCCGAGCCCCCGCATCATCGCCAGCACGGTTCGGATCGTCGCCGGCCTGAGGGACATCGTTCCCGACGAACTGCGACCACACTACGCCCGATTCATCCTCAAGATATATGGTCAAAAGGCCAGGACCCTCGGCGTGAAGGCCAAGCCTACCGACGATGACGAGACGCGGCTTTTGCGCCCGAGCCTGATCGGGCTCGTCGCTGGCGACGGCGAGGAGATGGACCTCATCGCCGAGGCCGGGAAGCTTGCCCGTCACTGGCTTGAGGATCGCCGGGCGATCGACGCCGACATGGTTCACGTCATCATCGGCGTCGCCGCGCGAAACGGCGACCGCGCTCTCTTCGAGCGCTTCCACGCGGAGGCCAAGCAGACGCAGGATCGGAGAGAGCGGGGCCGCCTGCTCCGCGCGATGGGCTCGTTCCGCGACGTCGAAATCGTCAAGGCCGCGCTTTCAATCGTTCTGGGCGGCGAGTTCGACCCGCGCGAGTCGATGGCGCTCCTGAGAGGGGCGCTCGAGGACCAGAAAACCCGTGGCGTTGCCTACGACTTCATGAAACAGAATTTCGACGCGCTCATCGCCAAGCTCCCGCCGGCTTCCGGCGCACGTCTCCCGAAGATGGTCGCCTCGTTCTGCGACGAGGAGCACGGCGCGGATATCGAGGCCTTCTTTGGTGGTCGTTCAGGGATGTTCACAGGCAGGCCTCGCGTCCTGGCCCAGGCGCTTGAGCGGATCAGCCTCTGTAATGCCTTCCGACAGGTCCAGCAGCCCAGCCTGACGGTGTTCTTGAAGAAGTACTAAGAGGTTTTTCACAAAATCAACAGATCGCGTTACAGCAGCAGGATATCAAGAAGGGTGAAGCAGAGGAGGGCAATGCTGAGGATGCCGTTCGCGGTGAAAAAAGCTGCGTCAAGTTGCTTCAACCCATATCGGATCAGGAGGAGATGCTCGTACAGGAGGAGGCCTGCTGCCAGGATCACGCCCGTAACGTAAAAGTAGCGAAGGTCCATGAGAGGCATCAAAGAGAGGAGCAGGAGGATGGTCAGCGCATGGAAGGTGCGGGAAATGGCCATGCTGCCCGCGGCCCCAAAGCGGGTCGGGATTGAATGAAGCCCGGCGGTGCGATCGAAGTCGATGTCAGCGAGCGCGTAGAGGATATCAAAGCCGGCCACCCAGAGGAGGACGGCCAAGCCAAGAACGGCAGGGGCCGCCGCCACCCGGCCTGTCACGGCGATCCATGCGCCGAGAGGTGCGAGGGCCAGGGCCAGACCCAGGATCAGGTGGGAGAGGGCGGTGAAGCGCTTGGTGTAGGGATACAGGATCAGGACGGCCATCGCCAACGGAGCCAACTTCAGACAAAGGGGATTCAGTCGCGAGGCAGCAAAGAGGAAGAGCGCGAAGGAGGCGATGGTGAACAGGATCACTTCCCCACGCCGGACGAGTCCCTTCGGCAGCGCGCGCTCTCGCGTCCGGGGGTTTCTGGCATCGAGCTCCTGATCGGCGAGACGGTTCATCGCCATGGCCCCGCTCCTTGCGCCCACCATGGCCAACAGAATCCAGAGGAGTGTCGGCCACGCCGGGATTCCCCGAGCCGCCAGGATTGCGCCCATGAAGGCAAAGGGAAGCGCGAAAACGGTGTGAGGAAACTTGATCAGCTCGAGGAACAGGGCTGTCTTCCGAATGGCCGGCCGGAGGACGTTCACCCCGATTTCTTCCCCACATGCAGTGTGACGATCCCGCCAGTCAGGGTGCGGCAGCAGACATCGTGGAAGCCCACTTCCTCCATCAGTCTGCCGAGCTCCCGGGGAGAGGGAAAGACGGACACGGAGGCCGGAAGATAACTGTAGGCCGCCCGATCCCCAGAGATCAGACCGCCCAGCCATGGCAACACCCGATGGAAATAGAAGTGGTAGAGCCGCCGGAGGAGCGGCCCCTGGGGCACGGCGAACTCCAGGATAATTCCCCGGCCCCCGGGCCGTAGCACTCGGTTCAGCTCAGCCAGCCCCCTCTTGCGATCCACCAGATTGCGGATCCCGAAGGCGACGGTGGCTGCATCGAAGATGTTGGAGTCGAAGGGGAGGGCCTCGGCCGAGCCGGCTTGCAGCCGGATGCGCTCTGTCAGGCCCTTTCGGGCCACCTTCCTCGCCGCCAAACGAATCATGGGCAGACAAAAGTCCACTCCCACAATGGACTTGGCCGAGGGGAATTGTTTGGCCAGTTCGAGGGCGACGTCGGCAGTTCCGGTGCAGACATCCACCGCCAGCCCACCCGCAGGGAGTTGGGCCTGAGCCACCGCCTCCCGTCGCCAGTAGCGATCCCGGCCGGCACTCAGGAGGCGATTGAGGAGATCGTATCGGTGCGCGATCCCGCCGAACATTCGGCGGATTGCATCGCCATCCCCTCCCCCCCCGTCCACCTCCATGAGATCAGCCTCTGCTTCCCGACGTGGACTAGCTGGAGGGGCGGTAACCCGTCTCCAGGATTAAGGCAGTCCCGTCCAGCCCCTTCCGCCGCTCCTGGAGGCGATTGTAGAAATCCATCACCTTTCGGACATACTGATCTCTGTCCTCGAACCCGGGTCGGCGCGCCGTATCGCCGTAGTAATACACCAGTAACGATGTGCGCATATCGTCCCGGTTTTGAACCAGATTGGCCTTCAGATACTTCAACGCGGTGTCCAGATTCAGATGAACGTCGTACAGGTCATCGGGCCGACTGACTGCGCCGGGGTTGAAGGCCCTGGCGGTCCCGAACATGAGCTGCCCCAAGCCACGGGCGTTTTTCGGGGACTTGGCCACCACGCGGAAGGAGGACTCGACCGCGACCACCGAGAAGAGAAGGTCGGGGTCTACCTCGTGCTCCGCGGCCAGGCTCTTGATCTTGGCGATCAAGTAGCGGCGGAGATAGGGATCATCCCGCACGGCGTCGTACTCTTTCATCACGCCGTCGTAGACGGCGTCGTAGCCCTCGGGCTCGGGCGTTCCTACCCGCCCGTGCAGTGCCAACGTGGAGACCCCCAACGTCAGGGCGACGATGGCAAGGACTACGATCCAGACCTGATACCGTCGCTCCACCTCCTGGTACAGCCGAAGCTTTCGCTGTGGAATCAGGGGAATCGTCTCGTACATCGATGTGCCCTCCTTCATTGAATGGGGGCTGCCTAGACCCACAGGGCCCCCTCTTCCAACTCAGGCCGGGGGTTGAATGAATGTCGTTACGTTCTGGTCAAAATGAAAACCCCCTGGCGTCTTACCCCAGAGGGCCAAGCGGCTTTCTCCACTCCGCGATTACATGCACGACACGAACACTCTCAGGGGGACATCTGAAGCGCCTCCACGTTCTTACCGGACTTGACCTTCTGGGTGGTGCAGATGATACGTTGCTTTGAATGATCTTAGGGAATCATGACCATCTTTCTCACCATCTCATCCTCCGTCTTGTGACAGATGACTTCAATTCGGGGAGAGCTTCAGGCGCTGGCCCCCACTCCCCCCATCAGGAGAGGGCGCCAGGAATTTCACCTGATCCCCCTCGCGAAAGACCGCCGCCTCCTTGATCCCATTCAGGTTGGCTATCTCCCATGCCAATTGCTGATCGCCCAGAATATCCTTGGCCACGCTCGCTGGAGTATCCCCACCTTTAGCAGCGTAGATTTTTAAGCGCCGGTTATCCTGCTTCGCACCGTAGACCAGGCCATCGAGGTGCGCTTTGTACTCATTCGCCTTCACCTCGAGGCTCCCGCCACCCTGCTCGACGAGAATGGATGACATCGTTTCGGCCTTCACGATGCGGTCTGTCGTCTCCGGATGGGTCCCCTGAAAGCCATGATACCCGAGGGCTTCCAGTCGCTCCTTCACCTTCATCGCCTTGAGGAAGGTGACCATTTCCCTGGGATCGTACCCGGCGCGATAGGCCGTGCGAAGTCCCAGATCGTCCGCCTCCAACTCCGCTTCCCGACCATATCCCATGAGGATGTGATCGAAGAGCGCGGTCGAAACCATCGCCCAGTTCCCCGCGTTCTCCCGACCCCCCGGACTGAGCGCCATCAGACCCAACGACAGGATCTGCGCGCCAAACGCCTTTGTGAGTTGCTTCGCCGCGTGGCGGGCGGTCGCGTGGCCGATTTCGTGGCCGAGGACCCCTGCGAGCTGGGCCTCGGTGTTCAGCATCCCCAGCATCCCTCGGGTGATATAAATGTAGCCGCCCGGCAGGGCCATGGCGTTGACTTCTGGGAGATCGATGATCTTGAAGCTGTAGCGGAAACTGGTCGGGCCAATTCCCTCCAGCAGCCGCTGGCCGATCGATTCGACATACGCCTGCAGCTCCTGGTCCCGGTACCGTCCGAAGCGTCTGAGGATTTCTTCATCAGCCTTCTTGCCGATCTCGTTCTCTTCGGCTTCAGAGATGATAGTGAAGCCGTATGCACATCGAGGGTGGGGGAATACAAGCAGCGCCCCCACGAGAAAAAACAGGATGAAAGCACGTCCGCCGATCCCGCTCCTGAACTTCATAACCCAAATCCTTATCGAAGGCGTGACTCCACGGCCTTGATATTCTGCCGGGCCTTTTCGGCCAGTGGGCCCTTTGGCATGTACTTCAGATACAGCTTGTACTCTTTCAGCGCCTTGCGGTAAAGAGCCTTATCGTCTACACCCAACTTGGCCTTCGTGTGATACGAAAGGCCAAGATGATAGTGTGCCTCGGCGAAGTCGCTCCGAAGCTTGACCGCCTGTTCATACTCGGCAATGGCCTGGTCGAGATCAGCGAACATCCGCTGATGGTACACAACTCCGAGTTCATAATGCGCCTCTGCCGTCGTCGTTCGGTCGGGCGGCGGCTTCCGCTCCGCTGCGGGCGGCTTGCCTTCGATGGCGAGGGCTGACCCAATGAGAGTGAGGACCATCACCCCTGCAGCAGCGCCGCGAAAACACCGCAGGCCCACCCTGCTCTTCGGGCTTTTCGATCTCATCCCAACCGACAGTCTCCCCCTCCCGGGCGTTCCTGCCCGCCTACTATCTCCGATCTTCCTGACTCTTGAAACGGCCCGGCGACCTACGCGGCTTTGCGCTTGAGACTACGCTTGCTCTTCGGCTCTGCTGAACGCCATCTCTCCTGCCGGAGAGCAGCCATATCCCGACGCGCTCTTAAGGCAGCGCCCTCTCGTATCGCTCGGATCTCGTCTTCACTGAACCCGGCGAACCGTGTGCCGCCGAACCAACTGATCGGGTTATCCATCTTTGTCCTCTCTCACCCCCTTTCATGAAGAAAAGCAGCCACTGCCGAGATCGAGAATCTGATGGTGCTGGTAGCGTTCCAACTATTTATGGCGACCTTGCCCTTCCGCGCGATCGCGACCATTTTGCCATAAGAGACGCCGCTCACATTCGGCTCATCAAGTTGGAACGGCACTGGTAAGTGGAAGTTTAGGCCAGCCGTCTGGCCCGGAAGACCACCGGAGGGTAAATAAGGTCTGAATATCCGAGTCGCGGGGATAAAATTCGAGCGAAATTGCTACCCCTTTTTGAGGGTGATCCTACACTCTCTCCCGATCACCGGGGTGCAATCCTTTATTTAGTTCCTTATAACACCCTTTATCCAGGATGTCAAGACATGACGCCGCATAGCGTCAAATAAAACCGGAGACCGGATCTACCAGAAATTGTGGGGGTCTCACGTTTCCCCCCTTCTTCCTGTGTCAATGGTAGGATGACACACCATCACACGCGTCCTCGCAACGCCAGCAAAGTCGATCACCGGGCCCTTTGAGAGGTTCAGCCCTGACTCGGCGCGTCGATCGAGCAACTGGAGCCGGCGGGGGGACTTGAACCCTCGACCTGCTGATTACGAATCAGCTGCTCTGCCAACTGAGCTACGCCGGCGCTCAGGTCACGTTACTATACCCAAGGGTCTCTGGGCTGTCAAGACAAGGCGCCCTTTTCTTTTGCTGTCGAGATCAGTATAATCACGCTACTTTGGAGAACCAAGGATCGCAAGGCGAGATGTCAAGAGATCCCATTGAACAGCAGGTGGCGCGTGTCGAGGAGCTTCAACCGGGCTGCACGAAAAAGTTCATTCTGAATTGGAACGGGCAGCCGGTCGAGGGATTTGTTGTCAACTATCGCGGGAGCTTTTACGCGTATCTCAATCGGTGTTGCCACTTTCCGATGCCTATGGACTGGTTTGAAAACGAATTCTTGTCTGAGGATGGCCGCTTCATCATCTGCGCCACCCACGGCGCCACATACGATCCCGCTACCGGGAAATGCGTGGCCGGACCGTGTCCTGGAGAGTACCTCGAGCGGCTGTCTGTTCAGGTCGTGGACGGAAACATCATCGTCGCATGTCCAGCCGCGAAGGCGAGCTAGTGCCGTTCCAACTATGTATGGCGACTGTGCCGTTCCGCGCGGTCGCGACCATTGCCGTAAGGAACGCCGCTCCAATTCGGCGCATCGAGTTGGAACGGCACGAGAATACGGCGGGCTTAGACGTCGAACACTGAGACTAGAAAGGGAGAGGGTTCATGACCACACCCGAGCAAGAACAACTCCAGGTGCTGGAGGTCAACGCCAACTTCTATCGAGCCTTTGAAAGCCTGGACATCCAGCGAATGGCGGCTGGGTGGGCAAGGGGAGACTATGTCAAATGCGTACACCCTGGGTGGTCGATGCTTTCGGGATGGGAGGCGGTGAGAGCGAGCTGGGAGATGATCTTCTCCAATACCAAGGAGATCCGCTTTACCCTGACCGATGTCCGGGTGCAAATCCGTGGCCCATTGGCGTGGGTGGTCTTGACGGAAAACCTCCTCTCCCAGGTCCAACAAGATGTGACCGCAACCACGCTCTTATCCACCAACATCTATGAGAAGACCAACGGCAGATGGCAGATGGTCCACCATCACGCCTCACATGTCTTCTCGAGCCGCACCGGGTCCGATAAGGAAGTCACCCACTAACGGACCCCTGCCGGCGCACGACGGTCATCATGAGACAGCCCACGACGACACACCCGATCATTGACATCCATGTCCACGTCTTGCCGCCCGACGCCTGCAGCGACCAGGCATACGTGTCAACCAAGCAGTGGAACTGGCCGCCATTTCTCTTGATGCGCTTGCGCCATCGACTCAGGCGGCAGGAAGCGGTCGGCGGCGACGGGATCATACGGCGCCATCTCGCCCGAGCCGTCGCCGACATGCGAACCGTCGATCGTGTCGTCGCATTGGCCTTGGATGCGGTCTATGACGATGCGGGCAGGAGGGACAGTCGGCGGACCCATTTCTACGTCGCCAACGACTACGTGTTCAAGCTGGCTAAGGCCGACGACCGTTTCCTGCCGGGTGCCTCAGTGAACCCCAGGCGGCGAGACGCCCTTGAAGAGCTTGATCGGTGCCTTGAGCTGGGCGCCGTCCTGCTCAAGTGGCTCCCCAACTCTCAGGGATTTGACCCGATGGATCCCTCACTCGTCCCATTCTACCGTCGAATGGCCCAGGCCCGGCTCCCGCTGCTGTGCCACACCGGGCCGGAGTATGCCCTGACCACGGCTGATCGGAAGCTCGGTCGGCTCGAGAGCCTCCGGCTGGCCCTGGACGAAGGGGTGACCGTCATCGCCGCCCACGGTGGCGGCGCCGACATCCTGAACTTGGGTCGCGCCTTCCACACCGCTGCCGACATGCTGTTGAAGCACACCAACCTGTACGCCGACACCTCCGCGTTTACCCAACCGAACCGGTCCTTCTTCCTGCGACGCTTCCTGCACCATCCCGAGTTGCATCCCAAACTGGTTCACGGAAGCGATGTACCGCTCCCCATCATCCCCTGGCTGTTCCTTCGCAGCCTTCCCTTCCGAGAGATCGTGCGCCTGAGTCAAGTCGCCAGCCCCATTGACCGGGACTGTCTGATCAAGCAGGCCCTGGGCTTTCCCGACAGCATCTTCCGCAGAGGGTCTGAGCTGCTCCGGATGGACCGCGCGGGCCCCTGACGGCAAGTGAGCTGCCCGATATGGCTGCAATCGAGAATATCCCTCTCCCCTATCGATGCGCCGCCGCCCTGGTTCATCTGATGCTGAAGATTTACTTTCGGTCGATCGAGGCGACGGGTAGAGAGCGGATCCCGAAGAAGGGCCCTGCCATCTTTGCCTCCAACCACCCCAATTCCACGATTGACCCGTTCGTCCTCGGCAACCTGGTGGGTCGCAAACTCAACTTTATGGCGATGAGCAGCTTTTTCGAGAAGAAGCCTGTCGCCTGGTTCCTCAGTCGGTGCGGGGTGATTCCGATCCACCGCCTACAGGATGACCCGACCAGGATGGATCAGAATATCAGCTCGTTTGCGGCGGCCTTTCGAGCGTTGGAGGCCCAGGAAGCGATCGGGATCTTCCCCGAAGGTGAGACGCACGACGATCCCCAGATCAAGAAGATCAAGACGGGCGCGGCACGAATCTCCCTGGAAGCCGAGGCAAGGAACGACTTTCGCCTGGCGGTCCGGGTGATCCCGGTCGGTCTAAATTACACGGACAAGACCCGGTTCCGAAGCGATCTGCTGATCAATGTGGGCGAGCCGATCGAGGCCAAGACATATGAGGAGGCCTACCGAAGAGACCCGCAGGCAGCGATAAAAGCAATGACCAAGGAACTCCAGCGCCGACTGGAATCCTTGATCGTCAATCTCGAAGAGTCGGGGTTGAAACGCCTCCAACGTGCCCTCGAGGAGATCTACATGGAACGAGTGCGGGAGGTGGCACCCCCCAATGAGGAACGGAAGGGGATCGCCGACACGTTCACATGGCGCAAGCTGATCGCCGATTGCGTGAACTACTATGCGAAGCATGACCCAGACAGGGTCCGAGCGATCGGCTCGCAGGTGCACCGGTATTATCACGTGGCACGCCGGATGCGCCTGAATAACGAGCTGCTCAGACAACACCCAAGCCGGGGGGTGACCTGGTTCACCTCGGCCAGGATGGCCGTCAAAGGGATAGTAGGCTTCCCGATCGCTTTCTATGGGGCCGTCAACAGTTACCTCCCGTACCGCTTGGCGAAATTGGCCGGCATGCGGAATCCCTCTTATCGTGCCCACGGCGATAAGACCAAGATCTCGATCTACAGTCTTCTGGCGGGTACAGTGGCCTTCCTCGTCTTCTATCCCATCCAAGGATTTCTGGTGTGGTTCTTCTTTGGCAACCCCGCAGCAATCATTTACCTGTTGAGCCTTCCACCCTCAGGCTTCTTCGCCCTCAGGTACTCTGAGCGGCTCAAGGTGTACCGCCGCGATCTCTTTTACGCCAGGCTCCACATGAAGCACCGGCGGCTGATCCCCCTCTTGAAAAGGCGTCGTGACGAGGTGCTGGCGATTTTGGATGCGGTCAGGATACGCTACCTTCGCGAGGTAGGAGACCGAAGAAAGGAGGACGAGGATACGAACCGGGCGCCAAGAGCGAATCGCCATATCCCGCCAGGAGAAGGATGAACGGCTGCCAACCGCTCCCGCAAGGCCTTCCGCCACGGCATGACGAGTCGCGTCCCGAGGGAGAGAGTGCCGGGAGGTGGATGTTGCAGCAGTTCTATCCCTTCCGCTGCACCAGCTCCATTAGCATGAAGGCGATGGCGTACAGAAGGCCAATGACCGCGCCGGCCGCATAGGCTCTTGGGCTTAATCCCCCGAATCTCGTCACGGCCACCCAGGAAACGTTTGCAATCCCCAGGCTGGCGAAGGAGGTTGCCAGGGCCAGGTACGAGAGATCCCGCCAGATCCGCATAGGTCGTCACTCCTTCGAATGTTAGCCCGCCATGGGCAGGCTATCTGTTCGCTCCTTCAGGCCTCGTGTCCAAAGGCGGATATTCGATCATTATTCTTGCGCATAGTCTGAAGTTGTTTTTTCCGCTTCTTCCTTTGAGAGAGGGTTGGGATGAGGGCATTTATCCGAAGGAGTGTATGGGTCAATAAGGCCGCTAGATGGGGCGACAGTTCCGACAGGGGCGATATCTCTTCCGCAACGCCTCCCGCTGCGTGGTGAAATAGACCACATTCTGCTCCGGGATACTCCGGGCACTGTGACAGCTAGGGAGGCAGAGGCTTTTGCTCGTCCCATTTCCCACGAAGCGGATCCTCCGCGTAGCCAGGCGCGCGAGACCCACGAGATCGACACCTTCGAAGGCCAACAGCTTCGCCTTCACCCCAGGGCCGCCCGCAGAGTAATGCCCGATCCGGCCATCGGTCCGGACAACGCGATGGCACGGGATCAGGAAGGAGATCGGGTTCCCGGCCAAAGCCGTCCCGACGGCGCGAACCGCCCGTCGGGCGCCGATCTCCTTCGCCACCCACTGGTACGAGCGCACCTCGCCGGCAGGGATCTCCAGGGTCTTCTTCAAGACCAGACGCTGAAATGGTGTGAGACCGGAGAAGTCCAATGTGGCCGAGAAGCTCCGCTTCCCCGTCGAATGATCCACGACCCGCCTTGCCAGGCCCTTCGCCAAGCGGAGATCCCGCACCGGTCTGACGCCGAACGCCCTGACGCACCTCCGTTCAAAGCCGCGTACACCTGATCCAAGGGCCGCATAGCAGACGGCGCTGCCGCGAAAGGCCACATAGAGTCGTCCGAGCGGGGTTGAAATCGAAGCGTACCGAATGGTGTTGAGATCTTTTCTAGCTGTGTGCATCAGTGCCCTCCGAACGGCAGCCCGGAAACCCGGACCCGTCTGTATGATATCACGTAACGCCCTCAGAGATGTCACGACGCGAGATACCGCTCGAGCTTCTCGACAAACGTGGCGCTCCATCGCGCACGTTCAACCTGCCTGAAGAGCAGGGGGAGACTCTCATCAGAAAGCTGGGTCCACCCATCGGCCCTTCCGTCCAGAGCTGCCGGCGGCGTGAGTTGGGCCATACGAACCCAGAGGTCACCGTGGTCAGTGAATCGTATCTCTGCCCCTTCGGTCTCGGCCGCAGCCAGAATTGCCTCCCGGAGCGCTTCACGAGAGACAGCTCGCAGATCAAAGGCCTGTCCATCGTCCTGGGCTGTGACCTCTGCTGATCGACGATGGTCGGAAGCGCTGATCGACAGGGTTGAAGTCGTCACTGGGCGGTCGTTCCAGACGGGGCAGATGTCCTTGTAGGCACACCAGTGGCAGAGGGTGCTCTTGATCGGCTTGAACTCGGTATCGGCCTCGATCTGATCGATCAGAGCGATGGTCGTTGCCTTCAGCCTGTCCAGCGCCTCCGGCGTCCGTCTGGATCGTAGCTCCTTGCCAAAGGCCAGATAGTGCCAGACCAGCTCGATCTCTTTGGCCTGGGGCCACGTCCCTTGCACCCCGAGCTGATAGAGGGCCAGTTGCCGATCGGCATCGAGCACGCCTTGGACCGGAAGTCGACCGGAGGTCTTATAGTCATGGATCTCGTAGCGCCCCGACCCTACGCTTACAAGACGATCGATGTATCCTTGAATCCGGTAGCGGCCAGCCGGGTCGAGGGAGGATGTCACGCGATGTTCCAACCCCAGCGTCTGCCCACGGTCGAACGGCTTGTGGGCATCGTGATAGCCCTTCAGACACCGCTCGCCGAGCCGCTTGTAATCTTCGATTGAGCGGTCCCGCTTGACGATCCTGACCTGATCATGCCACCGCCGCCGCCACTCAGTATCATAGTACTTCAGCAGTTCATCCAGGTGTGGATGCTTTTCAAGCTGGAGGTCTCGATAGAGCCTGTTCAGTGCCTCGTGGACCCGCGATCCGAGGAACGCTTCAATAGACTCCTCCTCGCGAGGGATCCGATCGATATAGCGATATCTGTACTGGCGGGGACAGGATTCGTAGGTAGAAATTCGGGATGGCGAGTAGACCGGCGATGTTCCTAGCTTATGCATATCCCATGGCGCGGAGGAACTCAGAGACAGAGCGGAACTGGACGAACGGGTTGCGCCTTCGCTCCTCGCCGATGGAGCTGGAGAGCCGACCGGCGGCATAGTTGTGGCCCGGCAAGACCACGATCTTGTCGTCGAGCTTCATCAGTGTATTGACCAGTGAATCATACATCTGCTCGGGGTTGCTCCCCGGTAAATCGACCCGGCCGCAAGAGCCGATGAACAGGGTGTCCCCGGAGATCAGATGATCCTGGACCAGGAAACACTGGGAGCCCGGCGTATGGCCAGGGGTATGGATCAACGTAACAGCGATGTCGCCAAGCTTCAGGGTGTAGCCATTGTCGGCCCCCACGATGTTCGATCCGGAGAGTGGCGTGAGGTAGCTGGCCTCAGCCTTGTTGATCACCACTTTGGCGTCTACCTTCTCTAGGAGCTCCGCGATCCCCTGAATTTGCAGTCCGAACAGCTTGCCACCTACATGATCGGGATGGGTGTGGGTGACCAGGATGTGGGTGATCCTCATGTCATCAGCCTGGGCGAGCTTCACGATCCGATCGATCTCCCAGGCCGGATCAACCACGGCGACCTCCCTCGTTTTTGTCGAGCCGATAAAGTAGACA
>Ga0210377_10001849_pt1 | contig 18924 bp, 16 predicted proteins | sample PLM4_65_b1redo_FD_155480 | JGI IMG/M metagenome (GOLD analysis project Ga0210377, IMG submission 155480) | Groundwater sediment microbial communities from an aquifer in East River, Colorado, USA - PLM4_65_b1 redo | ecosystem: Environmental > Terrestrial > Soil > Riparian zone | place: USA: East...
CATTATGCGCTTGCTCCGAGATACTCGCTGTTATTGCCGACGGGCGACCATCAGAAGGGCATTGGGAACGCGGTGTTGGGGTATAAATCAATATTCCATTAGCGCGGCGCTTTTTAAGAAGGTGCCCGACGATAAGGTGGTGGGCGGGCTCGTGCGCGGGATCCGCACCCCGCCGGAATTATTTTGACTTTTAGACCGTTTCATCGTATTTTTTACGGCACGGAGATCTGTTCACGCGCTGGCCGGGAGACGGTTTTCTCTGAAAAAATGGTAGCAGGAAATTCACCGGTTTCAGGAGACCCGCTTCAAGAAGGAAGCGGAGTTCTTTAAATTGTTTTTTTAAGATTGACCTGGGGATTTACGGATATTCATCGTAACACTTAATTCAAGACCCCACAGGAGAGGAAACATGGAATGGATAACGGATTCACAGGTCTGGATCAGCCTTGCAACCTTGACCCTCCTCGAGATCATCCTTGGGATCGACAACATCGTCATTTCGATCCTTGCCCAGAAGCTTCCCCAGGCGCAGCGGGCGAAAGCGCGGTCCATCGGCATCAGTCTGGCCCTGATCACGCGGATACTGCTCCTTCTGGGAATTGTCTGGCTCGCAAGCCTCACAGCCCCGCTCTTTGGCGTGCTGGGCAATCAGATCTCCATACGGGATATCATTATGATGGGCGGCGGGCTCTTCCTGCTGGTGAAGGGGACCCACGAGATCCACGGCGTCTTCGAGAAAGAGGAAGACGTTGTTGCGATAAAGGGGAAAATTTCGTTTTCCGCCGTCATCGTACAGATCGTTCTCCTGGATATCGTCTTCTCACTCGATTCGGTGATAACCGCTGTCGGCATGGCGCAGCAGACCGGGGTCATGATCGCAGCGGTGGTCTTGGCGCTCATGCTCATGCTGCTCGCCGCGGGCACGATCAGCGCGTACATCCACAAGCATCCCTCCCTCAAGATGCTGGCACTGAGCTTTCTCATGATGGTCGGCGTTACGCTGATCGCAGAGGGCCTGGAGTTCCACATTCCCAAAGGATACATCTACTTCGCCATGGGGTTTTCCGGAATGGTCGAAACCCTTAATCTTCTAGCCGGCAGCAGAAAGCGGACCGGGAAAGCGTCGTTACCGTAGTCATAGGCCCGCTGCTCCGATGCACGGCGTGACACTTCCCGGGTTGACGATTCCCTTCAAAAATACTATAGTACAAGAGAGCTCATCCCTGATGGGCTGACGCATCCTACTGTAGGGAGAGTGATCCCCGTGACAGAGACACCCGACATTCCTGTACCGCCTGATTTGAACGGGCCTTCGCTCTCGATCATCCCGCTTGGCGGCATCGGCGAGATCGGGCTGAACATGACCGTACTCGAGTACGGTGACGACATCATCGTGATCGACGCGGGGCTCATGTTCCCCGATGCCGAGATGCTCGGCGTGGACATCGTGATCCCCGATTTTTCCTACCTGCTTGAGAACCGGAACAAGGTCCGCGCCGTGGTGCTTACGCACGCGCACGAGGACCACATCGGCGCGCTTCCGTTTCTCCTCAAAGAGCTGAAGGTCCCCATCTACGGCACAAAGCTCACCCTTGGTTTTGTAAAGGAAAAGCTGAGGGAGCACGGCCTGGATTCGGAGGCCGAGCTTGTCATTGTGAAACCCCGGGACACGGTCTCCCTCGGCTGCTTTCAGGTCGAGTTCATCCGCGTGACCCACAGCATCGTGGATGGCTGCGGCCTCGGCATCACCACGCCCGTGGGCCGTGTGGTGCATACCGGCGACTTCAAGATCGACCCCACGCCGGTGGACGGCGAGGTCATGGACCTGCGCACCTTCGCGGAGTACGGCGACAAGGGCACCCTTGTGCTCATGTCGGACAGCACGAACGCCGGCCAGGGCGGCTATACCTTCTCGGAAAAGGAAGTGCGGCGCGGGCTCGAGGACATATTCCACCGCGCCGGGGGCAGGATCGTGGTCGCGACCTTTGCCTCGAACATCCACCGGGTGCAGCAGATCATCGACGTGGCCGTGATGCACGGCCGAAAGGTGATCCTGAACGGCAAGAGCATGATCGCGAACGCCCAGATCGCGCTGGACCTCGGCTACCTCAAGATGCCGCCCGACACCTGGCTCAAGATCGAGGCGCTCAAGAACCTGCCCGACGACCAGGTCGTGATGATCACCACCGGCAGCCAGGGCGAGCCCATGAGCGCGCTCTCGCGCATGGCCGCGAACGAGCACAAACACTTCCAGATAAAAAAAGGCGACACCATCGTGCTCTCGTCCAAGATGATCCCGGGGAACGAACGCGGCATCACGCGGATCATCAATCACCTGTTCAAGCACGGCGCGGAAGTATTCTACGAAAAAGTGTCCGAGATCCACGTCTCGGGTCACGCGTCCAAGGAAGAGCTCAAGCTCATGCTGAGCCTCATCAAGCCGAAATACTTCATCCCCGTCCACGGCGAGTACCGCCACCTCGTGTACCATTCCCAGCTTGCCCGAAAGGTGAACATTCCCGAGGAGAACGTGTTCATTATCGAAGACGGTGAGATCATGGAGTTCACGCCTGATTCCGCGCGCCGCGCGGGGCGCGTCAATGTCGGCAGGGTGTACATCGACGGCAAGACCGCGGGTTCCACTGCGGACGCCGGCGTGGATACGGTGGTGCTCCGCGACCGGATGAAGCTCGCCCATGACGGCGTGGTGATCGTGATCCTGGGGATCGAGACAACGACGGGCAGGGTGGTATCGGGCCCGGACATCGTGTCGCGCGGCTTCGTGTTCGAGGACGCGTCGCAGGAGCTTTTGGCCGAGGTAAAGGACGTGGTCCTGGACACGCTCACCCTCATGGTCCCTGAGGCCAAGGGAGATTGGGCGCTGGTCTCCGCCCGTGTCCGGAGCAGCCTCAAGAAGTTCATCTACAAGCGCATGGAGCGCAGGCCGATGATCCTGCCGATCATCATGGAGATATAACACAATTCGCCTGCACACTGGTTTTTCATTCTAATTCCACATTCCCCATTATTAACTCATTCTTCCCTGATGATCCCCCTACAAATACCTTTACGGATTATTGACAAAGCCCTACTGTGCTTATAAGCTTATACAATAAGCACAACGTCGATTCATAAAAGAATAACCTGCTATTATCACGAAAGCTTCAGGTTCGATGACCGAGGACGTTACCGAAGGTAGCAGCTGTAACATTTGTTGTGCTGAAATGCGTCGTGTTTCCTTCATTACCCTTCAAAAGTTCAGAAAGTGTACGAAAATGTAAATTGTTGTTCATGTCTCGGGCGTGTTAAGAGATTTCCCTTCTGTTTTCGGTTTCGTCGTGTACGAATCTTTGCGTAGCAGACGGTGGCCAGGGTCCAATAAGGTCAACAGCATGTGCAATTCCTGGGGATAGAAATGGTGGATAAAGGGATATGTCACCATTCCTGATGCCTATGTAACAGAACGGGACTGGTTCAGCTATTTTCGCAACCGGTCATGACAACAGCCATTGATCGTACGACACTATGAGGAGGTTTCATGGGCGTTATCATGCAGGCTTTTTACTGGGATTGTCCCAGGCTGGAAGGGAAGGAATACCAGTGGTGGAACCATGTGAATGGGGAAATCCCCTGGTTAAAGGCAGCAGGCTTTACCGCGCTCTGGCTGCCTCCCGCGAACAAGGCGGCGAATCTGGGCGGCCCTTCCATGGGATACGACCCCTATGATTATTACGACCTCGGGGACATCGATCAGAAGGGGTCGATAAAAACCTGGTTCGGCTCTAAGGATGAACTGCTCACCCTGATACAGACCGCGCACGACAACGGTATGGATGTGTATGCCGACATTGTCATTAACCACAACAGCGGCGGAGACGGCGAGGAGCTGAACCCCATTGACAATCAGCGAAGATGGACGAGGTTCACCCCCAAGAGCGGAAAGTTCAAACGGGACTACTTATTCTTTCATCCATCTCTGTATGAACAGTGGGACAAGATGACCTTCGGGGACATGCCGGACCTCTGCCACAGGAACCCCGCGGTGTACACGACACTCATCGAATATGCCAAGTGGCTTCTGGAGGACATTAGGTTCGACGGGTTCAGGTACGACTGCGTCAAGGGGTACGGAGGCTGGATGATCCGCGCCATTCAGGAGCTTAGGGCGATCAGGAACGGCAAGGTCTTCAAACCTTTTGGCGTGGGTGAATGCTGGGACAGCGACCGCACGATCGGTGACTGGCTCGATGAAACAAACGCATGGTCGGACAATCCGGCCGGTGCTTTTGATTTTCCGCTGCGGGACAGGCTGAAAGACCTCTGTGATTCCTATGGATTCAACCTGAGGGACCTGGCGGGGGGTGGGACCGTGATGAAGGAGCGGCCTTCCCTGGCAGTCACGTTCGTGGAAAACCATGACATCGTGCGCGACAACCCGATCATCAACGATAAGATGCTGGCCTATGCCGTCATCCTGACCCATGAGGGCTATCCCTGCGTGTTTTGGCAGGATTATTACACCTGGAGTTTGGGAGAGGCGGGGTACAAAAGCGGGATAGCGGCCCTCGTGGGGATCCATGAAGACCACGCGGGCGGAACGACTTCGGTCCTCCATTGCGATGACAATCTCTACATCATGCAGAGGAGCGGCGCCGGCGCGCAGAAAGGTTTGATCTTCGTCATGAACAACCGGGGGGATGCGTGGAACGGGACATGGGTCCAGACACAGTGGAACATTACAAAATTTATTCCGGTGGCATGGCGCGGAAGAAACGATGCCGGCGTTCCGGGAGAACAGTGGACACAAGGGGATGGCTGGGGAGAATTTTACGCCCCGCCACGAGGATATGCGGTGTATGTGCCGCAGGGATAAGAGCGTGCTGTTTTCCGATGCTTCTGGATGATCGGAAAATGGGAGAGGATGTATAAATAATTTTGAGCTTGGATTGCTATCTTGAGTACTCCTACGTAAAGAGGAATATTGCAGATGAAAGAGAACCCACAACACACTGTACGTATCGACGTCGCGGTGGTGTCCGTTACTTTAAGGGGTGGTTAGTATATCTCATTCGTTTCCTCTCGATGCTGTAATGTCACTAAACTTCACGGTCAGGAAGGCCGCAAAGAAACGTCAGCTTTCGATGGAGGTAAAGACAATATGGCACGGAAGATAGTATGCGTTACACTCTTGGCTGCATTTGTCGCGCTGTTGGTAGTAAGGATTCCGATCTGCCATAGCTCTGAAGTAGGCGACGCCATTTTTGTCTCAGCAGCGGGGCAGGGAGGCGTCTACCATAAGATATCTGGCAGGGTTGTTACGTTTACCGCAAATGAACTCATCTTGGAGGCGGACAACAGGCAAGTCCTTTATGAAAGAGGGGTCGTTCGCCAAGTTATTCTCGATAATACTCATCCCAAGGGCGAGCAAGACATAGCCGATCTCTACTGGAACCAAAAGGAATCTCTTATCATTACATTAATTGTCAAGGCTGTTCAAAAAACTCCACTTATTGGACCCGTCCTGTCATTCCTGGACAATGTGTCCGGTAACGCCCGCATGTTTCTGGCAATACTTGTTTTGTGCGGTCTTCTATCCTATGCAGCATATAAATTGTACGAAATGTTGGTCGTTGCCACAAATCTTCGGAGTCTTAACACTGCAAAACTCAGCATGGAAGTGAGGAAGCTGCGATACGAATTAACTACCGTGGAACAGGAGTTAGGGCTGACGCCGACAATGCCTGTTGAGCGGCTGACGGCAGGAGAAATTTTAGGTAGGGTCGGTGCACCTTTTCATTTCGCAGTTCCCCAGATACGCATTCTGGACGTTGTTAAGTTCAAGATACTAAGAATGTTGACTGATGAAGAAATTAAACGGAGGACAGAATTGTGGCGGAAGAGATGGGACGCACTCCAGCAAAAGCCGAGATGGCGGGGGTCGGTATTTTATTACTTTAGAATGATAGTAAATGTAGTTGGCGCTCTTTTGGCCGGTATGTTCAGCCTGGGCAGCCTTGCTGATATGATCATTTTCACTTTTGACCCCAGTATTTTGGATGCAAATAACTCTCCACATCCGTTAATAGGTTTTGTATTTGTACCATTTTTCATAATTTCGACGGCTTTTTTTCTTCGCCTGAACGCGCAGCGCCGAATAATTCGTAGGACGTATCAGAACATTTTCATAAAAGAGAATAAATAGAAGATGAGGAGAAATAGAGATATAGGGATGGGGGAACGGAGACGCTCTTCCGGCATCTCCGGGCAAATACCATAACAAAGGACCTGACCCCGAGAGGTTCTCCGATGATTTTCGGCCGATCAGGAGAGGGGATGTGAAAGAAAAAGGCTATCGCGTCCTTCGCAGTGTCGGATGGATAAGGCATTAATCGGGAAATGAAAAAAAGTGGACACGAACCTATGTATGCCGCTAACAAATTGTGGTCAAAATAATAATGGGGTTCGAATGTGGTTTATTATTTGTTAAATTTGATAGGAGGCAACCATGCTTGTATTTATCAGCGATACTCATTTTGTTGACGAAACCGCGGGAGAGCATAACATCCCTGCGGCGGCATTTGAAGGTGTTTTCCAAGATTTAAAAAAATATGGAGGTAAGCCGGAGGAAATAAAAATCGTTTTTTTGGGTGATATTTTCGACCTTAACAGGACGACCTATTGGCTGGATAAGTCTGAATCTGAAAGGCCGTGGGGCGTCGGCGGAGATCCGGCGAAAGTTGAAGCTCACGCCAACAGAATATTCGATGATATTATTCAAAAGAATGCCAAAACCTTCAAGATATTCAAAGGATCCTTGAAGGACAAGTTCAAGCTTGACGTGGAGCCGGATCGGATATACATTCCGGGGAACCATGACAGGTTGTGCAACATGTACACCACGCTGCGGATAAAAGTCAGGAAGAATTTGGGGATCAGCGCCGGAAATCCGCAAGACGGATTTCTTCATATGTTTGCCGATAAGAATAGCTACAAAGTGATCGCCTGGCATGGGCACGAATTCGACATCATGAACTACGAAGGAGCGGCGACCTTCACAGACGCAGACTATGAGCAGGTCCCCATTGGGGACCTCATTACGACCGAGATCGCCGCGCGACTGCCCTATGCAATCATGAAGCACATTGACGAAATGAGTCCTCCGCTGCCTATCGACGAAAGGGAAAGTCTAAAAAAAAATCTTGAGCAAATTGAAAATGTGCGCCCGTATTCTGCCTTGTTTGATTGGCTTTTTTATCATGTAAGTGAAAAGCCGAACTTAAAAAATGAAATAAATGAAGCTATCAAGGACATTGTGAATAATTTTAATAATCTTCAGTACCTCAAGCGTTGGTACAAGCGCCATGACAAATGGAATATATGCACCTCGGACGAGGCGGACAAGCTTCAGCAAGTGATGCGGTTGTTTAAATTGTTCGACATCGATGCTGCGGAAAATTTGATGAAAATTTACTCGCAGATTTACGGCTCGCCCGATTGCCTGCCCATGGACAACGCGGACAAGGTATTGATCGAAAAGGCAAAGGAATTTCTTACCCATACATCGGAATATCGCTACTGCGTGATGGGACACACACATAACCCCATGCAGGTTCCAATACGCGTCACCAGTGCGGGGCTTGAACAGATGTACCTGAATACGGGTACATGGAGAAACCGTTATGTTAAAGGACAGGCCGGGGGATTTATCGGTTTGAAAAACCTGACCTATACCACCATCTATTCAGAGCAGGAAAGCAAAAAACAGCGATTTGAGACATGGACCGGATCGTTGAAAGAGGATGGATAACGGCCGGCTGCAGACGGCGAAGGCGCGTGGACGAGTCGCCCTGCTTCCGCCGGCTTGAACGCGGCGCTTGCCGATTCGGGGAAAGGAGTGGCTGAGGAATGATATATCAATACAGCATCAGTGGGCTACCTGTGCAGACGGGCGATGTTATCTGCACGACCGACGGAGGCGCCCCGATCCTTGAAGGGCAATTCTGGCGGTTTATAGGGAACCTCATCCCGGGAGACGTCGACCACGTCGCGATATATGTCGGACCGGATGGGCGTTGTCTGGAAGCAGGCCCAAAGGGTGTCATTACGTATAATGTTATGAACAAAAGTTGGGATTCCCTGAAAATGCAAGTTCAGCGCGGCCCGATCGTCGACAGCTTTTATGGTGTAGCGTATCCCGTTGAGGGCAAAGGCCATTCCGAAAGTGAAAAAGCAGATATCCGAGAAAATGTTGCCAAGTATTGTCTGGCCCAATCAGGAAAACCGTATAATCTAAATTTTTTGAATTCCAAAACGGAAGATGCTTTTTACTGCAGCCAGTTAGCGTATTTGGCTTATCTGAAAAACGGCATCAATTTGAACACGGACTTGGGGGTGCCTCATGTTCCCGGGACGCACAGTATCATTTTCCCCCAGGAGATATGGAGCGGATGCGTCAAGAAGAAGGCGTGATCAACGGCTGCAACAAGTGCCTATCGCGGACAGGGTCCGTTCCGATTCTTTCTGGAAGAGTAGGAGAGGGAAGAGGATGTAAATTAGAAACATTTATTGTGGAGTCCGTGCACTCGACCCCATAAATTGCACGGAGAAAGACTTGTATAACCATATTATTTCCCCCAGCGCCGCTTGGCCACGGAAGATCTGAAAGGTTTACGAATCCGATCAGCGCGAATAGCCGGTCTTGACGGATTACAGGCGTTCTAGATGACGCGCCGGTTCGAGCGAGCGCGCTGACTAACACAGATTGGCAGGACGCGGCGCCGCGAGTGGAACGCAATTGAAGCCCGAGGCTAGGTTTTCCATAGTTTTAACAAAGGAGGGATTATGAAGTATCTCGTACGCACGTTTTCTGGATCTGCTATAAGTATTTGGATATTTGTCTGTTTACTCGTGGGTTGCGCGCCGCTGATCGGGCCGTATAGCCCTACAGCCTACCAAAATGCTACATCGTTGAAGGCCACGACTTTGGCTCTGATGGATAAAGCCACGGAGCCGTATGCCACACATCAGACGGACGTTGAATCATTGATGGTGGAAATGGACAAGGCCTACGAGTTTGTCAATGGCAGCCCGTCTAACAGCATCTCCGCAAAGCAGTGGTACATATTGAAAAAATCAGATGGCGAGATGTTTGGAAAGTTTGCTCTTCGATGGAAAGAGAAAAGCACCCTCACGCAAACTTTTATCGACGAATTCAAAGGCCCGGTTGCTGATGCTTTCGATGAAATCATTTGCTTAGAGGCAAACAAAAAAGAGGCAGCCAAGTGTGCTGAAAAGGGAGGTAAATAGTCATGTCGAAGTTCGATGATTTTATCAGTGCTGTACTAGAAGGCGCAAAAGACCTAGCCAAAGATATCTTTAACGGTTTTGAGGACCAAGTAAAAGAAGATGCCAAGGCTTTTACAAAAAAAACCGAGGCTGATTTGAGACGTTGGACAAAACTTCTTGCCGACAAAAAACTTACCAAGCAAGATTTCGGCGATTTAGTTCAGGCTAAGAAGGCTCTTGCGGAGATACATGCTTTAACTCAAGCAGGCATCTCACTAACCAAACTTGAGCGCTTTCGCAGCGGCCTCATCAACTTGGTTATTGATAAGGCGTTTGAGGTATTCCTCTGACTCTAAAAGTTCGCTCCGTCGGATCCGTTGCAGGCGACAGTTCACAGCGCCTGGTGATCTTATCAGCGCACTGCCAATTGTGCCTTATCATCCTAGAATTAAATCGTAAAGATTTAGCGTATGTCAGCAGCAGAAAGATGCTTGGGGAGATACCTGGGGACACTGTCTCCGATGACGATTTATTGACTTTATGGCAATCTTCTAGGTCTATTAATTATTCGCTCTTCTTAGATCTTATAATAATATAAGTCAATTTAGGACATAACGATCCGCATGCCTTTTCTATTTCTTTTGGAGAATCTCTTCAGTGGCTATGATGATTACCAGCTTCGCCTCAAGGAGGGCGTAATAACGACCGACGATGATCTTAGGAAAATGGAAGAAATCAAGAAAGAAGTGACGTTGTCGACAAATGAAATTTGACACCGATAGCGAGATAATTCTGCGGCTCTCTTAAAGGAGGTGCGATATGAATTCAAAATATAGGATAGGCTGGAATAAGTTGCTGAATAGATTTCGTGGACGACCCATTGAAGAATTCGATTGCCTTTGTGTAGATCAAATTATTGAGCAATACAAGGCAATTCCCAAAGAACATATTACAGCGGAAGTAAATGAAGTCATGGACGAACTTCGTGAACATCAACGTAATACATGTATCACCGTCTCCGATCATTATGCTGCTGAAAATGTTCTGTTAACCGTGATTCCTATTGTGCAATTGCGTCGCGCCGCTTGGAACCTTCGGGAGCGCTTTAGGCATCTAGCAGGGGAGGCTTCTTATAATCAATATATGAGATCAAATCCGCCTGACACTAAAACTGCTCCTGAGAATGAACTCCGCGCGGATTTAATTCAATTATTGTCAAGTATGCAAAGACTGGAAATGTTCCGAAAAATTATTGAGAAGGTCCGCTACGCAATAGCTGGCCGCCTTGGCCTCCTGACGTTTGTAATTTTCCTAGTCGTGATGGTGGTTCTTATGATAAAAACGCGATTCATCGGGCTGTCAGATAAATTTGTTATCACACCGATTATGTTCGTGGGCGCAGCGGGAGCGATCGGCGGATGTATGGCTACTCTTCAAAGGATCTTAAACACGCCGATAAGGGACGAGTCCGTAGACCTTGTGTTCGAGTTCCAGAAGTCGTATGTAAGCTGGCTGTTCCTGCCCCCTATTAATGGGATCCTTTTTGCGACCGTTCTCTTTCTGCTGTTTGCCTCCAATTTGATAACTGGGAAGTTGTTTCCAGCGATAACACTGATACTCCCAGATCAAGTACCAGATACAGTAACCAAAGCATTAACTAATGATGAATTGTCACTAAAATTTTTAAAAGAAACCCATCCTGAAGACGTTACCGATTATGCCAAATTGATAATTTGGTCCTTCGTTGCCGGATATTTTCAATGGTTCGTGCCTGATGCTCTTTCACGATTGACTACGCAAGCCAAAAAAAGTTCTGAACAGCGAACACAGGGAACGAGGTGAGTCCAATGACCGATACCTATCTAATGCGACAACACCAACAATGTGCCCGGGCAGTGGCCAAAACGAAGATACTTCTGTCTGTTGTTGCTTATCTTGCTTTTACTTCCAGTGCATGGGCTGACGGTCCGAAAATCGATTGGGAAAAGATATTTATGGGAGAAGTGCTTGTTGAGGCTACCGAGAACAGTGATGGCATACCTGGAGTTCTGGCGAGTTTTTGCGTTTCAGCTGATAGGTCGCGAATCTGGTCCGTGCTTACTAATTATGAAAACTTTCCTCAGATTTTTAATGGGTTGAACAAGATATTGGTCTTAAAGAGTGATGAGCACGGCGCGAGGGTCGAAGTTTGGTATAAAGTTGAATTTTTAAAAATATTTAATAGAGATCTGCATTATATATTAGATCGACGTTATATAGAACCAGGCAGGCAACTTATATGGACGCGTGAATCCGGTGATATGAAACGTATCGAGGGTGGGTGGGAGATACGCGACACTGCAAAAACTGGTGTATACTTGCTTATATACAGCTCTTATGTTGAGCCCAGTTGGTACATTCCCGCAGGATTGGTACGAAAAGGGGCGATGAGTGAAGCAGCTGATATGGCGAGGCGCGTGCGAGCCTGGATGGAGACGCAGCACTGAAGAACAACGATGAGCATTGCCTTGATCATTTGGGTGCCTCGTCTCACGGCGTACACTACAACATCAGTAATCTACGAGGAAAATCATAATTCTAATTATGAAAAGAATGAATGATGGCTTTGATCAGCAGATCGTTCTGAAGAACCTTTACCGGCATGTCGAATACCTCTCGGTGAAGATAGGAGAGCGTCATCTCTGGAAGGAAGGATCGCTTGAGCGAGCTGCTGATTACATCGAGTCGATCTTCCAAGTCGAACGCTATGCCGTGACTCGCCAGAACTTTACAGCTTATGGTAAAGAAGTCTGTAACATTCTCGTGGATAATGAAGGAAAGGAAAAGGGATTAGCTATTGTCGGAGCTCATTACGACACTGTTCCCGGATCTCCGGGGGCCGATGATAACGCCTCTTCCATAGCGGTACTGCTGGAATTAGCCCGACTGATCCAAGGTATTCCAACAAATAAGCGTATTATATTTGCAGCGTTTGTCAATGAAGAATCGCCCTGTTTTGGAACAGAGAAAATGGGGAGTATGGTATATGCGAAACATTTGAAAGAGAAAGGCTTACCCGTTGAGATCATGCTTTCATTGGAAATGCTTGGTTATTTTCGGAATGAAGAATCACAAAGGTATCCATTTTCAGCTATGAAGTTCATTTATCCAAGGTCCGCAGATTTTTTGGCTGTCGTTGGAAATTATGAATCTTCTAACTATATTTCATTTATTAAAAAAGAAATAAGAAAGAATGCTTCAATAAATGTACGGTCAATGATAGTTCCCGCGCAGGTAGGAGGAATTAACCGTTCCGATAATTCGTCCTTCTGGGAAAATGGTTTTAGAGCAGTAATGTTGACCGATACAGCGAATTACAGGAATAAAAACTACCACCAGGAAACGGACACTATTGATACACTTAATTTTAATTCTATGGCGGAGATTGTAAAAGGCCTTTATCATACACTGCAACTATTATAAATAACTGCATAGTTACTTCTATACTATTGTATTCCAAACGCATGTTGAGACTTAGATGACGGGCTGAATTACACAATATTAATAGAGGCTCGACGCAGATTGTTGAGCACCCACAGCGCAACGTAAGCATCAATATCCTGAAGTTTCCTGTGTCAGCGCACGTCGTCGGCTTTGCAAGTTAATATCCTGATTGCCCGGCCAAATGAGCCTTTATCTTTCAGGCATACTTTAAGCAGCAATCGTTACAGGTGCATGAAATAATAAGTCTTTAGCTGTAGGCAAGCTGCGCCAGGTAGCGGAATGAAAAAACACGTTTACAAAATATAGCTGATATAGAGAGGACTGTATGCAAAAGACTCACTATAAGATAATTTCTTTTCTAGCGTTATTTTCATTGGTGATCATCTCGGGCACTGCATTCGGATGGCACGATAAAACACACATGGCGATCTCGCAGGGCGCTGGGTATGAAAACTGGTACAACTCGGCTGCACCTGATGTAACGAAGACGAAGGCTGGCGATATAGAAGCCAATAACCACTGGTATAACAACAACGCCGGCGTCTATATCACCGATAAAATAGTCCTGGGTCAAGCGCGAATGTACAATTACCCCGGAGATGCAGAGGGCCATCTCTACGGTGCGATCATTGCATCTTTGCAGGATTACCTGAGAGAAATAAAGGACACAAGCAAATACGCGGCATATCACATGGCGTTCTGCGCGCACTACATTGGGGATCTCAGCATGCCGTTTCATAATATGCCCTATGGTAAATTCAATGACAAAGATCGACACACCAGAAATGATGGCACCATCGAATTAAGCGTTCTTATCAACATAGGGCTCATTCAAAAGAACATGTATGAGATTAAGATACAAAGTGAAAGTGATCTTGTTCGCGAGATCGCCCGCATTGCGAATATTTCTCACCAATTTGCGCTCAAGCTCGAAAAAGAAAACAGGGATATGACCCAGGATGAGGCATATGCCCAGATCTATCACAGCGCCTCACTCCTAAAGGCAGTGCTGACATATGTCAAGGCAATGAAGTAAATAGAAAAGCTGTTATTATTATGTTCTTCCTGTGGTCGTGACGCATGTTAAGAGAACGGAGTATGCATATTTCATCCCGTATTGGATAAACCATGAGTGTGTCTGAATGTGATGATATGCATGCAATATGCGGTGTTAGCCGTCATGTGCCAGCCACAATTTCAAAGAGTAACGAAATTTGGCGTCGATGAAAACGACACACTACTGTGACAAACACACTTTGTCTTTCAATAAAATGGTTAGGCGGCTGACAACACAGGACGGCTCTGTCCACCGGAAGATAGGAGGTAACGACGCAAGCGGCGCGGAAGGCTTTGTTCCGTGTAGTTAAAGGAGCTCTCTATGAAGCGACAGATGGACACATGGATGCTGAGTATCGTAGGCACGATCCTAATTGCTGGTGTCGTCGCCATTTACCTTACCCTCCCGCAGACGACGACTCCAAGGTCAACCTTCTTAATCGAAGTTGCGAAGATCCTCGCATCAGGAGTTGTTGTCGGAATTATTGGGATTTGGGCCAAACAGGCGTTGGAGCGGGCCGCTGATCGCAAGCAGCAATTTGAGGCTCGATTGGCAGCGCAGAGGGCCTTTTTCAAATCGTTGCAAGCCGCGACACGCGAGGCACTGAGGTCACTTAGTGATCCAAGGTTTAGCGACGTAGGGCGCTTCGACTACCTATTTAAGGTTGAAGACACGGACTTTGAGAGCCTGCTTGACCAATGGGAAGTCCTTGAACCAGCAGGCCCGGCAAGACAGGTAAAGTCTTCGTATAAAGTTCTGGAAGAGGAGTTTAACAGGGTCCATTTAGTACCGGAATTTCGTGACAGGGCAAAGAAGGAAGTTCTCGAATGGACGAAGCAGTTTTCATCGCGCGCTCTTGGCTTGTAGTTGCACAGCGATAGTAGCTTGGGTTTGCCTCTGGCGGCCATCTAATCAGTCGTTCGAGGGGACACGTCATAAGCAGCTCTTCGTAACGCTTGCGCCCAGTCCTCGGACTCAAACGTTGAACAGTAGCAAATAGAATAGCGAGGAAAGAGATGATTATTATCGTTACAGTTGGCGTTATTATTTTGGTAATTTTGATTTGGAGTATTCCCAAAGTTCAGATGCGAGGATTAGCATCAATGGATGAGCCAATAAAAAAACGAGAGCTTGAAAATGAACTAAGAAAGACAATTGTTCAAGTGGCAGGTGGTTTCTCATTGATAATAAGCTTGCTATTTACGTGGCATCAACTTGTGCAATCTAAGGATAAGGATATTGCTGATCAAATTAATAAGACCATTTCTTTAATGGGGAATGAGAACGAGTATGTAAGAATTGGCGCCATATATTCAATGGAGCAATTGGCAGTGAATCATGAAGATAGCAATGTTATTATTGTAAATATTTTGACTTCTTATGTAAGAAATAATTTTCCATGGAGCAACAAGGCTTTACCGGAACACAGGAACGAAGTTTCGCAGGCTGCTGTGTCAGTCATAAGTAAAGCAATGCAAAAAGCTGTAAATCTTCGAGTTGATCTGTCAAAAACGGATTTAAGAAGGTTAGATCTTCAAAAAAAAGCATTGTCCAATTGCATGCTGATTGACGTCCATTTCGATGAGGCGGAATTAACTAAAACTAATTTTGACAATTCTAACTTATCGGGCAGTGTTTTTGATGGTGCCAATCTTCAGGACACGTCGTTTGTAAGTGCAAGTCTCAGTCATGCTTCATTCGTAGGGGCAACTTTTGCGAAAACAGATTTTTCCGGTGCAGATTTGCGCAGTGTGACTGGCATTAGAAAAGAAGATATTATTTCACAAAGAGCTATTATTAACAAAGAAACGAAGCTTTCAAAGGAGTTATTATGAATAGAAGAGCCTTTTTGATCGGCAGTATATCACTGCTTTTGTCAAATCACGCGATAGCAAAGGTCAACATCGGAAAGACTTTTGATGTGTACATCGATGAGAGCGGCAATAAAGGCACTAACGATCCACTAGTTATTGGAGCGCTTGTGCTAGATTCAAATTATAATTACCAGCGACTTGATAAGATAAGAGAAAAAGCAAAGTTTAAACAAGTCCTCCGTTATAACAGCTCAAATCGCTACAAGAAACTCTTGTCTGTTCCATTCATAAAAGAGTTTTTTACAAGCGAGAAGATGTCTTTTACGTCAGTAGTGATTCCAGCAGCAATGAATACGCAATGGCCTTCAAATAAAATGCATAGAACAAGCTTATATCATCACAATTACATCGAGTTCATAAAGTTGATTAATAAGAAAGGTATTAGAATGAATATTTTTTTAGAAAAACGAAGTACTACAGGCGAAGACATGTACCTTAAGAGCTTTATTGAAGAACATAATTTTCAGGTTCATGTGCGATTCATCAAAGAAAAGGAGAGTAATTGTCTTCAGTTATCGGATCTATTTACTGGTAGCGTCTATGGTGAGTTAACTGGTGTGAAGAATAAAGCGAAAGCGGAAATTATTAATGACATAAAAAGACACCTTAATGTCAGCAGAATAGCGAAAAATATAAACCTCAATAAAGGCAAATTCTTGGTGCGAATTGCAGATCACATCTAAACTGTCAGAAATAGAACTAAATAGGCAGAGACGATAGTCTTTGCAATTATTAGATACCACAGATAGCTGCTCTTTGTCAATCTTTCATTTATAAATACTGTGAATCGGATTAATGGCGTCTACCAATTGAACAACCTTTGATAAGTTCGGAGGACGTTGATACCTGACGTGCAATAATTCTGATGTGCATTCAGGGTTCACACCTTCCCTCAGAACTTACATGGTGCATGGTTCATTGCGTGATCGTTGCCACAGCGAAGTACTTTTCAGCTATTTTTAGCCTGTAAGATCTGGTGTATATTTCTTCCGACAAGACATTTGCACAAAGATGAGTCGTTGTCCTTCGGCACTGTCTCCGCTTATAGGCAGTCGATTTTCTGATTCCGTTTTCTAATCTGATCCAAAATCACATTACCTCACCATCCGACCATATTGAACCATATTTGCCGGCCGCGACTGAGTACGGTTGCATCACCAAAAAAAACTTCAAAAGTGGTATCATAATTCTAGGAAGTTCGGCAGCGATAGAGAACGGTGATTAATCATGAAGACATCAAAAGACATACTCTGGACGCGGCTTTTGCCCGACGAACCGAGAGCCATTGACCACAAGGAATGGATGCGCCATGGCGGGAAGTGGATCGTCTTTGACACCAAAGACGAAATCGACAGGCTTGCGGAGAAACTGGCGCAGTTTATCGATTCGGGCGCCATCGAGAGCGCCAAGATCTGGAACGGAGACCCGAGCGCGATCAATGTTTATTCTCTCGACAGCGACCGTGGGAAGGTGCGGGAATTATTAAAGCAGGCAGGGGCGCGGTACGTCTTGGTCTGGGAATACGATTTTGCAAAGGGTAAAAACCTCCTGCGCCCATTCACCTTCACCTATTCGTGGTTTTCGAAATTCAGGACCATTCTCGCGAGCTACGGTCTTGCGGGGTCTATACGGCTTTTGAAGGAAGTGCTGAACCAGAGGCGGGCATCGGAGTAATCAAACCCGCACAGATGGCAACGAAATATAGTATTATTCTTTCTCAGGAGTTGCTGTTCCGGGGAAAGAGAGTCCCATGGCCATCCGCATTGAAATCTTTTCCGACTACATCTGACCGTTCTGCTACATCGGCGAGGGTATCGTCGGCGGCGCGTCGCGATCAACAATGCCCTGCCCCTGCCGTAAAAAAATTTCGCCTGCCCTGTAATTTTTCAGGTACAATAAAAACACATCCCCGTCCCCGGAGGCGCCATGATCAACAGCCACTTACCAGGCGGATTCTCGTACGACAAGCTCGGCAATGATCCGGCTTCTCTCAAGCGGTCGCTCTCTAACCGCCTGATCTACTCCATGGGCAAGGACCCGATCACCGCTACGCACCGCGACTGGTTTCACACCACAGCCTACAGCGTGCGCGAGAGGCTCATTGAGCGCTGGATGGAGACCATGCGCAGCTATTACAAGACCGACGCCAAGCGGGTCTACTACCTTTCCATGGAGTTCCTGACGGGCCGGCTGCTTGCGAACAGCCTGCTGAACATGGGTTTCTATGAAGAATGCCGCGAAGCGCTTTCCGATCTCGAACTCGACATCGACCGCATCCGGGAACTGGAGATGGACGCTGCCCTGGGCAACGGCGGCCTCGGCAGGCTTGCCGCCTGCTTTCTCGATTCCATGGCGACCATGGGCCTGCCGGGTTACGGATACGGGATCCGCTACGAGTACGGCATGTTTACCCAGCGCATCGAGGACGGCAACCAGGTGGAGCACCCCGATAGCTGGCTGCGCTACGGCAATCCCTGGGATTTTCCGCGTCCCGAGGTGCTCTTTCCGGTGAAGTTCGGCGGCCGTGTGGTGCAGTACAAGAACGATCAGAGCAAGATACACTTTCACTGGATCGATACCGAAGACGTGATGGCGATGGCCTGCGATACGCCCGTGCCGGGCTACAATACCAGCACCGTGAACAACATGCGTCTCTGGACGGCCAAGGCCTCGCGCGACTTCAACCTCAAGTACTTCAATGAGGGCAACTACATCAAGGCGGTGGAGGATAAGAACGCATCGGAGAACCTGTCCAAGGTGCTCTACCCCGACGACACCACCATCATGGGGAGGGAGCTGAGGCTTAAACAGCAATACTTTTTTGTCTGCGCGTCGATCCAGGACATCATGAGGCGCTTCACCAAATTTCACCCGGACCTGGACGAGCTGCCGAACAAGGTGGCAATTCAGTTGAACGACACCCATCCCGCCATCGCCATCCCTGAGCTTATGCGCGTGCTGGTCGATCTCCATCACCTGGACTGGGACCGTGCCTGGACCATCACGCAGCGGACCTTCTCCTACACCAACCACACGCTGATGCCCGAGGCGCTCGAGACCTGGCCGGTGAGTCTCTTCGAAGAGCTTCTGCCGCGCCATCTCCAGATCATCTACGAGATCAACCATCGTTTTCTGGAAGCGGTGCGCCATTGCTACCCCGGCGACGTGGAGCGGCTCAGGCGCATGTCGATCGTGGACGAGGCAGGCGGCCGCAGGCTGCGCATG
>Ga0210377_10001850_pt1 | contig 18921 bp, 18 predicted proteins | sample PLM4_65_b1redo_FD_155480 | JGI IMG/M metagenome (GOLD analysis project Ga0210377, IMG submission 155480) | Groundwater sediment microbial communities from an aquifer in East River, Colorado, USA - PLM4_65_b1 redo | ecosystem: Environmental > Terrestrial > Soil > Riparian zone | place: USA: East...
CGGCATCGCGGGGTTGCGCGAAGGAGCGAAAATCCTGCTGGAGCGAGGAGTCGAATCGATCCTGTCGCATGAGAGGGAAATGCTCGCTGTGTTTTACCGCGCTCTCAAGGATCCGGCGCGGTACTCATGGTACGGCGCCGACCATGTGATCGCCGGGCAATGCGGTGAAGGGCGGGTCGGCCTTGTCGGAATCAATCTGCCCGGATTCGCCCCGGCGGAAATGGCGGCGATTCTCGACGGGCAGTTTGACATTGCCGTGCGCGCCGGGCTGCACTGTGCTCCCTATGCACACAAGCATCTCGGCACGTTTCCGCAGGGGACGGTGCGCCTGAGTGTGGGACTCCTGACGACGGCGGACGAAATGCGCGCGGCAGCCGGCGCATTCGACGAGGTCGCGGCAAGTGTGCCTTCTGACGCCTGCTCGGGTTCTTGAGCCGGCGCGACCCACTGAGCCCTGGTTCTTTACCTCGGCGCGCCCGATAAGGCCTGGGCAAAGGCGCGGCGGAGAAAGACGCCGGTCAGATGGCGTTTATACTCGGCACTCCCTTCAAGATCATCCCCGGGATCAGCAGCTTCGGCTAACACTTGAGCCGCATCGGCTAATTGCTTCTCCACCTTGTCTCTCGGGCCGACCAGGAGAGCGTCGGCCATATCGGAACGGCACGGGGTCAGACTCACAGAGCCGACAACGGCTCTTGCCTTAGTGATGGCGTTGCCGCTTGCATCGACATCCAGTACCAGCGCCAGACTGAGCGTGGGGCGCTCGTGGACTTGAAACTTCAGGTAGGCGGCGCGCTGCGTCTTTGCCAGAAGCGGGATCTCGATTGCGGTCAAAATTTCATCCGCAGCAAGCGCGGTCTCGTAAGCGCCGACTAAGATCTCATTCATCGCCAGGGTTCTCTCTCCGGTTTTTCCCTGTACCCGGGCCTTTGCGCCAAGGGCTAGGAGAAGCGTTGCCGGATCGGAGTGGGGCTCGGCAAAACAGATATTTCCCCCCAATGTTCCGGTCGCACGAACGCGCACATTGGCTATTTGTCTTGCCATCTCAGCCATCACTGGGAGCCGCTCCCGCACCAGCGACGATTTCTCTATGGCGCGATGGGTTACCGTGCCTCCGATGCGAAGAGACGAGTTCTGAACCTCGATCTTATCCAGGCCGGGAACGGTCTTGACGTCGACCAGATGCTCATAACGCAAAAGGTCGTGCTTCATGGCAAGGAGTAGTTCTGTCCCGCCGGCGTAGAGCCGGCCCTTCTCGCCGTAATGCGCAAGCATCTCTGCCGCTTCGGCTACGTTCTTGGGCTGATGCATTTGAAAACGTCTTAAGGGCATCATGGGAATGTCTCGTTCAAAGTTTAAGGTTCAAGGTTTAAGGGTTCCGGGATTTTTATTCTTTGAACTTTTGAACCTTTGAATTTTGTAACTCCTTCTCTTTGAGGGCGCGCCAAACTCTTTCCGGTGTCAGCGGCGCTTGGCGGATCCGCACGCCGACAGCGCGGTCGACGGCATTGGCGATATTGGCCGCCATCGAGTTGAGCGAAGCCTCGCCGCCGCCTTTGGCGCCATAGGGGCCAACACCATCCTGGTTCTGCACCAGGTGGGGCTCAACCTCTTTCGGCAAGTCGGAAAAGCGCGGCAGACGGTAATCTAAAATCGATCCGTTGACTAACTGTGACCCTTCATAAACCAATTCTTCGAAAAGGCCGATGCCCATGCCCATGGTCGCCGCGCCGATGTCCTGCCCTTCGGCAAGCGCCGGGTTAATCGCCAGGCCGACGTCGCCGACGGTGACGAGTTTTTCCATGGTGATTTTTCCCGTTTCTTGGTCCACGGAAACCTCTACGCCGGTGCAGGCCGTTTCCCAAAAAACCGGCAACTGAGAAAATTTTCCGGACTTGCGAATGTAAGAGCGACCGATGACCTCGCCGTCGGGCAGCGCGTAAAACTTAGTGATGACTTCCGGCCAGTTGAGTTGCGCCTCGCCGCAGCGCACGCCGCCGCGAACAACTTGAATCTCTTCGACTTTGACCTTGAGCACATCCGCTGCCATCACGACCATTTGCTGGATGGCTTCGCGGCTCGCTTCCAGTACGGCGCTGCCCATGAGAGTCGTGGTTCGGCTGGCGCCGGTCGAGCGGTCATAAGGGGTAATTGCGGTATCCGACGAGACCACGTTGACATTATCGAAAGGCACGCCCAACTCTTCGGCAGCGATTTGTGGGAGGACCGTATGGCTTCCCTGACCCAACTCGGTGCTGCCGGTCATGATGGTCACGGAGCCATCGGCATGCACACGCACTACCGTTGAAGTGAGCGGATAGGCGCCGGCATCACTGCCCGAGCACGCAATACTGCGACCGTGGCCTTCCGGCAGGGGATTCTTCCAGCCGATGGCCTTTGCGGCGGTCTCCAAGTCTTCTTGCAGGGTGCCGTCGAACGGACGCATCTTGGGAAAAAACTCTTCACCCGGCTTCGCCACGTTCGCCAAACGAAATTCGTAGGGATCTTTGCCGATCTTCGCCGCCAGCTCATCGATCTGCGATTCGCCGGGCAATGTCACCTGCGCGCAGCCAAAACCACGGTAAGAACTTGCCGGGACCGTGTTGGTATAGAGGGAGCAATTTTCGATCAGAACGTTCGGAATGGCATAGGGGCCGACGCAACGGTTAGTCGACTTTTCGACGACCAGCGGGCTGTTTTCGGCGTAAGCGCCCGTGTTCATGTAAATCTTTGCCTGGCGGGCGATAATCTTGCCCCTGGCATCAACGGCCGTACGCATCCAGGTGTAGGCATCGTCGCTGCGCGTCGTCAGCATCGCTTCTTCCACGGTCAGTTGCAGTTTGACCGGCCGTTTGGCTTTCCAAGAGCAAGCCGCCACTAATGGTTCAATCTTAGTGTACGATTTGCTACCGTAGCCGCCGCCGACGAAGGGCACGATCAGGCGCACTTTGCTCACGGGAAGATTGAAGACCGACTTGAGATCGTGGCGCACCATGAAAGGATGCTGCGCCGAGGAATAGACGGTCACGCCTTGATCCGTGACATCGGCGATGGCCACGTAAGGTTCCATCGCGTAGGCGTAGGCCATCGGAAAATAGTACTCGCCCTCAACGATGGCCGCGGCCTTTTTGAAGGCCTCTTCAACGTCGCCCCATTGAATACGATGCTGCTGGCAGATATTGGTGCCTTTGCCGGCGGTCACTTCGCCTTCGAATCCGCGCAGCGCGCCGGCCTCGAACTTTTTCTCGTGCAGCAAAGGCGCGTCTTTGGCCAACGCTTCTTCCGGCGTGAAAACGGCCTTCAGCTCTTCATACTTGACGTCGATGAATTCCAACGCCTCAAAAGCGGTACGCTCGTCGATGGCGACCACCGCGGCGACCGGTTCGCCGGCATAACGGACTTTCCCAATGGCGAGTAGAGGATGGTCTTTTACCGCGTGACCGTAATAGGGATTCAGCCCCTCCAGGTCGTTACCCGTAATCACGCAATAGACACCCGGTTGCGACGCGGCACGCGACGTGTCGATGGAAACAATCTTCGCGTGGGCGTACGGGCTGCGCAAGACCTTGGCGTAGGCCATGCCGATGAGCTTAAGGTCGGCGACATAGGAGGCTTTGCCGGTGACTTTAACCCGGCCGTCGCGGCGCGGTATCGAATGGTTGACGACGTGAAAATCAGTTTTCTTTTCGGCGCTCATGCCTTAACTCGAAGTAAAAAGGCAAAAGTTAAAAGTAAAAAGCTCCTGCACATTTTTGCCTTTTTCCCTTTTACTTTTTACTTTCTTTCAGCGTTTCCGCCGCGCGCTGGATTGCCTGCACAATCGGGACATAGCCGGTGCATCGGCAAATATTGCCATCCATGTGATGAATAATCTCAGCGCGCGTCGGTTTGGGATTTTCGTCCAGCAGCGCTTTGGCCGCCATGATCATTCCCGGCGTGCAAAAGCCGCATTGAAAGGCGAAGTCGTCGATGAACGCCTGTTGAAGCGGGTGGAGGGTGCCGTCAGGTCTTTCCAGTCCTTCGATGGTCGCGACGTTCTTGCCCCGCGCCTCGTAGGCCAGATAGGTGCAGGAGCTTACCGGTAGCCCGTCCACCAACACCGTGCAGGCGCCGCAGACCTGCACTTCGCAGGAAACTTTGGTGCCGTTCAGATTGAGATGGTTGCGAAGGACCTCGGCGAGGGTTTCCTCTGCCTCGCACTCCACCTCGACTGGCTTACCGTTCAGCTGGAACTTCAGCGCAACTATTCTCATGCCATCAGTCATAGTGCGGCAAAATCTCCTCAGACCAGATTGTCATCTGCTTAATCAAGCTATCCATGGTGGGATAGATGATCTTCAACTCGAAGTGTTGAACGCCGGCTTCGATGAATTCGTCGATTCTGCGGCGCACATCATCCACCGAGCCGAAAATATGTCGATCCAGCGCGAATTGCATGCTGTCGATGTCGCGCTCGTAACTTTCGCTGCTGGCTTTAAGCGTCGGCATGGCGAGATTGAGGCCTTCGTCGCGCGTCTTCGCGATAGTTGCCAGCTTTTCAACTGCGACGGTGATCTTGGACGGATCGCGCCCGTTCTCTCTCGCTGTTTCGGCCAGGATGTCGCATCCCGCTTTCATTTCTTTCGGGGACAGCCAGCCGGGAATCCAGCCTTCGCCGTATTTTCCCGCGCGTTTCGCCGCGAGCTTCATCCAGCCGCCCACCCAGACCGGCGGATGGGGCTTCTGAACGGGTTTGGGGAAAATCTCCGCGTCTTTAAAGCCGATGAACTTCCCCTGGTAAGAGGCCACCGGCTGGGTCCAAATCGCTTTCATCGCCTCGATATATTCGTCGGTGCGGTCGCCCCGCTTGTCGTACGGAACGCCGAAAACCCCAAATTCGTCCGATTCACGCGTCGCCTTGGAGCCCAGGCCCACGCCGACTATCAATCGGCCGTTACAGAGCCAATCCAATGTCGCGCATTGTTTTGCGGCGTAAATCGGGTTGCGGCACGGCATCACCAAGCAGGCCACACCGAGGGTGATCTTTTTGGTCTCCGCGGCCAAGTAGGACAATACGGACATCGCCTCGTAGAAATTTGCATCCTGGGTATCGGTAATAGCTTCCGTAGCGCCGGAGGAGATATGATGCCGGTGCATCTCGGAACTCCAGACGACGTGATCGTGGACCCAGATCGAATCGAAGCCTAATTCCTCCGCTTGCTTCGTTGCCCTGACAATATTCTTGATACTGGAAAGCGGTCCCGAGTTGGGCACCCGCACGCCGAACTGAATCTTATGCATGTACTCCCCTAGCGTTCTTCAGTGATTTCGATTTTGTTGTACTTTAAGTGGCGGTTGTACCAATCGACCACGTTGGCGGCGACGTCATTGAAGTAGTCATTATAGATGCCGTAGTGCGTGGTCTGTTTGTAAAGGACCAGCTTCTTGGGTTCACCGGCCTTCTCATAGAGCCTGAAGGACTGTTCTTCCGGCGTCACCGCGTCGTTTTCGACGGCGATGAACAACGCGCCACGCGGGGAAATCTTATGCACGACGTCCTCCGGACTATATTCGAGAATCGCTTCGGCGCACTGCAGCGGCATCTGTTGGGGAATCTTTGCTTCCACCTCTTTTTTAATTGTGGTCGTCTGGCGCTCCGGTGTTTGGACCATAATTCCTTCCCGTGCGCTCACAATGGCGCCGGCGCCGGTGAGCGCACGTTGTTTGCGGTCTGCTTCGATGCTCTTCAGGTAATCGATCCACTCATACTCCCGCCGCATTGAATGGAGCCAATCCCGGCCGTTGCTCACGCCGAGATAGCAAACGCAGCATTTGACGCGCGCATCGATGGCCGCGACGTAAACCGCGTTGCCGCCGCCGGTCCCTCCCGAACCGTAGGTCGCGATCCGGTTGGGGTCGATATCCGAGCGGGTCTGCATGTATGTGATGCCATTGCGGATGTCTTCCGCCTGCCATTGGGGCATTACCCAGCCGCGATGTTTTCCTTCACTCTCGCCCCAGCCCCGGTAGTCGAAGCACAAACAGGCGTATCCCGCGGCGCAGAGCTTTTCGAACATCAGGATGTAGTGCTTGGCGTCCTTCAAGCCGAGAAAACCCGGACCTTGAACGATTCCCGGCCAAGGCTTGCCCTGATCTCCATCCGGTAGATAGAGGTCTCCGCTGAGTTTATCGCCTTCGCTATAAAAAGTGATCTTCTCGGTTCGCATGTTTTCCCCGCTTTTGGTTACGCCCGGACAGCCGGTAGAACTTCTTGACCCAACAAGTCAATCTGCTGATACCAGTCGGCGTAGCGGAAACGCAGGTCAAAAACGATATGATTGAGACCGGCTTCTTCGTATCGTTTGGTATCGCGGGCGATATCCGCCGGAGTTCCGGCCATGAGCAGGCCTTCGATGTCCTCTACCTTGGAGAATATGCCGGATGCCGGCTTTACCCAGGTCTTCTTGCTGGGGGCGTTGCCTTCGTTGATCAGACCCTTGACGTTAACCTTGCTGAGCGCGACGTCTCTGTTCTTATCGATGCTGGTGATGGGGATCGCGCCGGTGGTACCCATGGGTCGTCCCGCCAGCTTGCACTGCTCTTCGAGGTACTTGACCATCTTATTAAAAGTAGCCGTGGGGATACGTCCGGGCATCCAGCCGTCGCAATAATCCGCCGCGCGACGGCAGGAAGCCGGTGTGCCGCCGCCGTACCAAATCGGAATTTTTTTGCTAGGCGTCGGCTTGAGCTCGACGTCTTTGAAGTCGTAATAATCGTCTTTGTAGCTGATTTTTTCACCGGCCCAAAATCGGCGGCAGAGCAGCGCATTGATTTTCGCTATGTTGGCGCGATCTTGTAGAGTCGTCTTCTTATGACCCGCCGCTTCGAATTCATGGGGAAAGGTGCCGAGACCAAGACCCATGATGATATTGCTGTCGCACAGCGTGCTGAGGCCCGCCATGGACTGGGCCAAATGAATCGGATGGCGGTGCGAGATCATCGTGCCGGTGCCGAGGGTAAGTTTCTTACACACCGTCGCGACGGCTGCGAGTATCAACAGTCCCTCGATATGGGTATTATCCTCGCCTTCCATTCCATGCGGTTCGAAGACCAAATGGTCTCTGATCCAAACGGAATCGAAACCGTAGGCCTCCGCCTTTTTCGATCCTTCGATACATCTTTCGGCCGAGCCATACTCGCAAAAATGCGGCAACAGCAATCCAAACTTTAACTTCGTCGACATCTACTTTCTCCTTATCCTGTCGCTAAGTGAAAACTTCCTGTCGGATTACTTTCCTAACATATTTCGAGGTTTTATGACAACCCGACGTATCACGGCGTATCACGGCCATCTAAACGTCGGGTTGACAGGGCGTGCTTTGCGCGATAACTTGCGCCGTTGAAGCAAAACCAAGGGAGGGATTGTCTATGGCCTCTAAGGCAGTGAAAGAGTTTGAAGTTCATCCCTACGTGCAGTTCATGATGGACAAATACAGTCCCTATCGGAGGTGGATTGAATCCGAAGGAATTCCTATCGTGAGCGGTTCCTATGTCGCGGATGTTCGCACCCTGGAGCTGGGGGACTGGAAGAGGAGGGGAGGAAAGGGCGCCTATTTGAGCTTTTCCGACCAGTTGGTCGCTGACGGCTACGTTTGCGAGATTCCCCCCGGCGGGAACCTGAAACCGCACAGACAGCTCTATGAGGAGATCATCCTGATCGCTGCCGGCAGGGGTGCAACGACTATTGGGTACGACGGCTTTCCGAAGCGAACTTTCGAGTGGGAAAGAGGCAGCCTCTTCGCCATTCCTCTTAACGCATGGCATCAGCACTTTAACGCCAGCGGGAGCGAGCCGGCCAGATACATGGCGCTCACCAGCGCGCCGGTGGCCTTTGAACTCTACCGCGACCCGCAGTTCATCTTCAACACCAGCTACCTGTTCAGGGACCGCTTTAACCCGGAGGAAGAGGATTTTTTCAGCAAGGAGGGGAAATACTACACGGAATACTACGGCGGCATCCTGCACTCAAACTTTATCGCCGACATCAGGAAAATCAACCTGGTGCCGCGGGAAAAGAGGGGTAAGGGGACGCGGAACATGTACATCCACATGGCCGGCAGCGCCATGCTCGCCCATGTCTCCCAGTTTCCAGTGGGGAGGTACAAGAAGGCCCATCGTCATGGCCCCGGGGCACATGTCTGCCTGCTGGATTCGACTGGCTACACGCTCATGTGGGATGAAGGGGAGGCGCCCAAAAAGTACGACTGGCACGAGGGCAGCGTACTCTCGCCTCCCGCGGGGACCTGGCACCAGCACTACAACACGGGAAAAGAGCCGTGTAAGTTCGTTGCCCTGCATGCCAACACCGCGGTGCAGAGGGAGGAGAAGGGGATCGAGCAGATCGAATTTGAAGACGAGGATTCTTCTATGAGGAAGCTGTATCAGGAGGAGTGCGCTAAGAGCGGTGTTAAGCCGGATATGGGATAAGGAGGAGGACAATGTACGGATGGAAGGCACGAGTCGGACATGTCAGCGCTTCCAGGGGCGATGCCTTTGTTTACGAGTTCTATCGCATGATGCCCGAGGAGTTTATGTTGCTCAACACTACCGGCAGAATCCGCCAACTGGCGGATGATCATATCAAGAAGCAGCTTGAGTTTATCGAGGATGCCGCCGTGGATCTTGAGCAGGCCGGCGCCGATGTGGTGATTGCGGGCGGCTCGCCCATGTTCACCATGATGGGTTACGGAAGCGATGTCGAGGTGACCCAACATATTCAATCGAAGCTCAAAGTGCCGTTTACCCTGGGGATCACGGCGGAGATGGAGTCGATGCGCAAGCTAGGAATTAAGAAGCCGGTGGTCGTGACTCCCCACCGGGACGACATGAATGAGCGGCTCGCCGGGTTTCTCACCAAGGCCGGATTCGAGGTGAAGAAGGTCGGCGGCTTGGGAATTCTCAAAAATGCTGAAATAGGAGCCCAGCACGAATACGTTTCCTACAGGCTGGCAAGAAAGCTCTTCTCTGAAGCGCCGGATGCCGACGGGATCTTTCTCCATTGCCCTCGCTGGCCTACCATCCGGACGATTCCTCTTCTGGAAGAGGAATTAGGTAAACCGGTGGTCAGCTCGACGCAGGCCATGATCTGGCAATGCCTTAAGATGATCCGGGTAAAGGTCAAGGTGAGCGGGTGGGGCAGGCTTATGGAAACGTTGAATGAAGCACCGTAAGTCGGGACTGTAGTTTAAGGAGGGGAAATAGTTCGTTGACAGAGAAAAAAACGCCCATCGTGATTCAGGGAGGCCGGCTAATCGACGGAAATGGGGGCAAACCCATTGATCGCGCCACCGTCATTATCGAGGGCAACCGCATCAAAAGGGTAGCTCAGGGAAAGGTGGATTTTCCTAAAGAAGCCCGTCTCATTGAAGCCAGCGGAAAGACGATTCTTCCCGGTCTGATAGACAACCACGTACACTATCGCAATCACAGCGGTGAATTGTTTCTCGCCCACGGGGTGACCTCGGTTCGTGACCTGGGCAACCCTGAGGACTGGATCCTGGCGCAGAGAGATGCGATCGCATTGGGGAAGGTCCGGGGCCCAAGGATCTTTTGTGCCGGCGGCGGCTTCTACGGCAAAGCGACTCGGGGGCACCACATGGTGCCGACTAACCCGGAAGAGGGCCGGAGGATGATGAGGAGATTAATCGAGCGAGGCGTAGATTACGCAAAGATCCACCTGGGTGTTCCGCTCGACATCACCCGAGCCGTCGCAGACGAGGCCCACTCCGTCGGGATGAGGGTCTCAGGTCACTTAGAGGCGAGCCTCATTCCCTATGCCGAGGCCGGTGTGGATGGGGTGGAACATGCCACCGGGTGCGCTGAAGCGACGATAAGAAGCAGCGAAGGTATTAGAAAATTCCAAGGGCTCAATCTGTGGTTGCAGAAATTTTTGGGTCCCTGGACGCTGGCTGAAACGGAGCACTTTCCTGAGGTCACCGAGTCATTGGCGCGGAAAGGGGTCTTCATCGAGCCCACCATGGTCCTCTGGGGCGCGTCCTTGGGGATGAGGAAAAAATGGGAGAGGGAGGACTATGAGCTTCTTAAAGAGCCCGGCCTTTCCTATATTCCTGAGGACCAGAGGCTTCTCTGGCTGGATCACCATTATGCGGCTTACGGGGCTAGAGTCAGAGATGGGCCCAAACGGGATGTCGTGATCGGGAATCGTTACTCGATTTACGGGATCCTCCCTGAAGAGCAGCTAAGAGAGGGCCACGGGAGATTGCAGGAGTTTCTCTGTCGACTGGTGCAGGCCGGAGGCAACGTGGTCACCGGCACGGACTCGGGTGCCGCCGACATTCCCGGGATCAGTCTCCATCGAGAGCTGGAGTTCATGGTTGCCGCAGGCCTCAGTCCCATGCAGGCGATTCAGGCGGCAACCAAGGTGGGGGCCGATTATCTCGGTAAGCGGAAGGAGTTAGGGACTTTGGAGGATGGGAAACTCGCGGATCTGATTGTCGTCAGCGGCAACCCACTGGAAGATATCACCCACGCGCGACGCATCGAGATGGTGATAAAGGATGGAGAGATGATGGACACCCATTATCACGAGAGCTTCTCCACTCCCATTCCTCGTCCCACCAGCCAGGAGTTCTATGGTTATCCCACGCCCAAAGTCGAAGAAGTTTCGCCGCGAGTGATCACTGAAGGAGACGGAGAGACAGAGTTAATCTTGCAGGGAAAAGATTTTTTTCCTAATTCCATTGTTGGCTTCGGTTCCAGCCTTGTTCCTACCCGCTTTATCGGGCAGGAAGAGATTGCGGCGATGATTCCCTCCCACCTGGTTCGAGTGGGAACTTTTCCCATCGTGGTGATCAACCCCAGGCCCAGGGAGTTTCCTGATCAGGGAGGGGTCTCCAACGCCCTCCCCTTTATCGTCAGGTTTGCCCATGTTGATTTTTCCTCATTTTCAAAACGATGAAAAAATCTCGTTGAACTCATCGGAACCAAGGAGGTGACCATGCAGCCAAGAAACACTCTATCCATCTGGATTTTGAATATCCTTGTCCTGAGCACCGGTTTGGCCGTGGGGCATCCACAGGTTGGAGCCGCGGCTTCGGCGGGAGTTTCCGCTATAGCCGGAGCGACGGCAGAGTCCATAGACGCGCTATACGAAAAAGCAAAGAAAGAAGGCGGCAAGTTCACCCTGTACGCGCCGCTTTCCACCCGAACTCAGGAATTCGTCTTGCCGATCTTCGAGAAGCGTTTTCCCGGCATCAAAATCGATCACATTGATGCCACCTCTGACGCGCTGGTGACCAGGGCAGTGACCGAAGCGCGCGGGGGTAAGGTCTTCGGCGACATATTCGCCGCAACTTTGGCGTACATAACGCGGATGAGAGATCAGAAGCTCCTGGTGGATATGGCGCTACCCGAGGCGGCGGCATACCCGAATAACCTCAAGGGCTCGTATTGGGTAGCGACGGACACCCAGTTTTATGTCGCCGGCTGGAACACGAGTCTGCTCAAAAAGGGGGAGGATCCGAAGCAGTTTGAAGATTTCGCTGATCCCAGATGGAAAAAAAGGCTCATCGCCGAGCCGCGCGATTTTCAGTTGCTGTTGGGGCTCGCCAAATACAAGTACAACAGCGATGAAAAGGCGATCGCTCTGTTGAAGAAAATTGCGCTCAACAACGTCGAGTTCCATAAAGGCCACTCGCAACTGGCCGAGCTTCTGGTTGCGGGTCAGGCCGAGGTCTGCATCACTTGCTACTCGCACCACTTTCCGCCGCGGATAAAAAAGGGCGGGCCAATTCAGTCGATGCTTACCGAGGGCGTCGGCGAGGTCGGCGGCACCGTTGCGATCTTTAAAGACGCGCCCCATCCGAACGCCGCTTTGCTTTGGGCACGTTGGATCGTCAGCGAAGAAGGGCAGAAGGTCTATGCTCAAGCCGGCGAGACCCCGGCCCATCCAAAAGTAGAGCCTGTCGAGAAGACGCGACCGGCAAAGATCTATCCACTGACTGTTGATGATGTGAAGGAGTTTCCTAAGTATGAGAAGCTCTGGAAGGAGATCTTCCAGCTCCGTTGACGCAGCGTTTGAGTGGGAACGACCTTTAACAATTTTAGATTTTGGATCCTTCGGCACCGCTCAGGACAGGTTTTAGATTTTAGATTGGGGCCGGAGAGAGAGCCGATCCAAACTGTTTTCTTCATAATCATTCTCCTCAATCCAAAATCCAAAATCGCTAATCCAAAATTACTTAATCACTTTGTCCGCTCTCGCCAGCACGTTCGGCGGAATCTTGAGGCCGATCTGTTTCGCGGCTTTGAGGTTGCATAGCAACTCAAACTTAGTCGGCTGCTCGACCGGCAGGTCGGTGGGCTTCGCACCTTTCAGGATTTTGTCCACGTAAACAGCGGCGCGACCCCACAAGTCAGCGATATTGACCCCATACGACATGAGCCCTCCAGCGTCCACGAACTCCCTGTCCCCATACATCGCTGGCAACCGACTCTTGGCCGCAAAGTCCACGATCCGTGTTCGGTGCGTAGTGGTAAGAGGGGTCCTTAGCACGATAAGGGCGTTGGCACGCTTTCCCTTAATAGCCGAGAACGCGGTCTCGAAATTATCGAGACCGCGCAGTTCCAGGGGTTGAAGTGTCACTCGCAATGCCCCAGCTGCGACCTTCATCTCTCCCAACAAGAGTTCGTCTTGACCGATACCCGACGGATTGGTCCGATTCTCCCAGAGAACACCCACGCGGGAGACCCTCGGGAATGCTTCCTTGAGCAGTTCCAACTGTTTTCCGCCTAACTCTGAGACGAAACCGGACAACCCTGTGACGTTCCCACCAGGGTGCGCAAGGCTGGCGACTAGCCCTGACCCTACAGGGTCGCCAGCATACGTCACGACAATGGGCATGGTATTGGTAGCCTTCTTGGCAGCCAGGGCCCCTGAGCCCGGTGCCACGATGATGTCTACATTGAGACGCAACAATTCCGCCGCAAGGTTCGGGAGCCGTTCAGGCGCTCCCTCAGCAAAACGGTACTCAGCGGCGATGTTCTGTCCCTCAATGTAGCCAAGCTTCTTCATTCGCTGCCAGAATGTCTCTATGAGGAGCGAGTCACCAGAACGGGAACCACCAGCTAGAAAGGCAATCCGCGGGACTTTCGCCGGCTGCTGCGCGTCGGAGAGCGCCGACTCCACGAATATCGACATGACTACTAGAAGTGTGACTATGGTTTTCATACCCCCCCTTACACTCTCGGCCCTTGACATAGGTAGCTACCGGAAGCTACATTGTTGGCCATGAGAGCTGTAGGCTTGAAGGTCCTCAAAAACAAGCTCAGCGAATACGTGCGCCTTGCCGAGCGCGGCGAGACGGTTCTGGTCACCGATCGGGATCGGGTCGTCGCGGAGCTCGGTCCCCCGGAAAGAACCAGAAGCCCGGTGCTGTCCGATGCGTTGCTGTCCGAAGCCGTCCGCAAGGGCTGGATCACGCCTCCGGTGCTTGCAGCATCCACGCCCCCGCCGCGCAAACCCGTGACCTCTTTCCGCAAACTGCAAAAGGACCTTGAGCAAGACCGGAGCGAGCGTTGATTTACCTTGATACTTCGGTCGCGCTCGCTCATCTCCTGGCGGAAGACCGCTCGCCACCTGAACGCCTCTGGCAAGAGCCGCTGATCTCCAGCCGGCTCATCGAGTACGAGATTTGGACCCGGATTCACGCGCGCAAGCTGTCGCGATCGCACGCCGACGAAGTGCGCGCGCTGTTGAGTCGCCTGGCTCTCATAGAACTCTCGCCACCCGTATTGGCGCGGGCATTGGAACCTTTTCCAAAACCGGTGAGAACTTTGGATGCCATCCATTTGGCGTCTATGGAATTTCTCCGAAAGCAAGGACAGTCCGTAACGCTGGCCAGCTATGACGACCGGCTCATCAACGGCGCCCACGCTCTCCGCTTTCCACTCTACAAGCTCTAGCGATTTCCCATTTCGGGTCCTTCGGCTTAGCTCCCCTCGACAGGCTCGGGGCCTGAGTTTATCGAAGGCAGGACAGGTTTCAGAATTCCGCTCCATAAATCAACACTCAAAATTCAAAACTAAACATTTGTCATTTGATCACTCGATCCGCCCGCGCCAGCACGTTGGGCGGAATCTTGAGGCCGATCTGCTTCGCGGTTTTCAAATTAATCACCAACTCGAACTTCGTCGGCTGCTCTACGGGCAGGTCAGCAGGCTTTCTGCCTTTCAGAATCTTATCCACGTAAGTAGCGGCGCGGCGCCACAGGTCAACATCGTTCGCCGAATAGGACATGAGACCGCCAGCCTCTACGTACTGACTTCCCTCATACGCTGATGGGATTCGATGCTTTATCGCAAGATCCGCGATCTGCTTTGGGTAACGGGCAATCAGAGGATTCCTGATAGTGACGAGGGCGCCAGCGCGTCCCTTGACGGCGGCTTGAAATGCGCCCTCGAAATCAGGGTTCGGACCTCGTACCTCTAAGGATTGGAGCTGTAGTTTGAACGCCCGTGCCGCAGCCTCGTATTCTTTGAACGCAATGGCCGGTCCTGGCCCATCAACATCCCAGAGGACGGCCACGCGCGATATCTTAGGAAGCACTTCTTTAAGTAACTCAAGCCGTTTTGCGCTTAAGTCACGGCCAAGTGAGGCGAGCCCTGTAATATTACCGCCCGGGCGCGCCAGGCTATCCACAATTCCGGTGGCAACAGGATCGACAGTAGCCACTATGACAATGGGGATTGACTTGGTCGCCTCCTTGGCAGCACGGAATGCAGGCAGAGCCCCCACGACAAGGACATCAGGCTTGAGTTGGACAAGTTCGTTCACGAGACTGGGGAGTTGGTCGACCTTTCCCTGACCGTAGCGGTATTCAATCACTATGTTTTTTCCCTCAACGTAGCCGAGCTCGCGGAGACCTTGGCGAAACCCTTCTACGAAAAGTGAGGGACTGGAGGGATCCCCTACTGCATCAATAAATCCTATCCGCGGGATCTTCGGCTGCTGCGCTTCGGCTAGATGGAGAGGTGCCACAATTAAAGTGGCCAGTAAGAGGAGAAAGCTTTCCTTAAACATTGTGCCTCCAGTCCTAGCTAAACCTTGTTTTCGCAGCAGGGCCATGTTACAAAACTTTCTTAGGGGCGTCATTATGCGTTACTCTGTATTTCTCGAACCCGTAAACGAGCCGGAATTTCAAGGCTACTACTACGCCCATATCCCTACCCTCGACTTGACCACCCACGGCCAAGGCATTGAAGGAGCGCTTGCTGCCGCTCAGGAGCTGATTGAGGCATGGGTGGCGGAAAAGCGAGCACATGGCGAGTCCGTTCCCGTCGAAGCGAAGTCCTTGATCGCCCAGATCGAAGTTCCCGATGCCCTACTCCGCCCGTGAGGTACTGGCAAAGCTGCTTCGCGCCGGCTTTATAGAGGTAAGACAAGCAGGAAGCCACAAGGTCCTGCGTCATCCAGATGGGCGACAGACTTACGTGGCTATGCATCCTGGAACCTTGCCAACGGGGACGTTTCGCAAGATCCTTAAACAAGCCGGTCTCAGCGAAGAGCAATTTCGGGCCCTGTAAAGAATCCTTTATCTTAATCTATCTCGCAATCCAAAGTCCAAAATCGGCAATATAAAATCATTTGATTACTTTGTCTGCCCGCGCCAAGACATTCGGCGGAATCGTCAGGCCGATCTGCTTTGCCGCTTTTAAGTTGATGATCAGCTCGAACTTAATCGGCTGCTCGACGGGCAAGTCGGCTGGCTTCGCGCCTTTCAGAATTTTGTCCACGTAGGTAGCGGCGCGGCGGAACAAGTCGGTAATACTCACGCTGTAGGTCATAAGCCCTCCGTCTTCGACAAATTCCGGGGCAAAGTATATCGCCGGGAGCCGGCTCTTTACCGCAAGCTCTACGATCTGTCTTCGGTGAGAAATGAAAACGGTGCTCGCCAGCACAAGGAGTGCGTCAGCACGCCCCTTGCCTGCGGCTCGGAATACAGTCTCAATATCCTTGGGAGCTGGTACGTCTAGGTATTGAAGTTGCACCCCGAACGCCCCTGCGGCGAGCTCCATCTCTCTTAACGCTTGTGCGTCGCCCGGGGTGGTCGAACTCCCGAGGATGGCCACGCGGGAAAGCCTGGGAACGATCTCCTTCAGAAGCTCCAGCCGTTTTCCGCTTATTTCCGGGGCAAGGCTGGACAATCCGGTAATGTTCCCCCCAGGTCGCGCAAGGCTGGCGACGAACCCGTTTCCAACAGGCTCATTATCAAACCCCATGACGATGGGGATCGTAACATTTGCTTCCTTGGCAGAACGGGTCGATGCCGGACCAGCCGTGACGATCACGTCTACCTTGAGACGCACTAGTTCGGCCGCGAGGTTAGGAAGACGATCCTCCTTGCCCTCCCCAAATCGGTACTCGATGGCGATGTTTTTGCCCTCGACGTAGCCAAGCTCCTTCAGACCCTGCCGGAATGCCTCGACGCGGGCCGAGACAGAGGAAGGGGCGGTAGAACCTAGGAATCCTATCCGGGGGACTTTCTTCGCCTGCTGCGCCTCAGCGAGCGGAACAGTAGACAGTAGAGCAGCAGTCAGTAGGCAGATAACGATTTTGTTGTTCATTTTTTTCCTCTGTTTACTATTGCCTATTGACTGTTGCCTTTTGGCTCCGCGTCAATCCAAAATCCCAAATCGGCAATCTAAAATAAGAGAGCCCGACCAGAAGCGAACCGGTCGGGCTAAGTATTACAAATCAAAGCTGCTGCCAAACCAAGATCGGCCAGCAAACGTGAGAATTTTTCCCTTATTCCACGGCGGCCATGATCTGTCAATCTTTTATTCTCCTATTGTGTAAATGCTCCTCCTGGCTGAAAACGCAAGGGCTGTGCCATCCTGGAAGATGTAGCCGACTAAAAGTAAGATGCTAGAATAGCAACAGAATTTTTGGCGCGCCAATTGACTCGGTCCAGAGAGGAAAAGACAAAACGTAGCTTTTATGCTACGCCTAGTAGCAAGGATGCTACACCTGTCGCAACACACAATTCGCGATGTCGATGCAGCGGGCGAACCAGACTTTTGGGTGACGTTTTACGTACTTGATAAACTTCTCCAGCGCTGCTGCCCTGCCGGGCGTTCCGGAAACATAGGGATGAACACAGTAGGCCATCCGCATGGGGTGTCTAGCGGATTCTGCATAGACAGCGTCGAATTCATCTTTTAGAAACTGAAAGGCATCCGTCGGCGTCTTCATCGCCCCATAGATGCCGAAGATGTCGTAGTCCGTATGGCCCGGGACCTTGTAGGGGACCTCGACCAGTACTTTGTCTTTCACCGGTATCTTGTAGGGAAAGTCGGAGTCGAAGAAATCACCATGCCAGACAAAGCCCTCCTCCAGCAAAAGCTCAAGGGTATTTTCCGTCGGCCGGGTGCCCGGCGAGATCCAGCCGACCGGTCTCTGACCCGAGGCTTTCTCTAAGGCGATAACCGATTTCTGGATCGCCTCTTTTTCCTGATCGCGTGTCATCATAAACAGTTGCGCGGATTGGTCGTACGAGTGGGCCGCAATCTCGTGCCCGCGTTGGCTAAGCTCTTTTAGGATTACTGGCTCTTTTTCCGCCGCCAGACCGCTGATAAAGCATGTGCCCTTAACTTTATAGCGGTCGAGGATATCCATGATGCGCCAAATCCCCGACTTAAAGGCGTACTCGGTGCTGGTCAACACCATGTAATCGGTCTTGGATACGGAATCGCGCGGCTGAGGGTCCCGGCCCCACATCCTTCTTGTCTGACGCGACCACCATTCGTGCGTGACGTTGATCGTGACTGCGACTCTTGCCCCCTTGGGCCACTGGACCGGCTCGTATCTCAAGCTCATAACTAACTGAATCTCCCTCGCGAATAGGCCTCTATCGGGCGACGGCCTTTACCGTGCCTTTGCTCCGTAGTCCCTGAACACAGTTCATCGCCTCCGCCAACGAGATGACCGTAGCGTATTTGCTGTTCATCTCAAAGAGATTGACCAGATGGGAAGTTCGCGAGCGGTCAAAGACGCACTCCTCGACCAGGAAGACCGGAAAACCGTAGGAGTAACCGTCCAGAACGGTGCCGCGCACGCAACCGCAGGTGCTGGTGCCGGTGACGAGAAGGCAGTCGACTCCCTTGCGCAGCAGGTAGGTGATCAGGTGCGTCCCGAAGAAGGCGCTGGCCCTGGCCTTGCGCACGATGAACTCGCCGTCGATGGGCTTGATCATTTCCGGAAACTCGGTGGCGAGACTCTTGTAGTCGGATGAATCCACGGCGCGCTTCGTAGCGTTTCCGATCGCGGCCTTGAACTCGGAGTCGCCGGTGGAATAGACGACGGGGATCTCCGCCTCGCGGCAGGCGTGCAGGAGCTCGCGGATCTTGGGCAGGGCCTCCCAGGCCACTTTGCCGCAACTTGTGGGAAACTCCTCGATCGCCTCCATGATCTCCATCGGCTTGGTGCCGGTAAAGCCCAGGATGACATCGATGATGAGCAATGCCGGATTGCGCCCGAAGGGTTGCCGCCCGATATAGCCGGCCTTCTCGTAAATTTTCCGTTCTTCTTCCGGGAAAAATGTTTGCCATTCTTTCATGGTCAGCCTCCTTATTGCGGGTTATGGAATGCCTAAGGCCTCGCGTGTGAGCTCACTCAATCATATTGCGGTGGAAGATAACAGTCAACGCAATGACGCAACGCAGTCTACTCTTTTGCCGGTCATAATTGCCCGAAATCTCGATTTCCAAATAAAGGCTCGTCTTTTTAGGTCATTGGGGAATCGGGCAGATTTGCATGGTGGCTTGACTGATCGCGCTGAGAGAAATATTCCGTAAACAAGGGGCGTTTTTATTGACAAGGCACTTAAGGGCGCTTAGCTTATAAGTTGCTCACGAGTGACCTAG